>Ga0137390_10005782_pt1 | contig 10462 bp, 6 predicted proteins | sample 15con2h24AmetaG_FD_104937 | JGI IMG/M metagenome (GOLD analysis project Ga0137390, IMG submission 104937) | Vadose zone soil microbial communities from Angelo Coast Range Reserve, California, USA - 15con2h2.4A metaG | ecosystem: Environmental > Terrestrial > Soil > Vadose zone > Saprolite... | reverse complement strand
CCGCAATTGACCATGGGACTGGCGCTTCTGATCGTCATTCTGAAGACCATCGCTCTTCGCCACAAGGACGAACGTTACAACCAAGCCGCCCGCTTCTGGGCCAGAATCTTCGCCATCAATTTCCTGATCGGAGTGGTCACCGGGATTCCGATGGAATTTCAGTTCGGCACCAACTGGTCGCAGTTTGCACGCGTGACCGGAGGAGTGATCGGCCAACCGCTGGCCATGGAAGGGGTCTTTTCATTCTTCCTGGAATCGGCATTTCTGGGCTTATTTCTCTTCGGAGAGAAGCGCCTTTCGCCATGGAAGCACTGGGCATCAGCCTTCTTGGTCTTCGTAGGATCGTGGATTTCAGGCTTCTTCATCATCATCACCAACGCATGGATGCAGCACCCGGTTGCGTATCGCGTCTTGCCGAACGGCACGTATGAAGTCACCAGCTTCTGGGCACTGCTCACCAATCCCTGGGGCTTGCTGCAATATGCGCATAACATGTCGGGAGCGGTCATCACCGGCTCGTTTGTGATGTGCGCAGTGGGTGCGTTCTATGTGCTCGAAAACCGGTTTGCGGAGCAGGGGAAGATCTTTCTGCGGGTGGGCGTGGTGGTCGGACTGATCTCATGCATAACACAGATTTTTCCCACCGGAGACCTTCACGGTCGTTACGTTGCCAAACATCAGCCCGCAGCGGTTGCGGGCATGGAGGGGCTTTTCAGCACGCAGCGCGGAGCAGGAATCGTCCTCATCGGGCAGCCTAACGAAGAGAAGCAAACCATTGATAATCCACTAGTCGTGAACAATGTTTTGAGTTTCCTGATCTACGGCACGACCGAGGCGGAAGTGAAAGGACTCGATCAGGTTCCACGCGACCAATGGCCAGAACCGCTGCCCCTACTGTTCTACAGCTACCACATCATGGCTGGCCTCGGTACGTATTTCGTCGTGCTGATGGTGCTGGCAGGATTTCTCCTCTGGCGCGGAAAGCTGTTCCGCACCCGTTGGGCGCTATGGCCGCTACTTCTAAGTTTCCCGCTGCCCTACATCGCAAACACTGCGGGATGGATGACAGCGGAGATCGGACGGCAGCCGTGGGTTGTTTACGGCCTGATTCGTACGTCCGACGGCTATTCCAAATATGTTTCGGCTGGAAACGGATTATTTACTCTTCTCGGCTTCATGGGCATGTACACCGTCCTTTCGATTCTGTTTCTCGTTCTCGTCTACCGCGTAATTGAGAAAGGACCGGAAGTGACCGGGCCCGGCACGGGGCCGAGAGGCGCGTCGTTGTCGGCTGCGTGAGAGGACATGATGGGATTCATCTGGTTCTGGTTAGTCGCGATCATGATTGTTGCCTACGTCGTCCTCGACGGGTTCGATCTGGGCGTGGGCATTCTGCATCCGTTCCTCGCGCGCACCGATGAAGAGAAGCAGCTTATGCTGCGTTCCATCGGGCCGGTGTGGGACGGGAACGAGGTTTGGCTCTTGGCAGGCGGAGGCACTCTCTACTTCGCCTTCCCGCTACTCTATGCCTCCGCCTTCAGCGGCTTCTATCTGGCGCTGATGATTGTCTTGTGGCTCCTGATCATGCGCGGCTTGGGTGTCGAACTGCGCATGCACATGGAGATCGGCGTCTGGCGCGCGTTCTTCGATGGACTGTTTTTTATCTCCAGCCTGCTTCTGGCTATTTTCTATGGCGCGGCTTTAGCCAATGTAATCCGAGGTGTTCCCCTAGGCGCGGATGGCTACTTCTTTCTGCCGCTGTGGACCAACTGGCGCGTCGGTCCTGCGCCCGGCATTCTTGATTGGTATACGGTCATCGGCGGAGTAGTGGCACTTGTCGCGCTCTCGCTCCACGGCGCCCTGTATCTCGCAGTGAAAACCGAAGGTAGCCTGCAAGAACGATCCAGAGTCGCGGCCCGGGTTTTCTGGATCGCCCTGCTCGCGCTCACTGTAGTTAGCCTGCCAGCTTCGGTCATTGCTCGTCCTGATACTCTGGACAACTATCGTGCCTACCCGATTCTGCTGGCGATTCCTCTTGTAGTCCTGCTCGCCCTGACCGGAATTTGGTATTTCTCGAGAAAGTCCGATGACCGGAAGGCGTTCGCCTGCTCGTGTGCTTATCTCACCGTAATGCTGGTCGGAGCTGCAATTGCTTTGTACCCTCGCCTTTTGCCTTCGAGCAGCGACGCCGGCCGCGACATCACGATCCAGAAGGCGCTTTCCGGGCCACATACCCTTCGCGTCGGCCTGGTCTGGTGGGCATTCGGCATGTGTCTAGCTGTGATGTATTTCGTCATCGTCTATCGCATGTTCAAGGGAAAGGTCTCGCTGACGAGTGGGGGTTATGAACATTAGGACCGGCTGCAGGCGAACGAGAAGGACTTCTGCAAAACCTTAGCCGAATAGAAAAAGAGGCTGATCCCCCGCGGTCAGCCCCTTTTGCCCACTGAGTTCTTGGTAGCAGTTTGGTAGCAAGATACGCCGATTTTTGCCCCTTTTGCCGACTCGACCGGTTCATAAGTACTGCACCGGCAATCACTTACGTTTTTTGTTAGTCCATGGTATGGAAGAGGTCGTCGGTTCGATCCCGACCACTACTTGTGCTGTCGTTTAGAGATGGGGAGGAGTGGCCGCTTGGCGACGCTCTTCGTCAGGCGGTCCGCCGGGCCTTGCACGTGCTTCGGAGTACCGATACTGCAAGGGGCTGTTCGGAAGGTTCTGCCAGTTTACTGCTCAGCGTCTCGTTGATGCCTGCCCAACCGGATGTCGATCCCGACCATCGGCCCGTAAACATTAATGCCATAGTTCCGAAAGCCCCATTGCGGATACGTAGGGGTGTAAGCGTGCTCGGATAAATCAAGATTTGATATATGCATGAAATTCAAACCGGCCGAAACTGCATAGCGAGGATTGAAGTTATATCGCACTCCACTGCCCATGTTCATAGTAAACGTGAGGTCCTGTCCTTGCGCATTTGGCACGCCTTGGGGTCCCTTAGCGTCAATGTTCCCGACGCCGAGGCTTACATCAAAGTAGGGCGCGACCTTCCACTTACGCGGGACAAAATTACGTCGAATACCCATGAGGTACGAGAAATACCGGCTCTCAGGCCCCCGCGGAATCGCGGTGACCGACCCGCTGAACGTAAGATCCCAATTCCCGCGTAGAACCCAAGGACCTTTTACCCCGTCCAATTGCCATCGCAGAGAAGCAAAGATGGGCACGAGCGTGTATTTAAGAGGGTACAAGTCATAGGTATCGCCCACGAAAACGTCGAGAGGAAAGGGAATATTGATGGGAAGCCATCCCCCGTCCAAGGAGAATTCGAGCTTGTTTTTGTAATAGATGTCTCGGTTGAAGTCAGGCGGTTTGGAGCCCAATAATCTTTCATCCGACAGTTGGTTCTTTGAATCTTCTACGGGCTTGTTCCCAAGCATTGCCGGTGCCTCCCGGGCGTCCAAATCAAACATCTGTCGCTCGCGCGCTCCCTGTGCCGAGGTCGCAGCACGGTCGGCAAGGTATTCGGAAGTGTTGAAGGTTGGCGCGGCGAAAATCTGCTTTTCGCGAATCAGTCGCATAGCTTCTTCGCCCGGTTGGTTGGCACGATCAATGGAACCAACGCCGGCCTGGGGAAACGCGGAAACGGCACAGAGAAGCGGAGCCAAGCTAAGAACAACCGATCGCTTGCTTGCGTACATTAAAAAGCCTCCTGTGCGCAGTGTTCCTCAGTGTAGGACGGCCCCAGTGAGAACGTCACAACTGTTGCTAATCGCGGTTACGCTCATCGACCCAGTCGTGAGGCCTGTTTGCGACAGCAATCAATTTTCCACCTCCGTGAAGCGGTAAAGCATGAGACTTGGCCAGTAATCCAGCGGCTCCGGATATGTTCAAGAACAAAAGGTTCGAGAAGTCGTCTGCCCATCGCAGAATGATTGGACATCACGATTATCGGCAGTCCAAGACACGCAAGTTCTTTCGAGGCCTTGCGAATGCCTGGCACAAAGATGAAGGTTTAGAAGCTCGCGATACGGAATTTCTGCGGCCCAGCGGGAGTGGCGCCGCGTTGCGGGAGAGCGATATCGGTTGGGGCGATGCCTGCCGCAAGAGAAGGTGAATTACATTTCAGTACGCGTTCTTAGCGATGAGCCCGGAGAAAATCGTCATCACTATGATTTTCAAATCGAAAGAAAAGCTCCAATTGTGCAGGTAATAAAGATCGCATTCGACACGCCTTTCGATCGACGTATCTCCTCGCCAGCCATTTACCTGAGCCCAACCTGTAATCCCCACTTTGAGCGAGTGACGGATGTTATAACTGGAGATTTCCTGCAGAAACTTCTGTACAAAGTGCGGTCGCTCAGGTCTTGGGCCTACAACACTCATTTCGCCTTTCAGCACGTTGATAAACTGCGGTAATTCATCAAGGCTGGTTTTGCGCAAGAACGCTCCGAATGCAGTGACCCGCGGATCGCGTTTTTTTGTCCACTGCGTATCGCTATCTGATCGAGCAGCCGTCCGCATCGTCCGAAATTTATACATTCTGAACGGCTTCCCGTTCAATCCAACTCTCTCTTGCACAAAAAGCACCGTCCCAGGAGAAGTTATTTTGATTAGTGCTGCAATCAATATCAATAAAGGCGACATCAACAGGAGAACGAGGGCGGAAAAGCAAACGTCGAAAGCGCGCTTGAGTAGAGCATAATCCAACGATTCGGCAGGAGTAGATGTGAGATCCAGCATTTGCATGTTACCTAACTGAAATAGTCTTTCTTTGACGACTATCCCTTCTCCGAGATCCACAGTCGCGCGGGCAGGAAGGCATACTTCTTTCAGAGCCTGCAATATCTGCGGGAGCTCGAAAAATCTGGCCGGCTGAATGGCGATCACAGCCTCATCAATCTTGATTTTGGAGTTTATATCGGAGATCTCCTCCAGAGTGTAAGTAAGGCGTCGTTCAATGCACGTTTCCTGCCCGGGCAAACGGATGTACCCTACCACCTCACAGGCGGCGAACGAGAGCCGTTGAAGACGCGAAGCGACATCGACCGCGAACTGGTCTGCGCCCACGATCAGGAGGCGTGTCGGTCTAGAAGGATATGCTCGGCTCCGGCAACAAATTCGAAAAGTTGCATGAAGTAAGATCGTAAGCATTAAGAGCGCAAACAAATCGCATATGAGCAGCACCCTTGGAAACGCTTGGTGGCGGGAAAAATAGAGCGCGGCAAGCAGCACGAATGCGGTGGCAATGCATGCGGATGACGCATTTCTGGCTCCGGTTCGTTCGCGAAATAGCTCGTCGAATTTGGTTACGTCGTAGCGTTCAGAAAGCAACGCCCACGCAATTCCCCCTAACAAAAGCTGGGCCAGATGGGTTTGCGCACTAAATACACTTGGGCGGCTGAACAGCCGGCAAAGCTCTGTCCATGACCACAACCCCAACGCAAATGCGGGGAGTGGAAGCAGATAAGTGCATATTTTCAGGAGCAGGCGGTAGACCCTGAGTCGCAGAATCATTATTTTTACCTTTACCGGAAAATCAAGTTAATTCTTGCGGTCACCGGACCCGGTGAACACTAACTTCAGTCATTCCCACGCGATTCCAACCCGGCAACGAGGAAAACGCTTCGGCTTCTATTCCGCAGATGAAGAAGTCTTGGGAGAATCGGGCTGCCCAGACCACGTACCCTTGCTCAGGATCCAACACGGGCAGCCATTGCATCCGTGTACTGGCCGAAAGGCGCTCCAAAAGCAGCGAACTCTTCAACCGCTTCCGCCGCAAATCGGCTGAATTTCTCGAGAAAGCGTTGCTTGTCAAACTGTTCCGCGTGAGAACGGATGTACAGTGGACAAAAACGAGGTTCTAGTGACTCAAACAATGTAATCGCGTCGGCCAAAGAGTTCTGAGTTTGTTCACCAAAAAAAATTCCTGTCGCGCGTTCCACAGGTGAAACCTCATCCTTCCCGACTGGGATTACGGTCTCGCGCGCCCCACCTTTGCCAAACGCAATCACAGGCCGCCCGAAGGCCTGGGCTTCAACGGGCACGATTCCGAAGTCTTCTTGCCCGGGGAAAAGTAACGCACGGCAGGTCGCGTACTGGCCGCGCAGGTCAGCATCCGTGAGAGCCCCGAGGAAACTCACTGTCTCTCCCCCGATGCGCTTCAGCCGCTTATATTCTTCCCCTACTCCGACGATGCGCAAACGCCGGCCGAGCTTATTGCAAGCTTCAATAGCCAGATCGAATCGTTTGTAGGAGACTAGCTGCCCGACGGCGAGGTAGTAGTCCTCTGTTCGCGCGGATAGGTTGGCATTATTCACATCCACAGGCGGGTAAATCACCTCAGCATCACGGCCATAGTAGGTCTTCACACGGCGAGCCACATTGTCGGAATTCGCCAGAAAGTGGTTCACGCGGGCCGCGCTTAGCTGGTCCCAGATGCGAGCATAGTGTGCCGTAAGCGCAAAGATCCCCTTTCGCATAACTCCCAGTCCGCTCCTGCTTTTGTACTCATGGTAGAAATCCCAGATGTACCGCATAGGTGTATGGCAGTAGCAGATATGACATGTCTCCGGGCCCACCAACACCCCCTTGGCGGGTCCTGACTCAGAGGAAATCACGAGGTCATAGCCGCGCATATCAAACTGTTCCAACGCCAGCGGATACAGAGGCAGCATGTGGCGATGCAATTTGCGGCTTCCGGGGACCTTCTGCAAGAACGAGGTTGTAAGCTTGTGCGTGCGGAGCGCAGGGGACAGCGCCTCCGGGTTCGCAACTAAGGTGAAAATATCTGCTTGGGGAAATAGTTCACACAACGCCTCGACCACGCGCTCTCCGCCGCGCCGATTCAATAACCAGTAATGGACGATGGCTACTCGCATGTGTTACGCACCGGGAACGAAAGGCTGATACCGCAGAAAACTGAAGAGCAAGAAGGCCACTGATCTCGAGATGTGGAGCGCCGATTTAATTCGGGTTGTTTCTGAGGGTAAAGGGTCAATCTACTTTGTTTATGCACGTACACCGAGCAGCCGTCGGCGGTTGTGTTCAAAGTCAATGCTGCCCCTAAAGCCCAGCCGAGCGGCAACATTACTGCAGGGGCCCAAAAATTAAGATCAAAAAGACTAGCAATGAAGACCGACACCGAACACCCAAGGCACGCGCCAGACCATGCGCCCTGGAATGAGTTTGGAGCAGAGTTCCGATAAATTCGGTAGATAGGAACAAGAGCCTTTCGCCAAAAAATACCCCATAGCAACAACCCCAAAATGCCCTGTTCTGCGAGTATTTGCAGATAGTTGTTGTGAGCTTCCATGCTCCATTCTGCGTCGCCGTCCACGGCCTGGATACCTCGACCGGAATCCTTCATGGCCACGAACCCTGGAGTGCCGGAGAAATTCTCCGGGTAGTCGTCAAATCTCGAAAAACCTATGCCTAGCAGAGGACTGGTCCTGATGTACTGCACTGCACGTGCCCAGAGCGCCAGTCGAACCTGGGTGTTGTAAACGGCCGAGGGATCGTCGCTGCCGAGTTCCAGGCGGTCCAACAACGGCCCGCCGGCTACAACAAGCAGAAGAGCGCCAATCAGTGCGCCCCCGATCAGCATCTTCCACCTTCGGCGCAAGATAGATTCCAACAAAAACGCAACGACCGTACCTATTACGAATGCTCGGGAAAGAGATAAAACCAGCCCTGTGGCGATCAGCACCGCCGCGGCATAGAAAAGCCAGGGCGTTCGCGAAGCTCTCGCCATGTAGATGGCGAAGATCAGTCCCAGGGCGTAGAAGCTGCCGGTCGCGGTATGGGCAATAAAGAGTCCATGAAAAACAGAAATCCCCGCCTCAGTAAACCGAAACAACGGATAACCCAGATGTGATCCCAGATCGAGCTCAGGAATGAGAGGTGAAAGTCCGGCCAACGCTACAGGAATGGCCGCACCGAAAATCCAGACCGATCCCGCAAGGCGCAACTCGTCTTCACGGTGTGGTACCACCAGGGCCGCTAGAAACGGTATATAGGCGAAAACAAATTTCGCGTCGTTGCGCAGAAAGTTGTAATTCCAGAAGGCGCTCACCGGGACCCCGGCGAGCATTGCGGATACCACCGCGTAACCATATAGTCCAATCATCAGTTTTCCGGCCGAATGAATTCGTACGCCGGAGACACATCGAGTCAGGAAAACGACCGCCAGAATGATCACTGGCCCCAAGGCGAGAGGAAAGATATTGCCGATACATGACAACGCAAACAGCAGCAGCAGCACTTGCCAGAAAAGCCGGCCAGTGATGGGCACCGGCTCCAGCTCTGTCATTCCGTATCCAGTAGCTAGCGCTCTAGAGTCCAAATGTCCTTCCAAGACGTACGCCGACCCGCTGCCCGTTCGCGCTAGAAATTAGCCCTGAGATGCGCTTACTCCAGTATTCATGAACATCACGTTCGTCATTCCCCGCCTGCAACATTCGTCCATCATTTCTGTAAAAGCAGACCTTGGATAAGGGCCGCTGGAGATTGGCTCCCCGGCACGAGGTTTCTCGGGCAGAATGAAGGCCTCATCGTAGTGTGGCTCCACCAGCGAAAGAAATTCCTGGTTACTGACTCGTGCGATTCGCCTGAGATGATGCTCAAACACCTCCACCATGAGGGCGCGGCTTCGCTTAATGAGAGCGCCCATGCCCCTCAGAGCAAGTGCTTCCGAGCCTTCAATGTCCATAACTATGAGATCGAAGTGGGCATCCGGGAATGCTTCATCAAGTCGCTTCATCGGCACCATGATCTTTTCTGGCGAGCCGTAAATGTGGGCCTCCTCATGATGGCCATCATTCATCTCAATGCCACTGCCGCCACTGTTCAATCCACTTGCGAGAAATGGCACGTCACCGATTCTGTCGCCCGCGGCAAAATTGTGGAGTTCAATGTTGTGCAGGTCATTCAAAACGACATTTATTCGGAGGAGCTCGAACGTGGCGGGGTTAGCCTCAATGGCGACAACTTTTCCGGATCTCTTCGCGACTGGAATTGCCAGCGACCCTATATGCGCTCCGACGAACAGGACCCTGGATGTGGTGTCACATCGTTCAAGCAGAAAACTGAGAAGTTCCGAGTCGTACGACCCGTTGAAAGAAAGCCTTCGGCCAACCATCATGTCGGACGAAGGCACCAGCAGAAGTCCGTTCTCTGTTCGGGTAAGAACGGCAACGCTATACGGGCCAATCACAACCCGACGTACTCTCGCGACTGACCATAATATCTTGCGCTTCAGATGGTCGGCGACTGTTCTGCCCAAACGACGCATACGGCTCCGAGTGGATGAGGGCGATTTGTTCACATTCACGAACTCTCGATGCACTGTCATTTACTGGGTTATCCTCCGAATTGCTTGTTACTAATGGTGTATCCGCTCTAAGCCTCGATCGTCTCAGCAAGTTCAATTACATGTGCCGCTGCGGGAATCACGGACGTACTTGTTTGCTCCTTATCCCAAACGGCGCACGAGACAAAGGCCAAGGACATGATGAGTTCACGGAGTGCTATCGCCCACGCGACTCCATTCGCCCCATAGGCCCGCCCCAGAACAAAGTCCAGAGTGACGGAAATAACTCCGACGCCGAGGAAAATCCCAAGATATTCGAATGATGCTTCGCGCGCGATAGCTCGGCTTAAGAAAACTGCGTTCAGCAGGATAAAGGGAACCGCCAGCGCCATAATCGCTGCGGAAGACGCAGCGATTGCGAACGGCCTGCCAAACAACATGGAAACCAAAGACGGCGCAACCCAGGCAGCTAACAATGATATTGGTGTCGCTGTTGCCAGGATCACGAGCACCCATTTGCGCACATAACTCGACAATAACGTGCTGTCCTTCGCGAGTTGTGCCATTCGCGAGAGGATCACGCCGCCGAATAACCAGGCCACCACGTACACGGTCACGAGTCCGGTGTTGGCGGCCGCGAAGCTGCCAAGCACTGTCGCCGGCACCAGAAGTGACAGAATGATCACATCGCCGCGCAAGATCATTGCGGCTGCGGTATAAGTGATGCCGATAGGAGTGGAGCTACGAATCATCCTGCAATATGCCGTGATTCCCATCATCCGTGGACGGATGCCCAGACGCCTCAGGTAGAAGAACGAGAGAAGAAACTCCAGGCTCTGGCCGGTAAGCAGCAGCAGCAGCAGCGAGGCGAGGCTGTAATGCCTGATATAGATGATGGATAGTCCACAGGCTAATACACCGAAGTGCATTGCCTGGATTGTCCCAATCGCAGGCATTTTGTCCCACGACTTGATTATGCCGGCTTGCAGCCGGCAGTAGGAATACAGAAAAGTTCGGAGAGTAAGAATAGTCGCGAGAATCCAAACGCTACTCGACAATCGGGAAGCTAACCCGATGCATACAAACACGGCCAGCGCGATGAACGAAAGAAAAGTCTTGAGAGTATAGAGTGATCCCAGGATCTCGCCGATGCGT
>Ga0137390_10005776_pt1 | contig 10468 bp, 7 predicted proteins | sample 15con2h24AmetaG_FD_104937 | JGI IMG/M metagenome (GOLD analysis project Ga0137390, IMG submission 104937) | Vadose zone soil microbial communities from Angelo Coast Range Reserve, California, USA - 15con2h2.4A metaG | ecosystem: Environmental > Terrestrial > Soil > Vadose zone > Saprolite... | reverse complement strand
CGCGTCTCGCGCAAGTGGGTGGCCATCCTGCTGCTCGCCGTGTGCGCGGCCGCCCTCGTCTGGACCGAGCGCGGCTTGCCCCGCGACCGCGAGGGTTGGCGCGCGCTGGCCCGCCGCGCGGTGGTGCCCGCCGCCCTGGCCGTGATCCTCGCCGTGGCGTTCGCCCTGCGCGTGTGGGGCATCACCGCCGGCCTGCCCCAGAGCTACATCTCGGACGAGTACGACCACGTGCACGCGGCGCTGAGCATGATGAAGGGCGGAGACCTCAACCCCCACTGGTGGTTCCACCCCACCCTTCAGCGCTACCTGACCGTCGCCATGTACAGCCTCATCTTCCTGGCCGGTTCCCCCAGCGGCCGATGGTCGCAGGTGGCCGATATCGCCGAAGAGGACATGCTGTACTGGGGACGGTTCGTGGGCGTGCTGTGCGGCACCGCCACCGTGCTCGTCACTTATTTCGTCGCCCGCCGGCTGTTCGGGGCGCGCGTGGGGCTGCTCGCGGCGGCCCTCCTCGCCGTGTTCCCGGGCGCGGTCGAGCACTCGCAGTACAACAAGCCGGACCCGGTGGTCGCGCTGCTGACCACGGTGAGCGTGCTCGTGGCCCTCGTCTACCTCGACCGTGGCGGGAAGGGTCTCGCCCTGGCGTGCGGCGTAGCCGTCGGCCTCAGCGTCGCTGCGAAATACAACGGGCTGCTGGCCATCGTGGCCTTCCTGGTCGCGGCGGCCATCCGCCTGCGCGGCGGCTTGCTCGTCGCTCCCGACCTCTACCTGGGCCTCCTGGGGACCATCCTCGGGTTCTTCCTGGGCTGCCCGTTCGCCCTGAGTCAGCTGAACCTCCTGCTGGACCAGGTTGCGAACGGCATGCGGATCTACGCCGAGGGCCGGCCCGGCCTGGAGGGGGCGGACAACTGGGCCAACCACGCCGTGTACACCTCGCGCTTCGGCGTGGGGTACTGGGCCACGCGGGCCGGTGTCGCGGGGCTGGCGCTGGCCCTCTATCGCATGAACGCAAGGCTCGCGGTGTTCCTGATCTTCCCCATCCTCTATTACGCGTACTACAGCGCACAGACGATCCCTATCCGCGGAAACCTGATCCCGGTCTATCCGTTCCTGGCCGTCCTCGCCGCATACGCCACCGTGGAGCTCTTGGCGTGGCTGCGCCGCACGCGGCTGGGGCAGCGGCGCCTGGTCTTGCCCGCGGTGGCGGCGGTGCTGCTCTCCCTGATTCTCGTGCCGCCGCTGCGCAGGGCGGTGCGCTTCGACATCGAGGCCACGCGGCCGGACACGGGCACGTACGCGCGCGAGTGGATCGACAAGACGTTCGCGCCGGGAACGAAGTTCGCGGTGGAGAGGTTCACTCCCGTGCTCGATCCCAAGCGGTACCAGATCGTCCAGGAATCGCGGCTGGTCAACCGAAGTGTGCGCAGCTACCGCGATGAGGGCGTGCAGTACCTGATCGTGTCGTCGATGGCGTACGACAGGTACTCGCCGGAACACAATCAGACGAAAAGCTACGTCAAGCTATTCGCGCTGTGTCCGGTGGTGGCAACGTTCGAGCCCGTAACGAACCAGCGCGTGGGGCCGACGATCAAGATCCTTCGCGTCCCTCCGCCTGGCAATGGCGACGCGGAGCCGTAGACGGCGTTCGTAGATGGCAGACCGATCTGGCCGCAACCTCTATCTGCTAAACGAGTCGATCGACTCGGTTATCAGATGAGAGGTTGTTGTCTGGTCGGCTGTCCCTCCCAGAGACGTGTCTCCTCACTCCGTCTCGGATCGTCTTTCTTCTTCAAAATACATACGCCAGCGCGAACCCCACCTGCGCCACCATCATCATCCTGTACATGTGCGTCCACGACGGATGATTCTCGGTCGTCGCCAAGTCTTCCGGCCTTCGGACCAGCAGGTACACCGTATAGATTCCATAGAGGACCAATGCCGGTCCCAGAATCATGAGCAACACCGGATTGCCAGTGAGAATCCCACGCCACACTCCTACAGGGATCAGCGCGAACGGCAACACGAAGAACGGCGCGATCATCCAGGCCGCCGCCTTCAACCCATACGCGATGGGCAGCGTCCGGCAGCCGCCCGCGCGGTCACCCTCGATGTCCGCGAAGTCCTTGGTGCTGGCCGCGCCGAGCAGGAAGAGGCCGAAGATGGCGCCGATGTACCAGGGCTCGAGGCCGAAGATCGTCTTGACCGTGGACCAGCCCGCCGCCTTCAGCAGCACGCCGCGCGGGATCGCGATCGTGATGTTGGCCCAGATGCCGCGGCGCTTGGTCCAGATCGGCGGCGCGGAATAGATCCAGCAGAGCCCGGTCGTGACCACCACGATCCAGAAGCACTCGTGGTGAGCCGCCCCCGCCGGCGCGGCCAGCCAGGCCAGCACCCAGGCCACGGCGCCGGCGACGATCGTGAACGCCCACGCCTCGCGCATCGTGAGCGCACCGCTGGGCAGCGGCCGCGCCGGCTTGTTCACGCGGTCGATGTCGAGGTCGTAGATCTGGTTGACCGCGTTGTTCGCGGCGTTCAGCACCGCGGCCATGAGGGCGCCGAACACCACGGGCATGACGAGGACGCCCGTGACCGGGACCTTGTGATGGCCGGCGCCCCAGGCCGTGACCGCGCCGCTCACGACGCCCAGCGCGGGCGGCATCAGCGTGAACGGCCGCGCGAAGTCCAGGAAGACGCGCGCCTTGCCGCGCGGCGCCGTGCCCGCGGCGACGGCCGCCCCGGTCATGCCGCGGCCCGCGCCATCAGGACCACGAGCGCGGCCCCGATCGCGGTGTTGACGGCGTTGAGCAGGTCGTTGTCCAGCCAGCCGCGCTTCTCGGCGACGGTGCCGAGCACGCTCTCGGCCAGGCTGCCCAGCAGGCCCGCGATCGCCACCAGCGCGGCCGCGCCCGGCCCGTAGAGCCCGCCCGCCACTCCCACCGCCGCGATGACGATGGCGCCGGCGAGGCCGGCCAGCGTGCCCTCCGCGCTGATGGCGCCTTCCGTCCCCGGCGGCACCGGCCGCAGCGTCGTGATGAGGAACGTGCGCCGCCCGTAGGCCTTGCCCACTTCAGACGAGCAGGTGTCGGCCCCCGCCGTCGCCACCGAAGCCGCGTAGGCGAGCGCGAACAGGTAGCGGTCGTCGGGCGCGGAGAAGCCGGCGAGCAGGGCCAGCGCGGCGGGCACGCCGCCGTTCGCCCAGGCGTTGCGCCATCCGCGCGCGCCGCCCTTCTCCTGGGCGATGCCCCGCTGCGCCTTCACGCGATAGCCCAGCTTGGTGACGGCGGTGCCCACCACGAAGAACGCGATCATCACGGCGAGCCCGCTCAGCCCGAGCCCGGCGGTGATGACGGTCCCGATCACGACCGCGGAGAGCGCGCCCGCGACGTCGATCGACCTCGCGAGATAGGCCAGGGCCGCGATGGCCACGTTGAGGGCCAGACCCAGGCCCGCCCGCCGCGCCAGGGTCGGGTCGCCGAAGAAGATCGTGAGGTCCGCCCGTGCGACGAGCGCGATGGCGATCCCGCCCACCAGGGGCACCGTGAAGTTGTCGTCGAGGGTCGTGGGGACGGACTCCACCAGCGCGCACAGCAGCGTGACCGGCACCACGATGATGAGGATCCAGGGCGAAGTGGCCGCGCTCAGCGGCATCTCGAGCGTCCAGACGGAAAGCAGCGCGGCCGCGAGCCCTCCGCAGACGACGAACGCCGTGAACCCGGCCCAGCCCTTGCGCGGGTTCCACGGCAGGCGCGGTCCGCCGACGGCCTGGCCGACGATCGAGGCCATCCCGTCGCCGACGGCGAGCAGGCCCCACACCGCCGCCACCATCCACCGGTCTTCGCGCAGGACGAGCACGAGGACGAGCACGCTCGAGGGATAGATGAGGATGCCGATGGGATAGCCGGCACCATGATCGTGCTCACGCCACAGCGCGCGCCCGCCCAGGCGCGGCAGCACCAGCCAGTTGAAGAGGAACGCCCCGGCCGCCATCGCCGCCGCCTCCGGCCAGGTGAGATAGCGCAGCAGCAAGGCGAACGCCCCCACGCCCACGTGGACCAGCTTCCGCTTGAGCTCGCCGGAGGTCAGGGGCACGAGTCAGGCCGCTGCGTCCAAGCGCAGCCAGTCGAGGGTCCGCCGCAGCCCATCGCGCAGCGAGGTCGTGCGATAGCCCAGGTCGCGCTGCGCCTTCGCGCTGGTGTAGGACCAGTGCTCGCGGAACACGCCCACCACCTCGTGCGTGAGCAGCGGCTCCAGGCCCGTCAGCTCCGCCCAGGCGTAGAGCATCCAACCGAGGGCGCCCGCCGCGGCGTAGGGGATGTGCAGGCGCGGTGCGGGGACGCCGGACGCCTCGGCCAGCAGACGGAAGAAGTCGTTCATCGACACGTTCTCGCCCGCCAGCAGGTAGCGCTCGCCCGCGCGCCCCTTCTCCAGCGCGTCCACGTGCCCGGCGGCCACGTCTTCGACGAAGGCGTAGGACCAGAGGCGATCGCCCGGGCCGATGATGCCCGGGAACCGGCCGCGCAGATGGTCCGCGATCATGTTCACCACGATGTTGCCCGCGGTGCGGTCGCCGGGGCCGTAGACCACCCCGGGATAGAGCAGGACGACGTCGCGTCCGGCGGCCGCGGCCTCGCGCGCGACCACGTCCGCGTGCGCCTTCGTGCGCTCGTAGTCGTTGCGGAACGAGTGGCCGGGGTGGATCTGCGACTCGTCGGCCGGCTGGGCCCCGGTGGGGCCGATGGCCATGAACGACGACGTGTAGACGAGCCGGGCCCCCACCGCCTCCGACGCCGCCAGCGCGGCGCGCAGCCCTTCGACGTTGACGCGGTCGAAGACCTCGCGCTCCGGCACCCACATCTTCACGAGCGCCGCCATGTGCAGGATGGCCTGGCAGCCTTCGGCGGCGCCCCGCAGCGAGGCCGCGTCGCACACGTCGCCGCGCACGATTTCGCCCGCGGGCAGGCCGGCGAGGTTGCTGCCCTCACGCGCGAGCAGGCGCACCTCGTGCCCACGCGCCACCAACGCGCGGGCCACGTTCTTGCCCAGGAATCCCGTGCCTCCCGTGAGCAGGACCTTCATCGGGCGGGACTCCCGGCGGAGATGCGGACGCGCCAATCCTCCAGCAGGTCGCGCAGCGTGCGGTCGAGAGCGATGCGGGGCTCCCAGCCGGTGGCGGCCCGCAGCCGGGACGGGTCGCCGACGAGGACGGGGATGTCGGAAGGCCGGACGCGGCCCGGATCCTGGCGGATCTCGACGTCGACGCCGGCCAGGGCCACGAGCTGGCGCAGCACGTCCCCCAGGCGGACGCCGCGGCCGCTGCACACGTTGTAGACGCCGTCGAGACGGCCCGTCCCTCCGGCCGCCGCGGCCTCGAGCAGCGCCCAGTACGCGCGCACCACGTCGCGTACGTCCGTGAAATCGCGCACGGCCTCCAGGTTGCCGACGGAGAGGGAGGGCGGGCGGCGGCCCGCGGCCACCTCCGCGATCTGGCGCGCGAACGAGCTCTCGGCGAAGGCCTCGCCCCGCCCCGGCCCCGTGTGCGGGAAGGTGCGCGTGCGCAGCACCTGCGGGCCGTCCGGCGCCGCGTACTCGAGGGCGAGCAGCCCCTGCGCGACCTTGCTCACCCCGTAGGGCGAGACCAGCCGCAGCGGCGTGTCCTCCCGCACCGGGATCGACGGATTCTCCACGATGCCGTACTCGTCCGCGCTCCCGACCACGAGCACGCGCGGGCGGAGACGCTCCGCGCGCACGGCGTCCATCAGGTGGACGACGCCCATGACGTTCGTGCGGAGGGTGGCGCCGGGATCGATCCAGGAGTGATGCACGCTGGACTGGCCGGCCAGATGGACGATGCGATCGGGGCAGGCGATGGCCACCGCCGCCGTCACGGCGGCCGCGTCGTCGAGGTCGCCCTCCAGGAGGATGGCCCGTCCCGGCCGAGCCCCGGGGGCCCCGCCGCGCGGACGCACGAGCGCGAACACCTCGACTTCGGGATGCTCGGTCCGCAGCAGCTCCAGGAGGTGGCCTCCCACGAAGCCGTGGGCGCCCGTGACCAGGACCCTCACCGGCGCATCCTCAGCGCTCGCCGTAGTGGCGCCGGTAGTGCTCGCGGTAGGCGGGGTCCGCCTCCTTGAGCGGCCGCCACCACGCCTCGTGCTCGCGATACCACGCCACCGTCCGCGCCAGGCCGTCCGCGAACGGAACCTGCGGCTCCCAGCCCACCGCGCGCAGCTTCCCGCAGTCCAGGCTGTAACGGCGGTCGTGCCCGGGGCGATCCGGCACGCGCTTGATGAGGGTCTCCGGCTTGCCGACCAGGGACAGGATGCGCCGGGTGAGGTCGATGTTCGGCACCTCGTTGCCGCCGCCGATGTTGTAGGTCTCCCCCGGGCGGCCGCGCTCGAGCAGGAAGTCCACGGCGCGGCAATGGTCGTCCACGTGCAGCCAGTCGCGCACGTTGAGGCCGTCGCCGTAGAGCGGCACCGGGATGTCGTCGATGGCGTGGGTGACGAAGAGGGGAATGACCTTCTCCGGAAACTGGTAGGGCCCGTAGTTGTTCGACGCGCGCGTCACCACGACGGGCACTCCGTACGTCGCGAAATAGGAATAGGCCAGCCGGTCCCCGCCCGCCTTGCTCGCGGAGTAGGGGTTGCGGGGCATGAGCGCGTCCGTCTCGCGGGAGGAGCCCTTCTCGACGCTCCCGTAGACCTCGTCCGTCGAGATCTGCACGAAGAGCTCGAGGGCCGGGGAGCGGCGGGCCGCCTCCAGCAGGACGAAGGCCCCGTACATGTCCGTCTGGATGAAGCGGCCCGCATCGTAGAGGGACCGGTCCACGTGCGTCTCCGCCGCGAAGTTGACCACGTATTCGCAGCCGGGGAGGACGCGCTCGACGACCAGGGGATCCGCGATGTCGCCCTCGACGAAGGAGAGGCCGCGGTGTCCCTCGAGGTCGGCCAGGTTCTCGCGGCGTCCGGCGTAGGTCAGCTTGTCGAGGACGACGATCTCCCAGTCCGGGCGCGTCCGCGCGACGTGGTGCACGAAGTTGGATCCGATGAACCCCGCGCCGCCGGTGACGAGGACGCGGGTGCTCATCGTCCGGACAGGAAGCCGCGGTTGTTCGCGTTGGCCTCCTGACCCATGAAGTTGCCGATGGACCCGATGTTGGCCAGCTCGATGGAGAAGCGGAACTGCTTGTTCTTCACGTTGTACTTGGAGTTGATCATCTCGGCCACGAACCCGCAGCACTGCACGTCGTAGCGCAGGCGGGCCGTGGACTGCACCATGGTCTTGCTGATGACGTCGTAGTCCGCGGATCCGGTCGCGGTCAGCTTGCCGGGCACGATCTGCATGCGCGCCGAGCCGCGCATGGTATTGGTCGGACGCGTCTTGTTGAGGGTGACGCGGTAGGTGCCGCGGAACCAGCGCGCGTCCAGCCCGAAGATGCGGTAGTTCACGTTGGTGGACAGGCTGAGGCTGCGGATCTCCTTGAAGTTGACGTCGTACTCCAGGTCGAAGTTGTTCGAGACAGCCGGGGTGGGACGGATGCGCAGGCGCGACTGCAGGGGCGAGCGGTGCGCGGGCTGGCCGTTGGCGCCGAAGACGGCCGAGGAGTAGTTCGGGTCGTAGATGTTGGCCCCGCTGGCGATGTCCACGTAATAGGTCTGGCCGATGCGCCAGTTGATGAACTCGTAGGGCTCGGGCTTGCCCGACTTCCCCGGCCGCTTGGAGTAGAGCTGCTGGACGAAGCCGTAGCGGACCTCGTTGGTGCCGGGAAAGAAGTCCAGGTAGTCGAAGCGCGGGATGGTGTCGAAGGCCTCGAACTTCGAGCGGTAGGTGTAGGTCACCTCCGGGGTGAAGACGTGCTTGTAGCGCTCTGAGTAGAAGTTCCCGGGGGTGTTGAACACGCGCGAGAAGCTCGGTCCGCGCATCTCCAGGCTGCCCTCGACGTACCGGCGCTCGATCGACGTCGGGTCCAGCTCGTTCGTATCCAGGTCCACCCGCGACCCGTAGCGGGTGTATCGGAACTGGACCTGCGGCGTGAGCTGCAGGAACGAGCGCGAGAAGGGCCGCGAGACCCGCGGGTTGACGTCGAAGCGATCGTACTTGTCGATGTGGTCCTGGTTGCCGACCTGCAGGGCCTCTCCGCGCGCCTCGTACGAGAACACGAGGCCCGTCTTGCGCAGCTTCTTCGGGTTCATGTTCACGGTCAGCGACGGGTAGTGCCGCCGGCGGTCGAAGGTGTTGGGGTCCGGGTTGTTCGGGTCGAAGAAGAACGTGTCCGTGGAGTCGGCCTGGATCTGCACGGACGTGGGTCCGAAGCTGCGCTGCAGGGTGGCCGTCCAGTAGCGATTGCGCTGGGAGGCGAGGTCGAGGCTCTCCTGGAACTGCTCCTGGAACTGGACCGTGCTCGTCTCCTGGACGCGCAGGCTCGCCCGCACCTTCCCGGGCAGGCTCTGGATGGCGTCCCAGTTGAGGTCGTGCTCCGTGCCGCCGCCCGTGCGCCGGAAGATATAGGTACGGAAGGTGCCGCGCGAGGGTGACGGGCGTAGATAGCGGAACTCGTGGCCGAACCCCCAGCCGAACTTCGAGTAGTGGTCGGCGTAGAAGGTCTGGTCGTAGCTGCGGCTCATGGCCCAGAAGAACCCGCCCCCGATATTGAAGCCGCGGAGGCCGGACTGCCCGAAATGAGGGAAGAGGATCCCGGTCGAGCGCTGGTCCTGCTGGATGGGATACACGAAGTACGGGATGTAGAAGGCGGGCACGTCCTTCACCTTGAAGAGGACGTTCTTCGCCTTCACCTTGTCGTCGAGCTCCAGGGTGGCGGAGCCGGCGGTGAAGCTCCAGCGGGGATTGGGCTGCATGCAGGAGGTGAACTTGCCGTCGGTAATCCGGTAGACGCTGGGGCCGATGCGCTCGATGCGCTTGGCCTCGATGAGGACCCCGGGCGAGACGTACCCGAACGCGTTCTCGAACGTGCCCCGGCTGGTGTCCAGCTCCATGTCGAGCTTCTCGCCCGAGAGGCGTTCCTCGCCGCGCATGAACACCACGTTGCCCTCGGCCACCACCCGCCGCGCCGTCGTGCCGTCGGGCTTCTCCATCTGGTAGATGTCGAGCTGGTCGGTCTGGATGCGCGTGTCTCCGAAGACGAGATCGACGAACCCCCGGAACTGCATGTGCCCGTCGGCGAAACGCTCGGACTGCCCGGCCGTGACGCAGGTGGAGTCCGCGCTGCAGTTGCCGGCGGGCGACGGCACGGGCTCCGGGGCGGCCGGAGCCGCGCTGGGCGCGGGCGTGGGAGCCACGTTCTGGATCGGGGCGGGGGCGGCGGGGGCGGCGGGCGCCGGCGACGGGCTGGCCGGGGTCTCCGTCGCCTGCGCCGACGCGCCCTTCGCCATCAGGAGAGCGCCCAGCGCGACGGCGGCCACGGTCGGGCGCTCAGACCACATCCGCCGCCATTCCCATGACGTGGAACCCGCCGTCGACGTGAAGCACCTCGCCCGTGATCCCGCGCGAGAGGCGCGAGACCAGGAAGAGCGCGGCGTCCCCCACCTCTTCCTGCTCGGTGTTCTTCCGCAGAGGCGCGTTCGCGCGGTGGTACTCGAGCATCTTGGAGATGCCGTGGACACCGGAGGCGGCGATGGTCTTGATCGGCCCCGCGGAGATCGCGTTCACGCGGATCCCCTTCGGCCCGAGGTCCGCGGCCAGGTACCGCACCGAGCACTCCAGGGCCGCCTTGGCCACGCCCATCACGTTGTAGTGCGGCACCACGCGCTCGCCCCCCATGTAGGTCAAGGTCACCACACTGCCGCCGCGGCCCTCCATCAGGGGCGCCGTGCGCCGGACGAGCGCGGTGAGCGAATAGGACGAGATGTCCTGCGCCGTGCGGTAGCCCTCGCGCGACGTGTTCAAGAACTCGCCGTCGAGCTCCTCCCGCAAGGCGTAGGCCACCGCGTGCACCACGAAATCGAGCCCTCCGAGCTCCTTCTTCACCGAGGCGGCCAGGGCCTCGAGGTCCTCGTCCTTGCTCACGTCGCAGGGCAGGATCACCGGCCGGTCGAGGCCGGCGGCCAGCTCGCGGACATTCTCTTCCAGGCGCTCGCCCTGGTAGGTCACGGCGAGGCGGGCGCCTTCGCGCGCGACCGATTGCGCGATGCCCCAGGCGAGGGAGCGCTTGTTGGCGATTCCCAGGATGAGACCTGTCTTGCCCTCGAGCAGCATCGCGCAGTTCTCCGAAAAAAGGAGTCTAGCTCAGGGTGGCGCGCGGAAGTGAGGGCGCAGGCCCAACCGGCCGACCCTGTTGACAAGCCGCCCGAGCGACAAGCGCCTATTTTTCCGTTTTCCGTTGTTGTTCGTTGTCTGCTACGCGACCAGCTCCTCGATCGTCCGTCCCCTCAGGGCGAGCAGCCGCCCCACGACCTCCCCCACCACGTTGTTGGGGGTCGAAGCGCCGGCGGTGAGGCCGATCCGCACCGCG
>Ga0137390_10005774_pt1 | contig 10469 bp, 7 predicted proteins | sample 15con2h24AmetaG_FD_104937 | JGI IMG/M metagenome (GOLD analysis project Ga0137390, IMG submission 104937) | Vadose zone soil microbial communities from Angelo Coast Range Reserve, California, USA - 15con2h2.4A metaG | ecosystem: Environmental > Terrestrial > Soil > Vadose zone > Saprolite... | reverse complement strand
TGTTTTCGAAACGTTCCGATCCCGCACTGTCCGACGAGCTGCAACGTGTTCTTGAGGAGACTGAACAATCGGCCGCTATTGCCGCCGCGGTGACGCCTCAGTTGGCGAACGCAAAGACCGCCGTCAAGAGTTCGGAGTTCGGTGGTTTAGGAGGATGGTGCTTCTGATCTGTTCGAGCTTTCGAGAGAGTTCGCAGGCATCTTGTTGAGAAGTTCGATTCCTCATCTAGTAAGGTTGCCGAATAGATGAACCGACTCAAGATCTTCGTCAGCAAGCTCCAAGCCGGAATAGCGACTAAGAGAGCGTCCTCGCTTGCTTTCAGTCGTATCAATTCTTATCCTGATGTTTTGAGCATTTCCACTCCAGACTTCAAATCCAGTCAACATATCAACGAAGCCGTACAGCGTCTGGCTCTCGATGATGAGATCCTGGCGATAATTCGGCGCGCGCTTGACGAAGATACAGGCTCCGGTGATATCACAACGAATTCAATCGTAGAAGCAGGAGCGACCGCGGCAGCGCAAATCATCGCCAAACAGAATGGCATTGCGTCAGGCCTCATCATTGCTCACGCCGTCTTTCTGATGATTGACGGTGGCGTGCGGTTCAGCTCAAACATCTCAGATGGAGACGAAGTCAGGTGCGGGCAAGTACTGATGGAACTGAAGGGTTCGGCGCGCGCAATTCTGACGGGAGAGCGCACGGCGCTGAACTTTCTCGGACGGATGTCGGGCATAGCCACCTTAACGCACAAATTTGTCGAGGCAGTCGGCGGAACGAAAGCAGTGATTTTGGACACCCGTAAGACCGCGCCAGGCTTGCGCACGATCGACAAACTCGCCGTGCGAAATGGCGGTGGTGGTAATCATCGGTTCGGTTTGTACGATATGGTTTTGATCAAAGACAACCACATCGACAGCGCGGGTTCAATCAGCGACGCAGTCAGGCGGGTGCGCGCTTCCGAGAGTCACTTGGAAATCGAAGTTGAAGCAAAAACCATCAAAGAGGTGCAAGAGGCCTTGGACCGTGGAGTTGGACGTATCCTTCTCGACAATATGTCGCTGGCCCAGATGCGTGAAGCGGTGGCGATTAATGACGGCCGGGCGAAATTGGAGGCATCCGGCAACGTAACGCTCGAGAATGTGCGCGAGATTGCCGAAACTGGAGTCGATCTTATTTCGGTCGGCGCGCTAACCCATTCGGCCCCAGCCTTTGATGTCAGTCTTCGTTGGGTGAAGTAGGAATTTTCGATTCAAGGGGAAGAACAATGATCTCATTATTGGGCAATGAAACCTCGGCGAATCAGCTTTACACCGGCTTACAGGCGATGCTGGCCGACGTGGTGCCGGATTTCGAACTAAGGTTGAAAGCTGATCTGGCGGCCGAAATCAATCAGCTCAAAGTAGAGCGCAACGCAGTCATACTGGGCCACAACTACATGGAGCCCGCGCTCTTCCACTCGATACCGGATTACGTAGGTGATTCACTCGACCTCGCGCGGCGGGCGGCAACTACCGATAAAGATATTATCGTTTTCTGCGGCGTGCGCTTCATGGCCGAGACTGCAAAGATTCTCAATCCAAAAAAGACTGTGCTATTGCCTTCGAAGAAAGCGGGCTGCTCGCTCGCGGCCAGCATCACAGCCGCCGACGTGCGCGAATTGAAGCAAAGGTTTCTGGGTGTGCCGGTGGTGACCTATGTCAACACCTACGCGGATGTAAAAGCCGAGTCAGACATCTGCTGCACTTCTTCAAACGCGGCGGCCGTCGTCGAATCGCTGAACGCTGAGACGGTGATTTTTCTTCCCGATGAGTATCTCGCCCGGAACGTCGCCAAAGAAACCGGACGGCACATCATCTTTCCGACAAAAGATCCGCAATCAGCATCAGACTCGGAACTGGATTACCAAATGATCGGCTGGCGCGGCCGGTGTGAAGTGCATGAGAAATTCACTCTCGACGACATTGCAAACATTCGAAGACAGTTTCCTGATGTCGCCATTCTCGCGCATCAGGAGTGCAGTCCCGAAGTCGTCGCCGCCTCCGATTATTCAGGCAGCACCAACTCTATGATCAAATTCGTCGAACAGACGAAAGCGCCGCGTTATCTCCTGTTAACGGAGTGTTCGATGGGCGAAAATATCGCCGCCGCTAATCCCGAAAAGGATATGCTGCGCCTGTGCAGCGTTCGCTGTCCGCACATGAATCAGATCACACTTGAAGAGACGCTCGCTTCGCTGCAAAAGAATCAGTATGTGATCGAGATTCCCGAAGAAATACGTTCAAGAGCGGCGAGAGCTGTCGAGAGAATGATTGCCATCGGATGAAAAGTCGCCTCGTTCCAACCATCGAGCAAGGTTGCGGACGTCGATTTTCATATCCCCAACTTTTCTGGTTCTCGCTTGACTTGATCACTCGGCGGCTCTCCCGCGAAGCTCAGACCGCCTTTGCTCTGTCCTAGTTGTAATCCACGGAGGGTGACCGCGAGCAACACATTGGCATCAACTCGCGGAAACGATCTTGCTCTGAAGCGATGCGCGTAGCGCTTCGCCGCATTTCTTCCAAATCAGATTCGTCACGCGGGGTTGAGTTGCCTCAAGTCGCTCGCCTTTAGTTCGCTCCTGCAGGACATTCAGAGTTTTATCCAAAAGCCAATCAGGTAATCCGTCAAGTAATATGACCGCTCTGGCAAAGTTAGTAGCCGTGACACCGCCGACCCTAGGCCCGACAGCGATTCTACCACCTCTAAGTTTATCGTTGAGCCTAAGCAATTCGAGTATGGCCAAGTCTACACATCCAGCGCAGAGTAAGTCGTAGATCCGGCCCAGACGATCCTTTGCAGCATTACGCTTAGGAGAGGCTCTGTAGCCCGCTCTGTCCAGCATTCTTTCGAGTGGAACACCTAATGCCGCAGCCATAGCCGGCATCCTCTTTTTCAGGACCTTTGATCCAGATTCATACCGCATCCACTGCTGCCTTGAAACCTTCACAGCTCTCGCCGCTTCACGTTGTGTTAGGCCTCGGTTGTTTCTCTGCATCGTGAGCCATTCTCCGAAAACCTTCCATCTGCCATAGATGAAATGGTGGTCGAGCTGCGTTCGTTTTCTTCTGGGCATGGGAAACTGTCTCCAGTTCAATCGTTGTTTGAAGAGCGTGACAGAGGTCTTCTGCTTGTAAAACTTAGATTGTCAAACAGGATTAGATCCCAGAAAAAAATGAGACCAAATATGTTGCTTTTCAAAACCTCATTTTGCCGAGTTGGTGAAAATTAAGAACCACTCGTGCTGTTTCTTATGGCGTCGGGAGTAAATCACGACCTGCGCCAGGAACCTTTAACTCGAAAATCCGGCGGCAGGCAATTACGAAATCTGAAACTTTAATACAACTGAGGTAATCGCTAATGCCGGTCAGAAAAATTCCCAGATACGGCGCAGGGCAGAAAAATCTTGGCAAGTTCGCAAGTGTTAAAACTGGTCGTGTGGCTTGGTACGAGTCACTCCTCGAGAGGGATTTCATGTATCTGCTGGATTATGACCGCGACGTGAGTTACTGGCATGAACAGCCTCTGCGAATTCGCTTCAGCCACGGAGGCAAGGTCCACCGTTATACGCCTGACCTGGAGGTTCACAAGAGTGCCAAAAAACAACTGATAGAGGTAAAGCCTGGACACCAAGTAGACAGCGGGAAGTGGGACGTTCTATTTCGAGCAGCGTCATCCATCTGCGAAGCAGAAGGTTATCAGTTCCTGGTTGTCACGGACGAAATAATCAGAAAGCAGCCTCGGCTTGAAAACATAAAATTACTTTGGAAGTACGCACGCACGCCGGTGCTCGCACAGCATCAACTTATATGTAATCAGTTCTTTCAAAGCCAAAAGGGTGAACTGGTCACACTCGGTGATCTCGTTCAGCTCTTCACGAGGAAACATCTTCCCACGCAGGCGCTCTACTCACTTCTTTTTTGGGGAGCTCTTGATTTCGATCTAATGCAGCCGCTCGATCAGTACAGTCAGATTGTCCTCCCTTCAACGACAAGCTCAAAGGCTGCGAATAGGAGGGCTTCCTAAATGTTACAGCACAGGCTTAGTAGAAACATGCACATCACACTCCGGAGCCGGGAGTACGTGATTGAGAAGCGCCTACCTGACAGGACAATTCGAATCAAAGATGTTCTCACCGATGAACGTACCGCTATGCCCGAACAGGAGCTGATTGATGCGCTATTCGAAAAGGGCGCGGAACTCCTCGGTCATAACCGCAATCAGGATCTACTAAAAGAGCGCGTCGGGAAGACTGGTGTTTGCGATATTGGGACACTGAAAGAAGATGATCCAAGAAAAATCGAGTTGCAACGGCGTCTCTCATACGTAGAAGCAACTCAGGCAGCACGGGTAGACAAGAGGACGGAAGAAACACTTAAACCGATTATTGAAAAAGTCGCCTCCCTTACCGCTGATCGTTATCCTCCTTCGACGGCGACTCTTTACAGGTGGCTGCGTTTCTACGACGAGGCCGGCCGAGATGCCAGGGCTCTTGTGCCTGCAACCAAGGCCCGCGGAAACCGCCAACGCCGGTTCTTGGGTAGACGCGCTCAAAAAGGTGATTTGAAAAATAATCAGAAGGCGCAAGAGCGAGCCTCTAGAGTCGCAGAGTTGCTCGACAACTCAATAGACGAAGTCTACCTCAAGGATCAACGCTTTACAGTCCGGGCAGTCCATGACGCTTTGACAGCAAAAATCGATGACGCTAATCGTTTTCGAGACCTCGACGATCAACTCCCGCTCCCGGACAGGAGCAGTCTTCATGACGCGCTAAAGAAGCTCAACGATTACGACATCATCGAAGCTCGCTACGGCAAGAAGATCGCTGATGAAAGGTACCGCGCCATTCTCCAAGGAGCGAGGCCAACCAGGCCGCTGAAAAGAGTCGAATGCGATCACACAACCACTGATCTCTTCGTTGTCGATCCGGTAATGATGTTACCTATCGGGCGAGCCTTCCTCACTTGGATGATCTGCGTTTACACGAAAATGATTCTTGGGTTCTACATTAGCTTTAATCCACCGAGTTACCTCACGGTGATGGAGTGCTTGAAACACGCGATCAGGCCCAAGACATACGTCAAGCGAAAGTACTCAAGTATCAGGAATGATTGGAATACCTACGGAATTCCAGAAGTATTGGTAGTTGATAATGCGCGAGAGTTTCACGGCCGGAACCTGGAAGATGCCTGTCACCAACTCGGTATTGTTCTGCAGTTCAGCCCGAGGGGTAAGCCATGGATTAGAACGACTGTCGAGAGGAGCTATCGCACTGTCGCCACGCAGCTGCACCACCAAATGCCAGGCACAACGTTCTCGAACATCATTGAGAGAGCCGATTATGAACCCGGGAAGACGGCCATAATCACGCCCGACGTTCTGGATGAGATTACACATAAGTGGATTGCTGATATTTACCAGGTTTCCGGACATAGGGGCATCAGAGATGTTCCAGCTCTGCGTTGGGAAAAAGGTATCGCAGAGTGGCCCCCTGCCCTTCCGGTGAACAGCGAATTCCTTGACGTCGCTCTCGGATACACGGAGGAGAGGGTTGTCTCAAGCCGAGGAATTGAACTAGACAATCTCTTTTACAACGACGAAGAGCTGGCGATGGTCCGGCGGACACTCGAACCGCATAAGAAGGTCATCGTGAAACGCGATCCATCAGACCTGTCGCTTATTCATGTCTACGACGAGAGGCATGATAAGTATCTGGCAGTCCCAGCAATAGATCAAGACTACACTAGGGGCCTCAGCCTCTATCAACACACAGTCATAAGTAGGTATGTTCGCGAGCGATTAAAGCGCAGTGTCGATGTCTTTGCTCTCGCCCGCGCGAAGCGGGAAGTTCAAGAGATTGTCGAGCGCGAGTGGAATGCAGCAGGGGGCAAGATGCTAGGCCGGAAACGGGCGGCGCGCTATTTGAAAGAAGGTGTGCAGAACAATCGCGAGGGCATCGAGCGACCAAACGGTGTTAATGACGAACCAACATCCCGTCGAATTAGTGCGCCGACGAAGCCTAAGCGGCTGCTTCCACCTGCCAATTCCTCGGACAACCGAATATTAGACATCGAAACTCAATGGAACCCGACTGACACCGGTGGCAAAGAAGAGCCCACGAATTTGCAGCTTGTCCGACCCGAAGAGAATCCAGCGGCAGCTCGAAACGCAACGAGCTCCGGTAAGAATCGCAGAGCGACTAAACAGCTGGCTAACAAGAAGTCGGATACCAAGCGTGATTCAAACTCAGGAACGAAAAAGAAGGCAGCTAAACACGAGGCCAGCAAGCAGACACCAATGCCGGTTGATCAACCTGATGAGAAGCTCGACATGACCGGCTGGAGCGGTGACTACAACCTTCCAAAATAGGGGGTCTCTGAAAATGTCCAAGAAACCAACTGATCGCAGAGCGTATAAGAAACTGCCTATTGAGGATCGTATTCAAATGGTGGAAAAGCTCTATATACACTTCCCGCGGAACCAAGGCGCGTTGAACGCAATTGGGAATTGCCACTCGCATGCCAAACTCTCCAAAGAGTCGGAAGGAATACTAATCCAAGGCGATACTGGAGCTGGTAAGACTACAGTGGTCAAACTATATATGCAGGACTATCCAAGGAGTGTCACCGAGGAAGTAACAATAGTGCCCGTGTTGTATGCCACCGTTCCCGTACCCGCGACCTGCAAGAGCTTGGTGACCGCGCTGCTAACAGCAATTGGGGATCCGGCTGCAGAAAGGGGATCTCAGATTTCGCAGACTCTTCGGTTGAAGAGGTACATGGAAGCCTGCAAAGTCGAACTGCTAATACTGGATGAATTCCAACATTTCCAAGATCGTGACTCACTGAAAGTTCTCAAGACCGTCTCCGATTGGCTCAAGGTTCTCATGGACGAGACTGGTGTGCCAATCGTGTTGGCTGGCTTGCCGTACTCACACACAATTCTCGATGCCGAAAATAATGAGCAATTGCGGCGAAGATTCGCACTCAGAATTGAACTTGAATCTTTTTGTTTCAACACCTCTCGGGAACGACAGGACTTCCGGCGGTTCCTCAACATCATCGATGAAAAACTTCCTCTTGCTGAAAAGTCTGATTTAGCAGACCCCGGCACGGCCCTATGTATCTATGAAGCAACTGACGGCGTAGTAGCGCATGTAATGAAATTAGTACGACGTGCAACTGTAATTGCGCTGGAATCAAACCGCGAAAAGCTAACTGTAGAGATTCTTAGTCTCGCATACGAGCAACGACTCGCTGCTAATAATCCTGCAAAACCGAATCCCTTTGGTGAGATTGCTCTTGTCGCGTAATTCGACACAACAACAAAGTCAACTTGCTCTAAGCAACGTGCTGTGGGATGGCCACCTCCACAATCGCGACAAAAAATCATTGCTGACCAGTTGTCAGCAGGCCCGACTCTGGTCCTTAGAGCAAAGCCCAAAAAAGATGAGAGCTATTTGGGCTTCTTGCTAAGGCTCGCTGAAATTAACTCGTATGACACGCCCCACCGGATACTCAAATTGTTGGGCGCCAGCCCCTCCACGTTTCGCATATATTCAACCGCGGCGAGCGCTAGGCTGAGTCTTCGACTAGCCTCTTTAACCAAGTTGGATGCCAAAGACTTGGCTCCCTTATTCAATAACACTGCTCAGGGGAAATATCTCCTATCGTTTTTCGACCACCGTGTTCCACCCTATCTGCTTAGACCTGGCCGGCCCAGAGTGTGTCCGGAGTGTTTGAGTGAATCACAGTATTGTCGGAAGCAGTGGGATTTTTCTGCAATCACTTCGTGTCCGATACATCAGATCATGTTGCTTGAAGAGTGCCCTGGATGCGGCAATCCAATCACTTGGTTTCGCAAAAGCGTGAGTCATTGCCCCTGCGGGACCGATTGGCGTCAGACACAAACAGCATGCTTGCCCGAAGCTGAGATTGTAGTTTCGCGACTCATATACAAGGGATTTCGACTCCCTTGCCCTCAAATCAACACCCCAGAGGGCAATAATCCCTTGTACAACGTGGATCTACCCTCTCTCCTGAGTGCACTTTTCCTCATTACCAGCCAGCAAGAAGGCCGCCGCGCAGATACAACGGGGAAACACATCGTTCCTGGGAGAACTTCCGTTGAAGTTCATCGACGGCTTCTAACAGCATTTTCGGTGTTCGACAACTGGCCGGCTAATTTTTACAGATTTCTTGACCATGTATCCTACGTACGTAAATCTGCGAAACCTGCGACAGGTCTTGCCAGGGTTTTCGGGTCTCTTCATAGCCGGTTATATGATCCAAAATATCTTCCTGCGGCGTGCGGAGATCTTTTGCGCAAGCAATTTGAGAACTACGTGTTAGAGCACTGGGACCACGGTTATGTTTGCTCACACCAATGGTTCAAGGTCAGAGGTGATGGCAAGTATATTTCTCGGTCAGCCGCCGGCGCGATCCTGAAATTGGATGCGCCTTTGCTCGACGGTCTCATCTCCCAGGGCAAGTTAAAAGGATTGATAAGAAGTTCTGGACGAAGAAGAATGTTTATAGTTGAAGCGGCGAGCGTCGAGACATTCAAGGCTGAACGCGAGCGATATCTCCCACTCAAGAGAACATCAAAGCTCCTGGGTATAAAACAAATGGATGTCTTGAGATTGGTTGATAACTCACTTCTTAATGCAGCTCGAGGACCATTGATCGACAATCACGATACCTGGCAGTTTGAAAAAGCCACGATCGATGATTTTCTTTCGACTGTTTTCACCAGAATTGTAAAGCTCAAGCCTCGACCCCGCTGCGATCTATGCGGTCTCAATGATATCTTGGTTTCACTCACCATAGCGCTCTCAAGCTTGGGCTGGAACGTACACCAGTTAATCGAAGACATTTTGGATGGAGTAATAACGCCTAGAGCCGAAGCGCCAAGCAAGAGCGGTCTTGCTCGGTTGCTGTTTTCTAAGCAGGAAATCGAACAGTACCTCAAGACAAAACTCAGCGGTAATCCGGATGAGACTTTCCAACTGGATACTGAGGGGAGAGCACTGCCCTTCAAGGCAAGAACTCTTCACTTCCTGGCTCGCAGGAAGTTGATTGAGACAAAAGTGAAAATCCACAAAGGTCCGCTATGCAGGATAATCACTTATGAGGCAGTCCTAGTCTTCACATCAAAATACGTAGCGGCAGCCAGAGTCGCGCGCGAGGTAGGCACCCGAACAGAGCATCTTATTCAGGCGCTCAAGTCACACAAGATTTGTCCGATCTCGGGACCAGCGATCGACGGCGGTCCGCAATACTTTTTGAGAAGGACAGACCTCGCTGCTCTTAATCTAAAGGATCTAGTCATCGCCTTGTCAGTGTTACGCGTGTATAAGCGCAAACCATCACGCACCGTTGATACGCAAGGAGCCGCCAAGATACTTTCGCTAACAAAAGGAGCAATAGGTCAGCTAGTACACAATGGAACTCTAAAACCCTATTCTGAATCCGGGAAAATACAAGACGAATACCTCTTCAACCGGAAGGACGTTGAACGGCTTCGAGGGCAGTTCAGTGATCTGACAAATCTCTTGTCTACGGCTATCGCCGCTGAGATTCTTCAACTATCCAGAAGCAGACTTTATGAGAAATGGATCAGAACCGGCTACTTGCGGTATGTGACCTCAAAGGACGGCCATACACGTTTTTTGCTCAAGTCCAGTGTTGACCGAATTGCTTCTTTCATGAGCTTGATCGTGACTCGTGCAGAGGCAGGAGTTCTCCTCGGCGTCGCCTGGTGGCGCATTGAAAGACTCGCGCAGAAAGGACTGCTAAAACCTATCCATAATCCATATCCACTAGCCTTCTGGAAAATCATCTACTCGCGGGCCGACGTCGAGAATCTCAGGGGTAATAATAAGAGAGTGGTTCCAGCCAAAACCACGGTCTCAAAAAGCCCGTTATCTATCAGAAGACGAAATCTTCTTCGCTAACCCCCGTCTACCAAAAACTCTCTAAACAAATAATCAAAACTCCATCCGCCACACTCGCTACATTCACGATATAGATCGTGAGTTACAAGCGAATGGGACGGAATACAAGTGCGCGTCAATCCCCTTTTCCGGATCTAAAGCCCAGTGAGCCGTACGCGCCTGACCCGTGTTTAGAGCTATACATGCGCGTCGGGGCTCAATGAAGGAACCTCTGGTTTCCAATGAATTCTCTCAAACCCCTCAACAATGAGACTGCTGATCACACTGAATCCTGAAAAGGAGGAGAGTTTCATTAGCTATATTGTGCGGCTTACTGAAGCGAACGGGTATGAAACACCATCTTGGATCTTCTCGTTGAGCGGAATTGATTACATGGAACTTCAATGGAAATTCACGTTCGTCTTCAGCCGATCTGAGAAGCTTACGAACCTGGCGAGCCTCACGGGCAGCACGCTCGACGATCTATTATCGCTCT
>Ga0137390_10005772_pt1 | contig 10470 bp, 10 predicted proteins | sample 15con2h24AmetaG_FD_104937 | JGI IMG/M metagenome (GOLD analysis project Ga0137390, IMG submission 104937) | Vadose zone soil microbial communities from Angelo Coast Range Reserve, California, USA - 15con2h2.4A metaG | ecosystem: Environmental > Terrestrial > Soil > Vadose zone > Saprolite... | reverse complement strand
TCGAAAATGGATTTATCGGGTCGTTCAGAGCGAGTGTTTGGAATGGTCATGGTCGTTGCCAGGATTTGCGTTTCATCCGCATTCCAAATCTGGACGATGTGCCGGTCGCTCGGGCTATCGGCCAATTTGAAGACGTAGGTTCCCGCGGGCAGGACCTGCCCGGGGATTTCCACCGAATCGTTGAAAGTAACAATGGTTTTTCTGTCCCACTGATCCGCTCTAGCGCCCGGGGCGAGTACGGCCCCAAACAACATCGTGATCAGCACAGTACACACTGCAAATACAACTACTCTCAGAGTTTGCATGCTACGACCCTCCTAGTTGGATCGGCTGGACCAAACGGGCAGGGATGGCGCCTGAGGATGAAGCTGGGGCGGCCGAAGCCAGCGACCCGCACAGAACCTTGCAATCGTGCAGTCCTACCCGGTCTTCGTTGTCTTCTGCCTCGGTCCATGAGATGCGCCTCCCCCACCCGAGGTTGCGCACAAAGTTGCCTCCCCCCGCCAACCGTCATTTCGTCTATGACGTCGTCGGCTCTGTCAAGAGACACTTGTAGCTTTTGCTTTTGAAGTGCTCTTTTGTTTTTCACCTGTTCGAAATTCTTTTTTTGCGACCAAGGCTCGCTCTCGAATCACTCAGCGAAACCGTTGTGGTTCCGCCACCCATCTATTCGGTCGCCCAGGTCTGCGACGACCATGATTACTTCTTCAAAATCCCCGACTCTTCGGGGAGGCAGGATGCCCACTCAAACGGACGGTCTCAACCGCGACCACAAAATGACTCGGGCTGTCCTGCATCGGAACCCTGGAGCAACTGCGCATAGTGCACTTCTTCGCGCAGCATCCAGTACAACCGCGCCGCGAAGAAGACCCTGGATGCACTTACGATCCAGCCCTGGATGAGTCGAGAATCAAGGTTATTCTTGTGAAGAACAGGAAGCTGGTCGCAAAGTTGCAAACGGACTTTAGCTTGGGCCAGGGCGAAGCGGAAGCCATTGCGATTGCCCAGAAGGAAAGAACTCGCATCGTCGGCATCGACGATAAGAATGGCATCAATGCCTGCAAGCTGCTCGGTATTGCCTTCACCACCGCTGTGGGCATCCTGCTTCGGAGTCGCGAAAGGGTTTGCTCGATCGTAGCGCCGCGCTTGCCGGACTCGCGGCGCTCGCAAAATACGGACGTTACAAGCATTCGATCATTGAAGCTGCGCGGCTGAAATTGGACGTGCCCGAATGACCAAGACGATGAGTATCCGCAGGGACCGCGACAACTACGAGTTTCTCGCTGAGCTCTCGAAAGCAGAGCGCAGCGACCTGGTTACGCGCGGCAGAATCCTGCTTGCCGTCGAGAGATACAGAAAGGGAGAGGCTTCTCTAGGCAAGGCCGCGGAGCTTGCCGGACTTCCCGTGGGACAGATGATGATCATCCTGGCGGAGTTTGGCGTCGAAAGCAGGATCGAGAAAGAGGACTATCTGCAGGGACCGCACAATCTTGCAAAGGTCTGGTAAGGGGGCGGGCGCCACATAGAGGGGTCTTGTGAGTGGCATCGTTCTCTCCCCCCGCGGGCGGACGAGGCTTGGCATTCCTAAAGAATTACTTTAACCCTTCCGGCATCCCGCGCGGCATCAACAGCTTGTCTCCGCCCTCGCAGAACTCGGGCACGATTCTCTTTCGATCCTTACTTCGTTACCTCCTTACTTCCTTACTTCGTGCAATCCATTGACACGCAACCCGAAGCAGCATACCTTTCGGCACCGATGGAATCCTTCGCCCAGCGCCGATGAAAAGCAAATTCCTGGCAGCGGCCATCCTGACCGCCACCATTGCCATTGCGGCATCGCTCCTCGCCGGCGCGAGGATGCTGCCGCTGCCCGCGCTTGTCCCAACGCTCCTGCGCTGGCTCGCAATCCTCATTTTTGCGGCGTACGCCACATCCCGCCGCTCTCTGACGACCTGGATCTTCGTCGGGCTTCTCGCCGGCGCGGAGTTTGGCTATGACTGGCCCTCCATCGCAGTAAACCTGCAACTCCTCGGCACCATCTTTCTCCGCCTCATCAAGGTCATCATCGCGCCGTTGCTCTTCGGCGTTCTCGTCGTGGGCATCGCCGGCCACTCCGACCTGAAGAAAGTCGGCCGCCTCGGCGTCAAATCCCTCATTTACTTCGAAATCGTCTCCACGCTCGCCATGCTCATTGGCTATGCGGCCATCCACATCAGCCGCGCAGGAGAAGGCGTCCATCTCCCTCCGTCCTCCGCGGCGCAAGCCCTCCATGTTTCTCCCCACACCGCCGCCCAACTCATCACCGACATCTTCCCGGAGAACATCGCCAAATCCGTCGCCGAAGGCCAAGTGCTGCAAATCGTCGTCTTCAGCGTCCTCTTCGCCATGGCGCTCGCGCTCGTTCCGGAGCCCAAGCGCCGCCCCATTCTCGCCTTCGCCGAGAGCCTCTCGGAAACCATGTTCAAGTTCACCAACCTGGTGATGTACGCCGCGCCGCTCGGTGTCTTTGGCGCCGTTGCCTACACCGTCGGCCACCTCGGGTTGGGAGTCCTTCTTCCGCTCCTGAAACTGCTCGCAACCATGTACGTCGCTCTCGCCTTCTTCATCGTTTTCGTTCTGCTGCCCATCACGCTGTGGGCGCGCATCCCCATCAAGCGGTTCATCAACGCCGTCGCCGAGCCGGTCACCATCGGATTTGCCACTGCAAGCTCGGAGGCCACTCTGCCTCGCGCCATCGAGCAACTCGAGTCCTTCGGCGTCCCGCGCGAAATCGTCGCCTTCGTCCTCCCCACCGGCTACAGCTTCAATATGGACGGCGCGAGTCTCTATCAATCTTTGGCCTTATTTTTTGTGGTCCAGGCCGCGGGGCTGCACCTCAGCGTCGGTCAGCAAGTTTTGATGATCCTGACGCTTCTGATCAGCAGCAAAGGAACTGCCGGCGTGGCGCGCGCCTCGCTGTTGATTGTTTTCGGCGCCGCCGCTTCGTTCCATCTGCCCATGGAACCATTATTTCTTCTCTTCGCGATCGATCAACTCATGGACATGGGACGAACTGCCGTCACCGTTCTCGGCAATTGCGTCGCCTGCGTCGTCATCGCTCGCTGGGAAGGCGAATTCCCCGCGAAGCTCGCTACTTCCGGCTAGGGTGGCGGCTCGGAGCTCAAGCCCCTCCGGCACGCACTACCCCGCCGGACAGGCAGCCCCTACCGCCGCGCCATCTGCACTTTTTCTCGACTTCCGTCCAGTTATGAGCCGTCCCCGTCCGTCATAAACTTCCAGTAAAATTCAATTCGCTTTGTGGCCGCATCAGTCTGCGCCCGTGCGGCAAGGTGTGTGTCCTCATGAAATCTTTCGTCCGCGTATTTGCGGCCGTCACGCTCTTCGTTCCCTTCATTACAACAACAATCGAGGCCAACGACAAGCACGACAAACGCGCCTCGCTTCCCGCGAGCGTGGTCGCGGCCCGGACGGTCTACGTCGATAACCAAACCACCACCGCTGAACTCCAGAACACTGCCTACACTGAGCTTTCGAAATGGGGGCGACTGCAGATTGTGGACACGCCGCAGAAAGCGGATATCGTGCTGCGCCTTTCGAACGGCAATTATGTGAAGTTCGTTACTGGAGAAGAAAATCCTCCGATTTCAAGCCAAAAACCGTCAACGAAAAGTTCGCGGGCGCGGATGAAGCGGTGCCACCTGGCTCCACGCGCATCTCGGTGATCGATCCGAAACCGGTAACTCCCTCTGGTCGGACATTCGAAAGACGGATAACGCAAAAGCCGCAACGCACATGCTCGATGGCCTGCGCGAGGCCTTCGACCAAAAACACAAATAACGCAACGCAAGTTAGTCCTGATCTTCATCTTTTCTTTTTCATTGCAAAATTCAGCTTGGCTATTTTTTTTATATTCCAGATTCCCCGTCCCGCCTCTTTGACTTTCAACTATCAACTATCAACTGTTGTATAGTGCCTTCCGCATATTGAGGAGGCTCTTCAATGGAACTGTGGTCGCGCCGTAAATTCTTTCTCACTTCGCTTATTGGCAGCGCGGTTGCCGGTGCGGGTAAGCTCTTTGGCCGCACGTTGTCTGATTCGAATGGCGCAGCGGCAACTGCGCCCGCATTTCCGGGCAGTCCTGCGCAGGGCAAGCGTCCGCTCATTATTTCCAGTGCCAATGGCCTGCACGCGCTCGATAAGGGCATGGACATCCTCAAGAAAGGTGGCGATCCACTCGACGCGGCTGTGGCTGTTGTCACTATCGTCGAGGATGATCCCGACGACGATTCCGTTGGCTACGGCGGTCTGCCTAACGAAGAAGGCGAGGTGGAGCTCGATGCCAGCGTCATGCACGGCCCGACGCACCGCGCCGGCTCGGTCGCGAGCGTGCGGCGCATCAAAAACGTTTCGCGCCTCGCGAAAACGGTTATGGAGAAAACCAACCACGTGATGATCGTTGGCGATGGCGCGCGGCGTTTTGCCGTGGCCGAAGGATTCGAGGAGATGAATCTCCTCACTGAGCACTCGCGCAAGATCTGGCTCGCGTGGAAGGCCAAATCCTCCTTCAATTGGCGGCCCGGAATCGATTCGCCGGAATGGAAAGAACATATTTCAGCAATCTTCGATGGCGATGAAAAACAGATCGCCTACGCCGAGCGCGTTATTGCGCATCCGCCGACGGGCACGATTCCGTGCATGGCCGTCGATTCGAACGGAGACATCTCCGCCACGACGACGACTTCCGGATTGTCGTGGAAAATTCCCGGCCGCGTAGGTGATTCGCCAATCATTGGGGCGGGGTGCTGCGTGGACAATGAAGTGGGCGCGGCGGGTTCGACCGGCAAGGGCGAGGAAAACATCAAGATTTCCGGCGGCCACACCATCATTGAAATGATGCGTCAGGGCAAATCGCCCACGGACGCCTGCCTCGACGCCATGGGCCGCATCGCGCACAACTACAAGAACGATAAGAAAAAACTCGGGACGTTTCACATTTATTTTTACGCCCTCAACAAAGATGGCAGGCACGGTGCTGCTTCGCTCTGGCGGAATGGCTATGAGCCAAGCAAACAAGCTTCTTATGCGGTGCACGACGGGACTGAATCGCGTCTGGTTGCATGTAATTCATTTTTTGACGCGGTCGGCGGTGATCAATAACTGAGGAAGCTACCGCAAACAGGAACGGAGAAGAATCAGGAGCCTGATTTTCCGGGCAAGCGATCTGCTATTTTCCTCTCTCTATTTTCGATATTCTGTTTTCATGGACCAGGCAAACATTCTGATCATCGGCGGCGGGGTGATCGGCTGCGCGATCGCCAATACCGTTTCGAAGCGGTGGCCGGATGTATTCCTTGTCGAGCAATTTCCGAGGCTGGGCATGGCTACGAGCACGCGCAACAGCGGCGTGAACCACTCTGGAATCTACTACCCGAAAAATTCGTTGAAGGCACGGCTGTGCGTAGAGGGCAACCGGCTGACTTACGAATTTTGCGCGCAGCATAAAGTGCCGTTTCGCCACTGCGGGAAGCTTGTCGTCGCCGTCGATGCGCACGAGGAAACCGAACTCGTCGCGCTGAAGAAGCGTGGGGAAGAGAACGGGGTCGAAGGGCTTCGGCTGATCGGCGCTGACGAAATCCGGGCGCGCGAGCCGCACATCAAAGGATATGCGGCTCTTGACGTGCCATCGACGGGGATCGTCTCTGCTGAGGAACTGGTTCACGCTTATGCGCGTGTGGCGACGAATCAGGGGGCAAATATTGTTACGCGCGCACAAGTGCTTTCGCTGGAGGCTTCTGGTGAAAGCATTCGGGTCGGCCTGCGCATCGGTGACGAAGAGGACGGGCAGAACGAGACGATCGAAGCGCGATGCGTGATCAATGCGGCGGGCCTTTTTGCGGATGAAGTTGCTGCGATGCTGGGGAATCATTCCTGGAAGATTTATCCGGTACGCGGCGAGTACTGCGAGGTACGTGGTCCGCGTTCTTCACTGATCAACAATCTTGTTTATCCATTGCCGCACTCTGACGGGCTCAGCCTTGGGGTGCACTTCACAAAAACGCTGTGGGGGACGTTTCTCCTGGGGCCGACCGCAACGTACGTCGAAGGAAAGGACAATTACGAAAAGAATCGGCTGCCGATTTCGGATTTCGCGCACAGCGCGAAAACGCTGCTGCCGGAAATCGAGGAGAACGACCTGCAGCTTGGGTATTCGGGGCTGCGGCCGAAACTGGCAGCTCCGGATCACAAGGGCATCGTCGACTTTGTGATTACGCACGACCCCCAGGTGCCGCAGGCCATTCATCTGGTGGGGATGGAGTCGCCTGGGCTGACGGCGGCGCCGGCGATCGCGGAGCACGTTTCTCAGTTGGTGGCGGAAGCGCTTCACTGATAGGCCGCTGATGACGCGAAGAGAGATTCCTCGCTTCGCTCGGAATGACAAAGGAGGGAGTTATTCGACGATGACGCGCAGAAACTTTTTCTTCCCCAGTTTAACGATGTAGGCACCCGCTTGGCCCCAATTAATTCCGCTGGAAGGATCCTTGATTATCACTCCATCGACTTCAAATCCTCCCTGTTTCATGACTCGTTCGGCTTCGGACGCAGATTCTACTTGCCCTAGCGCGACTAGAATCTTTGTCCACTTCCTCAATTCGGCCGCCGACACTTCACGGTAGGGGGTAGTAATTGTGATGTTCCCCTGTAATTCATAGACGTGAACCGTGTTTTCAGTCATTCGAATGATCTTGAACTGTTTCATTTCCTCGGGGGCCTGGCGGTCGCGGAAGACGCGCTGGAAATTTTCGGCGGCTTTGCGGGCGGCGTCTTCGCCGTGGAAACCGGCGATGACTTCCTGTGCCAGGCGCATTTTCGCGTCCATGGGATGGAGCGCGCCGTCGGCGACTTCTTTTTTCAAGGCTTCGATTTCTAGCGGCGTGCGGTCGGTCACCAGCTCGTAGTAGGACCACATCAGTTCGTCGGGAATGGACATTATTTTGCCGAAGATTTCGCCGGGGGCTTCGGTGATGCCGATGTAGTTGCCGAGGCTCTTGGACATTTTGCGCTGACCGTCGAGGCCCACGAGGATCGGCATGGTCAGGGCTACTTCAGAGGCCAAGCCGTATTCGCGCTGGATGTCGCGGTGGACGAGCAAATTGAATTTTTGCTCGGTGGCACCGATTTCCACATCCGACTGGAGGACCACGGCGTCGTACGCCGTCAGAAGTGGATACAAAAGTTCGTGGACGGAAATGGGCTGATTGCCCGCGAGGCGGGAGCGAAAATCTTCGCGTTCGAGCATGCGGGCGAGGCGATAGTGGCCGCAGAGGCGGACAACTTCGTAGCTGGTGAGTTTGTCGAGCCACTCGCTGTTGTAGCGGACTTCGGTTTTTGGGGGATCGAGGAGTTTGAAGACTTGCGCGAGGTAAGTCTTGGAGTTTGCGTCCACCTGTTCGCGGGTGAGCGGGGGACGGGTTTCAGATTGTCCCGTCGGATCGCCGATCATCGCGGAGAAATCGCCGATCAGGAAGATGGCGGTGTGGCCGAGGTCCTGAAAGTGCTTGAGCTTGCGGAGGACCACGGTGTGTCCTAGATGAATGTCCGGGGCGGTGGGATCCACGCCGAGATAGACGCGGAGGGGTTTGCCGGTCTTTTGTGATTTTTCCAGCTTGGCGGTCAGGTCGGCTTCGGGGACAATTTCGGCGATGCCTTTTTTGAGGTAGGCGAGCTGCTCGGCGACGGGTTTGAAATTCGAGTTGGTCATGAATTGTTTTCAACTGTGCGAAGCACGCGGCGGCCTTCGATTTTGTATTTTCCTTCGAGCACGATATTTACCGCTTGAGAATAAATCCGATGTTCTTCTTTCAGGATTTTTTCTGAAAGAGTTGTTTCCGTGTCCCCGTCGAGCACGGGAACGGTGGCCTGCAAAATGATCGGGCCGGCGTCGAGATTTTCATCGACGAAATGAACGGTGCAGCCGGTGAATTTCACGCCGTATTCGAGCGCCTGGCGCTGTGATTCCAGTCCGGGGAAGGACGGGAGCAGCGAAGGATGAATATTCAGGATGCGGTTCAGAAATTTTGCGACAAAAAAGGGAGACAGAAGGCGCATGTATCCGGCGAGACAGATCAGCTCGACTTGGCGTTCGTCGAGAACCGCAGCGACCTGGCGGTCGTACACTTCGCGCTCCAGGCCTTTCGAAGGAATCACGCGCGTCTTGATTCCACGCGACTCAGCGCGCTGGATGCCGGGCGCGCCCTCGCGATTGCTGATAACGACGGCGATCTCCGCGTTCGGAATTCTTCCCGCCGCGACGCTTTCCGCCAGCGCCTCGAAATTCGAGCCGCGGCCGCTTAAGAGCACACCTATGCGCTTCTTCATAAACGGAAAACGTTAGCATAACTGCGGGAATCGGCAAAACGGGCAGCAGAGGGTTCAAAGTTAAAAGTTGAAAGCTAAAAGTTGAACGACACAAGCGCAGCCCGAAGTCATCGCGCCACAACTGCGGAAACGGGCGTTTTGAAGTAGGCGATGACAAAGAGAAAGCCGAGCAGCAGATCGGTGCCGGCAAAGAGCAGGTCCGCCCTGTGCATTCGTCCTTGCATAACGAGGGCAAGCACCGCCGCGCCGTAACCGATTTTTTCGAGGACGCACGGAATCATCAGGGGGCGAAAGCGCGCCGTGTCCGTAGCGATGAAGACAAAGGCAATCTGCCACGCCTGGGCGACTCCCACGAATCCATAGAAGAATCCCGGATGGGTGATGGGAGGTGGTTCATTGCGCCCGATGTGCCGAACAGCAGCGATCAGGATGCACGTTTGAAAGGAATCCTTGCTAGAATGCCGATTCGCAGATGGCCAAATCAAATGAGGAATCACAAATCATGAATGAGCGGCAGGTCCGATATCGCTGGTGCTCGTTCAGTTCCATTTTTTTTGTTCTTGTCATTCTCTTGTTCACCACGATGCCGGCTTTCGCGCAGCGAGTTGCGCCACGTGATCCGGTGGAGCCGGCGCAGGGGAAGCCTCAGCCGAAGCTGCTGGCGCGGCCTGCGGGAGTCGTTGCGCGGCAGCCGGTGGATGAGAAATCGATGCGCGCGCTGATCGGGAAACTTGTTGCGTGTGGGACCAGGCTGACGCTTTCTTCGTGGACGGATTCGAAGCGGGGGATTGGTTGCGGACGCGATGCGATTGTGGCGCGATTGAATGAGATCGCGAAAGATTCCGGGGGGAAATTGCAGGTGGTGGTCGATAAATTCGAATCCACTTCGGAGCGAACTTCTGGAAAACCGATGTCGCTGGAAAACGTGTACGCCGTTCTTCCCGGCTCCGATCCGAGGCTGGCGAAAACCATCTTCATTGTCTCCGGGCACTTTGATTCGCGGCCTTCGAATGTGATGGACCCTAATGCGGATGCTCCGGGAGCGGACGATGACGCATCGGGTGTAGCCGTGAGCGTGGAATGCGCGCGGCTGCTGAGCAAGGCGGGAACAAACGGGCGCGGGACGTATCGCGCGACGATACTCTTTGCGGCGGTTTCAGGCGAAGAACAAGGGCTGCTCGGGAGCACGCACCTTTTGGAGTGGGCAAAACAGCACGGTTATACCGTTGGCGGAATGCTGGACGACGATATCGTGGGCGCCGATTCCGCGGCTGGTGCGCCGCATGGCGTACGGCTCTTTTCCGGAAATGGCGAAATCGACGATGCAGATTCGCCTTCGCGGGAATTGGCGCGGGCGGTCGAAGAGATCGATGGACGCGCGGCGATTCGAATGATTTTCCGGGTGGACCGGTATGGGCGCGGCGGGGATCACTATCCTTTCTATAAGGCGGGGCTGCCGGCGGTGCGATTTACCGAGCCGCTGGAAGACTACAATCACCAGCATCAAACGCGACGGACGGAAAACGGAGTCGAATACGGCGATTTTGAGAAGTACCTCAACTTTACGTTCATGGGCGAAGTAGCGCGGGACAATGCGGAAGCGCTTCGGCAATTGGCAATGGCTCCGGCTCCGCCGAAGGATGCAAAGCTCACGGGCGCGGTGACGCCGGACGCCAAAGTGTCCTGGTCGGCCGAAGAGGATCTGGAGCGCGCCGGTTTTGAAATCCTGTGGCGTGAGACCAGCGATCCGCGCTGGCAGGTCTATGACTTTGCGGCTTCGCCCGGTGAAACGATCTTGAAGGGCGTTTCCACGGACAATCACTTCTTTGCCATACGCGCCGCGGGCAAGAATGGCGCGCGGTCGATTGCCGTGCCGACGGAGATGGAGCGGCGGTCGAATAAACAGTGATCATTGACATCCTCCTCTCCCTAAAAGGAAGAGGATTCCTGCGGCCTCCCGCTGGTTTTGCTGGATGGCTTCGGTGGGTTCCTCCCACAGCCGCCTTACTTCAGCGGAGGACAACGAAGAGGCTTCACTTTTGGGCTGCCCGCCCATAGGTCTTTTGGACGGAGAGGAGTTTAGGACAATGCAGC
>Ga0137390_10005770_pt1 | contig 10471 bp, 9 predicted proteins | sample 15con2h24AmetaG_FD_104937 | JGI IMG/M metagenome (GOLD analysis project Ga0137390, IMG submission 104937) | Vadose zone soil microbial communities from Angelo Coast Range Reserve, California, USA - 15con2h2.4A metaG | ecosystem: Environmental > Terrestrial > Soil > Vadose zone > Saprolite... | reverse complement strand
TTCAGCCCGGCAATGAGCTATCCGCGGGATGAGTGGGTGAAGGCTGATCCGGACTTCTGGAAGCCGAAAGCGGCGACGGCGCCAAAGGCCGCGAAGCCTGAGGAAAAGAAACAATAGTTGTTGACGAGGTGAGGGGTGGCTGCCAGGTCACCCTTTACGTTCTTCCACCTGACCTAGACTCTTCTCCATCCAAGATTTCCCGCTTCTATCTACCGAAGGCGTCCAACTTTTTCCACGGGCCAGTATCCAAACACGGCTTTGCCGAAGATGTAACTGGATTGGACGGGGCCGAAGTCGCGGCTGTCCTGGGAGAGGCTGCGGTGATCGCCGAGTACGTAATACGAATCCGGTGGGACCACCACTTCGGGATACGAGTGGTCGTCTTGGTAGGCGCGGGGAACGTAGTCTTCGGCAACCAATTTTCCGTTGAGATAAACGCGACCATCGTTGACGCGGATGTGGTCTCCTGGAATGCCGATCACGCGCTTGATGAAACTCTTGGCGGGATCGCGAGGATAGCGGAAGACGATGATATCGCCGCGCTGAATGGCCTCGATGCGATAGACGAACTTGTTAATGAAGATGCGCTCCTGGTCGTCGAGGGAGGGCATCATGCTGATGCCTTCGACCCTCACCGGCTGATAAAGGAAAACAACAATGAAGGCGGCAATCCCGACACCGATGGTCAGGTCGCGCATCCAGACGGAGAGGAGGGAGCCACGGCGGGGAGTGGGGCTGGCGGCGGAAGTGTTGTTCGGCGGCTGGGGATTAGGGAGTTCGTACATGAATTTGTATTCTACTGGATTGGATGCGGGGAGGATAGACGATGGTTCGCTAACTCAGAATCCGCATTAGTCCTGTCGGCGACAGGTCCGGAACCAGGAATCGCTTCCCTGCTCCGGCGTCTTTGGTGATCGATTCCGCGGCTTTGTAGCCGCTGCGGACAGCGCCTTCCATGGTGGCCGGCCAACCGGTGGCGATCCAGTCTCCGGCGAGGAAGATGCGGGGCCAGGGAGTTTCGGAGGTGGGGCGGTAGCGGTCGATCCCGGGTGTGGGAGAGAAGGTGGCGTTCACTTCTTTGATCACAGTGGCTTTGACTAAGTTAGCGTCGCGAGCCGCGGGGAAGAATTCACGTAGCTCCGTTAGAGCAATATCAATAATTTCCTGGCGGGATTTTTGGCGGAGAGACTTTGAGGAACTGATGACGAGTTCGACGTAGCTGGGCGCCGCACGAGACAGCAGGTCCCTCGACTCCGCGGGACCATTCGCAAGCGAATGGTCCCGCTCCGCTCGGGATGACAAGGATTGAGATGGAGAATTCGGCGCGACTGAAGTCGTGCCCTCCCTTCTGGCTGGCGAATCCAGCAATTTCGATTTGTGGAACATCCATTGGATGGTGCGGTCTAGTAAGACTGCGTGGGGCAGGTCGGTGATCTGACGGTCGAACCAGAGGTGGACTCCGGTGATGGGAGAGGTCTCGAAGTGGGTTAGCTTTTCGCGCAGGTCTTTTGACGGGTTCGACGACGATGGTGGCTCGGCAGAATCTGGCAGCAGCTTAGCCAGTGCATCGAACGGAACCGCCAGCACTCCATAATCAAACTCTTCTTCAGAGTTTTGAAGCTTGACGCGCACGCCGCGCGGGGTTGGAAGAAATGATTGCACGCTGTCGCGGAGGCGGAGGGTTCCATTGTTCGCTGAGATGTAGTCGCGGGCGGCGTTGTAAAGTTCGGTGAGTGGGACATTCGGGATGCCCATGCGGCGGGCTTCGGGCGACTTCATGGATTCGCGGACAACCTGGGCGGCGTAGGGGACGGAGATGCGGTCCATATCTTCGCTGAGAGCGCTGACCAGGATTGGCTTCCAAAAGCGTTCGATGGCGGCAGGGGTTTGGCGGTGTCGAATCAGCCAGTCTTGAAAAGAGGTTCCGTCGTCTTCATCTTGCGGCTTGTGGAGGATCAGGGACATCAGTCCGTGGCCTAGCGACAATTTGTCACTGGCGTTTAGGAATTTGAATCCTAAGAATGAGCGCGTGAGATGGAACGGGGCGGGCAAGAATGTTGGTTCCAGTACCGATTGTCTTCCTCCCGGCTCGATGAAAGTCATGCGATCGAACCAGCGGATTTTGTTTGCGATGCTGATGGTTTTGTAAAACGCGAGCAGGTTGGTGCAGGAGCCGAAGAGCACGTGCTGGCAGTTATCCACAACTTCGCCGGTGCCTGGATGTTCGTAAGAAGACGCGCGTCCGCCAAGGAAAGGGCGGCGTTCGAACACGGTTACGTGGAAGCCGCTGCCAGCAAGGGCGCACGCCGCCGACAGGCCGGCGAGTCCGCCTCCGACGATTACCACTGTGGGCGCGCGGTCCGCCATCAGATGATTCGTTGCAAAAATCCTTTGCTGAGGATGGTCAGCTTTTCGCGTGTGCTGAGGCTGACTGTGCGGGTGAATACATCGTAATTCAGGCGGACAATCTTTTCGAGCAGGCTGCGATAGATGGTGACGAGCACCCAGAGAGCGGGTTGACTGTCTTCTTGAATTAACGGGATCAGCTCATCGGCGGCGCGGTAGTTCTCAAATGCACGCTCAGCTTCGAGTTTGAGGAGAGGACGAACGCGGGCAAGATCGGGCGATGTAGCAAGATCTGCGGGGGAAAGCCCAAAGCGCGCCAAGTCTTCTTCCGGAAGATAAATGCGGCCGAAAGCGGCGTCTTCTTTTACATCGCGGATGATGTTAGTGAGTTGGAATGCCAAACCGCATTGTTCGGCGAGAGGTTCGGCGGCAGGGTCGTTGTATCCGAAGATGCGAATGCAGACCAAGCCAACAACCGAAGCCACGTTGTAGCAATAGCGCTCGAGCTCCTGGAAGTTGCGGTACTGGATGGGACGGCTGGGAACGGCGGGATCTGCGTTCGGTTCCTCGGTGTCCATTGCGGTGCCAAAGGCAAGCTGGTCGAGCAGGCCGACGGAAATCGCAAACCGGCGCTGGGCATCGGTGATGGCGAGCAGTATGGGATCGTCGGTGGGAAGTCCAGCGAGAGCGGCGTGGAATGCGTCCACCCAGGCATCGAGACGCTGGCGGCGGTCGGCGGCGGAGAGTGAAGGATCATCGGCGATGTCGTCACAACGGCGCATGAAGGCGTAAATCGCGCACAAGGCACGCCGCTTGCGCTTGGGCAGGACCAGGAAACCGTAATAAAAGTTCTTGGCCCGGGAGCGGGTGATTCCGCGACAGACCGAGTAAGCCATGTGAAGCTGCGACTCGGTGGGCGCGAACTGGGGCGGGTTTTCTACGGCTGCGCTCATATCAGTTTGTGAAGGGCCGCGCGGGCGACCAGGACAAGTTTGCGGGCCTTCGAAATCGCTGGACGGTTGCCGAGAACAGCATAGTCCTGACGCTCGATGGCGTTGAGGGTTTCCTGGCCGCCTCGGCTGAAGAGTTCAAGGTCAACCGCAAGTTCGCGGCTGACTTTGCCGACGAGAGGTAGGCCGCGATCAAACCATTCCCTTGCCCGTTGGACTTCGAAGCGCATCATCTCGCGAAATTGTGCTGTATTGCTCTGGGCTTCAATGTCATCTTCTGAAACCTGGAATCGTTTCAGGTCTTCGAGCGGGAGATAAATTCGGCCTTTGTCGTAATCGGCGCTGACGTCCTGCCAGAAATTTGCCAATTGCAACGCGGTACATGTGAAGTCAGAAAGCTGCTGACGCTCGGGGTCTCGGTATCCGCAGAGATAGAGCACCAGATGGCCGACGGGATTCGCCGAGTAATGGCAGTATCCGAGGAGATCGTCGAAAGTTTCGTACCGGGCCACAGTCTGGTCCTGGCGGAAGGCGGTCAGCAAGTCGGCAAAAGTTTGTTTGGGAATGTCGAACTCGCGGACGGTCCCAGCCAGTGCAACGAATACCGGATGACGAGGGCTGCCGTCATAGCAGGCGTTGAGTTCGGCTTCCCACTCATCGAGCAACTGCAGCGACGCTTGGCGATCGCCGGTTTCGTCTCCCAGGTCGTCGGAGATGCGGCAGTAGGCATAGACATTGCAGAAATGCTGGCGCAGGCGTTTGGGCAGAAACCACGTGGCCACGGAGAAATTCTCGTAGTGGGAGCGGGCGAGGCGTTCGCAATAGGACTGGGCTTCCTGCTGGGAAGGAACACGCGCTGGGATGGCGTATTCCGCGGGAACGTGGCTCCAAATTTGATTGGCGGCAGTCATTCAGAAATTCGGCTCGTAGCTTTTAGCTCTAAGCTTTTAGCTTGAACCCGAACAGGTCTAGCTAAGAACTGATTCACTGGCCGGGGATGATTGCGGTCTTGATGTCTCCGTTGCGATTCATCATGTGTTCCAATACCTGTTGCAGGCGCGAGAGCGGGGCTTCGCCGGTGATGTAATCGGTAGGGCGGATTTTCTTTTCGGCAATCAGGGCAAAGGCTTTGCGCACGCTATCTGGCGTGTGATGGAACGTGGCCTTCAGAGTGATTTCCGAGTAGTGCAGGCGGTTGGTATCGAGCTCAACCTTGCTGCCTTTGGCGCAGCCGCCGAAGAAATTGACGGTGCCGCCTTTGCGGACCATTTCTGTGGCCCAAGCCCAAGCTTCGGGACGTCCGACTGCTTCAACGACTACGTCGGCGCCACGGTTTCCGGGAGACAGAGCGCGTACCGCCTCAATGGGATCCTTTACCGAAGCGATGTGCACGACATCATGAGCGCCCATGCGGCGGGCGGCCTCGATCTGGGCCTCGCGCTTGACTACGGCGATCACGTTGCATCCGACGGCTTGTGCGACGTGAACAAACATCAGGCCAATGGGGCCGCCGCCAATTACGGCTACCGTGTCGCCGATTTCTACCCCCGCTTCGTGAAGTCCGCGCAGCACGCAGGCCAGCGGCTCAACCATGGCGGCCTCTCCAAAGCTAATGTGAGGTGGAATGGCGAGCATGTTCAGGTCGACAATGCGGCGAGGGACCTTGATGTACTCGGCGTAAGCTCCGTTATTGAACAGTAAATCTTCGCAGAGATTTTCCTGGTGGCGCGAGCAGTAGAAGCACATCTGGCAGGGCGCGGAATTCAGCGCCACTACCTTCATGCCTTTCTTGAATCCGCGAACCCCGGGGCCGACTTCTTCGATTACGCCGGCGAGTTCGTGTCCGAAAAGGGCAGGAGGGACGATCATGCGGGCGTGGTAGCCGCGCTGATAGACCTTGAGATCGGTGCCGCAGGTTAGCGCGACCTGCACCTTGACCAAGACTTCCCCCGCCTCGACGTGCGGGATGGGAACCTTCTCAATTTTCACGTCCTCTTTGCCGTAGAGGACGGCTGCTGTCATCTTTCCGTTCACTGCTGCCTTTCCCGCGAACTACTCTGACTGAATCACGATCTTCATCGATCCCGGCTGGGGACGGGCGGCCAACTCCAGCGCTTCGGCGGCCTTCGCCAACGGAAAACGATGGCTGACCAGTCGCTCCAAATTCATCTCTCCACCCATCACGAACCGGACGGACTCGTCCTGCAAATCTACCGACGCACTGTAGGACCCGATCAACGTCTTCTCATCAACGCAAACCGCCGCCGGGTCAAATACTGCTTCGCCGTGCTGCGTTTGCGCGAACAGTAAAACCTTACCTCCAGGCCGAACTACATCCATTGCGGTCTTAATCAGGCTGTTGGCCCCGACTGCTAAAATTGCGGCGTCGGCGCCACGGCCTTCTGTCTGCCTGCGCACTTCCTGAACCAGGTCGGTGCGCGAAGCGTCAATGGAATTTTCGAGTCCGAAGTCTTTGGATATTGTAAGCCTCTGCGCATACAAATCGGAAGTGATTACCCTAGCCCCTGCCCGTCTCGCAAGTACACTTAATATGATGCCAATCGGCCCTTGACCGATGACGACGACGGTGTCGCCGGCTGCAAGTGCCATCCTCTCAATGCCTTTGAGGCAGGTGTTCACCGGCTCTACGAAGCAGGCCTGTTCGAACGATACTCCGTCGGGAATGCGAACGGCGCCCTTTTCGACGATCCAGTCCGCGACGCGGACGTATTCAGCAAATCCGCCGCCGGAAGCTTCGAATCCGGCGGTACATCCGACCTTCTTGTACGTTTCACATTGGGCAAAAGTCCTGTGACGGCAGTAGTAGCACTGCCCGCAGGGGATGTGGTGGAAAACCATGACGCGGTCGCCGGGGAAAAACTGATTTACTTTCGCGCCGATGGCTGCGATTGTGCCGGAGGTTTCGTGGCCGAAGATGCGCGGCGCGGAGTGGGAGCCGGTGGCGATCTTTTTGAGGTCTGTCCCGCAGATCCCGCAGGTATGGACTTTAACCAGGATTTCGCCGGGGCCGATTTCGGGGACGGGAACGGTTTCGAGGCGGACGTCGTTCACGCCGCGATAGACGGCTGCCAGCATGGTGGCTGGGATTTTTCCTGGCGCCTGACTAGGGGTCGATTGTGCGATGGCCATCAGGGTTTGTGCTCGGTAGTCCTGCCTGGAACTATTGTATTAGTCAGGGCGCTTTCGCGCAGCCAGGCGCAGAGATTTTCGGAGGCGATCTTTGTATTGCGGGCCAGGCGGACGACTCGCAGCCATAGCCAGGGGCGGAGAGCGATGTGAAGGGCGAAGCGGATGGTGTCAAATTGGCCGGCGCGGATGAAGCGGGACATTTCGGGAATTTCGAAGTTTACGTCGTCAGAGATGGCTTTTACGGCGATGAACGGGAGATTGTGAGTTTGGGCGGCGTGGGCGATGGCAGCGGCTTCCATGTCCACGGCGTGGGCTCCGTAGGATTTCGCCAGTTGCTGTTTTTGCGCCACGGTGGCGACTTCAGGATAGGTGATCAGGATGGTGCGTCCTACGGCGGTGTTGCCTACGGGGGCGTTGGGGATCGCAGTTTCGTGGCGACTTCCGTCCAGGGAGTCGATTACGGTGGCGGGGAAGATTGTGGCGCCGACTTGCAGATCTGCGACTAGCGCACCGGCGACTCCGGCGGAGATAAGGAGATCAGGAGAGTATTTGGCGATTAAAGCTTCGGCGGCGCGGCGGGCGGATGCGGCGCCGATGCCGCCACAGACTGCGACGGCATAGGAGCTTTCGTGGAAGGTGTAGGAATCGTGCTGGGTGGACGGCCAGGACTTTATGAGCGGGTGGAGTTCGCGGTCGAGCGCGGCGATGATAGCGAATCTGGGCATTTTGGAAACTTCGGCAGTTAGGGCGCTGTATGCGAACAGCAGGTTCCCGTTCGACTCCTTCACGCTTCGCGGTCAGTCCCTCAGGGCAGGCTCTCGACTGCGTTGCTCGGAATGACAGAGTTAAATATATTTTGCACGGCACGGCTGAAGCCGTGTCCTTTCAAAGCGCAATCGCACACCTCCAAAGCAAAATCGCTTTAATCTCAAGGTTCATCGTGGACGGGCGTGGACGCCCGTCGCTCCCCAGCCTCTGAGGTACAGATTACACATAGCCATTGGCGCGGAACCAATCGGCGGCACGGCGGAGGGCATCATCTACCGCGACTACTTTCCATCCTAATTCGCGCTCGGCTTTGGGGGAGGAAACGAACATCTTTTTCCGACCCATGCGGACGGCGTCAATGGTGGCGCGGGGCTCGCGGCCTAGGATGCGGCCGGTGAATACTTCGTCCACCACGCCAGTGGCTAGGGCGACGATATAGGGGACGCGGATTGTGGGCGAGGGCAGGCCTGTGATTGCCGCAAGCTTGTCGAGGATTTGTTTTAGAGTGAGGTTCTCGCCGCCTAGGATGTAGCGCTCGCCGGCTCTTCCCTTCTCCAGCGCGGCGATATGGCCGCGGGCGCATTCCCTTACGTCAACCAGGTTGAGGCCGGTATCCACGTAGGCGGGGAATTTCTTTTTTAGGAAATCCACGACGATGCGCCCGGACGGCGTGGGCTTAATGTCGCGCTCCCCCACGGGCGTCGAGGGATTGACGATCACTACGTCGAGACCGCTGCGGGCGGCTTTGATGGCGACCTGCTCGGCCATGAATTTGGAGCGCTTATAGGGGCCGATCATGTTTTCGAGCGAGACCGGGGAGTCTTCGTCGGCGGGAGCGTTCTGGGTAAATCCCATGGTCGCCACGCTCGAGGTGTAAACCACGCGGCGGACATTGTTCTTGCGGGCGGCTCCGAGGATGGCGCGGGTGCCTTCGACGTTGGCGCGGTACATTTCATCGGGATCGCGGACCCAAAGGCGGTAGTCGGCGGCGACGTGGAAGATGGCGTCGCATCCGGCGATTCCCTTCTCTAGCGATGCGGGGTCGCGGAGGTCTCCGGTGAAGAGGTCGGCTTTGAGGTCTTGAACATTCTTGAGGTTGCTGTTGGCGCGGACGAAGAGGCGGAGGTCGGCGCCGTTTTCAGCCAGGGCGCGGGCGACGTGGCTGCCTACGAATCCGGTGGCGCCTGTGACGAAGGCTAGCATTGGTTGTGACTAGAGTACACAAAGCGCGCGCGGGAAGTTAGAGGTCAAGGTGGGCTTCAACGCAGCAACCTGTCAACGATGGCTTCAACATGAATCATGGTCGTGTCGAGGAATTCGATGGCGGCGTTGGCGTCGCGCAGTAGCAACGGAAGCTCGGTGCCGGCGAGGACGACGGCTTCGACTCCTTCTTCGGACTTCATGCGCTGGGCGATATGGAGGATCTCCGCTCGCGTTTCTGGCAGAAATTGATTCTTCAGCAACTCACCAACATATTTCTTGTGAATGCATTCCCGCTCTGACGCGTTGGGCACAACCAGGGCGATGCCCGCGCGCTGTAATTCCTGAGGATAGAAGCTGGCGCGCATGGTGAATCCAGTTCCGAACAGGGCCACGCGCTTCAGGCCGAGAGCTTTGGCGTGGGCCGAAGTGGCGCGGACGATGCTCAGAAGAGGGATTGGAGAGCGGCGCTGGATTTCGTCGAATACGAGGTGCGGCGTGTTGGCGGCGATGAAAGCAAAGTCGGCGCCGGCATAGACTAGCTGCTCCAGGGCTGCGGCTAGATAACTCGGGAGGTCGTCGGGGCGGGTGGCGTCGAGTATGGCGAGGACTTTGTCGGGGTCGAGGCTGTTGATGATTATGTGCGGATAGGGCTGATCGGGCGTCCGGGCGCGATGGCGGGCGAGGATGGAGCGGTAGTAGTCGATGGTGGACTCAGGGCCGAGGCCGCCGATCATGCCTACGGTTCGCATGTCGGAACAGATGCGCGGTGGGCTTCGGGGGATTCGTCGAGAGCGGTGGGTCGAGGGCAGTGGTGGCCCACCCTTCGAAAACCACGAAGGGAGGGGCAGCCGAGGTCGGGGGTGATCCAGTCGAGGAAGAGGAAGATCAATCGGGTGGGCCAGCCCGCCCCACCCGCACCTGGTGTGCGGGTCCCTAGTTGTCCATCCAGCATTTCTGCCATAGTGCCGCGCATGTCTAGAACCATCGACCTTTACCTAGCGGTGATACCCCTGGTTCACATCACCAACACTCTCCATTTACTAGGCAAGGCCTCACTGAGCAGACCCTTACTCTGTTCCCTGACAAGAACTTCGCCACTGAGTTTTATCCCGACCAAGTTGACGGTTACATAGAGGTCTTCAAGGTCAATGTGCTTACCTACCTAGTGGGGGGCAGGATAACCGGCTATGAGTTCAAGAAGGAGATCACAGAAGAGGGCCTCGTGATCGTGAAGGTGACCCAAACTGCCTATGGAAGCAAGGCGGCTTTGCTCCGCCTCCTCTGGAGGCCGAGACTAGGTTTACCTTTGGGGATATTCAGAAATTTGGGAACCTCTTCAAGCAGCTACTTGCTGAGTCTCCCTGTGTCAAATGGTCGATAATCGCTGCGGGCATCGCATCGGTGTTGGAGACCGTCCACATCCTTCCAGAGTGTGGGCTTACTGGAAAGCGCATTGAGTATCCCTGTCTTTTCCTTAACCCAACGCCGGGTGCCCTAGGTTTAGTGCCCGAATGGTCGAACGCCGGCACCTAATTCTTCTCAATCATCACTTTCTTGTACGTGGTCAGGGCGATCAGGGGGAAGTATTGGCGGTACATGTGGTACATGAGGTAGAAGACGCGGGGGAAGCCGGTGCCGGTGTACCAGGGCTCGTCCCAAGAGCCGTCTTTTTTCTGGGTTTTTAGGAGATAGGCGATGCCTTTGGCGACGGAATCGCTGCGGGTGTCGTTTGCGGCGAGGAGGCCCATGACGGCCCAGGCGGTTTGCGAGGGGGTGCTGGGGCCGATGCCTTTGGTGTTGGGATCGTCGTAGGAGCCGCAGGTTTCTCCCCAGCCGCCGTCGGGGTTCTGCACCATGCGGATCCACTCGGCGGCTTGCTGGACGTACGGCTCGTGGTGATCGGTGCCCATGGCTTCCAGGCCGCGCAGCACCTGCATGGTGCCGTACAAGTAATTCACGCCCCAGCGGCCGAACCATGAGCCGTCGGGCTCCTGCTCGTCGCGGATAAACTTCAGGGCTTTTTTTACGGCGGGATGATTCTTGTCGTAGCCGTA
>Ga0137390_10005768_pt1 | contig 10473 bp, 10 predicted proteins | sample 15con2h24AmetaG_FD_104937 | JGI IMG/M metagenome (GOLD analysis project Ga0137390, IMG submission 104937) | Vadose zone soil microbial communities from Angelo Coast Range Reserve, California, USA - 15con2h2.4A metaG | ecosystem: Environmental > Terrestrial > Soil > Vadose zone > Saprolite... | reverse complement strand
CGCGCCTAGGTTTGGATTCATACCCGTGTACGTCGCTCGTTAGGAAGAGCCGGGAACGAACTTGTCTTAGCTAGAACCGCCAAAGGACAACTGAAGGGGGGCAATCTACTGCTCAGTCAATCTAGACCGGTTGAGGCTTTCCGTCAAGCCGAACAGCCAGAGTGATACGTTTTAGTAACGAAGGACTTCAACTTACGTGTTGCCAACCGCGTTCACCGGGCCTACCAACTCAAATCCGCCAGAATCGCGCCGTACTCCTCAATCCCGCGCCAAAGCTGCCCCAAACGCAAATTTTCATCCGAGCTGTGCTGGTGATTGTCGTAGTTCACAATCGGCACGCCAATCCACGGTAAGCCCAAATCCTCGAAAATGTACATCGGCGCGCTTCCGCCCAGCGTCGGCTCAACCACCGCGTTCCCGCCCATTGCATCCTGCACAACATGTACCAGCGCCTTGGAAACCGGCAAATCCATCGCCGTACGTGACGCGCGGTAGCCGCCTTCATCAACGATTTTTGCAATGCGCGCGTGCTCGCGGCGTTCGTCCATCGTCGGCTCGTGGTCGATCACGTAAAACCCCTGCTTGCGAATGAACGCCAGGATCTGCTCGGATTTCTTCTGTGGGTCCTCGCCTTTCACCAAGCGTGCGTCGATGGACGCTTCCGCCTTGTCGGGCACCACGTTTTGTGCGTGCCCGCCGACGTACGCGCTGCGCAATCCACGGATGTTCAGCGAAGGTTCGTTGATCAGTTCGACCAGCTTTTTGCCTGCGCCCTCTGGTTTCGCAATGCCCAGCTCGCGCTCCAGTTCCGCGTCGTTGTCCGGCATGGCGGCGAGTGCCTTCTTCTCGACTTCGCTCAGTGGGGCGACGTCATCGTAAAACCCATCGATCAGCACGCGGCCGTTCTCGTCTTTCATCGACGCCAGCAAGCGCGACAGTTCCATCGCCGGATTCGGCGCCCAATTTCCGTAGTGCCCGCTGTGCAAGGCCCGCACCGGCCCGTACACGGTGATGTCCAGGCCGATATCGCCGCGATTGCCGAAAAACACCAACGGGCGTCCCGACTGGTGCACCGGCCCGTCCGCAGCGATAAGCAAATCTCCCCCCAGCAAATTTTTGTGCAGCTCCAGCGTGTGTTGCAGATTTGTTGACCCGGCCTCTTCCTCGCCCTCAAAAATCACTTTCACGTTCACGCCCAGCGGAATTCTCGCGACACGCAGGGCATCAATGGCCGCAAGCAAAGCGACAATTGGCGATTTGTCATCCGAAGCGGAACGCGCATAAATGCGCCAATCATCGTTGTACGCGCCCGGATGTTTGTCCGGAGGCGGAATGCGCTTCCCTCCGGCCTCGATGGCATCGCTGCGCAACACCGGCTCAAAGGGTTTGCCGTCGGTCCACGCCGCAGGATCGACGGGCTGCCCGTCATAGTGCGCATAAAAAATCACCGTGCGCTTGGTGTCGGGTACGTTCAGTTTCCCGAACACGACCGGCCCGCGCCCGGAAATCGGCAGCAAATGCGTTTCGATCCCGCGCGCCTCCAGCATTTCCACCAAGTGCGCAGCGTTTTTCTGGATGTTTTCCGTATCGCTGGCGACATTCGGAATCGCCAGAAATTCCGTCAGCTCGCGCAGGATGCGGTCTTCGTTGTTGAGGCGATAGCTCCTCACTTCCTCGGCAACCTGCGCTGGTGGAATGGCCGCCCTTTTCTGCGCCAAGCAAGGCGCACCGTGGACGCAGAACAACATTGCGATGGCAATCGTTCTCAATTCCCTCTCCATTTTTGAACGTCGGCCATTCTAACCGATTTAATTCCCTTCTTCTCTGTGACCTCTGTGTCCTACCTCTGCGACCTCTGTGTTAAATCTTTTTCTTTGTTCCTGCCGGTCCTTGACTGTCGACCGCCTCGCTCTGTTTGTGGCAAACTGAATGATTACACGGCGCGATTTGCGCCGCACCTGACATCGCAAAAAGAGAGCCCCTGCCGGTCATAAGGTAAATGGACCCAAAGTTCATTCGCAATTTTTGTATCATCGCGCACATCGATCACGGCAAATCCACGCTTGCCGATCGCCTGCTCGAAATGACCGGCGCGCTTTCGCAGCGCGAAATGCACGAACAGGTGCTCGACTCCATGGACCTGGAGCGCGAGCGCGGCATCACCATCAAAGCAAAAAGCATTCGCCTCCATTACAAAGCGAAAGACGGAAACACCTACCGCTTGAACCTGATCGACACGCCGGGTCACGTCGATTTTTCCTACGAAGTGTCGCGCGCGCTTTCCGCGTGCGAAGGCGCTTTGCTCGTGGTGGACGCGAGCCAAGGCGTGGAAGCGCAAACGGTCGCGAACACGTTTCTCGCCGCTGGCCACAACCTCACCATTCTCCCGGTCATCAACAAAATCGACCTGCCTGCCGCGCAACCCGATTTCGTGAAGGAGCAAATCGAAAACGTGCTGGCCATTCCCGCGCACGACGCGCTGATGATCAGCGCCAAAAGCGGTCTCGGTGTGGAAGACGTCCTCGAAGCCATCGTGCATCGCGTTCCGCCGCCGAAAGGCAGCGCGGGAAATCCGCTGCAAGCGCTCATTTTCGATTCCTGGTTCGACATTTATCGCGGCGCCGTGGTCCTCGTGCGCGTGATGGAAGGCCGCATAACGCCGCACCTGAAAATCCGCTTGTGCTACAACAACCAGGTCTACGAAGTTGAAACGCTTGGCACGCTCACGCCAAAACCGGTCGCACTCGACGAACTCGAAGCCGGTGACGTCGGTTTCGTCGTCGCCAACATCAAGGATGTTGCCGATGCGCGTATGGGCGATACCGTCATCGAGGCCGATCGTCCTGCTCCCGCGTTGCCCGGGTTTGAAGCCATCAAGCCCATGGTTTTCGCCGGACTCTTTCCCGTGCTGGCCGATGATTACGAGCCGCTGCGCGATGCGCTCGGCAAATTGAAGCTGAATGACGCGTCATTTTTCTACGAACCGGAAAATTCCGTGGCCCTCGGCTTCGGCTTTCGCTGCGGCTTTCTCGGCCTGCTGCACATGGAAATCGTCCAGGAGCGGCTGGAGCGCGAATTCGGGTTGAACCTGATCACCACCGCGCCCAGCGTGCGTTACCGCATCACGCGCGTCGACGGCAGCGCCATCGAAGTCGACAGCCCCGCGAAATTTCCCAATCCCAGCGACATCAAAAAGATCGAAGAGCCCATTATCAAGGCCATGATCATCACCAACGACGACTCGGTCGGCGGGATTCTACAGCTTTGCCAGGACAAGCGCGGCACGCAAAAGGGATTCGAGTATTTGTCTCCGACGCGCGTGATGCTCACCTACGAATTGCCGCTGAACGAAATCGTTCTCGATTTCTACGACCGCCTCAAAAGCGTTTCGCGCGGCTATGCTTCGCTCGATTATCACCTCGCGGGCTATGTCGAATCCGATTTGGTCAAGCTCGACGTGCTGGTCGGCGGCGAGCCGGTCGACGCCCTGTCCATGATTTGCCATCGCGAGCAATCATACGAGCGCGGCCGCGACCTGGTGTCGCGCCTGCGCAAATTGATTCCACGGCAAATGTTCGAGGTTCCCATCCAAGCCGCGATTGGCAGCCGCGTGATCGCGCGCGAAACAGTCGCGGCCATTCGCAAAAACGTTCTGGCCAAGTGCTACGGCGGCGACATCACGCGCAAACGCAAGCTCCTCGAAAAACAAAAAGAAGGCAAAAAGCGCATGAAGCGCGTCGGCCAGGTCGACATTCCGCAAGAAGCCTTCCTCGCCGTCCTCAAAGTGACTTCCACCGGCGACGAAGAGTGACCCTCTCGATCTCCGAGAGGTCTTTATCTTGATGGGTGATTTGCTCTGGAGTAGACTCGGTTAAGAGTCAAGAAAATGCCCAAAGCTAAACAATTCGTGACTGACGAAAATGGTGTTCGCGTGGCCGTAGTGCTGGATATCAAGGAATACGAGGAATTGCTTGACGACCTCGAGGATCTGCAGGCGGTTCGCGAGTATGAGGAAGCAAAAGCCTCCGGCGAAGTACCAATTCCCCTGGAACAAGCGCTCGACGAAATTCGCCGCAATCGCAAGTGAGCTATTCTGTAAGGGTTCGGCGCAGCGCTCAAAGGGAACTGGAAGCGATCCCATCTCCTTTCCACGAAAATATTGCTGAGAGAATGCTTTCTCTGGCTGCTATTCCCCGGCCGCCCGGCTGCAAGATATTGAAAGGCACCGAGAAATCGTGGCGCATTCGCATCGGCGACTATCGACTGATCTATGAAATCGACGACAGCGCAAACGCAGTGACCGTGATCAAAATAGCCCATCGAAGCCACGCTTATCGCTAAAGTCATTACTCGGATTTCCCTTTAACTTGAGTGGTGAGGCGGCCGCGGTGGAGTTGGATCTTGACGGTGTCGCCGAGGGCCACTTGTGCGGAGTTGCGGAGGAGGTGGCCGGCGGCGTCGGTGGCTATGGCGTAGCCGCGTTCTAGGGCGCGGAGGGGGCCGCGCTCTTCGAGCTGGAGGCGCAGGCGGTCGAGGCGCTCGCGTTTTGCGCGGAGCAGGCGTTCGACGCGGGCGGCCAGTTCGGTGCTGCGTTTTTCGAGGCGGAGGCGCAGCGCGACGATTTTCATCCTAAAATCGAAAGAGACGATGCGCAGGTGAGCAGTGGTGAAACGTTTGCGCGATTGCTGCAGGTTTGCGCGCAAGCCTTGCGCGAGGCGCGAAGTGAGTTCGTCGGTGCGCTGGCGCTGCTGGCGCAGCAGGTCGAGAGGACGGCGGAAACCGCGGCGGCCGGAAAGTTCGTGGACGCGGCGGCTTAATTCGAGCAGGCGGTAACGCACGAGGCTGGCTAGCGTTTCCTGAAGATCGGCGATGTGCTTATCGAATTCGCGGCGAGTTTGCACGACGAGCTCGGCGGCGGCGGAGGGCGTGGAAGCGCGCACGTCGGCGACGAAATCGGCGATGGTGAAATCGGTTTCGTGGCCGACACCGGAGATTACGGGTATTTCCGAAGCGAAGATGGCGCGGGCGACTTCTTCTTCATTGAAAGCCCAGAGATCTTCGAGCGAGCCACCGCCGCGGGCGAGGATCAGAACGTCGACCATGCGCCGGCGATTGAAGAACTGCATGGCACGCACGATTTCCGTGGATGCGCCCTCGCCCTGCACGCGCACGGGATAGACGGTGAGGTGCACATTGCGAAAGCGGCGGCGCAAGATGCGCACCACGTCGCGGACGGCGGCGCCGCGTGGGGAAGTGATCAGCCCGATGCGGCTCGGCAGAAGCGGCAGCGGTTTCTTGCGGTCGGCGGCGAAGAGGCCTTCGGCTTCGAGGCGCTTCTTGAGTTGCTCGAAGGCGAGCTGCAAAGCACCGAGTCCGACCGGTTCGATGTGCTCGATATAGATTTGGTATTCGCCGCGCGCTTCGTAGACGCTGATGGAGCCGCGGACGGTGACGTACAGGCCGTCTTCGGGACGGAACTTCATGGTGCGGAGCTGATTCTTGAAGCAGACGCAGCGCACCTGAGCGCGTTCATCTTTCAGGGTGCAGTAAATGTGGCCGGACTGCGCTTCGTGGCAGTTTGAGATTTCGCCGGTGACCCAGATGTCGGTGAAGTTGCGCGCGAAAAGGTCGCGAATCTTGGCGGTCAGCTCGGTGACCGTGAAGGCGCGGCGGTCGGGCATGAGGTTGAACGTTAGCTGGCTCATTGGTGCTGGCTCATTGGTGCTGGCTCGCTTGGTTGGCTGTTGTTAGTTTTTAGTTCTCGGTTCTTAGTGAGACATCCTACCCCACCCGGTGTTTTGGAGAAAGCCGAGGAAGGCCGCTAACCACAGAGGGCACTGCGAACCCAGAGTCGGAGGGACGTGCAGAGGCGGGTGCAAGCAGGCCTGTTTGCGGAAAACTCATCGGAGAGTGTACCGAAGCTCAAACTTAAAGTCCTTTGTATGAACAGATCGAACGAAGGGGGGTAGGGGCGCGGCCCGCCAGCGGCAGGCAGGCACTGCTGCACCCCAGCTTTGCCCCCACGTCGAATTCCAAGCTAGGTTTGCAATTTCCCTCAGGGAAGCGAACAATATCCATTGCGGCCGCCGATGAAGCTGTGGGGGCCGGCTTTAGCCCGGCCAGCCCGCGCACCACGAGGTGATTGCCATGCCCGAAGCCGTAATCGTTTCCGCCGTACGCACTCCTGTAGGCCGTGCCTACAAAGGCTCGCTCCGCGCTACGCGCCCCGACGATCTCGCCGCCCTCGCCATTAGAGAAGTCCTCGCGCGCGTTCCCGCCGTCGACGCCAAGCAAATCGACGACGTCATTCTCGGCTGTGCCATGCCCGAAGGCGAGCAGGGCATGAACGTCGCGCGCATCGCCGCCCTCCGCGCCGGTCTTCCCGTCGAGACCTCCGCCATGACCATCAACCGCTTCTGTTCTTCCGGCCTGCAAGCCATCGCGCTCGCCGCCGAACGCATTCGTGGCGGCTCCGCCGAAATCATCGTTGCTGGCGGCACCGAATCCATGTCCCTCGTCCCCATGGGCGGCAACAAAGTTTCACCCAATCCCTGGCTCGTCGATCATTACCCCGACACCTACATCAACATGGGCCTAGGCACGGAAAATATCGCCCGCAAGTTCGGCATCACCCGCGAGCAAGCCGACGCATTCTCCGCCAACTCCCACAAAAAAGCCCTCGCCGCCATCGCCGCCGGAAATTTCAAGGACGAAACGATTCCCGTCGAAGTAAAAATCACTTCGCTCCCTAACGGTAACGGCAACGGCGCGTCCGCGAAATCCAAGTCCTCACCAAAACCCACAACGCAAACGTTCCTCTTCGACACCGACGAGCTTCCCCGCGCCGATACTTCCCTCGAAGTCCTCGCCAAGCTAAAGCCCGCCTTCCACGCCAAGGGCACCGTCACCGCCGGAAACAGTTCGCCCATGAGCGACGGCGCTGCCGCCACCGTGGTGATGAGCGACGCGCGCGCCAAGGCACTTGCCCTAAAGCCACTCGCGCGCTTCGTCGCCTATGCCACCGCCGGCTGCCCTCCCGAGGAATTCGGCATTGGCCCGGTCTTCGCCATTCCCAAAGCGTTGAAGCTCGCCGGCCTCTCGCTCAACGACATCGCCGTCATCGAACTCAATGAAGCGTTCGCCGCGCAGTCCCTCGCCGTGATCCAGCAAGCCAGCCTCGACGCGGCGCGTGTCAATCCCAACGGCGGCGCCATCGCCCTCGGACACCCGCTCGGCTGCACTGGAGCCAAACTCACCGCCACGCTAATCCGCGATCTCCAGCGCAAGAACAGCCGCTACGGCATGGTCACCATGTGCATCGGCGGAGGCATGGGCGCCGCCGGCATCTTCGAGCGCCTTTCGTGAACCGCGCATCAAGTCGGGATCGCAACCGTCAATATCTGCGATGAACAATCTGCGAGCTCGCCTGCCACGCTGCGCAAGTTCTCTGCGTTTAACTTGTCATGCGACTTCCGGCATCGTACGATTCCGACTCCATGAAACCAGCCATTCGTCTGCTTTGTGCCATGATGCTGTGCGGCATGCTCTGCGCCTCGCTGCAAGCGCAAGCGCCCGTTTACAGTCTTCCTCAACAAGATCCCACGGCGACGCCGGGTCCCGTTCCCATCAGCGAAGAACCGCATCACCGCTTGCTGGTGCAAAACGATTTCACGCGCGTCTACAACGTGATGGTGCCGCCGCTGGACACCACGCTGCTGCACCAGCACGATCTTCCGTATCTGTATGTCACACTGGGACCCGCGGACATCATCAACGCCATCGTAGGCAAGCCCGAACTGCACCAGGTCTTGCAAGACGGGGAGACGCACTACTCTCCGGGGCATTTTGCGCACATCGCGCGCACGGATTCCGGCATGCCGTTTCAGAACGTGACCATCGAACTAGTGCATCCTCAGGGCACACCAAAAAATCTGTGCAAGGACGTGCTGCCGGGAGCGCCCGCTGACTGCCCAGAAAAGCCGGCGACGAACAACAACAGCAAAGCAAAAAAAAGCCAGCCCGACCGTGCCGGGGACGACGAAGTTCCCTATTTTGAGACCGACGAGATTCGCGTCGACCTCCACAAAGTATCCAGCGGCAACGACTACGTCGACGCAACGCCAAAAACCGATGCTCTGCTCGTCGCGCTGACGGCTGCCAACCTCGACGCCAATCTTGGCGGCGAGCACAGTTCCTTTCTTCATGGAGGGGACGTGCTCTGGCTGCCCGCCGGCAAGCACCGCCGCATCGTCGATTTCCTCGGCACGCACTCCAGCTTCCTGTTGATTTCCTTCAAGGACAGCGTGTCGGTCCCGACGGCTCAGTGAAATGCGGGCGACCGCGCCGCCAGTAACCGCTGCAGACGTGCGGTGTGCACGGCACTTGCGGTGATTGGTTAGTCTGCAGAATTGGCGCGCGCACCGGTCCGTTGCGTTGTGCGCAATTACATTTTCGCTTTCCACAAACCGACGGTGTTTCCTTCGGGATCCTGCATCCACGCAAACGTTCCTGTGGGGATCTCCACGGGAGGCACGAGCATCTTTCCTCCCAGGCTCTTTGCCTTGTCGAGATACTTCTGCACGTCGTCGACGTCAACGTAAAAAATCGTGTAGTGATGCGGTTCGTAGCCCAGCGATGTGATATGGCCGCCGACGCCGCCAGGCGCGGCGGCAATCATTCCCGCGGGCCCTTGCTGCTCGATTTTCCAGTCAAACAGTTTGGAGTAGAACTCTTGCGTGTTCTTGCTGTTCTTGCAGCCGATTTCAAAATGCACCACCGGGCGTCCCATAGGTCCTCCCTTTTTGCGCGGCGAAAATTTCGCTCAAGCGCTGCTGCCATTTTGCCGCAAACGCGTCCACTTCCGCTTGAGGAAATCCAAAAAATCTGACGCCAAAAACGCGCCAGCAAGATGCCCTTCGAAGCTCAGGACAGGCTGGCGCTACGGCTGCTTAACCGCATAGAATTGCGGCGGGGAACGCGGATTGCCTTGAACACAATTGAGTTTACTGCGCTGGTTGGATTGGGCGCCCTGTTGGCAGGGTTTTTGGGGGCGCTGACCGGCCTGGGCGGCGGGGTGGTGATTGTGCCGCTGCTCACGCTGGTGTTCCATGTGGATATTCACTATGCCATCGGCGCGGCGCTGGTCTCTGTGATTGCTACTTCCAGCGGAGCCGCAGCCGCCTACGTACGCGAGGGATATTCCAATGTGCGCGCGGGAATGTTTCTGGAGATTGCCACTACCGTGGGCGCGCTGGTAGGAGCAGCGCTTGTCTTACACCTGCGCGTCTCGATTATTTCGATCATCTTTGGCGTGGTATTGCTGTACTCCGCGTATGCATCCATGACGGAGCACGCTGATTCTGGCGCAAACACTCAACCGGATCGCCTTGCGACCTGGCTCAAGATGGACAGCACGTATCCAACTGAAAATGGATTAGAAAGCTACCACGTGCGCGGTGTGCCGCAGGGGTTTGGCCTGATGTTTGTGGCCGGAGTGCTTTCGGGACTGTTGGGAATTGGCTCCGGTGCGGTGAAAGTGCTGGCGATGGACAAGGCCATGAAGCTGCCGTTCAAAGTGTCGACCACGACTTCGAATTTCATGATTGGAGTGACCGCCGCGGCAGGTGCGGGAGTTTATTTGCGGCGCGGCTACATCGATCCGGGGCTGGCAATGCCGGTTATGCTGGGAGTGCTGGCAGGGTCACTGATCGGGGCACGGATACTGGAGCGAGCGAAGGTGAGGGTGCTGCGCATGGTTTTCAGCGGCGTGATTGCGGTATTGGCCGTGGAGATGATTTACAACGCGCTGATGTAAAGAGTAAGAATGTAAAGGAAGATGGATAAAGCCGAACAGCGCATGGACGAAATCATGGGCCGGCTGTTGCGCACGGGCGTGATTTTAGCGGCCGTGTTTGTGCTTGCCGGCGGAGGGGTTTACCTGGCGCGACACTCCACACCGGTTATAAATTATCGAGTGTTTCAAGGCGAGCCAGAGGAATTGCGCACCGTTTCCGGGATTTTTCATGAGGCTCTGGCGCTGCGCGGGAGAGGGCTTATTCAGTTTGGGTTGCTGATTCTGATTGCGACGCCGATCGCGCGGGTGGCGTTTTCCGTTGTTGCGTTTTTGTACCAGCGAGATTGGACGTATGTGATGGTGACGCTGATTGTTTTGGGACTATTGGTCTATAGCCTTTTGGGCAGACATGGGTAAGGATGGAGAGTAAGGATTTAACACAGAGTGCGCAGAGACTGGAGCACGGAGAGCACGGAGAGCACAGAGAGCACAGAGAAGGAGCTTTCAGTTAGCACTTTTTCATGACGTCGTGCCGAGATGGGGCGGTTGCGGGCGTTGCTTTTGCGAGCGTAGAATTGTCTCACTGATTTGTAAGACGAGTGTGACTGCAAAGAAAGAGAACAACGATGGCTACTGCAACGATAGCGAAGCCGGCGGCGAAGGGCGGGAGCTTTTTGTTG
>Ga0137390_10005767_pt1 | contig 10473 bp, 9 predicted proteins | sample 15con2h24AmetaG_FD_104937 | JGI IMG/M metagenome (GOLD analysis project Ga0137390, IMG submission 104937) | Vadose zone soil microbial communities from Angelo Coast Range Reserve, California, USA - 15con2h2.4A metaG | ecosystem: Environmental > Terrestrial > Soil > Vadose zone > Saprolite... | reverse complement strand
GAAACCCGGCGCGCCGGCGCTCGATCCGAAGACCGCCGAGCAGGTTCGCGAGCTGGTGTCGAAAGGCGCCACCGGTGGACACCTGTTCTTCACGACCGCGGATTGCCGCAAGACCTACGACGAGCTGCGAGCCAGGGGCGTGGAGTTCACCGAGGAGCCGACGGAGCGACCCTACGGCATCGACTGCGGCCTTCGCGATCCCTTTGGCAACCACATCCGGTTCTCCCAGCCGCTGCACGTCCCAACGGAAACCGCACGCGCTGCCAAAGCCAGCCGCTGACAGCCTCGAGTTCGCAGGCAAGACCGCGACCGGCATCGGGGTGCCGGCCGCGGTCGTTGCGAAACCTGGCTCGCGCAGCGACCCGCTACCGCCGAGCAGCGAGGACCAGTTTGCGGTCGGTGAACGATTGCACCTTGCCCTCGGCCGTCACGATTTCGAGGTCGCGCACTGCCGACGCCGGAGCTTCAAGGAAGCGGGTGCGGACGCGTTGCTGCGTCGCTGCGTCCTCGCCACCACGCTCGAGCCACGGCTCGAAGTCGTGGGCCTTACGGACCACCTCCGTCTTTTCGGCGCGCAGGCCGGCCCCCTCGCAAAACGCGACCCATTCCCGCTCGGTATAGATCCGTTTATGGGTCGGGTCGCGAAGCAACTCGACCTCGTCCTGGTAGGCGGCGCTCTCCGGGTCCTCGGGGGCGGTCGTGTCGACAAAGATGAAGGTCCCGCCGGGTCGGAGCACGCGCGCCACCTCGCGCATGGCGAGGGCTACATCATCGAAGTGATGTGCGGCGAGCCGGGTGGTGACGATGTCGAAGCTCGCCTTGGGAAAGGGGAGTTCCTCGGCGCCCGCCCGAACGAACTGCGCATTCCACAGGCCAGCGGTCTGAAATAGGCGACGGGCCGCTGCCAGCATGGCATCGACCGGGTCCCTGAGGACGACTTCGGAAACGCGGGGCGCGAGCGCGAGTGCCGTGTGGCCGGCGCCGGTGCCGATGTCCAGCACTCGCTCCTTGCCGCTCGGTGCCGCGTACTCGATAACCAGCTCGAGCTCGCGGCCCGCCTTATGCTCGCCGGTGGCGTAGGCTTCCGCGGCCTTCTCCCAGCGTCCCGTGCCGCTCGCCCGCTCAGCTTAAGGCGACGCTGTCCAGGACTTGCGTGACGGTCGTTGAATTAGCGTCGGCGGTAAAGAAGGAGAACTGGTAGTTGCGTCCCTTCGTATGGACGTACGCCGCACTCATGAAGGGCCAGCCCTGGTCGGGGCGAGCCCAGGCCGAATTGACCTTGCAGGTATCGAGGGCAACCCGGGAGACCTGCTCGTTGACGGGATTCACACTCCAGACGGCGATCGTGGCGGTGTGGTCGGCGACCGGCGCAATGTCGGCGCGGAGAAGTCCCGGCAGCTGCACGGTCAGCGTGTCTGACGTGGTCGTTTGCAGGACGAGGAAGGGGAGGTCATCACCAGTCCTCGTGACGGTCGTGATCGACGCGGTGGACGAGGGGGTGACCTGGTAGCCCTGCGGCAGCATCAGGCTCCAGCCAGAACCGCTGGCGGCGTGCAGGGCCGTCGTGACAACAAAGTCGGACCGCACCCAGCCCGCCTGGCTGCTCAGCGTGACGTGATACCAGGTGTTGCCCGAGGCGTCTGGTGCCCGGCCATCGGCCGTCGCCTGCGTGCCCTGCGTCAGCGTCGCCAACCTCGTGCTCGAGGCGCTCGCGGCCAACCGGAGATTGACGCCGAGTGGATCGTTGACCCAGATCGTGAATGGGAGAGACGGCGTCGACGGCGTGCTCGCCACGGGCGCCTTTGGCATTGGCAGCGACGCCGGACAGGTCGTGGGTGACGCGTGCGGATCGATGGTGGTCGAGGGTGATGGTTGAGGCCGGCTCGCCACGGCGTGGGTCTTATAGAAAGACGTGAGCGGCCCAGCCAGCAGGAAGGCCGCAACGGCGCCGATGACCATCAGGGGAATTAGGCGGAGAGCCGACCTCATGCCCATGGAACGCCCCAGGCGGGATCCCAGTTACGCGAGCGGCTTGCGGTTGGGGACTCCGATGCGACGCGGATAATCGGCCGGGGTTGGGCCCAGCTTGGGCACGTGAAGGAGCGTCCCGCTGTCGTGTCCCGGACGCTCCAGGCGCGGCGACCCGCCACCCAGCAGGCGTGCCGCGGGCTCGAGCAGGTGTGGATCGACGGGGCTGACTTGGGCAACGAGGTCTCCACCTGGTCTAACGAAGGGAAGGGCAAGCTCCAGCAGCACCGCCGGTGGCGCCGCCGCCCGCGAGATCGCCCGATCGAATTGCTCCCGAAGCGCCGGCCGGTGGCCAAGTTCCTCGGCTCGACCTTGGGCCACGGCCACGTTTTTCAGGTTGAGCGTGGCGGCCAGGCGCTCGAGGAAGGCGCACTTCCGTGTATTCGCCTCCAGCAGGGTGAACTGCACCTGGGGCATGGCGAGCGCCAGCGGGATTGCGGGCAGGCCGCCGCCGCTCCCGATGTCGATTACCCGCTCAATCCCCGTCCAAGGGATCGCCAGCAGCACATCCCCAGCCGCAATCTGGGCCACGACCTCCTCCATGGTGCGCGCGCCAGTGAGGTTGACGCTCCGGTTCCAACCGAGGAGCATCTCGGCGTAGCGCTGTATTTCCGGCGACATCATCCTTACAATATTGGGGATGCCCATCTACGAGTTCTCCTGCCTGAGCTGCCGGCACACCTTTGACGTCTTCGGCGGCTTCGCCAGCCGCGATGAGCGCCAGGTCTGCCCCGAGTGCGAGAGCACGAACACCAAGGCAATGTTCTCCACCTTTGCGGTGGTCGGAAGCAGCCAGAGCTCGAGCACATCGGCCTCGACCGGCTGCGGTTGCGGCGGCGGCTGCTCCTGCTCGAACTGATAACGCCGCTGTAGACACAGCCTCTACCTTTCCCTCATGATTGTCGCCGTGGCGACCGCCGGCACACCCGTCCGCCTTCGGGTTATGCCTCTTGGCGAACTACTCGACGAGACCTTCAAGCTCTATCGTCGCCATTTCACGGTGATCGCGGGGGTGGCGCTCGTCATCATCCTCCCCAACCTGATCCTGAGCTTGATCTCAGGCTCCTATCGCGCCAATCCCGTCACCTACCTCCAGAACGTCGCGCAGAACTTCAACAACCCGAACGCGCTGGCGACGATCCAGGCCCAGCAGCAGGCGTACACCAACTCGCCCCTGTATCTGCTCAGTTTTCCGATCGCGGCTCTGTTGCTTCCGTTCAGCGTCGGCGCCCTGTACCGCGCCGCCACCTCGCTGGCGGCCGGCAACGTGGAAACCATCGGTTCGGTTCTCTTAGGGACACTCCGCCGCTACTTCGCGGTGTGGGGCGTCGTCCTTCTGGCAGTCCTGCTCTTCGTCGGCGCGATCGGTATCGTGACCATCCCGGTGGTCATCTGGGTCGCGATCCGCTGGTCGGTTGCGTTGCCGACGCTCTTTGCCGAAGGCATCGGACCGGTGAAGGCCCTCGGACGAAGCTGGAACCTGGTACGTGACAACTGGTGGCGCACGCTGGGCATCCTGATCATCGTCAGCATCATGGTGTCGCTCATCCAGACGGCGCTCCAGGCACTCTTCGTTGGCCTAGCAGCGGTGGTGCCCGGTCTTAGCGGTGATCTCCGGTCCGGCATGGTCACGACGGTCACCACCCTCGTCGATGCCCTGGTCGGCGCCATAACCCCGATCGCGATTACCATGCTCTATCTCGACCTGCGGGTCCGCAAGGAAGGTCTCGATCTCGACCAGCTTGCCCGCCAGGCCGCCGCGGGCACGGCGCCGGCCTAAGCGGTTGCCGCGGGGGGCGTCGGCGGCGATCCTGCTGCTCTGTCTCGGCGTGCTGGTCGCCTGGGGCGTCGCGCCGGCGTCGGCCAGCTCGGCGGACGATTACGCCAATGCCGTCCATCGCGCGCTCACGCTAGTCCAGTTCGCGGAGCGCGGTGATGTGCCGTCCGTTCAGCAGGCGATCGATGTCCTGACGCAGGACACGGGGAACACGCAGCTAGAGATCTTGCGGGACCTCCACCGGAACCCTCCCGACCTGGGCGATGCCGACCAGCGGTTGCAGGCGTTGTACGCGACGCTTCAGGCGCGCGTCGATACGCCCGACCCAGGCCAGGCCCAACGGCAACTGCAGGCCGTCCTGTCGCAGCCGCGGTACTCAGGCCTCGCCACCGGGCCGTCGATACCAGAACGGATCCTCGCCTTCATCGTGCAACGGATTGCCGATCTACTCAAGTGGCTGGGAGTCGGCGGCCTCGGCCTCAATATTCCACTCTGGGCCTGGCTCGCGATCGGACTGGCCGCCGTCGTCGCCATCATCGCCTGGCCGATCCGCGGCGGTCTCAGCCGAGGTGGACGTGAGGCGAGGCTACGGGCAGCGGCGCCGATGGCGCGCGGTCGCGTCGACCTTTTCCGCGAGGCCGACCGGTTGGCAGCCAGCCACGACTACGTGGCGGCGATCAAGGCACTCGCGGGCGGAGTCGCCGTCCACCTCCGGGGTGAACATGCCTGGGAGCACAGCCCGTTCACGGTGCGCGAGCTGTTCCAGCAGTCCGAGCGCGCCGACGCGCTGCGGCCGCTGCTGCTCTCATTCGAGGAAGCAAGCTACGGCCACCGGACTCCCGACGCCGACACTTATGGCCGCGCTGCGGAAGCGGCGGCGCCCTATCGGGGAACGGCCGCGTGAAGGGACGTGGCTGGATCGCGCTGGGTGCGATGGCACTGCTGGTCTTCGTCCTGGTACTGCTGCGCGGCTCCGGGAACCAGGGCCAATCTCCGGACCATGCTTCGACCAGCGATGCCGCCGACGGGACCTCGGCGCTTCGCGCCTACGCCGATGCCCTCGGCCACCCGAGTGGATCGGTCGAGGGCGATTTCACGCTGCCTTCGTCATCCGGCCTGCTGTTTGTCTTCACGCCCACCAGCGGGTTTAGTGCGGCCGACGTGCAGCAACTCAATGGCTGGATGCAATCGGGCGGCGTGCTTGTCTACGCCGCCGAAGACGGCGACCCGCAGCTGGATACCCAATTCGGATTGCTTCGCTCGACAACCGCTGTCTCCGCGAAGGCCCACGCCGCCGCCCCCATCATGGGCGGAGTCGGGTCGGTCAGTGGCGCCGATAACGCGCGCCCGCTCCGACCGACCGCCTCACAGGTCCCGCTGCTTCGCAACGATGCCGGTGACGTCCTCGGGGTGCGCCAGGACGTCGGCCACGGTCAGCTGATCGCGCTGACGGATCCCCTGATCCTCTGCAATGGCAACCTCGGCAAACCCGACAACGGTCGCTTTGCGGCCGACCTGATGGCGATGACGCCGACCGGTGGCCGGGTGTGGTTCGACGAATTCCATCATGGCGCGGCGGCGACCGGCTCGCCCGAAACGGCTTGGATGACGACCCCCTGGGGAATTGCCCTGCTCGCGGTGGTGCTGATCGCGTTCGTCGGCCTGGCTCTCCGCGGCCGAGCGTTCGGCCCGCGCATCTCGTTGCGCGCTCGCGAGGACCGATCGTCGGCGGAGTACGCGGTGGCTGTGGGGAGCCTCCTGCATCGCACCGGAGCCCGGCGCGTTACGCTGGAGGCCTTGCTGTCCGCTACGCGCCGCGCCGTCGCCCAACGGATTGGTCTCGGCGGCGATGTCTCCAGTGATCGCCTCAACGCCACCATCGCACAGCGCGCGCCGGCGGCGGCGGAAGACTTGGCCCGCGCCGAGCGCGACCTCGAAGGCGCCAGCGCGAGCGAAGTCGAGGTCCTCAAGATGGCCCGCCGGTTGCATGATCTCGCCTATCCGTTATCGGCCAGCAATTCCCCTCCCACGTTGCAACGGGAGGGTCAGAGTGGGGCCGTATGAAGGAGTCCGCATGAAAGCCGCCGATTTTTACGCCCGTTTTCGCTCGGAAGCATCGAAGGCGGTGGTCGGTCAGGACGACGCGGTACGCCTCTGCGCCATTGCCCTGATCGCGCAGGGCCACGTCTTGCTCGAGGGTGTTCCCGGCGTGGGCAAAACGCTGCTGGCCAAGACGATCGCGCGTCTGCTCTCGTTGGACTACGGTCGGGTGCAGTTCACCCCCGACCTGATGCCGTCGGACATCGTGGGGACGTCGGTCTACGACCTGCAGTCGCGGTCCTTCCGGATTCGGAAGGGACCGGTCTTCACGAACATTTTGCTGGCCGATGAGATCAACCGCGCTCCTGCGAAGGTGCAGGCGGCGTTGCTCGAGGCGATGGAGGAGCACGGTGTGAGCCTCGAGGGGCAACAGCAGCCCCTGCCCGACCCCTTCATGGTGCTGGCCACCCAGAACCCGATCGAGTACGAAGGAACCTATCCGCTACCCGAGGCGCAGCAGGACCGCTTCCTGTTCAAGGCCTTCATGAACTACCCGACGCCGGAGCAGGAGCTCGAGATGTTGCGGCGCTGGGATGCTGGCATCGAGTTGCGGGACCCGGCGCGCGCCGGCGTCACGCCCATCGTCGAGGCCGCCGCCATCGCGGAATGCCAGGCCGAGGCTCGAAAGGTCACCGTCGATGAGCGGCTGCGCCGCTACATCATCGAGCTCGCCGTCGCTACGCGCCAGGCAGCCGAGCTGGTGCTGGGGGCGAGCCCACGCGCCGAGGTGCTCCTGCTGCTGGCGTCGAAGGCGGCCGCGGCTTTCGAGGGCCGCGACTACGTCACGCCGGACGATATCAAAGGGTTGCTCCGCCCCACCTTCCGGCATCGGCTGCTGCTGCGCCCGGAGGCGGAGGTCGGCGGCCAGACCGCTGACAGCCTCCTGGACGCGGTCATCGCACGCGTAACGCCGCCGCGGTAAGGCGGGCGCTTCGCGCATGACGCTCCTTCCGCAGCCACGGCTGCTGGCCACATTGCTCGCCGGGTCCGTCCTCTTCCTGCTGCTCCTGCTCAGCCCGGTGTTCGTCATTGCGCCACTTCTCTATTACGCCGCGATGGCCGGCATCATCATCGCGGAGGCGGGACGCCTCCCGAGCAAGTCCGGTTTCATGGCGAGCCGCGTCCTGCCCCAGCCTTTCTCGCTGGGAGAGGTCCAGAGTGTGCAGCTCCTGGTGGCGCATGCCGCCGCGGCGGGCCTCCCTGCCGAGGTCGCCGATCACGTACCCGCCGACTTACGCCCGGATAACCGGGTGTTGTCCGGGGTCTTCGATGGCGAGGGCCTGCTACACGTCGAATACTCGGTCGAACCCCCGCACCGCGGCGCCTACCGCTTCGGCGCCGTCGACCTTCGCTGCTGGCGGCCGGGTGGCTGGCTGATCCGGCAGGTGCGCATCAAGGCCGACGAGGCGGCGGCCGTCTATCCCGATGTCCTCGCCATCAAGCGCTACGAGCTGATGCTGCGCCGGGGCATGCGCATCATGGCCGGGCTTCGACGGGCTCGTCCGCCCGGCGCCACGACGGCGTTTGCCGGTCTGCGCGACTACCTGCCCGGCGATGAGGTGCGACGCATCAGTTGGAAGGCGACCGCGCGCCGCGATAGCCCGGTAGTGATGGAGGTCGAGGCGGAGCGCGGCCAGCAGGCGATCATCGCCATCGATTGTGGACGGTTGATGACGGCGCCCGCCGGCCTCCTGAGCAAGCTCGACCATGCCGTCAACGCCGCGCTGCTGCTGGCCTGGGTGGCGCAGAGCCAGGGCGACAAGGTCGGCATGCTCACCTTCAGCGACAGCGTGCGCCGTTTTGTCGCGCCGCAAAGGGGGCCGGCCCAGGTATCCCAGCTCAACAAAGTGCTCTACGACATCAAGCCCGAGTACACCGAGCCCGACTTTGCGGAAGCCTTCTCGCACCTCGCGCTTCGGGTAAGCCGTCGCTCGCTGGTGATCGTGCTCACCGACGTCCTCGATCCGGAGGCCTCGCGGGATCTTGTCGGCCACGCCATCCGCCTGAGTCACCGCCACCTGGTGATGGTCGTCGCCATGTCCGACCCCGAGGTGCTGGCGGCCCGTAACGCGCCCATCGAACGCGTCTCGCGCGCCTACGAATGGGCGGCCGCCGAAGAGCTCCTCTCCGCCCGGCGAGCCAGCTTCGAGCAGCTCCGACAGGGGGGTGTCCTGGGGCTCGACGTCGAGGCCGGCCAGCTCAGCCCGTCCCTGGTCGAACGCTACCTGGAATTGAAGGAACGGGCGTTGTTATAGCGGCGCAGTAACTTCTCGCTCCCGAGTGGCGTTCCTTGGGCAAGGTGGCGTGAAGACCCTCGAACGGAATCGAATCGATCAATTGGTCCGCGAGCTCGAACCAGACGCCTACCGGCTCGCCCTCAAGGTTGCATCCGATTCGGCATCCGCCGAACGGATCCTCCTCGCCGCGTTTGCGAGCCTGGCACCATCGCTCGCGGCCACACCCCAGATGGTGGAGCTGAAGGAGCGGCTGTACGCCCGCATCCGCAAACGCGCTCCGCGAGGTCGCCGCTCGCCGGCGCTGATGGACGACCGGGCCGATCGAGCCGTGGCCGTTAGTGACAGCCTCCACGTCCGGATCGTCGATCTCCTCGAGGAGGAGCAGGGGGTCGAGCCGGTTGGACGGCGTCGCGCCGTCATCCTGGGTGTTGGTGGCGTCCTCGTCGTCGCGGCGGTCGCGGCTTTCATCTGGGTTCGTGCCGATGCGCTCGCCAACGCGCAGCCAACGGTGACGGACCTGAGCCCGCTCGCCGGCGCCAAAGAGGTTCCGGTGCAGGGCGACTTCAAGGTCACCTTCGGCGGCCACCCGGTTGGAACACCGAGCCTGCGCCTCGAGCCAACGGATGGCGTGCTCGAGTCACCGCGCTGGGACGGAAGCACCCTCATCGTGAGTTATTCAGGCCTGCATCTCGCCAGGCGCTACCAGATTGTTCTCGGGGCTGACTATCGCAGCCGCTTCAAGGACATCGGTCACCTGGTGAAGCGCTGGACGTTCAGCGCGGAGGGCTATCCCGTGCTGGTCAAGTTCGTGCCACCCGATGGGCAGACCGAAGTCACGCGCATCGGGGCGCTAGCCATCGACTTCAACCATCGTCCGCCGGTCGACCCGCAGGTGCATATCTTCCCGGCTGACGCCTCGCTCGAGACCGGGCGCTGGACGGGAAGCACGTGGATCGTCGCCTATCAGGGCCTGAAGCCAGTCACGACCTACCAGGTCACTACGGTCGTCGACTATGGCGTCAGGGCGGCCAACATCCGTCAACAATGGGCCTTCACGACCGAGCCCGGAGCGCCACCCGCCGGGACGCCGGTGATCTGGTACTCGCTATCTTCTCCCTGGCAGGGGCCAACCGACCAGCAGCGACTCGTGGCGATCGATTGGACGGGGACCATGGTTGGCACCACATATCAACCGGGGGCAATCCAGCAATCGTCGGACGGATCGATTCTTGCCACCCGCGATGGCCAGTACTTCGATCGCACCGGAGCGCCGGTCACGAGCGGATCGCTGTCCACCTACCCGATTGCGGTACTCGCCGACGACAACCTAAGCAAATGTGAGGTACGAGGTCTCGCCAACGGCGGGGGTCCCGGCGAGCAGTGGGTCTTTACGGGCCGAATCGCTGGACCAACGCGCCAGGTCGCGCGTGCCGGCGTGATGAGTGACGTGATGGGCGCCCGCTCTGGCTTCGGAATTCTGGCGTGCAGCGTCCTGAATGACCGGGTGGTGCTCGCCGACTTCGGCTCGACAGGAATCACTGGCGTGCGGGTCCTGTCGCTTTCGAGCGGCCGGCTCCTCTATCAACGCCTCTACTCGGGGCCACCGACCAACCTGGTCAGCTCCCGCGATGGGAAATACCTGGCGGAGCTGATCTCAACCTACGACAGCCAGGGCCAGCCGCTGACGTCGCTGACCCTGATTCGACGCACATCGGATGGACAGGTCGTAGCACGAATTGACAAGCGTGGAGTCTTGCGATTCTCCTGGGACGACCTGCGAGTGGTCACAGGCCCGCTTTTCGCGGGGGCAGGTCCAGGCGAGGTGGATCTAATCGCATGGCAGACCGGGAAAATTCTGTGGCGGCAGCCCGGCGATACAGCCGCGAATGGCGGCCGAGCGGTGTTTGCGATCGCTCAGCCGAGCGGGCCGGGGATGGCGATCGCGATCGGCAGTCGGCCCGGGAATGGTGACGTGGACCAACTCTGGCTGGTTGGCGCAGATGGGCAGGCGAGCGAGGTCGTCAACGAGGTCTTCTATCCAGCGTTCTATTCGGGCTTCTGACTCTGGCGCCCGGTCAAGAGCAGGTAAGAGTAGAGGAGGACACCGGTCGTTAGGCCGACGGCCACCTTGATGGCGGTGGGCGCATCCGACGGGCTCAAGTTGCCCTCGATGAGACCGGCGATGATCAGGAGCGGCGCCAGGCCGGCAAGGATGATCAGGGCTTTGCGCGCCGCGAGCACGAGCGCGTCGCGGCGTCGGTAATCGCCCGGCAGCAGGACGGCCCAGCCCATCATCAGGCCGCAAGCTCCGGCCGCGACCACCACCGAGAG
>Ga0137390_10005765_pt1 | contig 10475 bp, 12 predicted proteins | sample 15con2h24AmetaG_FD_104937 | JGI IMG/M metagenome (GOLD analysis project Ga0137390, IMG submission 104937) | Vadose zone soil microbial communities from Angelo Coast Range Reserve, California, USA - 15con2h2.4A metaG | ecosystem: Environmental > Terrestrial > Soil > Vadose zone > Saprolite... | reverse complement strand
GTCGTCTGTGTGCCGAAGTTTCAGGGAAGGTAAATTATAGTAGCCGGGAAAATGACGGAGACAGGATATCTATACTAGCAGAAAAAGCGGACATCGACGAGGTGCACTGGGGTGTGGTTCGGAGGAGCTTGTCGTTGTCTCTGGAATTGAGCTTGACCTTCAAGAGTGAGACAGCAGTCGGTGTTCATCAGTGGCACGACTGATAAATGGCATTCTCCACTGGCACTGCCTCACAAGAATTAAGAGTTTCACCGATTTCCTGATCTGTTGCATTAGTAAGGGAGATGGGTGTTGGTGAAGGCCTTCCTATGCACGCAGTTATCTCGTGAAAATATGACAAAAAATTCTTCAAGTTCGTCGAAATACAAAGCAAAGAAGCAGAGCTACACCACCGTGACACCTTTTTCAAGGAACAAAAGTTGTCATGCTTCCGTACGGACAACAATCTGCTCGGAACGGACACATTAAGCCTTGAAGATATCTATTTCCGGCGTTTCCTGAACAGTAGATCCGCATTCCCAGGGGTGCGAAACAGGCCCGTGCGGCGCTCATCCGGAAGACCTTCGCCCTCCTCGAACTTGAAATCATACGTCACGATGATATGGGCTATCAACGCCTTCATCACGTTGACCGCGAAAAATCGTCCCGGACTTAAAAACGATGTGGTTAAGCCAGAGACTAGGAGATAGAAGAGATTGGAATCACTCACCATGCGTGTCGCCCAAGTCCAAAAGTAAATAGTTTGGAGGAGGTTGTGATCGCTTGGTGTCTAGTGACCATTACATCGCCCTCCTCATCACGGAGCTTCGAGAAGCGAAAGCCATCAAACTCGTCAGCGTTCGGGTATATTTCTTCATTGGCATTGATAGCATCAAGCGGGAGCGCAATGACTGTATCTGCCGGAAGGGTCACACCATTCGAAAAAGTGAAGGGACATAACGTGAGACGCATTGGCACCACTTTGAAGAGCATATGTCAGTAACCGAGAAGCAGCGGGAAGAGGCTAGCGGACCGATGCTCTCTGCGTCGATTCGTTGGGTCTCCCGTAGGAAGCTGTCGATCTTGCGCATCTTGTCCATACCAGCTTTCGTCCAACCTTCCTCTGCCACAACAGCTTCGACCTCTTGGCGGAGGGGTTCGATGTATTCGGGGTGGGAAAGGAGGCGGTAGAACACTCGCGTAACCGCCTGCACCATGCGTGTGAGTAGGGACCAAACACAACGAGCAAGACAGTGATGCCACACACAAGAGAAGTTGGATTGATAGCTGCAGAGTTGACTAAGAGCAACCGCCGAGCTAAACCTTCGAGCGACCTCTCTACTCCTCTGGCTTCGCTCATCAGCCAGGTCAGCATGACATTCTGTGCTCCGATCCAATGAATAATAACGATGCGAAGCGAAAGAAACAGGTCAACGAACTGGAGCATCGTCCCAGGTTTCCCCGAGTTCTTCCAATTTTGCGAGGCGCTCATCGACCAGGGGTCTGATGAACTCCTTCATTTGTCGAATCTTGGACGGAAGGTTGGTGATAATTCGCGCCACTATCCTGAAATTGTTCACCCTTACATTGATGACAGAGGTACACGGGCGGAGATAGGAACGCACGTCTTGAGAGGCTTTGGAAATATGGCCAGGATAGAGGCTACCCTCATGATATCGACCACAATGTCCAAAATAAGCGTTTGATAGTCACGATTCTGACCTGTAAGGCATTAGGACGTTACTCTGACTGAATCGAAGAACCTTCGCGCACATAGAGGGGTGCCCACAAATACTCGATTCGACGTGCGACAGATTATCCGTTGTATAGTCGGCAGGGTGGATACCTTGGCCCACTCTGCGCTATCCATGAAACGTCGAATTATCTTCAATGGTGTCTCACACACCGTCACCGGACGCTGGGATACACTCTCTTATAGCTGCTTCGAGCTCGTCTTCGACTTGGCCAAAAGTAGCTGCAATGTTCCGTGTCAGTCTTGAACGAACAACACGAGTCTCATAAGCATCTTCGTTATTCAAGAAGTTGAGGGTGTAGTCCAACTGAGTGAACTATATAGTTGAGATGAGCTTGTGTCGAACCTGCATAAGTCATTCTTACCTCCCTGAATAGCTCGCGAGCACCCAAGACGTCATCCGGGGCCTTCCTAACGTCCTCAATAAGTTCGACAGTCGTTGGTAGTACCATCCATCGTCGGAAAGTGGGAATCCTGAATAAACCTGTCTTGGTCTAAATGCGCATTAGCCGCCTTCAAGTTGAGCTAGATCGCCCAGCCTGAGCCCGGCGTAGTTTGATTATTCTGTCGCGTTACCTTCAAGTTCTTGTAGCCTTCTTTGAGCACCGATGTGCCATCAAGAACGTCAAAATCGAAAGCCGACAAGTATGAGAGAACGGGGTCAGAAAATCCCACAGCAGGGATTGAGTCGAGCTAGACGCCAAAACCCAACCTTATCAGCATGGGCCGACCTAGACGACACAAAGCTGACCAGCGGATCTCCGCTTCTATACCAGGTGATGAATAGGGAGACAATGATTAGAGATACTGCAAGGAACGGTATCGCAAGCGTCGATTCGTCGGCCACCGTGACCATGTTGCGATGAGGTGCTTGAGTTGGGCTTCACTCGTGTAGTGGTACTCCCTCATTTAAATGTCAGTGTGATCTGTGAATGAAACTGATTCCGATTCCGCAGCTAACTTGAAACAGGCAGGTGACCAAAGACTGGGTTTCAGTTTCAGCCAGTGGGATTATGTAACACGATTGCATTCGCGGCTACGGTTGTCCGACTCGGAGCGGAGTCACAAAATAATGGATACTCGCTGCAGGTGTCCACAGTGCGGGTGCCCACAAGGGTCTGCAAGTTGGATGGACTCCATTGCGCCGCACGTCGGGACGGGGACATGTGAAAGTCCTTCTCTCCTCAAAAATGGCGTGGACGTGGCCACTCGGGACAACTACAGGACTCCGTTGCATGTGACCTTGGATGTGGATCATACACGCTTGCTCATCGTGGGGACGCAGACGTGGCTGCCCAGGAGTACTACGGGTGGGCCCCGTTGTATGTAACCTTGGAATGGGGTTACTACAGGAGTACGTGGATGTCGCACACTTTCTCATCAAGTGCGGTGCGGTCACGGACGACAGTGCAGGACAACGGCATTGGGCGTCGAAAAGGGACACGTGTATCTTGCATGCTTGCTCTTTGAGCATGGCGCGGATGTGACAGTCCAGGACAACGACGAGTCAACTCCATTGCATCGGGCATCGGACTCGGAAAGGCGACGTGTGGATCACCTCGCAAGCCTGCTCTTCGAGCATGGGCCGCATGGCGTGGATGCGACTGCCCAGGACAATTACAGGTGGACACTGTTGCATCTGGAATCTGAACGAGGCCACGAGGACTTCGCATTCTTGCCCGCCGAGCACAGCGCGGACGTGACAGCCCAGGACGATGACCGACCATCACCGCGGCCACACGGCCCACGCCGTGCTAATGTCCGGGCCGGCAAGGACCGCCTCGGATCTTGGGCCTACAGCCTGAGATAAGATAAGGACATGCGTACACACTGACGCATTCTATTCTCGCTCTCTTCTTGTTGAAAGATCCACCACATATTCTGCCCGCGTTCCAATAAGTACCGGGGTGGGGCATCCGCGGTCCGTCGGAGAAAGACGAGCTCGTCGAGGACATTTGAGTTAGAATCACGTTCGGATCCTCGAGAGCAAAACGGCAGCCGGTGTTTCTGCAGCCGAGGGGGTGCTGCGTTGACATGTGTCATAAAAACCTGTGAATCTTTGCAGGGGAACAAAAAAACTTTGTAGCATCTTCGGGCTGGCGATAACGCTTCGGCTCGATATCGAGCCTACATATCTAGAGTACATACAGGCATAAATGTCTCAAAATACCCACCACTATTTCTGACGTTTCCTGAACAACACATTTGCACTCCCGGGAAAGCGAAACATACCCACGTGGCGCTCGCACGGGACTCCCTTACCCTCCTCAAACTTGACGTCATGCGTTACAATGATATGAGCGAGCAACGCCTTCATTTGGATGGTCGCCAGGAACCTCCCAGGGCTGGTAAAGAGGAGCGGAGGGTTAGGAAAGGAAGGGACGAAAGAAGCGGAGATGGCTCACCACTGGTGACGCCCAAGCCCAAAAGCCAAATATTCCGGGGACGTAGAGATTGTCTGGTGCTTGGCTACCGTGGTATCGCTCTCCTGTTCACGAAGCTTCGAGAAGCGGAAGCCGTCGAATTCTTCAGGGTTCGGGTATGTTTCTCCGTCTCTGTGAACCGCACGGAGCGGGAGCGACACGAGCGTACCCGCTGGGATGGTCACGCCATTGGAGAACGTGAAAGGGCGAACGGTGCGGCGAGTAACCCCCACTTTACGAGCAAGCATCAGTAACTGAGGCGCCACAGAAGGAGCTGACAAACAGATCCCCCCAACGTCGATTCGTTGGGTCTCCCGAATAAAACTGTCGATCTTGTACATCTTGTCCATTGCAGCCTTCGTCCAACCGTCCTCTGCTACGATGGCTTCGACCTCTCGGCGAAGGGGTTCGATATATTCTGGGTTGTCTAGAAGGCGATACAATACTTGCGTGAACGCCTGCATCATCCGTGATCAGGGATGTATTGCGAAGAGCAAATATATGTGGGCGCTTCGTACAGAAGAGGTGGTATGAATAGATGCGAAGTTGACTAGGAGCATTCGCCGGGTTAGGCCCTCAAGTGACCTCTCTACGCCCTTGGCTTCGCTCATGAGCCACATGATCATATCATTCTGCGTTTCCTTAGCATTAATGGAGACGAAATCGAAACAGGTCGCAGTCAACGGACCGGGGCATCATCCCAGGTCTTCCCGAGTTCCTCCATTTTCGTGAGGCGCTTCTCAATGATAGGCCTGAGGAACTCCGTTGTCTGTCGAGTGTAGGATGGAAGCTTTGAGACAATTCGTGCGACGATCCTAACTTTCTTTTGTCAGGAGAATAAGGATGAAAGGAAGTAGACGGGGGAGCGCACGGCTTGAGAGGTTTTAGAAATATCCTGATGATTTGGGACGAGGTGAAGACATCTATCGAAGCGTCCAAAGCCAGCGCGTGATAGGCCGGGTCTCGGCCTGTTCGGAGTCAGGATAGGTGGCAGAATAGACTGGCGAACGATCACGCACACAGAGGGGCACCCACAAATACCCGACTCGAGATGCGACAAATCAGACGCTGGGAGGTTGGCAGGATGGGTACCTTGACCCACTCTGCGCTTACACATGAGGCCATCGACTCGTCTCCACCAGAGAGCGTAACGAAATACCTTCTCCCACCGTCGGGACGAAGTCTCTCACGGCACCGAGTAGTTCATCGTAGACTTGTTGGAAAGTAGGTGCGATGTTTCGCGTCAATTTCGAACGGATGACAGTCCTGTGATAAGTGTCCTCGAAGTTCAAGGGCCTAAAGGTGTATTGGGTCTGAACGAACTAAAATGGTCATGAGAATGGGCGTGGCGTTGGACACGTAGCATGCGTAGTTCGCACCTCTCTAAGTGTGTCAGTCAGAGAGTCATCTGTCGCCTTCCTCACGTCTTCAATAAGTTCAGAACCCGATGGCACTACCACCCATCCCCTGAAGGTGGCAAACTTGAATAGACCTGGTTTAGTCTGACTTGCATCAGCGTTAGCTCTTGAAACAGCCTACGAGGATGAAGTTATGCGAGCCTTCTCATATGCTTCCTTGAGTATGGGAGCGCCATCGACAAAGGCAAGGCGGAAAGCGGACAAGTATGAGAGGATAGGGTCAGAAAATCCGACGGTGGGAATGGCGTCGAGCTAGGGAATGCAGTTGATGAGCGCCAGCCAGGCGTAAAAAGGCGATATGGGGACTGACTCGGGGGTCGACACCTTTGTACCAGGTGATGAATAGGGAAAGTAGGATGAGAACTCCTGTGAAGAGCGGAAGACCGAGTGTGGACTCGTCGACCATGTTATGAAGAAGGTTGAAGTTGGGCTGGCGGTAGGCGCGTGTCGCATTGACGTGATGGCAGGGGCCGCGGGCGGTGCTTACTGACAGATCACGCCAAAGTCCCCATATACAATTACGTTTACGTAGAGGAGTAGTAATTGGTTAATTAGAGGCTGACTAAGCAGCATGCTCACCCACTCACCCACTCTGGCTATCATTCCTCAGCAATAAGGTCACATTTATTCCCTACTTCGTGATATGGTCGACCAGTTGCTGTTCGAGTCTGCCTTGCAAGCCTATGAAAGGAAAACGGGCATAACATTGGCCGAACATCCTCTCGCCGTGCAACTCCGCAGTTGCCACTCCGTCGAATCCATCACCACTCTTCTCCAAGGCCAAGCCCAAACCTTCAGTGATTTCAGAGGAAGAGATAAAATCATGAAATTGATCGAGAGTACCCTATCTATTCTTTCTACCCTCTCCAGCATCGTTGTCATTGGCGGAGCTAGCGCGCTTGTACGTCAGAGGGCGCTTGTGGTATATTCTACATCTCTGAACGTCTTTTTTCAGCCATTCTCGCCTGCGAGTGCGATACAAGCGGGCCTTGCTATCCTACTTGGTGTAGGTGCTTTCCCTAATTACCACGTGCGTACCCTTGTTACACCCAAATGTATCAGGCGGCCAAGGGCGTGGATGCCAGCTATAGCGCCCTCGTCGATTTACTCGAATCGATTGAACATTTCCTTAAACGCCTCAGTATATATACCAACATATCTCCTACGCCTGCCATGGATGAGATAGTGGTCAAGATAATGGTAGAGTTACTTTCCACCCTTGCCCTGGCGACCAAAGAGGTTAAGCAGGGGCGATCTAGTGAGTCTGCTTTCTCTTATGTGATGTAATGCCTTACGCAGGGAAACGCAGTAAAATTTGTCAAGAAGCTTTTTGGCGAGAGTGACGCCGAGGCAGTACTTCAAAGACTGGACCAACTCACGCAGGACGAAGCACGGACGACAGCAGCGCAAACTCTTAAGGTCGTCTATGGTCTTGCCCACAATATGAGCGAGGTCATGGCTGGTGAGCAAATCCGCTTGGCTCGTCATCTGCCCTCTGTTGAGCATTCTTCTCTCTAGACGGCAAAGCATCCATTGACGGCGTCAGGGAAGCCCTTGGTACGTTTTCTTGGTGACAACAATAAAACTCGTGTCTGACTGAGCCTCAGAAATCCTGCATCAAATAGCGAGCGACAGGAACAAGTCGAAACGTCAGCTATTTCCCAGCGTTGTTATTGCTACCTGGAAATATTGAGATCGTGTGGCAGGTGACGCATTGCAGCAACAAATTCGAAACTGGCTCTCCCCCCCGGATCCATGGAAAAATCACAACATTGCCTGCAGGTCGCGACACAGCGGGACTGCGGCGTGGTTCGTTCAAAGCGACATGTTCTCGCAATGGAAGTCGTCTACATCGAGCACCCTTCTATTGGTCCATGGGAAACGTCAGTTACCGCCGTACCGTTACACTTTCTCAGACACTGATTGTTTCCCCTCCTATAGCGGGCGCGGGAAAGAGCGTGCTCTGGTATGCCTACTTTTCGATATTCTGGTATCAAGGACTTACCGTTTTGGGCAGTTCCACAATCATCGAGGAGATCGAGGCGATGCGGAAATCTGGGCTCGCCTCACTCGCTATGTTTTATTATGATTTTAGGGAGGATCGAAAGAGAGACCTGCAGGGACTCCTATCGTCTGTTCTATTCCAGCTTTGCGATCAATCCGACTCATACCACGATATCCTTTCCACTTTCTATTCGACACACCGCCGTGGTGTACAAACTCCTGGCGACGATCAACTTGTCCAGTGTCTGAAAGACTTACTGGAACTTCCAGGACAAGCCCCGGTTTATCTGATCATAGATGCTTTGGACGAATGCCCAAACACATCTGCTCTGTCATCCCCCCGCGACTCGGTCCTAATGTTTCTGGAGGACCTCATCGAAGCACAACTCCCAAACCTGCGCATATGCGTGACTAGCCGGCCCGAACCCGACATCAGGGTCATTCTCGAACCATTAACGTTTCATTCTATTTCAATACACGACGAGAGAGGACAGATTGAGGACATCGAGAAGTATATCAAGTCGGCCGTTAACACTAATAGAAAGATGCGAAAATGGAAGCCGGAGCACAAGCAGCTCGTCATCGACACCCTGACGAAAAGAGCGGATGGGATGTAAGGCATTGATCCCTTAATTCTGCACCATGCTCACTCATACCTGTACTGTAGGTTCAGATGGGTGTACTGCCAATTGGAGTACCTCAGCGACTGCCTTCCAGGGCGCATACAGGAAGCTCTGGACGAATTACCGGACACGCTCGATGGGACATATGAACGCACTTTGCGAGAAATCAAAAACACAAACTGGGAGTTTGCCCGACGGCTGTTCCTCTGCACTGCGGTGGCTTCCCGGCCATTCCGTGTCGAGGAGTTGGCAGAATTTCTCGCATTTGATTTCAAGGCGGGACCTATTCCGAAATATCGTGAAGATTGGTGCCTCGACGATTCCATGGAAGCAGTGCTGTCTACGTGCTCGACATTGCTTGCCGTTGTCACTGTCGACGACTCCTCAGTTATACAATTTTCGCACTTCTCAGTGAAGGAGTTCTTGACCTCTACCCGCCTTGCCGAAAATCGTGACGATATTACCCGGCGTTATCATGTTTCTATGACACCCGCCCACACCCTCGTCGCGCAAGCGTGTCTGGGTATACTACTACACCTAGATGAAAACATCACCAGGGACGGCCTCAAGAAATTTCCTCTCGCCGAATACGCTGCCAAGCACTGGATAGACCATGCCTGTTTTGAGGGCGTATGGCAAAGTGTAGAAGAGGGGATAAAATTGCTGTTTGGTGTGGAAAAGGGACACTTTGCGGTTTGGATCTGGATACACGAACCAAATTGGGTTTGGAGGCGCGACGAAGAAGCCGATAGCCCGTTGCCACCCCTCGGAACTCCCTTACATTATGCTGCTTTTTGTGGCTTACACGGCATTGTAAGGTTTTTGGCCGCTGGGCATCCCCTGGATGTGCATTCTCAGTGTTTCGACACCGAGTCGACTCCATTACATGTAGCGTCGGAAGAGGGACACGTAGAAGTTGCACGCTTGCTCGTCGAGCATGGCGCGGATACGATGGCGCAGGACGGGCTAGGGCGGACTCCATTGCATGGCGCGTCAGATTCGGGAAGTGAGGAAATCGCACGCTTCCTCGTCGAACATGGCGCGGACGCGACAACCCAGGACGCAGGCGGGCAGACTCCCTTGCATTACGCGTCGCTATGGGGATACGTCGATCTCGCGCGCTTCCTCGTCGAACATGGCGCGGTCGTGGCAGCCCAAGACAAGAACGGGTGGACTCCGTTGCATCGGGCTTCGGGAATGGGACGGGTGCAAGTCGCACGCTTCCTCGTCGAACACGGTGCAGACGTGACAACCCGGGACAAGCGCATGTGGACCGCACTGCATCGGGCGACGGGAGATGTGAATCTCGCACGCTTCCTCATCGAGCATGGTGCGGATATGAGGGCACAGGACAACTTCGGGCATACTCCATTGCATAAGGCGTTACGATTGAGACGCATCGATTCCGCACGCCTCCTCATCAAACATGGCGCGGACATGACAATTCGAGACAATGACGGGCGGATCCCGTTGCATTGGGCGTCGCGACTGGGACGTGTCGATCACAACGTCGAACTTGTACGCTTGCTCGTCGAGCACGGCGCGGACGTGACAGCCCAGGACAAACAGCGGTTGACTCCGTTGCACGTGGCGTCGGAAGTGGGACACGTCAAAACCGCGCGCTTTCTCGTCAAACAGGGCGCAAACGTTGCAGCGCCGGACAAGCACGGGCAGACTCCGTTGCATTGGGCTTCAGGAAAAGGAAACGTGGAAGTCGCACTCTTCCTCCTCGAGCGCGGCGCAGACGCGACGGCCCAGGACAAGCACGGGCGGACTCCATTGCACGTCGCGTTACGAGAGGGACACGCTGATCTCGCGCGCTCACTCGTTGAGCACGACGGGGACGCAAAAGCCCAAGCTATGGCACAGATCCAGCTCTCGACAACAACATGAATCAGATCCCATAGTATGTAGTATTGGTAGGGAGACATTGTTTTATTGTATAGTTACTAGCAAGTCGTACGGACTGTGATAGAGCTGAAATTATATTTTGAGATGTTATAAAATGAAACGAAGGGCAAACGAACATGCGGCTGCCGTACTTTGGGAATCAAAGGGATCAATTACACGTATTTTTATAAACTTAGCACGTATTATTTTGGCCTTAATGCCGTTGTAATTAGGTTAGCACAACCACAACACATCGGAGTTTGTTTAAATAACACACGCCACAACCTTATTTTTCGCGTCAAAACTGCAGAACAATATAGACACACACACACATCGGTTCAGGTAACGAAGTCGTCGTGGTTCCCCTGCCACTGGCAATCTGCTC
>Ga0137390_10005763_pt1 | contig 10477 bp, 15 predicted proteins | sample 15con2h24AmetaG_FD_104937 | JGI IMG/M metagenome (GOLD analysis project Ga0137390, IMG submission 104937) | Vadose zone soil microbial communities from Angelo Coast Range Reserve, California, USA - 15con2h2.4A metaG | ecosystem: Environmental > Terrestrial > Soil > Vadose zone > Saprolite... | reverse complement strand
TCCTTGACCGCTTCGTCCATGAAGAGGATGAGCGTGAGTATTCTGAGACTGAACGGTTGGTGCTGAAGCCACTCCCTCACCAGTTGAACGCCGGGGTCGGTCATAGCATCTCTCCTGTCTGGCGAAAGTCCCTGCCGCTGCGAACGCGCTCCCACAACTGGCGCGGCGTTCTCAGCGAGACGCTTCCCGTCTGCGGTACGCGTACCGGTCGCTCTCTGGGCACGGTCCGTCCAAAGCCTCCCCGCGCATTTCGCCGGTCGCTGCTGCGAAACTCACGAATGAACCGCAGGTTGCGCAGGTGTTGTGATAACCCGAGTGCCCACGATACCAATCATTTGAATTGACCGTGTGGCCGAGATCGGACAAGTGTTTGTGCACATTATCCAATGCCTTCGACGCCTGTCGGAGGATTAAGCGCGTGCGCTCAGCCACTCGCTGCGGGTCGGCCCCAGCTTCACTGGTCTCGGCAAGGATGGCTTCGTCCGACAGCCCAAGCACGGATTCGGCCAACCGGTCCATGAGTCTCTCCAGACGCTCATCGCGATTTTTCTTATCTGCCATGTTCTTCATCCCCTGCTCCCACCGTTCCTTCGGCCCAGCAGTTTCAGGATTCGCCTCACCACAGCCGCGTATTGCTTCCTGAGACCATACTCCGACATAATTTCATCCTTCGTCAGGCCGTCAAGCCACCCCTGAAGTACTTGCGTGGCTTCGGGGTCGTCCTTGAACGTCGCGAGGACCCGGTCTTCCTCGTCCTTTTCGATCAGTAGCTGGTCTGCCGCCGCGTCCCCTGAGGCCACATTGTCGAGCGGCGAATGTCCCTGTCCTTCGGCATCGTGTATAGGAAATTCCGATATCAGATAGGGTTCTATGTCCTTGAACTGCCGCTTCCAGCAGCTAGAAATGCTCCGCATGGCCCCCGTGAGGTGCCACACAAAATCGACTTGTTTGTTCCAGTGTCTACCCTCCCGTGTGGCCCCCGCCCCCATCAATGTCCGAAGCTGGGCTTCGCTAAGCAGGTCTTCCCCAGTCCTGCCGCAGGCGGCTCGCCCGAGGCTCTGAACCCGGTAGTCGGCGGATCTCTGAAGTCGTAGCAAATCTGAAGGCGTTAAGGCTTCGATAGCCCGTTCAACCTCGATTTTCTCCAGCAACCGGGGCAACTGAAAATTTCTGCTGTCGATCAGAAGGGGGATGTTCATCAACTCAGGCGGCCGTGGCACTTGCCCGGCATTCTGGTAGTCGAATGCTGCAATGATCATCTTTTGCGATGGATTCATCTCACGGATTTCCATTGCAAGCGCAGTCCCACTTGTCTGTGGTAGCGCCCAATGGGCGATCCTGGCCCCGTTGCTTGGTGGCACGCAATAGTCGATGAGCACCACATTGAACGGGGAAAAATCACGGTACGCACGGAGGCCCTCGTCTCGACTCGCAGCGGTACGAACCGCGTACCCCTCGTTCTTCAAGGACGTTCTCAAGAAAGTCAACAGGGACTCGTTGTTTTCGACCAGCAACGCTGATTTGGGCGAGGCAAATTGCGGTCTGGTGTCGATGAAGGAGAGCAAGCGAGCCATTGTTTCTTCTCCGCTTCTAAGAACCTTCTAATAAACTAATGCTCCCAGCGCGGCTTGATTTGTGGACTTTTGTGGTCGAAGCGATTACCGAAGTAATAATGGAGTGCTTAATTCCGAAGGTGAGTATTCTGGTTTTTCTGTTTTCATGGAGACGCCGCACAGTTTCCCACGCGCTATCTCTCCTTTGCCTTCGCGCTCGGCTTTGTGACTCCTGAGATCGGATTCTGCTTCGTCGATGTCCTCTCCAACGCCATAGCTGAAGTCCGCTCCGGTGATGCTCAGGGTACCTCCATCAGCCCGTTCCACGACTATCGTTCGATCCCGAAGAATGGCTCTGGCGCATTCGAGCCTAGCCAGGAGGTCTTTGACATGGTTGCCACGACACAGGAACTCATCGCCCTTGTCGTGATACGCTTCAAGACCTGCGCCGCGCAGCGCGTCGGCCATCGCCCTGAGAACGGCGTTTCCCGCCTGATACCCATATCTGTTCAAGGCTTTGAGCCCGTCTACATCAGACATGGCTACGGCAGATGCCGCTCCTGCTTCGTCAAAAGCGCGACGGTTCGGCAGTCCTGTCACCTCAGAGGTGAGCAGTTCTCGCAGCATCTCCTCCGGTGACATCTCGGCTACGCGCCGGCGCCTCTTCAGAGCGACCCGGCGCTCACGGGCCGGGGAATTGGCTGCGTGCTTCGCCATCAGCAACTCCTCCTGGGGGCTTTTAGGCGGCGCGAAATCGGTTCCCGAGCACCTCCAGCAACGAATGTTCATCTTCGGCGTACATCCTTACAAAGATCACTTGTCTCCGATTCGCTTAGGCGGCTCAGAACCGAGTCGATCATGTCGGTATTGATCAAGCCGTGCTTCACGCCTGGAATAGGTTCAGCGTGCTGAGGGAAGCCGTGCGCGCTCAGGAGCCGGAGCACGAATTCTAGCAACGTCTCTCCTTCGCCTCGCGGAGGTATGCTCTCTCGCGGCGCCGCTAGTGTGGGTTCTACTGCTGGGTCGTCAGTGGAATCGCTGAGAATAGCGCATTGAAACTCGGACTCCTCCGCGCCAGTCAAAGAGCGCATAGCACCATTCTCGACAGCGACAACATAGCCGCCAGCGCAGGGAATACAGGAAGCAGCTTCCACTACTGTTTCGTGCTCGTGCCAGCAATTGATGAGGCACCCACATTCGGTCCAAGCTGCGGAATAGTAAATTGAACTCATCGCTTCCCGGCTACTTGCAGCATGCAGAAAGGCGGCGTTCGACTGAGATCCGGCCTGAATTCTTTCTTTCCTGTCTACCTATCTAATGCACCGTTTTGGGCAGATCCGGACACGAGGAAAAAATCTCTGGGTCATGAACTCTTGGGTATCACCAACTACGCACGTACTACCCGGGGACTCCCGTCACCGCCGGGTCAAGGACGACGATTTCTCGTCCGGTACAATGAACTTCGGAATGGCGGCGATGGTGGAGATGCACAACAATTGGTTACGAGGAGTACGCCAACAAAATAGAGTGTGGAGAGTACAGTAGGAATTGGCTTTGCTCGCGTTAGCTTCGGATCTACATGATTCCTGCTTCCTACAGACCGAAAAAGCGCTTCATGCAGCTGGCCATCACGGAGGCCAGGCGCGCCCGTGATAGGGGCGACTATCCCATTGGCGCGGTCGTCACGCGCCTCACGGGCAGGCGCGAAGTGGTCATTGCCAGCGCCGGCAACCGAGTAAAGACTTCGGGGTCAAGCATCAAGCATGTAGAGCTGGAGATGCTCAAATATGTGTCAAGCGGCTATGGCCGCTACCTGCCCGACTTCGTGCTCTACTCCACGCACGAACCCTGTGCCATGTGCGCCGGCGCCTGCGTGTGGTCTAGAATTGGTGCGGTCGTCTACGGCGTCTCCCAGGAAGACATTGCCGCCTATGGCCGCAAGCGCGGCACGGAAGAGTACAAGTGGCGAGCCTGCCTGATCCCCTGCCGACTCGTCTTCGAGAAGGGCAATCACCGTATCCCCGTCACCGGTGGTTTTCTCAGAAAAGAATGCCAGCAATTGTTCAGTTACAGGCCTTAGAGCGCAAGTAGAGTGGCGGTTGCAACCACCGATGCAATAAAAAGTTTCCAGTCCTGGATATTCCTTGCGCGCCCTCGCTATGGCTAGGATGCACACGCGCGGCGCAGAAGTCGCCGTGTCCTCCAAACATCATGATCCATGGACAGGGATAGCGTGTTACTGGTTCGTATTTCGAACCCTCGAAGGAGACGGAGAGGCAGCTCGAAGACTTGAAGTTGACTACTTAATCGCCTACATCTATTGGTTCGTCAAAGAGCGCTTGGGAAAATCAGCGCGGGGCATGATAATCCTCGACGCGAAACCGGAGTTTCTTGCCCAGGTCGAAGCCATTACACGGAATCGGCAATTCGAGGTGCCTGCCGTTCACCGCGTGAAGTGGATTGTCGAATTTAGCTACCCCGTGGATTCGAAAAAAAATCCAATGGTGCAGCTTTCAGACCTTGTCATCTACTGCTCAAAAAAATTCCTTGAAGTCGACAATGGCTATCGAGACACCTGGCCAGATGCCGCTAAGAGATTCTATGCGGAGTGCTATTCGCTAATTGATGATCGGATAGCCAGAAAACAACTTGTCGAGCGAAATGGGCGCGCCATGGACCAGCTCAACATCTTTTTAGCCAGCGTGCGCTCGACACCGAATGGACGTTGGAAACGAAGATATGGATTGTAACTTGGTGCAAAGGCACCTTCCCAAGCCCTCACCCCTCTACTCGCCGGCAGCTTCGCCACAATTTCCCGCGCCTTGTCCAGAATCGAAGGCACGACGGTTTTTAATGCTGTTGAGTCCAGGGATAGCGTGGGTAGCTGGTCTATCGCCTCACGCGACCGGTTGGTACAGATACTTTTGAAATCCCGCAAATACCTTGCTTATCTCTTCGGGCCTGCCGAGGTCGGCAATAGCGTCTGCAATGGAGTTGGAATACTTCAAGCGGAGCAACGGCGTTAGCTTCTCCTGGTCGAGTTCGTCCACCCCGACACCTACGTAGTGGGCCAGGACGAAGTCCAGGAAGGCCTGCTGCTTGCTGTTGAAGTGCGTACTGATGGCCACCCTTGCCCGACCGGCGCGTTCGTCGCGTGTAGGTGGCGGCAAGGCGTAGGCAACGTACGCGAGCACGTCGAAGAGGTCGCTCTTCTCGGCGTCGATGATCTTTTGCATCTCGGCCAGTTGTTCATGGCCAAAGCCCTTCTCTGCGAGTCCCTTCAGGAGCATCTTCCTCGTATCTGGGGCGCTCCACAGTGCGCGTAGCCCCTCCTCGTTCTTGAAGAACCCCGGCAGTTTGCCGAACAATAACTCCATGAACTGCTGTGCGGAAATGGGTGTGCCGTCTCGGTGCCAGAATGTCGTGACATACCATGTGCTGTATCGCGCGCTCTTTACCGTCGGCGAGCTTGACCTTCGCCTTTTTCTTGCAGACGCACGGACGTTGCCCGCAGACAGGGCAAGGTTCCTCTTCTTCTTTCGGACACTCGCATGGTCGCTTGCCACAAACTGCGCAGGGCTGTGGCTGCTTCCTTTCGCACTGACACGGCTGGCAGCCGCACTTCTTGCACGCTTCCGGTTCCAGCGGCTCGCCGTCCCATTCCGGGTCGCTGAAATGCAGGTACGCCTTCACGAAGTCGTAGATGGTGAAGTAGTCCTTGCCGTCGTAAAGCCGTGTGCCGCGCCCGATGATCTGCTTGAACTCGATCATGCTATTGATCGGGCGCATCAGAACGATGTTGCGGATGTTGCGGGCATCAACGCCGGTCGAGAGCTTTTGCGAGGTGGTCAAAATCGTCGGAATGGTCCTCTCATTGTCCCGAAAAGTCCCGTAGATATTGGTTCCCAGAGCTCGCCATCGTTTGCCGTGACGCGCTGGCAATAGTTCGGGTCCGTGCTTGTCTTCGTCTGGTTGATGAGGTCGCGCACGGCAAGCGCATGGTCCTGCGTCGCGAAGAAGACCAGCGTCTTCTCAGCCTGGTTGATCTGATCCATGAACAACTGCACGCGGTGTGCTTCCCGCTCTCTGATCTCTATGACCTTGTTGAAATCGGTTTCTGTATAACGCTTCCCTGTTTCAACTTCGCCCTCAACAACCTGGTCATCCGGCGTGTAGACATAATCGTCCAGCGTTGTGGCAATCTGCTTCACGCGGAACGGCGTGAGGAACCCGTCATTGATGCCCTCTTTAAGCGAATAGATGCAGACCGGCTCGCCGAAGTAAGCGTAGGTATCTATATTGTCCTTTCGCTTGGGTGTTGCGGTTAGCCCGAGCTGCACGGCCGGTGCAAAGTATTCCAGAATATCGCGCCACGTGCTTTCGTCGTTCGCTCCGCCGCGGTGGCACCCGCAAGGATTTTCGACAGGATCTGGACGGTGCCCGGCGTGGAGGCGCCATGCTCGATGCTTGGGTAGGCGTGGTCCAAAAATCCGAATGGAAGGAGAATGGACAATCCGTCGGTCGCGGCAGGATGTTCGATTGCCCCGGCCGGAAACCGTGACGGCGGCGGATGTGTTATGAGCGCATTGCCGCGGATGCGAGACGGAAGACTCCGTTTCGAGAGAGGAAGGGGTCGCGATGACGAGGATGCGCAACGCCGAGACGGAGGGGTCGCGTGATGGACCATAGCGCGCCGATGCTCGCAACCTTCGAGGCTCTGCCGGACATGCTGACGGCCAAGGACCTCGAAGCGTTGCTGCAGATCGACCGCAAAACGATCTATGCGTACGTGCAGCGCGGACTGATCCCCTACTTGAGGATCGAATCGAATGTCCGCTTCTCCAAGCACCAGGTCATGCGCTGGCTGGAGGAGCGCACCTTCCAGCCCCGATCGGTGCATGGAAAGGGCGCCAGGCGCCAATGACGAATTCCGAAGGAACGAGAGCCCCGATGCCGGATCGGGGCTTTTTGATTTCCATTGACTTCGCCGTCTCCCGGGAGGAGAATCCGCCCAAGCTTCCACAGACTGCACCGGTCTCGGTAGTGCGGTATGCACCAGCCACCACCACTTCGTGGCCACTCAGTCTTCGATGGACAAGAAGGTTCTCCTCATCGACCCCCGCCAGCGCGCTCGCGACGTGCGCGCGAGCGTCCTGCGCGGTCGCGGCATCGAGGTCGATGCGACCGGCAGCCTCCAGGCGGCGCGATCTCTGTGGCTATCGCATGCATACGACTTGATACTGCTGGATGCTCGCGGGCATCTCCCTGGGGACGCTCTCGATTTCTACCTCGAGGTCAAGCACGCGAGCCCGCACCAGTGCGTCGTCTTTCTCGTCGGCCCTCCGACGTATCTATCGCTGACTTGGCCGACCGACATCATGACTCGAGAAACGGCACCCCAGCAATGGGCGGAGACGGTGAAACGCTTCGTCACTGCGGCCTGAGGAGTTCTTTGCGACTAACGCGACCGCCGTTTTTCACTCTCGATGCGGCCTGGCGCTGTTGGCGGATGGTGAACGAAATCTTGGAAGATCTTATGACCGGAATGGGAGCCACTTTCGTTTTTGTTGGAACACTGGCTGTGATCGCCTTCGCGCAAACGCCCGCGCTTCCCCATTCCCCCGTTCCATTGCAGCCGCTGGCGCAGCAGACCCGTCAGATAGAAACCGCCCTAGAGTATCTCGGTCAACCCCTTTCGGCTGATGAGCTAGCTCGAATTGATGAGGCGGTGGCAGCGTCGAGCGAGGCCAAAGCGGTCGAGCGGCTGCAGAACATTTTGGACACTCACGTTCTCGCCTTTGTGCAGATCAATGCGGAAAGCCGCGTAAGAGTTGAGGCCGGCCCGGCCAAGCCGGAACTCGTTGAGGCCGGAGCCCGGCTCTTTCTAGTTAAGGTGATCAACGACGCTGGGGTGACAGCGCAACTTAAGGTCGAGAGTCCAAATTCGGGTGACGTGTACATAGAATCCACAGGTTCCCCGCAGCCGACGATGGAACTGACATCGCAACAGGTTGCCGACCGCTGGACTGACATTTCTCTCTACCCGCTGCCGACCTCTCCTTATGTCAGCATTTCTCTATATCAAAAGCCCCCGATGCTCCCACGCCTCTCCGGCTTAGCGGTTGAATATCAAGTATTGGAGATTTACAGTCGCGACGCCGGCCAGAGATCGGCCATTATCAGCTTCAATGTGGGTCAGGGAACTCAGGATATTGGCTTTCGCAACGACATGACGGTTCTTTTCACCGCGCGCCCGGCGCGTCCGGTAACCTTTCGCGTGCGCGACGAAAACGGAGAGCCCGGCATGGCTTCGTTCATTGTTCGCGACAAGCAGAATCGTCTTTATCCGAATCCCTCGAAGCGCTTGCTCCCGATTTCTTTTTTCAGCCCCAGGTTTACCGATCGGATGGAGAGACCCTGCGCCTGCCCGAGGGTCAATACACCGTGACTTACACCGGCGGCCCTGAGTACGTGACAGGGCAAAAGGAGTTCACGGTGGATGCGAAAGGGCCATCGGAGGTCGAGTTCCGGCTTGAACGATGGATTGATCCAACAATGCATGGCTGGTATTCGGGCGACCACCACATCCATGCGGCGGGCTGCCGGCATTATCAGAACCCGGCCGAGGGCGTGCTGCCGGACGACATGATGCGTCAAGTTCGCGGCGAGCGCGTGAACGTCAGTTCGGTATTGACCTGGGGGCCGGATTATTACTACCAGAAGCAGTTTTTCTCGGGGCACGACCATCCCTTATCCACTGAACGCCAGCTTCTGCACTACGATCTGGAAGTCTCGGGTTTTCCTTCGAGTCATGCCGGGCACATCGTACTGCTCAATCTGAGAGATCAAGATTATCCCGGAACCAAGCGGTTAACAGACTGGCCGACATGGGACCTGCCTATTCTTCGCTGGGCCAAAGAGCAGGGAGCAGTGGTCGGTTTTGCGCATTCCGGATGGGGCCTGGCAGTGCAAGGCAGCGAACTCCCCAACTATGAGGTGCCGGGATTCGATGGAATTGGGGCCAACGAATACATAGTGGACGTCACGATGCCCAACGCTGTTGATTTCATTTCCGCCGTGGATACGCCCTACGTCTGGGAACTGAATATCTGGTACCACACTCTGAACCTGGGATTCCGCACAAAAATCGCAGGGGAGACTGACTTTCCTTGTATTTACGACAGCCGTGTTGGTATGGGCCGGACCTATGCTTCGGTATCTGCTCCGGTCAGCTATGGCAAATGGCTGGACGCCTTAAAAGCAGGGCGCAGCTATGTATCCGATGGAAAGACCCATCTGATGAACTTGACCGTCGGCGGCGTGCACGTCGGAGAAGAAGACAGTGAGCTTCGCCTGCTTGCTGGATCAAAGGTCGCAGTGACGCTGCTAGCGGCGGCATATCTTCCCGAGCATCCCGACAAATCGCGGCAGCGGTCGCCATACGACGAAAAACCGTATTGGGACGTCGAGCGCGCCCGCATTGGCGACAGCCGTGAAGTGGGCGTGGAAATCATCGTCAACGGCAAAGTGGCTTCATCGCAAAAAATGCTTGCCGACGGAGCCGCCCGGGAAATGAAGTTTGAAGTTGCAATCATGAGCAGCAGTTGGGTAGCCGTGCGAATAATTCCCGCTGCCCATACCAATCCCGTTTTCGTGATTGTAAACGGGAAGTCGATTCGCGCCTCCCGCCGGAGCGCGGAGTGGGCGCTGAAGGGCGTAAACCAGTGCTGGACACAAAAGGCCGCTCGCATTTCACCAGCAGAGATCGGCGATGCCAAAAAAGCTTACGACCACGCCCGCGAAGTCTACCAGCAGCTGATTCGTGAAAGCGCACCAGATTAGTTTCGAGCGCCGTTCTCAATTTGTGGAAATAGGTGCTATTTTTATGCGAAAAGCAAGGGCGCGCGGCGCGTTTAAATGTGTGTAGGAAACCGCAGGCTATTGATAATTACTGACGCGGTTGTGGTGGCGTAACTGGAGCCCGTTATTTCGTACAGGAAATCTTGATCTTGCAGATAGACTCTCTGGACGCATCCAGAATTCGTGTCGTACGGGCTTAAGCAGGCTCGAGACCAACGCGCGGGTCGTCCGTCGATTCCGGCGTCGCTACTGAACGTAAGTCTTGCCTTCGCACCCGGATCTTGGTTCAGGACGCGAATATATTCATCAAGATTTCTCGCGCTCCGGAAGTCGCTCCCGATGTCCTCCGACATGAATTTGTATATGCCCACTTGTATTCCGTCGTTCTCGTCATTCCTCGATATCGTGATCTGCGAGTCGCTCGCAGTCGCTTGACGTGCCTCTCCTCGACCCGGCGCGGTAACGACCCACCCGTCCGGGTAGCGAATTGCAAAATCATATTTAGTGTTGTGGTACGTCTTCCAGTCGTTCGGAATCGGTTCAGGCGTTCCCGTAGGACTCGATGTCGGGCTGGAAACGGGAGTTGGCGATACAGCCACGTTCGCGCCCGCGACATCCGCACTTGGCGTGGTTGTCGCCGACACACTCGGGCTTGGCACCCGCGACGAATCCGAGCACAACGAAAAGCAAAACTACGACGCCTTCCGGTTTTCTGTAACCCTCAAACATAACGGGAAAAAGCAGGTTCGACAGTACGAGGGCTAGTGGGAGAACGAGCATCCCCACGATCTTGCGTCGCCATTCATGGTTGACGTAGAAGTTGGACTTCTCGCCGCAATTTGTAAGCGACCAAGCTTCGAACAAGAAAAAGGCATTGATGAGCCCGTATCCCAACAGATGGAATCGTCCCATCTGCGGCCCGCCTACGCGATGGTGCAGGATGAGAAGGGACGAGGCCGGAAGGAAAACAAGGATCCAGGCAAGAGCTACTCTATCGAGGAAATAACGAGCCACGAGGCTGCACCTCCTGCGAGGTTGCCAGTACGAGTTTGCAACGCAGCGCT
>Ga0137390_10005761_pt1 | contig 10479 bp, 18 predicted proteins | sample 15con2h24AmetaG_FD_104937 | JGI IMG/M metagenome (GOLD analysis project Ga0137390, IMG submission 104937) | Vadose zone soil microbial communities from Angelo Coast Range Reserve, California, USA - 15con2h2.4A metaG | ecosystem: Environmental > Terrestrial > Soil > Vadose zone > Saprolite... | reverse complement strand
TGGCCAAAGACTACTTGGGTTGCCATATCACCCAAAATGGTCTCGCGCGCCTTTGGCTATTGACTGCGTTCGATGGGCCCAATGTGGATTCAACTGACCTTTTCAACCGCTGTGGCATCAGGAGGTCGCAAGAGGTTGCTTCTATCATTGCATCATTGGAAGATTTGTACGGCCGAAGTGGGCCGCAGCATTAATATTGTCTTACTGGAGGCCGGATCACTGGCAAGGCTGGGTTCTCGACGCCCCAATTGACCGCTCCCTTATCTTCTTATGCCAATGCGAAACAGGGACGGGCAATGCAAGAAGGTCCGGTCACATCAGATCTCTTTAATAACTGCCATAATATTTTCTCCTTCCCTTCTGGACTTCTGCTGGTCCTACGCTACCCTCTCTCTCCAACTCCCCCCATCCCTCTCTGCCGCCCCTTCTCAGGCCTGCTGTGATTTACTTTTTGGTCCTAGGCTTCGTCGGCGTCACTCGCAAAAAATGTTGGCAGAGAAGTCTGAGCCAGGCGGTCCTGGCTTTGATGACACGCATCTCGAGGGCGCCGCGCCCAAGGCAGCAGACGACCGCTTCCATTTTGAATCGTCCGACCTCGACCGCGTCCAGCGCCGTCTGAAGCAGCGTCATGTCCAGATGTACGTCTCTTTTGCCTACTACACGTTCATAATTCCCCGCATTTATCGCTCGTGCGCTACACAGGATCGCCGTGAGTGCCTTCTACTCGCTATTATGGGTCTCCGTGTCCTCATCATAGCGTACAGATTGCGGGGACGATTGGGACAGGTTTATTCCTCGGGTCAGGTTCTGCGCTTCGTGGTGCGGGTCCTCTGGGCGCACTGCTCGCGTACGCCTTGGTTGGCACGGTAGCGTATTCGTCCGTACAATCGCCATGCGTATTTCCATCGTCCACTCTAATAACGCCGCTACCGCCGCAGGTCGCTGTGTTCTATCGGTGAAATGACAGCTTTGGCGCCTATTTCCGGCACTTTCCCTCACTTCGGTTAGTTCCCAACTGCATCACTGTCCTCGGGGCAACGATAAACGTCGTTAACGAAATCTCTACGCAGCCGCTCGCTGGGTTCAGCCCTCTTTCGGTGCCGCCGTAAGTGCATTTTTTTTCTCTTATCCCTCACGTTCTTTGGGCTTACTTTGCTGTTTGCGTAGGTTGGCTGGGTGCGTAATTTCTTTTCTACGAATTAGTTCGGACTTTTGAGAATTCAACGTTTCGTTCCGTACCTGTAGAATTACTTCTACGTGAGTGTCACTCGTGCGGTGGGCCCTAACTACTGTAGTACTGAAAAGATTTCTCCGTAGTCACAAGCGTAAGCTTTAGGCTTTGACGTTTATTGCCCCACACTGATCCGCTTCCCACAGTATTACTATCCCCGTCGAGATCACAGCTGCGACCATTCTGATCACTTTTTGGGATGACAATGTATGCGCTTTCTCAACTCATTTGCCGATGCAGGACCTGACCTGGGACAAACACCCCCTATTAGCATAAGCACCAGGCTGGTTACACCGTCGTGCTTTGCTTCCTCGTCTGTCTCATCAATATTTTTGGTGTCCGGTACTTTGGAGAATGTGGGCCCTCCTGCCTCTTTGGGGATGATATACACTGATACTGTATCAGCGGAGTTTTTCTTCTCCATCATCAAACGTATGCTTTTTTTGTTCGTCTTTATTTGTTGGCTTTTCTGATCTTTTGGTAGTCACACTTATCACCGGTCTCATCCTCTGCGGGTTGATTATCGACCTTGGAGGCGGCCCAGATCATAAACGCCTCGGCTTCACGGTACCCAGTTTAGAATTTCGTCACTTGTCAACGTCCTGACCATGATGTTTAGTACTGGAAACATCCCGGTGCTCTCAATGGCCCTGGTCTCGTCCATAACAAGGCCACGGACCACTTCCTAGGTTGGTTGGCTGTCCTCGTGCAGGCAGGCTTCTCGTACCAGGGAATGGAGCTCGTCGCGATGTAAGTTTATCCCGCTGCCGCGACCTCTTTAACTTTTAACTTTTGTTCTATCCCCACAGCGCTGCGTCCGAAACGGAGAACCCGCGCCGAAACATCTCAAAGGCCGTCCGCCGCGTGTTCTGGCGCATCGTCATCTTCTACATCCTCGGCATCCTGATCACCGGCATGCTCGTCCCGTACGACGACCCCGACCTGCTCAACGGCAACGGCACCGCCACGCAGTCGCCTTACGTCATCGCGATCCGCCGCGCCGGCATACGCACGCTGCCCTCCATCATCAACGCGGCCATCTTTACCAGCGCGTTCTCCGCAGGCAACTCGTTCTTGTTCTGCTCGTCGCGCATCTTGTACGGCTTGTCCATCCGCGGGCAGGCACCTCGCATCTTCTCGTACTGCACGAAAAATGGTCTCCCGATCGTCGCCGTGCTCTTCTGCGTAGGTTTTTCTTTCTTTCTTTTAGTCTGCTGTCAAGTTCAATTCCCCGCGCGTTCTTCGTTCAGTGCTGCTTCTCCCTCTTTGCTTTCATGAACGTGTCGTCCGGTGCGGCCAAAGTTTTCAAGTGCGCTTTTTTCTTTCTTTCTTTCTGTTTCCCGGTGTCAACGGGCACGTTGCTCAACCGCTCGTCTTCTTTGCAGCTGGTTCGTTAACCTCTCGACCACCGCCGGCTTCTTCACGTGGTGGTCCATCAATCTGACCTACATCCGATTCTGTACGGGGTGTTTTATTATTTTTTTGAATCGCTGCTTCTTTGTCCTCATTCATGATCAACTCCGTTTCAGGGAGCGGACACAAAGCACAGGGCCGCGATCGCACACAGCTCGCGTACTACAGCCCGCTGCAGCCCTGGCTCGCCGGCTGGGGCGTCTTTTGGACGTCGATCTTCATCCTTGTCAACGGCTACCAAGCCTTCTTCGTGTGGAATACGCAGAACTTCCTCACCGCGTACATAAACATCCCCATCTTCTTCTGCCTCTGGATCGGCTGGACGGTGTACATGCGCGCGCCCTTCTGGCGCGCCGAGGACATGGACTTTGTCACGGTGCGTTTGACGGCTCTGTTATGCTATGCCGACCGGGTTTGACTCACTCGCACGTGTTTCACAGGGTATCCCGACTATTGAGGAGACCGACTCCCCTGAAGAACCTCCGCGCAACTTGCGCGAGAAGATCTTCAATGCCTTGTTCTGAGCGGGTCATAGGATTCGCCGCCATCTCATATGCTATCATGGGCTTTGAAAAACACCCGAGTATCTATTGTTGAATATATTAATTTGTGAAACGTATCTCTCTTGCTATGATACGACCGCAGATAATAAAACCTGGTCTCATCGCGGCATCGAATATTCCTTTCTACATTGGGACAGATGGGGGATGGGATAGCATCCTTACGTGGGGCTTTTGTCGAGCTCTATGACGAGGGGCAAAGCATCTGTTTCCGTACGCCGGAACTTACCCTGCATCCAAACGCGGTACATCTTGAGCTGCCGCTTGCGGTTCACGATCAGCCGGCGATCGACACCGAGCTGGCTAATTGTGAACAGAGGGTGGGCCGGCCCAAGTGCGTCGGGGTCCCGCAGGGACGGGTGGATCGTGCGCGCGGATGGATCGTCAGGACTAGGGAGAGGGCTGCCGGGGGGTATGAAAGAGGAATCGAGGCTGGGCGGAGTAGGTGGCGCTGGCACACGCGGCAGGCTGTCGTCTTTGGTTGTGGCTTCACAATCGCCTTCACCGTCACCGTTTTCCTCGTCAACGTCGGTCGACTCGGATACGGGCGCTTCTTGTGCGGCGACGTGCACAGTTGGTGGCGCAGGTGAGCCCGTAAACAGCAGCGCCAACTCATCTACAGTGCGCGCGTATAGGAGGCCGGGGGAATTGCCGGGAACGACACCGATTCGAGGGTTAAAACCTTTTTTTTTTCGTCATATGAAGCGGGTGGCCATTACGCACCGAGTTCGAAAAAATATACGCGCGTGCTATCGCCGCGGATGTAAAAGTTGTCGTCGAGCAGGCGACCAGCTTTGAAGCGCAGCTGGGTGAGGTCGTGGCGGCCATAGTCACGGACGAGCACGAGCCCGCCTGGTTTAAGTATCTGGGATGAGAGGTTCATCGTTGAATGAGGTGGAGATGACGGTGGGAAAAAGCCTTCCATACCTGGGCGATATTGGCGATGGCGCGAGGCCATTCAGAAGGGTGTAGCGCGCTGAGGACAAAGATGAGAACGAGGATGTCGGCGGAGCGCGGCGCAAGGCCCGGGGGAGGCTCGGCAGAGGATAGGTCCCAGACCGCGGCTGTGATCGTTCCGCAGGGTGGCGATGTGTACAGGGCGTTGTGCTGGGACGACGATTGAAATATCAACCGATTGGCGAGGGTGAGGAGATGAACACAGCGCAAGATGAAATGCACCTGAACAAGTTTGACAGCGTGCGAGGAATAGTCGAACGCGTGTATACGTAGGTCGGGGTTTCGGTTTTGGGCCAGCAGTGGGAAGATGGCGTTGCCGGCGCCTACATATATGGGATGCAGGCGACAGGCGGCGGCGGCGGCGGCGATCATTGACCGGACATTGTATGGAGCATGTGGGCGACTCACCGCATCCTATTTCGACGACTGTGCGAGATCCAGCCTGCGTGTGGCGTGGGGTATAATGAGGTTTCTGATGCGCGCGAGTGATGGATGGGCGCACCGTCAAGTCGGCAGCAGCAACGAGCTCCGGGAACTCGAGGTGCAACCTGAAAATGACAACACCGATGATGGAACCGACGATCCCTGCAATAACGTAAGTAGAGGGGAAAAAAACAGACGCACCACTTGCGGTTCTTGAAGAAATTTGAGGCGTTTGTTTTGTAAAAGTTGTCCCTGTTGTTGTGGAGAGATCGATCCCGAGAGGGATGTGGAGGAAATGGAAATTTGGCACGAACCAATGCTTTGCGGGTCTGGCGTTGTATTTCGGCTTGTCGCCGTCTGGCACGGGGGCTGCGCGCTGGCGGGCAAGTGAGGCAGCTATGGTGGCATCTTGGTCCGCGGGGGGAGGGACGTGATCCCAGGCATTCTGGGACCAGACGTCGTCGTCGTCGGTCAAGAACCTGGGTTGGCGAGTAAGAGGGGATGCTCGGGCAGGAATTGGAGAGCTACGGCGGGGACGTTCCTTGAGCCAAAGGGGTTTACGGAGGAACGAGTCATGTGTGGGTGTGGGCAGGGCAGGGCAGGGAACAGGGCAGGCTATCGCTAGCGCGCTCGCTCGTTCTTGGACTGTAAAAGCGAAGCGTGTGACGGCAATCATCACTCCAATCATCCATCCCATGCCGACCATCGCATCCTCCTCTTCCCCTCCCCAGCGTCCCCCCCCGGGCGACGCTGACCTCCAGGATCTTTACAACCAGGTTCTCAGCGCCTTTGCAGAAGAGTCTAGTCCTTCCAACTTCTCCCCGACTTACTCGATAAACAGGTCTAATAATGTCGATCATGACCCCCATTACAGTCCGCATAGCGACGAAGGCGTTGGCTCCCTCATCTCATCCAGAACTCTCCCTCAATCCCGCGGTTCGTTCTCCTACACTCCTTCTTTCTCTCCTCTCATCTCCCCCCCCACAGCGCCTGCCAGTCCCCGCGACAACAACCGTCCCCTCCCCTCTCCGACAGCGTTTCCCACCTCGCCTACCCTGGGCAAGGGCCCTCGTCCCCTACCAAGACTTCCTGGCGCCTCACCCACCAGCCCTTCCACCTACCCTTCTCACATGCCCGAACCTCGCACCTTCTTCCAAGATCCTGTCCTCTTCACCCCCACTGGTGCCAAGCCTGGCGCCGAGCAGTGCGTCATTTCTCTCCGCTATTTTCCCCCATTCTCATCGCATCTCGTCTGTAGATCTCGGCGACCGTATGCACCCGACTCATTCGGTAACGGCACCTCCGCCTCTCCGGCGGAGCGACAACCTCGTGGATTACCCTCCGATCCACGACCTTCGCATGCAGTCCCTGGATTGCCTTCGGGGAGCGGTGGTGGCGTCGATGCGCGCTCACCCTCGCCAAGCGCCGGACACTCCCGTGGTGCGAACTCGGTTCAGTACCCCTCGCCCGTTCCCGATACTTCCTCTTCTCTCGGATTCTACGGTCAATCCTGGAATCCATCATCGCCGGGAAGGAATTATTCCACCAACGGCGCTCCATCTCCCGGGAACAACCTCCAAAAGAAGACGTCCTATCGACCCCCTGGCGCCTCTGCCCCCCGAATACCCGGTCACGCCGACGATTTATCTGCCATTTCGCCATCAGCAGACTCGTCTTACTCACCCATGAGTAACGCAAGCAGCTCTTACTTCCCTCTTGATGCCAGTTATGCATCTAACTTGTCCAGCCTTTCTAAGATTCCGCCCCCGCCACCACTCAGTCCACCTGTCCACACTCAAACGCCAACACGGCCAAAGAACACGTTCGAACGCGACTCGGACGATATCCTTGCGCCAGGATCCCATGGGTTTGCTCGTCCTCTCTCCCACAGTGAGTCGTCTCATCTTTTTTTTTTTCTAGGTATCTTCTGGACCGTCGTCCTCCGGCTGCCGTTTCTGGTAGCGAGAAACCGCAGCGATCAACCAGTACCGTCTCGACTTCCTCGAGTACGCCTGTAAGCGGATTGGAGCGCAACTTGACAGCGTCAACTGTCTCCACCGTGCCATCAGCGTACAGCAGTCCCAGCATGCGGGACAAGGACTCTGTCGTGGAACGCAATCCCGTCGACCGCGGCAAACTGCGCGATCACGTACCAGGACCTATTTTTGTCGCCGAGCGTCAGCAGTCAGAGTCCGCTCGATCCGAAATAACTGCGCGCTCCCGCCTAGCTTCAGAGATCGAGCGGCTGAAAAGCCGTGAGGCGATGGAGGACGCCACGAATTCGTACGGAGATGACGATTATTACGACCAAGACGACGAGTATTCGGAGGAGGAGAGCCTCGACTCGTTTGTCAACTTTTCTCTGCTCAGCAACATCGGGGTGTGGTTGCGCGACCAGGTGCCACGTGGGACACATGTGAAAGGGAGCATCCCGTACCCACGGGCATTTACGGGCAAAGATATCGTCGTATGTGCATTTCCTCACCCGTCCGTGCCAATCTGACGCCACCTGCCGCCTGTCGGTTCCAGTCTACGCTTCAGTCACGCATCGTCTCGGAACTCCTCATCAACCAGGGCGTCACGACAACTAACCGTGCCATCGCGTTGCAAGTCGCGCGCAGCCTGCAACAGCAACTTTTCTTCTACGAAGTTGAGTGGGGCGGACGCGTGCTCCAAGATGGCGTCGAGGACGTGTACATGTTTCTCGACGACCAAGAGGGCAGTAGTGCTGATGCTCCACGTGATCGTGAAGAGCTCCCGACGAGCGTGATCACCGTGTTGACCCGGTGCTATTCGCCCAGTTGCTCCGATGCCTTGCCGTGCTACTCGTTTGCGTGTCCACGTCGGCCGAGGGTGGGTGTGATTTAATATCATTTGTCACTAATCTGACTTTGTGGTGTGGTGTAGGCGGAACCGACTGCCGTCGAAGAGACTCCAACTTCTATCCCTGTTTCACTAGATGAGGAGTGGAGTACGCACATAGATCCAGCAGTTCTGGCCGCACTTCCAGAAAGCGAAATTAATCGTCAGACGATTATTCATAAGCTTATCAGCAATGAGGTCCAATATCTCAAGGACCTTGATGTCATCGAAACTGTGCGATTTCCTGTGTGCCTCACGGACGGGACGTTGTAGCTGACGGTCATACTCCACGAAAATAGGTGTTTATACGACCCCTCCGCAACGCGAGCCCACCCGTCATACCCTACTCGGACCTCGATGGATTCGTCGATGAGGTCTTTGGAAACTTCTATGACGTCCGTCGCGCAAGTAGCCAGTTACTCGAGGTTCTCAACGTCCGCCAGCGCGAACAGTCACTTGTCATTCAGCGCGTAGGCGACATCTTCCTCCAAGTTGCGACGGATTTCAGGGTTGTTTACCCACCATACGTTGGTCACTTGCCGATGGCCGAGAAGCGGTTGAAAGAGGAGACCGAGGAAAACCACGAGTTCCGGCTGTTCCTCGAGGTACGCGGCGCTTCATTTTTCCTCTCCAAGGAGATTCGCTCATGCGTCGAAATGGGACTTAGAACGCAAACCGCCACCCTGACGCGCGGAGGATGGAACTCAAGGTGTTCCTGAACCGTCCGTCCGAGCACCTGCAGCGGTACGAGAACGTGCTCGAGGCCATCGCGAAGGAGACGGCCGAGGGCAATCCGGACGCGGACTTCCTCATGGAGGCTGTGCAGGCGTTCAAGAACTTGCAGGCAGCGTGTGTGCTGCAGACGTTCCAAAATGCGATGTGCAGGGGTCCGACGGCCAAGTTCGAATGGCATAACCTGGTGGGCGAAGATATGAGAGCGGGTATTACCAAGGCGGAGCAGAAGCGCCAGAGGTGAGTCGTATCGATAAGATAAGATAATAGTCCCAGCGAGCTGATGCCGGTCTCTCCAGTGTTATTTTCGAACTTATCAAAGGCGAGATGCAATATGTGCGCGATCTGGAGAACATAGATATTGTGAGCGCCACCCAACCACCCTCACATCTCATTGACCTGGATCGCCTTTGTTTTGCAGATGTACGTACAGCCTTTGCGTTCGGCAGACCCACCCATCGTCCCTCGCGACCGACTATCGGCTTTCATCACGGATGTCTATCATAATTTTGGCGCACTACATTCACATAACCGCAAGCTACTCGACCGTCTCCACGCTATCCAACGCGACGAGCACCCAGTCATCAACAGTATTACCGCTGCAGTTTTCGATGCCGCGTTGAACTGGCGAGAGGAGTACATGGAGTATATTACTAATTATCCGATAGCTGAGTACCGGATCGTCGATGAAATGGCGAATAACTCCTTGTTCAAGGATTTCGTGGAGGTACGTTTTCCCGTGATCTGCATTCATAACCTGTGTTCGCTTACTCCGCTACTTGTTATCGCCAGCAATGCACGCGGCATCCGGACGCAAACCGCCTCGACATGAAAAACTTTGTGAACCGGCCGATCCCACGTCTTGCGCGATATGAGCTGCTGCTGAAGAGTATTTTGGACGCTACGAAAGAGGGTCACGAGGATCACGACAGCATTCCTCAGGTCATCGAGGTGATCAGGTCGCTTTTGAAAGAAACGCAGCCCGGCGTAGCATCCGCAGAACAGAAGGTCGAGCTGTGGCGGTACAATTCAAATTTAGTGTTCAAGCCCGGCGAGGCAGTGGTAGGTCTCAACTTTCCGTGACAGAGGCAGACCTCATTTTACTCTCGTAGGATATGGACTTGTTGGCAGAGAACCGCTCGCTCATTCATACAGGCAAGCTCCTACGGCAACCAGATACTGGGTTTGAGTGGAGTGGTTGGAGCGAGCTCTTCGTCCTGCTATTCGATAACTATTGTAAGTTGAACGGACGAGAGGTTGATGGTATCGCAGTACGGCTTGCTGACTGCGATGTCATACCAGTGGTGTTGACAAAGCCAAAAGAGAGGGATGGCGTTACGAAATACCATGTCAACCGCCGGGTATGTCTTTTACTTCCCACGACCTCACTAAGCGCCAAGTGTTCTGACTTGAGTTACCAGCCTATCCCTCTCGATCTATTGACACTGGCAAACTTCACTGACCCACCTACGCAGCGTGGAACTGGCTTACTTCGTGGCTTTGGTGGCGGCGGAAGCAAGGCCGAGCAGGCAAATGCTCAAGGTGTCGCCGCCGACGCAGCGGCCGACTCGCGCGTCGTATACTCGTGCACAATCCTACACACTGGCCGACTTGGGGGTCTCTACACCGTGTACGCCGAGTCCTCACAGGCACGCACAGAGTGGAAAGAGAAGCTCGAGGAGGCAATCGGGTTGCGCAAAGTTGTGCAGGAGTCGAACAAGGTGTTCGAAGTCGAGACGCTCAGCTCGGACACGTTCGTCGTGCCGTCGATACTTACGCCCCCGACGAACCATTCGTGGAACACGGAGAGCTCATTCACGGGCAAGGTCACCTGTTCCGTGCCATTCAGTAAGCAGATTGGCGTGGTTGCGCTTATCTCTATTTGTTGGAGGAATGCTGATTCTGGTGGCAAACTCGCTCACCTTTAGCTACCGCGGACGGGCGCGCTCTCGTCGCGGTCGGTTGTGCGGAAGGTGTCTGGATTGGGTTCCGCCACGATTCTCGCTGTGAGATTTGTGTTCCAGCCGTGTCGAATTGTCGCTCAACGTGTTTCTTGAACAGCCATGCGTCGGGTGCTGCACTTGAAGATGGTCACGCAGTGTGCAATGCTCGAGGACTTTGGGATCTTCCTCGTCCTCGCCGATAAGGTAAAGGGGGACCCCATTCTGCGCGCCATAAATGATCTCATTCGGCCTTTTATTTCTCCAATAGTCATTGTTTGCATATCATATCGAGGCACTCGTGCCGTCGTCTCTACATAGCCCGAATACGTCTCAAACCCCGCAGAAACTCAATGGCTCG
>Ga0137390_10005760_pt1 | contig 10479 bp, 11 predicted proteins | sample 15con2h24AmetaG_FD_104937 | JGI IMG/M metagenome (GOLD analysis project Ga0137390, IMG submission 104937) | Vadose zone soil microbial communities from Angelo Coast Range Reserve, California, USA - 15con2h2.4A metaG | ecosystem: Environmental > Terrestrial > Soil > Vadose zone > Saprolite... | reverse complement strand
TGGAGTCCATTGCGTGGGGCAGTACACAACGGACACCTTGATGTTGCCCGTCTCCTACTGGAGCACGGGGCATTCCGAAACCACGTCGTTGGCTCCTGGACGCTGTTGCACTATGCATCATATAACAACAACATCGCCGCCATTCAATTATTACTCGAGCATGGAGCAGATGTGGGGCACATGAATGATATGGGGTGGACTCCTCTGCACCTAGCATCCTGGGTTGGGCACGTAAAGGCTATGCAGAAATTGCTGGAGTACGGTGCAGATGTGAACATTCATGTGAAGTATGGCTGGACACCGTTACATCAGGCATCCATCAAAGGAAGCCTCGAGGGTGTACGTTTACTTGTCCGACACGGCGCAAATGTCAATGACAGGGACGATGATGGCAAGACGGCATTACACTGGGCATCTAACAAAGGAAGACTGGAGATCACGCAGGCCCTTCTTGAATGCGGCACTGACGTTCATGCGAGGGACGAATCAAACCGGACACCGTTCAAGTTGGCGTCAAAATACGGACATTCCGACGTTGCACAACTACTGTTGCAGCACGGTGCGGAGGTCGAGTAAGCTGCCGGATTGAGGCTGGGCCGTGGTGTTTGGATTGTAGTCGTTTGTCACAGCTACTTGCCAGTGAATACAATATCTACGATAATGGGATGCCTGCCCTGCAACCTGCGAGACATCAATCGCTAAAAATGGGGGAGGTGTCGTGTTATACAGAAGGGCCAGTAAGAACAGAACGTTCTACTGGGCATCCTATATATAACACATGGCTAAATACACGACGAGATCAGAGTATCAGGACGGCCGCTCACAATGACACAAAGTCCGAGAGGTATATTATCACTTTGATGGAGAATAGAAAACAAGAAAAAAAAGGAAAAGGACAAAAAGATAGAAAGGGTAACAAACCTGACTCACCCTCCTCCACCATTCTTCCTCAGATATTCTCAGCTACAACGATGACACGCACCATCGCCTCCAGACCTTCCGTGCCCGTTCACTCACCTCCCTATCCACGCACCACCAACAACGCCCCGGGCTCGACAATGCTTGAGCGTGCTCCTGATCCCTGCCGCGCGGAATTCTGCCACGCTACATGCGAGCTCGATAATCGTGCCCATGGCGCTGAGGCGCAGCTCGGCGCAGGGAAAACGGAGAAGGCGCGCGAGACGCGTGGCGATGCCTTGTTCCAGAAATGGCGTCCGAGTCCGTAGGGGGGAGGTATTGGTTTACGAAATTGCAGACGGCTGCGAGCGCGGTCGCATGCACGACGCGTCGGTCTTTCATCTTCCTTTGTAAACATGGAAAACAGCGCTGTGCCTAGGCCGCCCGGGTCGACGAGCGACGAGCGCGTAGCAGCGACGCTACGCGAGAGCGCACGGACTCGGACGCATTGTGCATGCCACGTAGCACGCACCCCAGTGTACCTGTGGGTGGGTGCTAATGCCAACGGGGGGAAGTAGCCATTGGCCATCGGTCATCTCTCGTTGTCTGCAGGCGCGAAGACCGCGGCGGTCGTGGTAAGGGCGGCCTCAGGCCTCGCGCAGGTGACTGAGGTAGAAGTACGGGATCACGTGAGTGGCCGTGCAAAAAAAAACGTTCCTGAGCGGACTCCAAAAGTAGGATGAAGAAGTCGCTGACCCTGACCCGCCACAGTATCGTTACCGCAAATGTCTTCCCTCGCGTTCAACTCGGAGCTTCTCCGTGTGAACCCTTCGCAAGCTCTCTCACCTTTCCTCTCCTCGTCTGTTCCTTGGCGAGACCGTCTGACGCTGGTCTTGAGCCGCCGCGCTGCCTGCATTCGACTTTGATTATGAAGCCTCTCCATTGTCTTGTGCCTCGGGTCCCCTTCAAGTTAGACCTCCCCCTTGTTCTCGCGTAGGCTTCGCCCTTGGGAAGACTCCGAAAGCGCCACAGACGCTTGCTTCCCACGTCACTTCTGATCTCTCTTCATCTCTCGTCCGCCTCATGACTCACCGCACACCTTCAGTTTTATCTCCGCTCTTCACTACGTTGATCTGTATTTTGAGGGCGAGTGCGCTGGAAAGCGTGCGCCCGTGTGGGCGTGCCTTCCTCCGCCACGGCGCTGGCGCCCACATTCGCAAGCGCTCTCCCGTCTCCCGCAATGTCCCTTAGCCTAGTGCTGTCACGGCTCCGGCTAAAGCTACCAAAATTAGTCTTTTGCACCATTCTTGGCAATACTTTTTCATCGGTCCCATTTATTTTCGAACCGAACCGTGACAAGTACTAAGGGTGTTGCTAGCAACCGACGCTCCCACGCACGACAAGTTCTATTGATATTGATACGCGTACGGCATGATTTATAGTAAAACAAATGTCGTTATAAGGTTAAGCCGCTGAAAAGTTGCCTGAGGCTACCTACCCTCCCCGCCCGCTACGATGCCACCGACAACAAGAAAATCGCGTCTTGCCCTCATCATCGGTTTCGCACTGGCAACCGTACGTATCCATACATATCCGACGACAACACGACAGCCAATAATTATACGACTTACAGCTTGGCCTCCTGTCCCTCTCCCTCAATCCCATCAGCCCCATGTCGTCCCTCATGACTCCCTACACGAGGACCTCAAACGCAAAGCCTCCGACATTTTGTCATGGGATAGATACATCGTCGCCGGGAGCGCCGTCATGCCACCGCGCTAATGCGACGCTCGTCATGCTTGCGCGCAACTCGGACCTCGAGGGCGCCGTGCAGGCCGTACGAGAGATGGAGGACAGGTTCAACCGCAACTACAACTACCCTTGGGTCTTCCTAAACGAGGAGCCGTTCTCGAGCGACTTTAAACGGTGCGTGTTCCTCCCCCGCAATCCCTCTTTTCATGGGTTTTTCCATGTTCCTGACTCCAGTGTCTCTCATACATTAGTCGCGTGTCGATCCTCGCCTCTGGGCCTGTGCATTTTGGCCTGGTCCCCAGAGAACATTGGTATCAGCCTGATTGGATCGACGAAGAAAAGGCGAAGGAGGAGAGAGAAAAGATGGAGGCGGAGAGTGTCTTCTACGGTGGCAGTGTATCGTACGGCTTTCCACTTTGACTGCATCGTGTCTGAGTAATGCTGACGATGGAGGCGCATTCAGGTATCGCAATATGTGCCGATACAACTCCGGGGTCCGACCCATCTTCCTCTCAATTCCACGTTGACCCTCCCAGACTGACGAATCTCCTTAGTTCTTCTACCACCACCCATTATTACAGGATTTCCGGTACTATTGGCGGGTCGAGTATGTCTTCCCCTTCGAAGTTAACCATCAGGGCTCTGCCCTTCTGACTATGTTGTGCAGGCCAAACGTGCACTTCCACTGCGACATAAACTATGACCCTTTTGTCTACATGCACGAGATCAACAAGACATACGGTTCGTTTCTTTCGTGCCTCGCTCACCGGAGGTCCAACTCACTCGACCGAAACGCAACTCAGGGTTCACCGTCTCGCTGTACGAACACCCACGTACGATCCAGTCCCTATGGTCCACTGTGCGCGGTACGTCCCCCCCTTAACCATAACGTTCCGATCCACGCGCTGCAGCTCACGCCTCCGCACGTAGATTTCATCACGGAGCACCCGGAATACGTCGTGCCGAACAACGCGATGGGCTTCCTATCTGACAACGACGGTGCCGACTACAACCTCTGTCACTGTACGTCCGTTCTCCCCTCCCCACGAACGCAAGGAGTGGCTTCTGAACGTCATCATCATTATCATCGTGGGGGTATGGCTATAAAATAGTTTGGAGCAACTTTGAGATCGCCGATATGGACTTTTGGCGCGGTGAGGCCTATACCGCGTTTTTCGAGTACCTCGATAGTCGTGGTGGCTTCTACTATGAGGTACTGTAAACTTCCCCTCAGATTCTTACACTCACCCTTCGAACTAAACCAAAAAAAGAAACCGTCCCGATTGGGATTGTATACAAAATGACAGCGTTGGGGTGATGCGCCCGTCCACTCGATCGCGGCAGCGCTTTTCGCAGGCACGGACCGTATCCACTTCTTCCACTCTATCGGGTACGAGCACGCGCTGTACACGCATTGTCCCGCCGAGGAGCGGGTTTGGGAGCGCGGCCGGTGTACGTGCGACCCCGCGAACACCTTCGGTATGCAAAATTCTACTATGTGACCGGGCCCTGACCAATTCCTGACCCTCGAATGTTTTGGTTCAGATTATCATTGGCAGTCGTGCATGCCGAAGTGGGATAAGCTGGTGAACCCGGCGCTGGGGTCGCGGTCATGATGAGGACGACGTGGTCGACTCGTCGTCGCAGTCGTGGTGCGAGCCACTTGTACTTGGAGGGCAGCAATGTCTGGTGATTCGCCTTTGGGTGTTCTCCCTTTCGCCGCTTCGCTCGCTTTATCATTTTTGCCTTGCCCTGTGTGCTATTTTCTCCATCCGTTCCACGTTCCCCTCTCGACCACCTTATTTTCCTTTTCTACATCTTGTTGTTGGGGAGTTGGAGTCGAGCTCGCACGACGCACGCGTGTGGAGCAGAAAAATTAAAGAGAAGATTTTTCTCCTTCATGTCTTGTAATAAGTATTATATAGATGCAGTGTAGATGCAACGAGACAATGCGTGCGTTTGAAACCCAATGAATACCCTGTCACGCTTTTCATCGACCTGCGTGAATCCTAGCCTCGTCTTGTTTACTATCCCCCGCATGCTCGCACCACAGATGACAATTCCAACTCATCTATCCATAGTGTAAACGACCTTGGTGTCCTGGGTATGCGAGCGGAGGCTGATCGCGATAGCCATATTTGGAAACCGTTTGAGCCTTGCTGAATCCCGGGCCAAGGCTGAATATAGCGCTGAATCGCCCGTGTCACGCACGGTATGGGCCACATCAATAACCTAGGTCGAGCATCCTGAACGGCAAACGCCGTACAACGATAGAAAGCCAACCTCAAACACATCTTTCCCCCCTGTAACGACACTGCGCGCGCTGGTTCTGCGCAGCCGCTACTGAACTCGCTCGAGCAGAAAGACGACACACGAGAGACCTACGCGAGTAGGACCCGCGCACAGCTCAGCGCAGGTAGCGCTCCCGTCCAAGACCAGGAGATCTCTTGGCGCGATTACCCGCGCTCGTCGATTCCGCTGCAGCAAACGTTACGCTACGATGGTTGTAGATGCTATGGGGGAGAAAGCGGCTTTGTTACATCCCATATTCATAAAGATACACATTGGTCATGTACACATTCACGAAGTGCTACATGGCACGATACTGACGATAATGGACTCCAAAAAAAAAATTGCGCTGAATCCTCTCACCTTGTCTATCCCTGCCTCAAACAGTCACCATGAAGGTACTAAAAACTGAAATACACCCTCCAAAGGGGCGGAGACCGGAAAAACGGGCGGTCAACGGTTGATTATCAAGGCCGTTGTTCAGCGGGTGATCTCCTCGATTGGGTGGTTTTCACCCTTTGCACATTTTGAGCGGGCATTGTTTTAATTTATCGACTGATAATACAGCCGCCAGGAACCCCTTGGCACACGTTGACAAGGTGAGGGTGATCATCGGCTCCTGTGCGCTCCATAGTGTAGTTGAGTCAAACCTCTCTGAGTCCTTGCGGCCCATTGCTAGGTAGCTCACCTCAGCTGGCCCATTCCCCCGTAAGTGACTGTAAATGGGCCGTAACAAGATATAACATTCCCAAACCGATCGACTCGGAGCCGAGCCGTTCCTGAGTGGCTTGACTCAGCTCGGCTCATGAGCGGTTTCGAGCCGAGCCGTCACTAGTACTGGCACGATGCCTTTGTCTCCTTGCGAACTTGGTTCAATTTGAAAATTTCGACGTCGTATTATACTGTAGAAGAAAGGAAGTAGAGACCTTGCAGGCAAGCATACGATCATCTTTCCGCTTCTCGGGTGCTCTTCTTAGGTGCAACTGTATTCTGCCAGTGGACTTACCCTCGCCCCGCAACCTTCCTTTACTACTCTGCATTGTCGCCTTGCGTTCATCTCGGCATGCCCGCCACCATTCATCGCTGAAACTCTCACGTATCAAATATCGCGGCCTACTAAGTTTCATAGTGGCTTCATTCACTGCGGCTTTCTTTCACTACATATGAACTTGACCATTCCTCGTGTTTTCAGTTCGTCGCCAACTGCCTGGGTGAAGAACCCTGATCTCCTGATAAATAGGACCGTCTCCTGACATGCATTATCGCCGTCATCTTATTTCTCAACTGACATGGGACCAAATGACTTTATCTTCCTGTTCCTCCTGTGTCTTTCACTTATTCTAGGAACTCTTGTATTTCGCGCCCGTCGTAGAAATCCTACCCTACGTGATTTGCGTGGGCCCGAGTCAAAGTCATTTTGGTTGGGTGCGGTTTCCATGATCCGGGGTTTGGTAACTTGGTCATTTTACCAACGACTTCACAGGTCGTCAGCCAGAGTACGTATATCAAAAGGAGACCGGCGAATCAGAGTTCGAATGGATGCGCGAACACGGCTCAGCTTGGCGGGTTCGAGGATGCATGGGTGTAGGCTTGCCATTTTCTTTGGTACTCTATTATCACTAAACTCCCTTTTAGGAGGATCGGCTGATGGTCGCGGATCCCAAAGCCCTCCAGTATATTCTCCATAGTTCTGGTTATAACTTTCCTAAAGCCCCGGACGCATCGCACACAATACGGATGCTAACTGGTGATGGTGTCGGCTCCACGAAAGGCAAGTCCCGTCATGGACGAATTTGATAATACTGTCTCCGTATCTGATAAGCCGCGTACAGGAGAAATCCATCGGCGTCAGAGGAAAGTTATGGCTGGGGCGTTTTCTGTACCCCATTTGAAGGCGTTTCTCACACGATTCCAAATGACTGCGTCGAAGGCAAGAGGCCATCGGTGGAATCGTATGACAGGCACGCTAACTTGATTCCAGCTTGCACAGAAGTGGAAGGATGAAATTGCTACTGACAAAGACAACGAGCCCATCCTCAACATATCGGAATGGCTCTCGAGAACGACGCTGGACATCATCGGCGAAGGTAGGTTCCCAGCGCCATGATAACCGCTAATACCGCGACGCTAATGCCGTGGTCAGCGGGATTTGATTTCGACTTTGGGGCTCTGGACAACTCAGATAATCCGGTGACTCACATGTACGAGAGCCTTTTGTGAGTGTCTCAGGTCCTCACTATCGTCAGGCAAGCTCAAGCGTTCATGAACTCCATACAGTGTCGACTCTCTCTACCATGGTCCTCTCGATAGCTTGTTCAAATCGTTCTGGCGGTACCTTCCTGAACCTATCCTCGATCTCCTTGTCTATCTTCCGCGACGCGAGTATCGTCGCTTCCGAAACTACCTGAGCGGTATTCGAGAAGTCTCGCGTGGGATAGTGCGCAGAAGCATCGTCAAGGGGGATGGCCGCGATATTATGAGTGTTCTTCTGCGCGCTAACGATTCGGAAGATCCCCAAACCAAACTCTCAGATAGCGAGGTCGTCGATCAGATTGGGTGAGTTTGGACAGCATGCGATTTGTCCGCCATTTTTGACGCGCGTTGAAGAACCCTTCTCCTGGCGGGACACGATACCTCTGCCAACACATTGACGTGGTTCCTCTGGGAACTTGCTAAGCATCCCGAGTCGGCACGGGAGATTCGCGAGGAAATTGCGGCTGTGCGGGCGCGCATTGGCGCTGGAGACTTTTCCATCACGGATCTCGAAGGGATGTCAACGATGCTTGCTGGGCTCAAGGTACAATCTACTGCTCGGATCCGTCCCGTATTCGTAAGCTTAGCTGGCCTTGTAGGAGTCAATGCGTTTGCATCCTATCGTATGGCAGCTTTCAAGGATTGCTGCCCGCGATGATGTCATCCCGCTGGCATTCCCCATCACGACCAAGTCAGGCAAACAGATCTCAAGCATCCCCGTTTGCAAAGGCACACATGTAGACATGTCACTTTGTTCATATAGTCGGTTAGTGGATCATCTATATATCTTCTAGTCGTCTCTATAAAATGGGGAATTAGGCTCCCTGAGGTATGGGGCGAAGACGCGGGCAAGTGGAACCCTAAGCGGTTCCTTCATATCGATAAGGAGAAGCAAATCTCTGTGGGACTGTACGCAAACCTGTAAGCACCGTAGTTCATCGCAATTCCTAAAAAGCTTCACGTTTTTTTATTTTACAGCCTGAATTTTTGTCAGTTGATATATTCAAACTGTTTCATCGTCCTTACGTATTGACATGTTCCGCAAACTTGGGCAGCTGGAGGGGTTCGCAGCTGTCTCGGCTGGCGGTTTGCGTAAGTCATCAACCTTACCTCGCGAATACCATCGTGTTTGATTTCTACGTTTAGCATGATTGAGATGCAAGCTATCGCTGCAACTCTCCTCGAGAATTTCGAATTCAGCTTACCTCCTCAGACTGCGGAAACTCAAATCACTAGGAAGCCTCTCGTGCTGATGGTGCCGATGGTAGAAGGCCGCCAGTATCCATGGATGGGGTTGAAGGTCAGGTGTCTTGACTAGAGGTCCTGAATGTCAGGGGCTAGGGTGTGCCGACTGGCATTGCTCCGTGTCGTCGTCTTGTTGACTCTTGGTCGTGTTTTGGTCGTATTCGCGTCTTCATGTATGCCGCCGTATGCGTGGAATGTCGAGTTCAGAAGTTGATACAGGCATGAGTTGGTAATAAATGCGTGTCTTGTGGACACGCATCTCATAGACCCATAGATCCCCGGGGCCCGGTCGGTCGGCGTATTCCTTTACGACTACTGACAACTGCGTGACCAAGTCAGAGTTTACGGATCGCCCGATGGAGAGATCTAATCTAATCTAGAAATCAATTGCGTCACATGACTCGTACGCGCGTCATGTTGTTTGTTGTTTGGTCTCGTTCGATTGTTTGTTAGCGTCCTGCCCCCGACACTTTTACATCACCACCTCCAATCTCGCCGCCCCCTGACTCCCTCGCACCTAACGTCCAACCAACCAAATTCCCCTCCATGTAGAGCATCGATCCACCCCTTGCACACTTGAAGCCGAACGACTCATTTTAAGACAAACCAAGGGGAGTGCTATCATCCGCAAACGTCGCACCTATCCTGGCCAGGACGTTGCTTGCATCAAACTTGCAGGTATTGACAGAGGCAGTGACGACCGCAGAGGCCAAGGTGTGGAGCACAAAGCATAGGGCGACGTCGCGCATGGGCCTGTCTGCGAGAGTCGCCAACCGAGGAAGTGCTGGCGATCTCGAAGACCAACTTGAACTGTTGAACAGATACTTGGGACATTGAGAACGAGCCACCTTGGGAGCTGGACCTAGCTGCACAACAGTCCAGTCTGTTTGGGGGCATCGACTGTGACGATACCCACGCACCTTTGGTCTCTTGCATTATGGCCCAGTCAAACGCACCGCCGTGGCATGGGACGCTGAACGTCACCTGGATCATGACCACCTCGACAGAGTTTTGTGCATCTATAGTAGTAGATTCTATACAAACTGAAGAGCGCGTTACGGAAGTATCGACGTAGGTGTCGGCGTTAAATACGCTCTTTTCCTGGTCGAGCGACGCAATGTTAGCATGGCCTCCAGGGCAGTCGTCGGCCTCGTAGAGGTGGTTGTACGTCATGGGTGGTACGCTTGTCTTGGTAAGGAAACCGGGAGAGTATAGACGGGCGGCGTTGCGCTAAGGGAATTGATGAGGAGACCAATCATACCAGATAATGTGATAGTGAACTCAAATTCGTGTTGTATTTCACGGCAGGAGGCCATATAGAACGGAGCGTACCGAAAGAACAACAAACAACAGGACAAGGAACATTCGGTCCATCGTCTGCTAATTTCACTCCTGTCGAATGTGAGCGCGCGGATCTATACAGTGATAAGATAATTGGACTTTTAGTTAGTTGCCAGTGACACTTGCATGATACTATAGTAGTTATCCGAGCATGTTTTATGCCAACTTAGTCGTTCCTTGAGTCATTTCATATTATGGACTTCCGACATTCGTCTATATACCAGTAGTTAGAGGTTTGTACCCTCAGTTCTCGTGCTAACGTGCACGCGCTGAGATTTATCCACGCGTGCCCCGAAGTCACTCGTTTCGGCCAACCCGATTGAAACAACTCCAGTACAATTATTATACTATAGAATAGGTACATACCGGTAGGGCATCAACGGTAACATTACAGTAGGCGGCCGCAGCCATCAGTTACCCCTGTTTCTTAGGGTCAAACTCCGCTGAAAACAGCGTCACCCTCTCCCGAGACTCTGCGAATCTGGTGATGCTCGGTTCATCGCAAGTGATCGTCAACCCAAGGGGGGTGATGAAGACGAAACGCCACTTCGCCCCTTGTAACATCGTATAGAGCGTTGGTTGTGAGAAAAAATCCATCATGTCTCCCTTGATTCCGTGTGAAGGGGCCTCCGACTCGGACAATCGGAAAATATAAAGCACCCCGTCAACTAGTACGAATGCATCGAAGGCAACTTGCTTCGA
>Ga0137390_10005753_pt1 | contig 10484 bp, 11 predicted proteins | sample 15con2h24AmetaG_FD_104937 | JGI IMG/M metagenome (GOLD analysis project Ga0137390, IMG submission 104937) | Vadose zone soil microbial communities from Angelo Coast Range Reserve, California, USA - 15con2h2.4A metaG | ecosystem: Environmental > Terrestrial > Soil > Vadose zone > Saprolite... | reverse complement strand
GGTTTCGAGCGGCTGGCGCAGCGCTTCCAACGCGGCGCGACTGAACTCCGGCAGTTCGTCGAGGAACAGGACACCCTGGTGAGCCAGGCTGATTTCGCCGGGGCGGGTGCGCAGCCCGCCGCCGACCAAGGCCGGCAGCGAGGCGGAGTGGTGCGGGTCGCGGAACGGCCGCTCGCGCAGCAGGCCGCCGCCGCGCAGCCCGCCGGCGACCGACTGGATCATCCCCAGTTCGAGCGCCTCGGCTGGTTCGAGCGGCGGCAGGATGCCGGGAAGCCGCGCCGCCAGCATCGACTTGCCGGCGCCGGGCGGGCCGATCATCAGCAAATTGTGGCCGCCGGCCGCGGCGATCTCCAATGCGCGCTTGGCGCTTTCCTGGCCCTTGACGTCCCTGAGGTCGAGCATGGCGGCGCGCGGCGGCGCGAGCTTCGGTTCGGGCGGCGGCACCAGCTGGGTGCCCTTGAAATGGTTGACGATCGCCAGCAGGTTCGGCGCGGCAATGATCTCGACCTCGCCGGCCCAGGCCGCCTCGCTGCCGCATTCGGCCGGGCAGATCAGGCCGATCTGGCGGCCGGAAGCGGCCAGCGCGGCGAGCAGCACGCCGGCGACGCCGGTCAAGGAGCCGTCGAGCGCGACCTCGCCGAGCGCCATGTAGCCGCCGAGCTCGTCTTCCGGCAACACCTCCATCGCGGCGAGCAGCGCCAAGGCGATCGGCAGGTCGAAATGGCTGCCCTCCTTCAAGACGTCGGCCGGCGCGAGGTTGACCGTGATGTGGCGCGACGGCAATGACAGGCCGAGCGCCGCCAGGGCCGAGCGCACCCGCTCGCGCGACTCGCCGACCGCCTTGTCGGGGAGGCCGACGACGGCAAAGGCCGGCAGCCCCGAGGTGATCGTCACCTGGGTCTCGACATCGACCACCTCGACGCCGCTGAACGCCACCGTGCGAACCCGCGCGACCATGTTCCGGCTCTGTCTCCCGCTCGCGCGGAAGTTTACGGGGGTATGTCGCGCGATGCCAGTCGCGCGAGCCAGGCGAGAACCGGCCGCGTCGCGCCGGCGCACGTCAGCGGAGGAGGTATTCCCGATGCGCGTTGATCAGCCGGGCGCCGCGCGCTATCTCGGCGGCGACAGCCGAGGCCGGCCCGATCTCCAACGGAAAATTGTCGGCCGCGGCGGCTTTCCTGATGGCCGGCTCGGCGGCGATCTCGGCCATCACCGCCTCGATCGTGGTGACGACTTCCTTGCGCAGCGTGCGCGAGGCGAATACCGAAATCGCGCTGGTGATCGACCCCTTCGGGTCTCCCGAGCGCTCCTTGAAGGTCGGCACGGCAGGCAATTTCGCGTTGCGCTGCGCGCCGAAGGTCAACAGCGGGCGCACCGGCGGCGGCGCTGCGTCGGCCGAGGGCAGCAAGGTGATCGTCGTCAGGAAGCCGGCATCGGCCTCGCCGGACGCGAACGCCTCGAGGATCTGCGCCCGGGTGCCGACCACCTTGTCGGTGAAGGACAGGCCGAATTTCTTTTCCAGCATCGCCACCTCCAGCCCGAAGGCCGCCGTCCGGCCGAGGTGGACGATGCGCAGCTGATGCGAGCGGGCCTGCGCCAGGAAATCGTCGATGTTCCGGATCGGCGACCCCTCGGGCACGATCAATGCCGCCGAAATCCCGGCGCTGAGCTTGGCGACCGGCTGAACCGCGCCGAGCAGGTCGGCGCGCTCGCCGCCCACTTCGGCGAGCTGCCGGCTGAGCGGGTCGAGCACGGCGAAAACCAGACCGCCCGGGGGCGAATTGATCACGTAATCCAACGCGGTGCCGCCGGCCTTGCCGCCGATCGAGCGGATCTCGACCACCGCGCCGGTTTTCCGGGCGATCTCGTCCCGCATCAGCGCCAGCGGGATATTGGTCACCGAATGCGGGCCGTAAGGCTCGACAAAGGTGATCGGCAGCCCTTGCAGCGGCCTGGCGTCGGCGGCCAGCGCCGGGTGCACCGCCAGAAACAAGAAAAGGGCCGCCGATTTGATCAGGATCACTCGCCGCGGCGACAGGCCGGAATCGATGCTCATGCCACCCCCTCAACGTACTGCCATTTCCCGGGCCGCCAGGGTGCGGCCGCATCTCCTATGCCCGTCAGACGCCGAGCTGAGAGGCGAGATCCTCAAAGCTCGTGGCAACATAGGTGAAATCGTGCTCGGCCTTGAAGTCGCGCGCCTGCTTCGCCCCGTGTTCGTAAGGGCGGGCGATATAGGCGGTCTTCATGCCGTGCTTGGCGGCGTTGAGGAGGTCGCCGTTATGCGCCGCCACCATCATCACCGAGCCGGGATCGTCGTTGCCGAGAAAATGGATCGCCGACTGGTACATCTCGGCGTCGGGTTTGTAGTGCTGGACGAGGTCCGAGCCGAGCACCGTATCCCACGGCAGGCCGCAATATTTCGCCATGTCGGTCAACAGCCGCACCGTGCCGTTCGACAAGGTGGCGATGATGTATTTCTGCTTGATGCGGGTCAGGCCGGGCACTGCATCGGGCCATGGCTTCAGCCGATGCCAGGTCAGGTTGAACCAGACCTTGTCTTCCTCGCTGAGCCCGGTGACGCCGAATTTCTCCAGCAGGCTGTCGAGCGCCATGCGGTGCAAGGCATCGAGATCGGTCCACGGCAATTCGCCGGTGCGCACCCGGTTCATCGACGGCGCATAGGCGCCGCGCCACTCGTCGGCGAATTGCTGCCAGTCGACGTTGGCGATCCGCTTGCGCGCGGCCAATGCCTGCCCGTCGGCGGGCACCGCCGATCGCCAATCGACGACGGTGCCGAACACGTCATGCACCAGCGCCTTTATTTCGGTCATTTCCTTCCTCCCGCCCCCACGTGAATTTCCAGATCAGACTTGTCGCATCGAGATTGCTTCGCTTCGCTCGCAATGACAGCCAACGGAGTCGTCATTGCGAGGAGCGCAGCGACGAAGCAATCTCGATGCGCACGTGATCAGCACTTCACCACATCGCGGGCATAGGCGAGACAGGCGGTAATGTCTTCGTGTGTGATACCCGGATAGTTCGCCAGGATCTCGGCCTCGCTCCATCCGTCGGCCATCAAACCGATCACGAATTCGACCGACAGCCGAGTACCCTGGATGACCGGCTTGCCGACAAGCACCTTCGGATCGACCGTAATGCGGGGATGACCTGGCAGCATGGATTGGCCCTCTCGATTCAGCTCCATCAATTCGCGGCAGCATCCAGCCCCGCCAGCACGCGCGCCTTGGCCGCGAGGCCGAGGACGCGGCGCCAATAGAAGCGGAAGCGCTGGTCCTGGGTCTGGCCGCGCACGAAGCGAATGTAGATCTGTTGGATGATGACGGCGAGCTTGAAGGCGGCGAAGACCTGGTGCCAGCCGATCATGCCGACATCGAAGCCGGTGCGCGCGGCGTAGCGCTCGATCGCCTCGGCCCGGCTCGGGAAGCCGTCGCGCCAGGTCGGCATCGCCGCGATCTCGCGCCAGCTCGGGTCGTCGCCGGGCTCGACCCAGTAGTTCAACAGATAGCCGAGATCGGCGAGCGGGTCGCCCCGGGTGCACATGTCCCAATCGAGCACCGCCTCGATCCGCCCGGGGTCGGCGGCATCGAGCAGGCAATTGTCGAGCCGGTAGTCGTTGTGCAGCAGCGCGGCAACATTTGACGCAGGCAGATGGCGGCCGAGCCAATCGAGCACCGGCGCCATTTGCGCCGCGGCGCGCTCGGCCTCCTCGCCGCCCTGCGCCATCTGCCAGCGGCGGACCCAGCCGGCGAGCTGGCGTTCGAGATACCCTTCCGGGCGGCCGAGATCGTCAAGCCCGACATCGGCCGGCGGAATGAGGTGCAGATCGGCCAGCGCATCGACCAACGCGAGACCGATGCGACGGTTGAGCTCGGGCCGGCTGGCGAACTCATCTGGGATGTCGTCGCGGATCACAAAGCCGTGCCGCCGTTCCTCGACGATGAAGACCGCGCCGACGATGCTCTGGTCCTCGCACAACAACAGGCTCTTCGGCGCCAGCGGAAAGTGCTGATGGAGCACCGACAGCACGCGGTGCTCGCGCCGCATGTCGTGGGCACCGGGCGGGATCGGCCCCAATGGCGGGCGGCGCAAGACGAATTCCCGCGTCCCGAAGCCGATCAGATAGGTCAGGTTGGCCTTGCCGCCGCCGAACTGCCGCACGGTCAGCAGCCCGCCGGCGCGATCGAGACGGGCGCACAGGTAGGGTTCGAGCCGGGTCGTGTCGAGATGCTCGTCCGGCCGCTCGTCGATCAGCTCGGCTGCCTCGAGGCTCGGCTGCATCGGCGTTCAGCGTCCTTCGAGACGCGGGCTCCGCCCGCTCCTCAGGATGAGGAAGATTTGGGATGGCACGAACAGAGGACCCTCATCCTGAGGTGCCTCGCGCAGCGAGGCCTCGAAGGACGCACCGCATTGATCCAGCTCCGGCGCTTCCGCATTCACTTCCGCAATTCCACCCGGGCGATCGCGCGCTTGTGGACCTCGTCGGGGCCGTCGACGATGCGCATGACCCGCGAGCGGGCCCAGGCATAGGCGAGGCCGAAATCGGCCGAGACGCCGCCGCCGCCATGCGCCTGGATCGCGCGGTCGATCACGTTCAGCACCATCCTCGGCGCCACCACCTTGATCATCGCGATCTCGGCCTGGGCCGCCTTGTTGCCGACCGTGTCCATCATATGCGCCGCCTTCAAGGTCAAGAGGCGCGACTGCTCGATCTCCATCCGCGAGTCGGCGATCCATTCCCGGATCACCCCTTGATCCGCGAGCGGGCGGCCGAAAGCAACCCGGCTCTTGACCCTTGTACACATCGCCTCCAGCGAGCGCTCGGCAAGCCCGATCATGCGCATGCAATGATGGATGCGGCCGGGCCCGAGCCTGCCCTGGGCGATCTCGAAGCCGCGCCCTTCGCCGAGCAAGATGTTGTCGATCGGCACCCGCACATCCTTGAACTCGACCTCGGCATGGCCGTGCGGCGCGTCGTCATAGCCGAACACCGACAGCGGGCGGACGATCGTGATGCCCGGCGTGTCGCGCGGCACCAGGATCATCGATTGCTGCTGGTGGCGCGGCGCATCGGGATCGGTCTTGCCCATCAGGATGAAGATCTTGCAGCGCGGGTCCATCGCGCCTGATGTCCACCATTTGCGGGCGTTGATCACATAGCTGCTGTTGCCCTCGCGGCGGATCGAGGCCTCGATGTTGGTCGCGTCCGACGAAGCGACCGCCGGCTCGGTCATTGCAAAGGACGAACGGATCTCGCCGGCGAGCAATGGCTTCAGCCAGCGCTCCTGCTGCTCTTTCGTCGCATAGCGCACCAAGGTTTCCATGTTGCCGGTGTCGGGCGCCGAGCAGTTGAACGCCTCGGGCGCGATCGGCGAGCGCCCCATGATCTCGCATAAGGGCGCGTATTCGAGATTGGTCAAGCCGGCGCCGAACTCGCTTTCCGGCAGGAACAGGTTCCACAGCCCGGCGGCGCGCGCCTTCGCCTTCAGCTCCTCCATGACCGGCGGGATCTGCCAGCGCGACGGCGCCTCGTTGAGCTGCTGCTCGAAGACCTTCTCGGCCGGGTAGACCTCGCGGTCGACAAACGCGCGCACCTGCGCCTCGAGGAGCTTCACCTTCTCGGAAGGCTCGAAATCCATGACCGATTTCCCGTTCGTGCAGTCCGCTCGCCTAGCCTAACGCGGGCATCCTCCGATCGGTACTGCTATTGCCATCGGAGGCCTTGACTGGTAAGCTAGCCTACAGGCTAGCAGGACATCGGGGATGCGCGAAATAGGCGCCTTCGAAGCAAAGAACAAACTCGGGACCCTGCTCGATTGGGTCGAACGGGGTGAGGAGGTCGTTATTACGCGTCGCGGCAAGGCGGTCGCCCGACTTGTTCCCGCCGCAGGTGGTTTCGATCGCGAGAAGGCCCAGCAGGCGGCCGAAAGGATCATCGCGCGCAGCAAGGGCGTGACGCTCGGCGGCCTCAAAATCAAGGATCTGATCAATGAAGGTCGGCCATGAGCCTCGTTCTCGACAGTTCGATAACGTTGGCGTGGTATTTCGAGGATGAACAGACGCCGGCGGCGATGGAGGTGCTTCGCGAAGTGGCGGCAAACGGCGCTGTTGTCCCATCCCTCTGGCGCTTGGAGGTTGCGAACGGGCTTCAGGTAGCTCTGAAGCGGAAGCGCATCAGCGCCGCCTACCGGGACGTCTCGCTGAACGATCTTGGATCGCTGGCGATCTCGATCGATGCCGAGACGGATCGACATGCGTGGACGGCAACACTTCGTCTATCCGATCGGTTCGGGCTCACCATGTACGATGCGGCCTATGTGGAACTTTCGGGCCGCCTCGGGCTGCCGCTGGCCACTCTGGACGCGCAACTCGCGAGCGCGGCAACCGCCTCAGCTATTCCGCTGCGTGGTTGGACGTAGATCCGGGAAGCTTATCGCGTTTGGCGGCTCGGGTCGTCGCTGAGGCGGACCAGCAGCTTGCCGAAATTCTTGCCTTGGAGCAGCCCGATGAAGGCTTCCGGGGCATGGTCGAGGCCGTCGACAATGTCCTCGCGGTATTTGAGCTGGGCGCTCTTGACCAAGGGCGCCACAGTCGCGCGGAACTCGGCCTGGCGGTGGCGCTGGTCGCTGACGATGAAGCCCTGGATCTTGAGCCGCTTGCGCACCACGGCGCCGAGATTGGGGCCCGGGCGCGGCTCGCGGTCGTTGTATTCGGCGATCATGCCGCACATCACCATGCGGCCGAAATCATTGAGCCGCGGAAACACCGCCTGCTGCACCGCGCCGCCGACATTCTCGAAATAGATGTCGATGCCCTTGGGGCAGGCCGCGTCGAGCGCGGCGCCGAGATCGGCGCTGCGGTGGTCGACCGCGGCGTCGAAGCCGAGCTCGTCCCTGACATAGCGGCATTTGTCGGCGCCGCCGGCGATGCCGACAACCCGCGCGCCGCTCTTCTGCGCGAGCTGCCCGGCGACCGCGCCGACCGCGCCCGAGGCGGCCGAGACGACGACGGTCTCGCCGGCTTTCGGCTGGCCGATGTCGCTGAGCCCGATATAAGCGGTCATCCCCGGCATGCCGAGCACGCCGAGCGCGGTCGAGATCGGCGCCTCGGCCGGGTCGAGCTTTTGCAGGCCGCTCGCTGGGACCGCGCTGTAAAGCTGCCAGCCATAGCCGCCGGAGGCGTAGTCGCCCTCGCGGAAATCGGGGTGGTTCGAGCACACCACCTGGCCGACGACGCGGCCCTCGATGACCTCGCCGATCTCGGTGGGCCGGGCATAGGAGCGCACCCCGCTGATGCGGCCGCGCATATACGGGTCGAGCGAGAGATAGATGCCGCGCAGCACTACCTCGCCCACGGCGGGCTCGGGCAAGGGCCGGTCGACGATCGCGAAATCCTCGGGCACCGGCATGCCGGTCGGCCGCCGCTGCAGCAACACCTGTCGGTTCCCCTCGGGCATGTCGGCTCCTTCCAAAAGATTGGCTGGATCATGCCACAACGAAGCCTTGCCGGCATCGCGAGGTTATCCGGGATCAGGGAGCGGCCTCGCCCGGCGGTTGCCCGGCCCGCCGGCACAGCAAGCGGGGATCGCCCTGCTAATGCCGACTGGCGCTAGCGGAACCAGCGGATCGCCACGGCCGCGACGATGACAAGAAAGACCACCACCACGACGGCAGTGAGCAGCGATCCAAACTCGTCTGCCGGCGCATTGGGCATGGCCGTACAGTAACGGTTTCGTGAACGGAATTCGCTTAATAGCTTTCGCCACCTATCCGAAAAGGTAGGCCAGATTGACCTTTAGGTTGGAGTGCCCGATAAAGGCATCGCTCATCCTAGGGGAGGCCAGCCCACCCGGCTGACCCGAGACCCCCTTGGATGGCCGGTCGGGCCGGACTCTCCTGGGGCTTCCGGCCCGGCTTGCGTTTGTGCCGAAGCAATCGGCCTCTCGTATTACGATCATAAGTTTGCTGACATCCCCACTCAGCGCCGGGCCAAAAGGCCGGGCGCGACCGAGCGCCGCGTGACGGGCCGGGCGGCGCCGCCTAGAATCGGCGGACGAGAGCATCGCCTCGGGCCTCTACATCGCGCTGCGCGAGCGGCGCAGGCGCTTCGCCGCTCGCTGAGCCCGGCTCACTTCATCGCGAGGTATCCGCGCGCCTTGGCTGTTTCGGGGCGCGGATCGCCCGTACCGGCCAGCTCGACGAGATGGCGGAAGTAGAATTGCGCCTTCTCTTTGTTGCCGGCCTGGGCGGCGGCCTGTCCCGCGCCCCAATAGCCGCGGAACCGCTTCGGATCGCGGATCTGTGACGCCTCGTATTCGACGAGCGCCTCGGCGGGGCGGCCGCTCTCCAGCAGCATGTCGCCCAGCAACTCGCGCGCCGGGATCAGGCGGCCGGGGCTGACCGGATGCTTCTCGCTCTTGTCCTCGATGTCGGCGGCGGTGCGCATCGTCGCCAGCGCCTGATCGCGCTGCCCCTTGGCGAAGGCGACCCAGGCCTCGATGCCGAGGCGCTGCACCTCGACCTCGGTCGCCCAGTAATCGTTTTTGGCGGCCTTCAGCGTGTCGCCGATCTGGCGCAGCTGGTCGAGGTCCTTCTCGGCGGCCGCCGGGTTGCCGCTGCGCGCCGCGCCGAGCGCACGGCCGAAATAACGGATCGCCTCGTACGCGAAGGCGCTCTTGTCGGGATCGTCGAGCTTTGCCGCCTCCTGCCAAGCGCCGCGCTCGATAGCGTAGCGCGCCGGGATCGCCGCGCGCGCGTAGACGCTGGCCCCAGCGGTAGCGCCGGCGCCGGTCACCTGGCGCGCCTCCTCGAGTGCCGCGGCGGCATCCTTATCGCGCGCCAGTTGCAGCGAGGCATAGACGAGATAGTCCAAGGCATGCAGCCGATCCGACCGCTCGGCCTCGCCGGTCGCCGCGGCGGAGGCGCGCCGGTTGGTTGTGGCCGATTCCTGCCACAGCCCGACCCGGGTGAAGATATGCGATGGCATGTGCAGCGCATGCGGCGCCGAGGGTGCGATATCGGCGTAACACATCGCCGCGGCGAGGCCCTTGTCGGCGATCGGCGGGTAGTCATAGGCGTGGATCAGGTAATGCGCGACCCCCGGATGATCGCGGTGCCTCTGGAACTGCGCCTCGAGGATGGCCGCGCCCTGCATCGCCCGGGCGAAGGTCTTGTCGGCCGGCGGCTGGGTCGAGACCAGATAGATCGCCGAGAAGATCTGGGTCTCGTCGTCGTCGGGATATTGCTTGGCCAAGGCCTCGAAGGCGTCGGCCATCGAGCGCAGCCGTGCCGCGTGCGGCCGCTCGGCGAAACGGTCGTAATAGGCGCCGACCGCCTCGATATAGCCGCGCTCGCGCTCGGTCTTGGCGCCGATCGCGCGGCCCTGCGCGATCGCTTCCTGGGCGCGCTTGGCGCCCTCGGGCGTCGCGCCCGTCGCGTAGGGATTGCCGATCGCCAGCGCGGCGATGCCCCAGGCCGCGATCGCGCAGCCCGGATCTTGCGCCAGCACCTCGCGGAACGCCTTGTCGCCCTCGCTCCACCAGAACGAATGGAGCAGCGCCACCGAACGCTGCAGCTGCGGCTGAACCGCCGCCGAACAGGAGTTGGCGAACGACACCGTGCCGAGCTTTTCGGCCGAGTCGGCACGGACTGCCGATACCGTTAGGGCGGTAATGGCGATCGCGATGGCGGCGCGAGCGATCGTAAAGAACATGGCGGGTTCCCTCTGGTGCAGGCCCCGTTCTTCGCCGGAGGCGGCGCGTGGGGGTTATCGGAGCGCATTTAATCACCACCGGGCGTGCCGATCACGCGGCAATCTTTAGAAGCCCGACGGCTTGACCCGGCCGAGCGCGATCCTTGACGATGCGCGGAGGATCAAGGCGTGAGGCCGACCATGGATTTCACGATTCCTGACGAGCTTGTCGAATTGAAGGAGCGCACCGAGCGCTTTGTTCGTGACGAAATCCTGCCGCGCGAAGCCGATCCGCGGCTGACGCCGCACGGCCCGACCGAGGAGTTCCGCCGCGAGCTGATTGAATTGGCGCGCGCCGCCGGCCTGTTGTCGCCGCATGTCGGGCAGGAATGGGGCGGGCTCGGGCTCGACCATCGCGGCAAGGCGGTGGTGTTCGAGGCGGCCGGCTATGCGCCCTTGGCGACGATCGCGATGAACATCTTCGCCCCTGACGAAGCCAACATGCATTTGCTGGAGCAGGTCGCCGAAGAGCGGCAGAAGGAGGAGTGGCTGCGGCCCTTGGCCTCCGGCGCAATCCGTTCCTGCTTCATGATGACCGAGCCGGCGCCCGGCGCCGGCGCCGACCCGTCGATGCTGAAGACGGTGGCGCGTCCCGACGGCGACGGCTTTCGCATCTTCGGCCGCAAGTGGCTCATCACCGGCGCCGTCGGCGCGCAGGTGATGCTGGTGATGGCGCGCACCGAGGACGTGAAGGGCAACGATCTCGGCGCGAG
>Ga0137390_10005751_pt1 | contig 10485 bp, 14 predicted proteins | sample 15con2h24AmetaG_FD_104937 | JGI IMG/M metagenome (GOLD analysis project Ga0137390, IMG submission 104937) | Vadose zone soil microbial communities from Angelo Coast Range Reserve, California, USA - 15con2h2.4A metaG | ecosystem: Environmental > Terrestrial > Soil > Vadose zone > Saprolite... | reverse complement strand
ATCTCGGGCATCCATGGGTAATGAAGCTAGTGAAGCCGTGAGAGCGTAACTGAGCGCGGGGGCGTGTGAGGAGAACTGGGGGGGACAATGGAAATTGTTGGTCATAACAAGCAACTTCGCCCCGGCCCGGCCTGCTCCGCCTCCTTGGCACTCTTGTCCATTGTCCATGCTTTAAATCCCCCAATGGACATCGATGGCGACGACTCGGCCTTAGGAGAGAACTCAGATTTTGAGGAGGGCTCTTCATATAGTATGTCGGTATTCTCGTCCTTTTCCCGCACTCAACTCGATCAAATGCAGGCGGAAGCCGCTCTTCCGAGGGGGAGAAAGAAAGTCATAATGAAAACGAAAACCTGGAACTGCCAGGCGCCGAACTTCGGATAGAGGGCGACTTTAAGTGAGCGTCCTTCTTTTATACATATCGTTGTTTTTGACATAATCTTTTTTTTTCAGCCGCTTGGTCCAGAACATCAGGCTAGCCGACGATTCGTCTACCGTGGGTGTCTTAGGCAAAGAGTGGGATCTCAACATCGAGGAACAGGAGGTAGAGTTTCGAGATGACCTAAGAGCTGCGTCTGGGATTGGTAAAAGACGGAGGAAGGTGTGACATTACCATTGTCTACTCCCAGGACAATCGATTCAACCAATCTCTGCCGTAGCGTCATGGTCGGCGCCCGGGAGTAGTGCTATCTCAACAAGTCAAAGCCCTTATCGGAGAGGGAAACCAAGCATACATCGACGGAAAGATACAAGAGAGCATCCGAATCATGCAAGAAGTCATTCGAATAGAGCCCCGGGCTATGTCGGCTTGGTCTGTGCTCGCCAACTGCTACCATGATCTCGGACAGCCTCAGAAGGCATTACAGCTACGCATAATGGGCGCACATCTTCACCACGACGCAGAGGAGTGGGAACGTCTAGCTAAGGAATCGAGGTGGGCATAGGCATCTGCCGAGAAATGACCCAGGTATATGACAACCGCAGGGAGATGGGTTTCAATCAACAAGCGTTGTATTGCTATGGAAAAGTCCACAGTCTAGACCCGTCAAACCTTAATGCGCTGTGGGACCGCGCTGCGCTGGCCAAGGAGATTGGCGACAACCGAACAGTAGGCATTTTCGTCGCTTTGCATCTCCTGGTTCTGAGCCAAACAAGGCAAGGAATTCGCTGTTGGCGTTGCTGAAACGAGTCCCGCATGATATGGCCGTTCTCGAAGAGCTTCGACCCATCCTCATCGAACTTTCCGACCTTGGTCTATGCGCGGAGCTTTACGAGGCTGCTTTTGCACATTACTCGGCGACATTTCCAGGTGGCCACGGGATCAACCCCGAAACGAGCCAAGAAGTTCCCGGCGGTGGATACAGTCTCATGGAGGTTTTGGTCCTTGCCGATTTGTATAACACTATGGGAGATTATGACAAGGCTATCCGCATCATTCGGAGCGGATGTCGATGGCTTCAAGGACGCGTGGCGCAGAAGTTGTGGGAGTCATGCGAAGACGATAGAGAATACGATGAGACGGATTGGAGGCCGGGAAGCGGGCGTGAGCGCGAGCTGGCCCCAGGAAAATATCCACTAGATGTGAACGCGCGACATCGGCTGGCTGTCGCGAGAATAAAGATGGGCGACATTGAGGAGGGTGTGGTGTGTAATCGTGTCGTTTAAATGAGACCCTGCATACTAATACAAGACAGGCCCACGCCAGCATTGTTTTGAACCAAGACATTGTCGACTACGGCCCCTTGTTCGTGGAAATTGCGGATGCATACTTCGATCGCGAGATGTACACCCAAGCTCGGCCCATATACGAAATGCTTGGCCAAGATGCTGGGGTATGCTGCTCATCACACTGTCCCTGACGGGTTGTTTATGTCCCCCAAAGACAAATAGTCTACACGTCCTCCTCCAGGTTGCGACATGCTACCACATGCTCGGACAACTTCAGGATGCTTCTGAGGTCTATGAAACTAGTACGTAGTATTGATCTATTTACACCCTCGATGAAACATATAATATTTCTAGTACTCTCCTTGGATTCATCCTTGAACGATGTCAAGATGCGGTTGGCAGGAATCTATGAAGTACTGCATGAGCCACGCAAGGCATTGGACCTAGTCTACCAGGGTATGCTTTGGACAAGTGTTTTGAATGGGTGCTACATATCCGGTGCATTCCAGTGATTGATTCGCGGAAGAGACGCCCCAAAGATACTGTTGCCAGTGCGAACCCCGCAGATTCTCCGAGTTCATCCCTCTTCGAAGAATCGACCGCCAAAAGGAAGAGCAAAGTGTCGAGAACGGGTCGATTGACCCTACCACAGCTCCATGAACTGGAACGAAAAAAGGAAGTGGAAGTAAAACGCGGATTCAAGCTTCTCTGTGAATTCTGGCCTAGGATGCTTCTACCACGAGGCACTGACGGCCAGGAGCTTGCGGAGCGAGAGTGGCTTCTCGAGGCCGAAAAACTGGTTGATATGTTCAGGGAAACCAGAAACCTGTTCCGGACATCTAGGGTAAGCTTCCTGACACCTGTACGTTTCTCAGTATCCGAACGGGCGGCGCCCCCGTTGTCTAGAGCAACCCGTTCCGAGGCATGCTACCAAAGAGGACGAAACAATCAGCAAAAACTGCGGAAGAAAATGAAGATGAAATGGCATCTCGTCTCCACTTGGACATTGGTGAGCGCCAACCTCCGTCAAGTGTTCCGACATGCACGACCGACTAAACCGATAGAGCGAGTGAGGCTCTCTCACGACCGCGCGAATGAGAGTAGTAAGGCGGGGGCCATAGACAACTTTCGCAGTGTCACCTTCGACAATTGGCTTCGGTTATTTATGCAAGTGAGGATATCCCCCGTGTATCTACGGTGCAGAAACTCAACAAATTCTCAGTATGCATTCCTTCTCACGAAGAGGGGAAAGTATGAACTTGCAGACGAAGTTCTCAATCACGTCCTAATCTCAAATGCATACATGGATCGTCAAAGTCAGGATACCATTCACCTCGCGTTGATCGGTGCGTGATAAGCTGTCTCTAACTTTACGATTCCCGATACGAATCTATGTAGCTTGTGCTATCCACGCTCAACGTTATCCCGTCGTCGTCGAGCATTGTCGCAAATTCATCGTCATCCATCAGTTCAACAACGAGCCCCTGCGCATGCTATGCGCCTGTCTTGCGAGCGGTTACCGAGCCACTGATGCCTTCATCGCCTCTACTTTGCAGAAACACCTATTCCGCGAGATGAGACTGCATGACTTGGCTGTGCATAATAGAGACGCCTTGAAGTGGAATGCCATTCCCCGCCGGTGGGGGATGAACAAAGCTGGCGAGGCCGATGAAGGAGTGGATGATGAGCCTAACCCGGAAGGCGTGGAGGGGGACGAGAAGAACCCGGCGCCGCAGCTACCAACGAAAGATAATCCTGCGATTTTCGCGCTGTATGGACACATCTGTTTGGCGGGGAAGAGCTACCAAAGCGCGATATGTGCGTGTCCATCGCCGTCGTCCTAATTACGGGGTTGGTTGACTGGCACCTTCAGTTTACCTTCTCCACGCGTATGATTACTGTCCAAACGACCCTATGGTATGCCTCGCACTCGCGATTTCTTCAATGGGTCGCGCGATGCAGCGACAATCCGACAATAGACATCACCTCATAGCCCAGGTAAAACCCTCATTTAGAACTTATTTCCGGGTCGCTGTCTGACAGAATAAATACTATAGGCAATGGCATTCCTTACACGATACCGGGTACTCCGCCAGGTAGACGGGACAGAATCGGACGAAGTTGAGTATAACTTTGGTCGTGCGTTTCAGCAACTCGGTGAGGAAATCCTCTCGGCTGGTTCGTGTACATGACACCGGTCGTTCTTACTATCGGCGTAGGTCTTCATAGTCTTGCGGTCAAGCATTATGAGCGTGTACTTGATATAGCGGAGAGAAGAACAAGAACCAATCCTGACGTAGGTCCCACTTCCTCATTAATAAGATGAGCAGACGATGACATTGGCTCCCCGCAGGATGTTGGATTATCTAGGGAAGCTGCTTATAACTTATCCATCATATTTGTTACGACTGGCGCAAATGCCTTAGCGGAAGACCTGTACCGTCGTTGGCTCACTTTGTAAACCCAATAAATAAGTCCGGCTAAGTCTCGAAGAAAATCATAGACTAAAGGAAAGAATATGATATGTCATGGCGGAACAGAAATCGTGCCATGGTCGTGCCCGTGGTCGACTAATGTGCCGAGCAAAAAGGGCGTGAAGATACCCAACACGAGGAGCGAAATTCGCGCTTTTGTGCTAACCTCTTCGGACCTCGAGCGATCATGAGAGACCGGCTGTAGCACAGTCGCCACGTAGAGAAAACTTCCGGCCTTAAAATTACATGTTCTTAGACGTATCTCGTTGCAACGCGTTGACGAGAGAGAAACTCACAGATATGAGTAGGGCAATGCCAATATCGTCCGCCCGCCTCGATCCGAAAAATGAGAGCGACGCGTAGGAGGCGATGGCCCCGAGCGGGGTCGATGCGCTGAACAGTATCAAATGCTTTTTGCACCCCACTCGCGTGAGAGAGGTCGACATCAGAGACAGGGTGTATGCAAAGGCGGTAGGAGCTGCAGCGGGCAAGTGAGTGGGCGTAATGAGGAAAGCCGCCAATGTGACTCCTGGTAGAACGTACCCTTATGCACCGCGAGAGCCAGGAAAACCACCAAAGACAAGCCGTAGGAACGTGACGAGTCACCGGTGGATAGCATCGACATCCCGAGGGCGAGGCCATCGGCCAAGCCGTGGACCACCAAGCCTATGGTGATCGGGTACGCGGAGGGTGGCACGTTGCCCTCTCCGTTGGTCTTGGCAACGCCGGCGCTAACACTCGCACGGCGGGGAGGGGGCGCGGGCACGACGTCCTCATCGACCTCGAAACCGGCGAGCTCGACGTCAAAGGCGACGCTGGCGTGCTGGTCCTCCGCGCGGTGCGCGGGGTGACGCTGGTTCGCATGGGACGAGCTCAGCTGCTCGATGACGAGCATGAACGTGAAGCCGAAGAGGAGCGGCAAGGCGATCGACGCCCCGTCCAGCGCGTTGGATGGCCGGCTGCGCGCGAGGGCTTCGATTCCCCTGCCGGTGTATAAACGCCAATGTCAGTACTCGTCAACTTGAACGTCACGGTACGATGGCCAGTGGGCACGGTGGTGCAGTGGCGGAACAAACAAACTCACAGACGTACTCGGGTATGATGACGCCCAGCGCAGCACCGAGCAGAAGGCCTGTCCCCAGGGTGGAAAGCGTTGACATGTGCGACCCTTCAGTTCAGCGTGAGATGGGTCGGTCCGGGGCTCGTGCTGACTGAGTGTCGGGGGTAGCTCACCTGAGAACGTGAAGGATAGCGGGAGGATGCCAATGCCAAACGACGTAAGACCAAGCAAACTCGAGAACGTTAGGAGGACAAGTAGTGTCAACATAGTGGTACAAGAAACCTTGAAAGACACCCGCGCTTATAATAATCGGGTCGCTAAACGTCGCCTTGCCTTCGTACATAGCCTGAGATGACAACCAGGGCCTCTGTCTCGGACACCCGTATTTTTACATATACACTACAGTTGATACAATCTATCCCTCTGACCGTACGCATCACGATATACGGCACTCATGCCATGGGCCGAGCAATATAATCTCTTATCAATGTATCCTGGCTGGTCATAAGTCGTAGCGCTCAACCGGCACGCTTGATCACGTCGTCGTTGAGAGGGTCGCCAATTTCTGCCAAAAAGAAAAGAAAGGGGTGAGAGCGGAACGCCATCGAGCGAGATGACCGTACTTTTCTTCAAGGACTCGAAGAGCGCGACGTCCAGGAGATCATCTTTAGCCTTGGTAGGGTCTCGCCGATCGGACGGCCCTCCCTTCCTCTGGCCACCCTCCTCTCTGCGTCGCGCTTTAGAGTCGCGATTGCCGGTCGTCTTCGAGGAACCACCAGGCAGGCGGCGTTTCGCGACGCTTTTGGCAAAGGCGAGCGAGTTGGCTAGGAAGCCTGGCCTTTCTGGCTTCTCGTGGACAGCGGACCCGGAGTACTCCTGGGACATGGGAACATCGTCCGTGAGCGACTCTGTTGAGGATGAGGCGGGGGATGCTGGTTCGAGGGGCGAGTTCATGGCTGATCGTTAGACACCGTACCGTGATTGTACTGGCAAGGGCAACGGCGGAGGGCAAGCGGTTTTACCAGCCGGGCCGCGCGTCGGAGCGTTGTGTCATGTCATACGACGCGTGTGCCGTTGTCACCGGTGGGCGTTGGTCGGTCGTCAATCAGAAGCCGAGCATGCACTATTATTCTACGTTAACTTGAGTATCTGCGTTCACCAAAGCCCTCTCCTCTGCCCTCCGTCTAAACAATATTCTGGGAGACTACTCCTCCGGGGACGTCAAAATCATGTCCATCTTACCGAAAACTAGGCTACCTATGCGCATCATTGCCCTGCCTCTCACCAGCTCCGTGCGTGGCCCAAGGCATACGGAGGAACCTTCGCCGTTGGTGTATTATCACTTCCAGATGCCGCCCAAGGCCGAGAACAGGCGAGGGGGATGGGTTGACTGGGCGACGGGCAAAGCTGCCAGCGTTTGGGCACAGTTTGGCAAAGCCCCCCAGGATTCATGGAAGGTACGTGTCTGTGGTCCCCTCTCCGATTATCGCCTCGAAGACTGATCGCGCTCGTCGGTGCATTCACAATTCAGTTCAAGGTCTTTACGTACGGGGAGAGGTTGGTAGATCGCCTCGACTTTGAGGAATTGGCTCTCAAGGGCGTGGATCCATCAATGGGCCCGAAAATAACTCACCCAAGAAGCCCAAGCGAGGCGCAAAAGAAAACGGTACTTGTATGTATCACTGCTGGGCGTAGGATCACTACCTCTGAGCACCCCACCGGAACCAGATTCCGCTCGTCCATCCTAGGATTGTTGGAACGTTACCATTGGCTCACCTAGAAACGATCCTTATGAGACGATCTCCGCGGCATCGCAAGGGATTCTACATGTGGATGCTATTGGCACCGTTGACTGCGCCCTTTATGTTGATCCGTACGTCTTAGCCCGCACTCGTACCGCGCACTGCAACACACCTTACCCCTAGCTGTGATACCCAATTTGCCTTTTTTCTTTTGCGTGTGGCGATCGTGGTCACATTATAGAGGTGCCGTGATTCCTTTCTTTTGATGTCTCGTCTTTCTTACAGCATGCACCCCTTCTTGCAGCATACAAAGCATCCGACTATCTTCGGTCGCTTTTGCAGCGTGGTGCAATTGTCCCTCACCTCGACGCGGGTTTAGATGGTATCTATACGAGGCATGCACCCTCGGACACGATTCTCGATGCAACAAAATCCGTTTCCGAGGGCGGAAAGAGCGAAGAGAGGAGGACAGAGGAAAAGAAGGTGCTCCTCAGGCGTGACGCGGTCCCTGACATACTTCAGCTATATGGTCTACCCGAGTCTGCAGCGTCGGACATCAATCGTGCCGTGGAGCAAGCCAGTGCTCGCCTGAGAAAAGGGATCTACACATAACGAACGACAGCAGCCTTGGGATATGTGTACAGTATGTCCATACAACGTTCCCAAGTCTGCGGGTTATACGCTGGATCATTGTCCCTATTCGCAATGGCACATCTCAGCTCAATTTTTCTTCATCAGCATTTCCACCTGTCTTGAAGTGCTTGAACCGTTGAGCAAGTGCCACACATGTCATGTTCCTGGATCAGGGCAAAATGGTGTCTGGACAGAACCACGGTTCTGTTCATCATTAGTTTAATACCATGTACCATGTCTAATCGGAAGCCTGAGCAAGTTACAGTGTAATCAAGAATAAATCGCAGGGTTTTTTTTCTTTTTATCGTGGTACGACCTGCCACGGTGATCTCAAGAGACCCCACACCGTGGGACAAACCTGCTCGCAGTCGCCAAAAGAGTTGAGCTCGGACTCACCGTCAACCGTCAGCGCAGTTTTTCTATACGGCATTATTTGTGTAATTAGGATCTTTGACCCGCGGCTATTTGGTGTCGCAGCAGCGCCAAGGACTGTCGCGACTCTGAAACGTCTTCCCGCCCGTCGAATGTGCAATGTCCATCCGCGCTTCCACTTTGTTCGCGTCTAACCCAAAAGCTCAGAATTGGCTTTCAGTCGTGCGTGTCTCCTTTAGTACCGCTCCGCTCGCCCGACGTCGGTCATTTGTGACCACCTTTACCTAGGTCACCTACCCCGTCCTCTTCCTTTCCCTTCAAATCCTCGATAGCTTTCGCCCGAGCACGAATGTCCTGCCGATTTCTCCGCTCGAGCTCGCCGTGATCGAGGCGTTGAAGCTGGCATTCAATGTCCTCGCCCGGTATTCGGAACGTTCCCAAGAGCGTCTCCCGTCGCCAACGCAGGGGCGAACCCTGCTATGGGACACGTCGCGAGATTTCGAGGAGCAGCCGCTGCAGAGCATGGCCGGTCAATACGACGAAGAGGCTGCTGCTGCCGTTTCTGCCGAGGGAGGCGGCGTCGGCCAACAAGAAACTCCGGCCCCTCCAGCCCCAGCCCCAGCCCCAGCTCCAGACCCGTCGTTCTCGTTCTCGGCGCACTCACGGCTCGCAGTCGCGTTCGCCTCGGTCGTATGGGCGGGCACCACATACGTCGTGCGTCTTTCGTTCTTTCTTTCTTTCTCACCGGGTCGTTGCCGCGGAGAAGCGTTTTTGAAGGAACGCATCCCATCCCGCAGTTTTCCTCCGCCCTGTTTTTCTTCGACGCGGCGACGGTGCACTTTGCCAGCGCGACGTCGACCGTCCTCGTCTTGTGCGGCTTTTACGCGTTGGTGGGACGGGGCATCACAATAGCGGTCTCTCAAAGCATCGCTCTTCAGGTCCGTCGTCGTCCTTCCCTCGTTTCCTTGATCATTTCTCATCACAGCGGTTAGCTTCTGGGCATTTTGCTCGCCAAAAGCGCGTTGTCGCACCATTCGCAGTCTCATCATGCACCATCACCCATCTTGCTCGCCGTCGCTTTCACCAGTGCTTGTAACGTACTCCTCATCAATAATGTGCCAATCTCCCCCCCCCCTTTGCTCGTATAAGCACTGACGACAAAGGTAGATTTATCGTACTCATGCAGCAACTCTACAAAATAGACTTAACACCGTCTTGTTCTCATCTGGACTGGCCCTCCATGTTTTCATCTGCATATATCAAGCAATCTTTATATCCTCTCCTTCCGTGGCACTTATACCAAATTGGCCCTTACACCGTATATCATCGCTCATCATAAGAGCGCGACTCGATTGGACTATCCTTTCCGTGATTCGCGGTAGGAGCCTTTTATCACTGTTCCTGCGAAGTTCTGATTCGTATTTCTTCAAGATCACGACGCAATTCTTGAAAGAGTCTTGTATTCTCTCAGCCTGGCACTGTTCTTCTTGATTGTCTCACTGCATAATAAGTTATTATCCCTCACCGTCTTAGCAGGCTCAGCTGTCGCTCTGTGGTCTTCCATCTCATACGTGTCAAAAGAGCTCTATAAAAGTCATCATTTATATGTCACCTCGGTACGTAAATCAGAGCGTCGAGATCCATTCTCCATGTGGCTAATGATTGACATCGCAGGAACTCGATTATTCTACTCCGACACGCCGCCGCCGATTTCTCGCTTGGGTCATCTTCACTCTCCTCTGTATCGGCTCTATTTTGGGTGCCATCGAGGCAATTCTTTTCCGCTCGGTGTCGGCTCTTGCCTCCCTAGATGCCTTGTCCTCCGTGGGTCGGCCCGTGTGCAGACGCAGACCACTGCACATATCTTTGCATGCCTCCGACAGTCGAAAGTACAGGCATTTCGACGACGTCCTCCTGATCGTCTTCTTTAGTCATGCACGCTACGATACCAACCTGGACTTTTATCGCGAAGTATACTCAGAATACTTTCCGAATGTACGCCCTTCACGGTTATGCCTGGCGCCTAGGACCTCATAGCCATGTGGCCACGCCACCCTTTTCAGATGTTATTCGTTGGCCCCGCTACCCGCGAAGACGCTGGTTTCGATCATTCTTACGACGTCCTTGTAGACACGTTTCAAGCCACGGAAGATCTGAGCGACCCCGTCAATTACCAGATAGGCGGGCGAATGGCGCACCACATGCTCTACACCGCGTTGCAGGAGCATCCGTGCTACGACGGCTATCTTTGGGCCCCCTTCGACACCCTGCTCAACGTGCCACGCCTTCAGCTATTCGATCAGAACAAATTTTGGTACCACTCGCCGTTCGGTCGATACGTGCCCAACCGGGCGCTCGAACCCTCGGCTAACGGAAACGCAAACGTCCACGCACCCTCGGCGAACATTTCGCCTGACCCTGCGAATATGACCACGCCCTGGAAGGGCTGGGGTGACGACTGGTGGTACGTAACACGCCGTCCTTCCCCCCCCCCTTTTTTTTTTCCACACCCTTTGTTTTTTTTCCCCCCCCTTTT
>Ga0137390_10005745_pt1 | contig 10489 bp, 7 predicted proteins | sample 15con2h24AmetaG_FD_104937 | JGI IMG/M metagenome (GOLD analysis project Ga0137390, IMG submission 104937) | Vadose zone soil microbial communities from Angelo Coast Range Reserve, California, USA - 15con2h2.4A metaG | ecosystem: Environmental > Terrestrial > Soil > Vadose zone > Saprolite... | reverse complement strand
GTTGCCGGCGAGCACCTGCTTTACATTCTCGACTTGGTACGTGCCATCCTGACGGATCAGGATGACCCTCGTCGGATCGGCAGTGTCGACCATGCCCTCGGCTTCGAAGATTGCCCGCATGACGGACGTCGGGTGGGAATAGACGAAGCCGCCGGCACGCTTGACTTGGCCGCCGACGAAGAATTTGTTGGCTGCCGATTCCTTAATGATGAGGTTAAGGCCGTTCGCCGCCGACGGCGTCAGAAAGCCGCGGCTGGTATATTCCTGCTGCAACTTCCGACGCAGCTGCTGAAGCGTCATGCCGGAGACGATCTGGTCATCGATCATCGGAAGCGTGATCCTACCGTCGGCCCTCACCTGCTGCACCGTATCCATGTCGTCCGGGGTGCCGAAAACGTGGAATTCGATCTGATCGCCCGGCGCAAGCTTGTAATCCTCGATCGGCGGCTGACTGACCGTAGCGGTCTTTGCCACGTTATCGGGAATCTGTCCGGTTCCTGCCGGCGTCGATGAGCAGGCGGGAAGCGCCAGTGCCAGAAGAAGTACCGCGAAACCTTTCATCGGTTCCATCCTTTCACGGTGCCGCAAGGCTGCCGGATGCCCGCACGGCAGGAAGCCGAGAGAGTCCCGGCGACGCAAGCCGCCCGCGCGTCGGCCACATGCCGGTAGCGCGAAACGGCGAAAATCTGCAGCGGGAGAATAGGAAAGCGGTGCTGGGCGCGGCAGCAACCTTTCGGTGGCCGGCGAATGTCAAAGACGTGCTCAACAGTGGTGCAACTCAACATCGCCGAACCCGTGCCAAACGGCGTTTCGCTGTGCCGCCGTTGAACCGACTAAAGCTCGCGATGAGCGCGCGGTCCCCTATCGTCAGGGACCGGTCGTGGCTCGGCCTCCCGCTTGTATCGCCGGTCGCCCAATTCGGCCCTTGCTCTTCATTCGCTTTGCCTTTGTTCAGTCCGGAAATGCCGAGGCCGTTCGGTGAGACGGGGGCTTATGAAGCAGACGCAACGTCGTTCCGCTCCCGTGTCAATCACGCCGCCGGCGCGCCAATTCACGCCTGCCTCTGCTCCCGGCTCCTGCCGGGCTGCACGATAGCCATCGAGTTCCTGTCGATGGATGCCCGCCAGAGACTGCAAGAGTGTGGCAGTACGAGCGACATGCCGAACATCCGACGATAATCGAACGCGGAGCATGCAGCGGGGCGGCGACAATGCCGAGGAAACTCCCGATGAACGGGGCGATCAGGGTTGGCCAGAACCAAGCAGCGCGCCCATCGTCGGTCAACCCTCCGTCGGAGAGCGCGATGGTAGCACGGCTCGGCGCAGGGCTTCCTCTGCGCCGCGCCGGAAAGAACAATTTGCGTTATGATGACGTGGCGTCGTTTTGTCCCGACAGCGATTTTTCTGATGCGCGGGAGGTCCGACATGCACTCGCCGACCTGGCTCGCTGGTCCCTGGCTCGCGGTTTTCGTCCCCGTCGCCCTGGCGCTCGCAGCTGCGCTCCCGTCAAAAAGCGCTCTGGCCGGCTCGCTTTGCCGCCCTGTAGGCGTTGGCGGCGCGCCCATCGACCTGCTGGGTCGACCATGCCGCACCGACCGGCCGGAGCGCCATCTCACCTTCCTGGTGCCCGTCGAGCCGCACGCCGGATCCGAATTCACTACCGGATCGATCGGACCGTTCACGACCAGCGGCGCCGGCGCATTCACCACGGACCCATTCGCCCGCGCGCCGCGGGAGCCGCCGGCCGGATCGCCCGTTAGCGCGCACCGGCTTGGTCAGCGATACTGATCATCCCGATGCTCCGCAGGAAGCCCCCCCGCATCCACGCCGCGCCAGAGCTGGCCGGTCTCGCGCTGCTGCTGGCCGCCGTTGGCTGCACAGGACTCGACCGCGCCGAGCGTTCGCAGTTCTACCAGACGTCGCCGTTCGAGTTCGAATATCGCACGACGACCGACCTCTTCCGCGATCCGACGCCGGTCAGCTGGGCGGAAAGCGAACGGCTTAACTGGCTTGACGCATTCCTGGAGCGCTATGCGATGTGTCCGAGCGGTTATGAGCTCGTTTCGCGGCAGGCCGTCGTCCGCTACCAGGCGCCGCTCGGCTTTCCGGTCGACGACATCGTCTATCACGGACACTGCCGCACTTGACGCCCGCATCATCGGACCTCGTTCTGCAGCGGCTTCACCGAGCGCATGCGGTCCCGCAACTCCTCGGTGAGGTCATGCGCTTCCTTCGGGTTCCGAACCACCTTCGGAGCGAGGAGAACGAGCAGCTCGGTCCGTTTGACGGTTCGCGACGTCTGCCGAAATAGCGCCCCGATGAGCGGTATCTCCGACAGCACCGGAATGCCGCTCTTCGCATCGTTATGATTTTCGCTGATGAGGCCGCCGAGCGCGATCGTCTGGCCGTCCTGCACCATTACCGAGCTGACGAAATGGCGGTCGTTGATGGTCGGCGAATCGATGGTCGAGGTCGTCGTCGTACTGACGTCGCTGACCTCCTGATCGATATCGAGGGTGATCTGACCGCTCGAATTGACGCGCGGCGTGACCTGGAGAACCACGCCGGTGTTGCGGTACTGGACGCTGTTGACGATCGGCGCGCCGGAGGTGATCACGCTGACCGCCTGCTGGGTCACGATCGGCACCTGATTGCCGACCTGCAGCGCCGCGGTCTGGTGATCGAGAACCAGGAGCTGCGGCGACGAAATGACGTTGACGTTGCTGATCGTGCTCAGCAGGCTGATGATCTCCTGCGAGGTCCCCGCGTTGAGCACATAATTGAAGCCGGGAAAGACGCCGGTGATGTCGGCCTGCGCCAGCGACCCGCTGGTCGCCGTCGTGAATTCGAAGCGATTGCGGCCGCTCTTCAGGAAGAAGGCAAGTCCGTATTGCAGCGTGTCGTTGAGCGTCACTTCCGCAATGGTCGCTTCGATGAGGACCTGAAGCGGCACGATATCCAGCTTGCGAATGATGCCTTCGATCATTCGGTAGTCGCGCGGCCGGGCGAAGACGACCAGCGCGTTGTTCTTCTCATCGGCGACGACACGGATCGGCGGCATCTCGAGCTCGCCGCCGGCGCGCCCGGTGCCGCTCGGCGGCTCGCGCGTCAGATCGGCGGTGCGCGGCGGCGCCAGGCGTTGGCTTTGGCCGAACGCCGCCCCTTGCCCCTGCTGCCCCAAACCGCCTGACGGCGCGCTCGTAGAAGCAGCACCCAGACCAGGCATCGCGCTGACCGCCTGCGTCCCCGCTGTCGCCGATATCCCGGCTGTCCCTCCGGCCGCCGATCGTCCAATCTCTGCAATTGCGGTGCCCGGCGCCGTCTGTGGACCGACCGTGCTGACTTGGCCTGAGGACAGGATCTGCGTTAGGACGGCGGCGAGATCCACCGCCCGGCTATTCTGCACGTAATACTCGAAGAAGCGCGGGGTCGTCTGGTCATCGCCGTAATCGAGTCGGTCGATCCAGGATCTGACCTCTCGAAGGTAGGATTGCTGCGAGGAAATCACGAGAATCGCGTTGAGTCGCTCGATCGGCACGATGCGCACCAGCCCGACCAACGGCCCGCCGCCATCGCCGCCTTCCGCAAGGATCGCTTGCAGCTCGCCCGCGATATCTTTGACCAGACCGACACGCAAGGGGTAGAGGCCAAACGACTTACCGGCGAGCCAGTCGACATCGAATTGACGAACCAGCTCGGCAAAGCCTGCGAGATCCCCGGCCGCACCCGAGACGATCAGCAGATTGCGCGCGCCGTCGGCCTGCAGGACGCCGCCCGGTGGGGTAAACGGGTCGAGCACCGTTTTTAGCTCGGCGGCGGGGATGTGCTTGAGGGGCAGTACACGGATGGCATAGCCGGCCCGATTCGAGCCTTGCGGCGCCGCCGCTGCCGAGGCCGCCTTGGCGGCGCTGTCGAGCGGCAAGACCCGATAGAGGCCGTTCGATTCCACCAGCGCCAGACCGCTGGCGCGCAGAATGCCCTCGAGCGTTGGCAGGACGGCAGCGCGCGGCAGTGGGCTTCCGGTCTGCGCCGTTATCTGCGCCTGGACGGTGGGATCGACAACGTAATCGAGACGGAGTTGGACACCGAGCAGTTCGCGCACCACCTCGCGGATGTCGGCATTGATGAAGTTGAAGGAGATGTCGCCAGCCGGGCTGACCTCGGCATTGCCGGCCGGCCGTGCCGCGACGGGCGGGCGCACGAACTCCCCGGTTCCCGGGACGGTTACCGCCTTGGCGACGGTGCCGGGCGCCGGTGAATCGGGTGGCACCAGCGGGGTGGGCGTCACCGCCGGCGGCGCGGGCGCCGTTGCGCCGGATGGTGTCGCCGGCGGCGGAACGGGCAGTGCCGCCCGCCAATCGATGCAGGAATTGGTAGCCAGCGCCAGCGCGAGGAGCACGAGCGCCGAAAACCGGCTGGACGGGGACGCCGCCGACGAGTGCGATCGACCGAGCAGGCGAGGACTCCGCGTGCGTCCGACCGACAAGCCCTCCGTCTCCCTGCGCGGCTGCTGGTCCAGCAAGTCTAGCAGCTAACGCATTGAAAAGCACCTACTCCCGCTCACCCCTGTCGCGCAAGCGGGCAACCGACCGCCACGCGACACGGGGCCAAAAGCCGAGAATTATCGTCGCTTAGGGTGGCGCCCGCCTTGGATGAAAGTGGAGACTACGTTTTCGCCGAAACCCTTCGTTCTCCCGAGCGCGCGCAGTTGCAATGATCGTGGCCACGCGCCGGATGATTGCAGTCTCGCTATACCTATCCAATCCGTCCGCTTGACTTGGAGGTGAAGAAGTCACGATATAAATAGGAAGAAGTCACGGTCGATTTTCCAGACTCGCTGTCGGCGATTGGAGCACGGGGAAAATCCGGCGCAAAACGATAGTCAGGAGGCCTGAATGTCCGGACGGGCCCGCTTTATAATGTTGGCACTGTCACTTTTTTCCATCGCCGCCTCCCCGTCATCGGGGTCGGCCACGGAAGAAGCCGGAATCGTGCTGTTGGTTCCTCAGCTGTTACCGACCTGGCCAATGGACGACAATCAATTGATCGGTATCTGGGTCGACTTGTCCAAGCTGGCAGCGACGCGTGCACAAGTCACCATTGCGGGCATTCATATCGTGCCATACGCCCGCATCTTCAGAGACGTGCCGTCGGGGCAAAATCACTGCTGTCCAGTGATCGCGCGGACGGCCGGGCGCGAAAAGGACTATAAATGGCTTGCCCCAACGCAACGCATGATCGTCAGCGCGTTCGTGCTGAAGGACCGAGCAAATCCGCCTAGGACGCTCGGCGACTTGAAGAACGAGAGCGTCCTCGCCATACGAGGCATTCTCAGCGCGGAAACGCGCGCTTCGCTGGGCCTATCGGCAGATGAAGTTAATACTGGCGACGAGGCGGTACGAATGTTGCAGCGCGGTCGGGCGTCGGCTGTCGTGCTCGGCAATGTGGCATCGTGGATGGCCGAGAGACGCGGCGCTGCAGGAAGCAGTTCGACTATGGGAATGGCCTGGGTACTTCGCGTGTTCGCCGATTCTTGACGCTGCGATCACCCGACGGCTTGCCGAGGCAATCAAGCAAATCTTCGCGCGCGGCGAAGACAGGGCGTTTGCCGCCGCTGACGGCCTTGGTGACCAATACGAGCGCATGCGACCGGTCGCAGTTGATCCGCCACCTGCTGCAGAGGATCAGTGATGCACACGGTATCGCGTTGCATGGCGACTACCGGGCCGGGCCGTCGCGAGGCGGGGAGAGCACCTGACGACAACAGCGGCTGAACCGCGTCCGACGCTGTTATCTGCCTGGTGCGCCGCGAGCGCGCTACCTGATCTGCACGTCGCTTTGGATCGGCGGCTGTTGGCGCTCGCAGTTCTATATTGAAGTGGCGCACCCGGCGAGATTCGAACTCACGACCTCTGCCTTCGGAGGGCAGCGCTCTATCCAGCTGAGCTACGGGTGCCCGGGCGCGGCGCTGGAGCGGTCGCCGCGCGGGGGCGAACCTAACGCATCGGCCGCCGTATTGGCAAACGACTTGTCGGCCTGGGCAACGGCGGCGAGGCCTAGCCTGGCCTCGGCATAGAGATCGGCGGCCGACGGCAGCGGCGCGTGCCGGCTCTCGATCCAGCTGGCGATGTCGCCCACGACCACCGCCGCGTCGAGATCGCGCAGCAGCATATGGTAGCCGTTGGTGTACCAGGCGATCCGCTGGTCCGAGCGGGATCCCGACGGCAGATGCGCGATCATCAGCTCGGTCGGCCGCTTCGGGACGATCTCGTCGCGCTCGCCGTAAAGATAGAGAAGCGGCACGTCCAGCCTGTCCGCCGAGGCGAAGGCGGCGTCCATCAAATCGACGAGACCATAGATTGTATCGATGCGGGTCCCCTTGATGACGAGCGGATCGCGCGACAGGGCGCGCAGCATCTCGGTGTTGTCCGAGGGAGTGATCCTGATGATGCCGCGACCGGTCACCGTGAGCGCCGGCAACAGCCGCATGCCGGCGGCAAGGGCGCTGCGCTCGACGAGGCCCATCGTCTGCCGGCCCCACACCGCCGGCGCGACGAGAATGATGCCGTCCGCTTGCGGGCGCGGCGTCCCGGTCTCGCCAGTCATCGCGACGGTGACGACGGCGCCGCCCATGCTCTCGCCGAGCAAATAGAGCTTGACCCCGGGGTGGCGGGCGCGGATCAGCGCGCTTGCCGTCGCGAGATCGGCGGCGAGCTGCCAGCGGCCGGGCCAGCGGCCGCGCAACGGCGCCGCGCCGAAGCCGCGCTGATCGTAGGCGTAGGTGGCGATGCCGCGCCAGGCGAGGGCGCGCGCCGGGCCCTCGAAGGCATTGGAATAGTCGTTGAAGCCATGCACTGCCAACACCACCGCGGTGATCTCGCCGTGCGGCAGCCACGTGCGCAGCGGCAGATGGGCGCCATCGGCCATGACGATCTCGTGACCGCCGAGCTGCGGTGCGTCCGGTCCCACGGGTGCGGCGCTCTGCGCGACGAGCGCCGCATAATCCTCGCGATCCGGCACGGTGCAAGCGGCGAGCAGCGATGCCATGACCAAGGCCAAGGGCCGCTTCAGGCCGCGCATGCCGCCCCCTTCCAGCCGCCGCGACAGCTGGCGTCGCGAACGGCGCAAGCTGTCGATCCAGATCAGCCTCACCGCCATCAGCGCGCCACCCCTGCGGCGCCGGCGGTGCCGGTGAGCTGCAGGAAGATGTCCTGCAGATCGGCTTCCTCGGTGGCAAGATCGACGATGGTGAGCCCCGAGGCCTGCACGGCGGCGAAGAGATCGGCCAGCCGCGTCCGGCTCGGCCGGTAGCGGAAGACGAGACGGCTGGCGCCGCCGGTTCCGGCGGGGACGATCTCGAGATGGAAGCCCTTGAGGGTGTCGGGCAGCGCGTCGATCCGCTCGACGAGGGTGATGGTCAGCGACTTGTCGTCGAGCCGGCGCAGCAGATCCTCGGTGCGCTCGGCGACGACGACCTTGCCATGGTCGATGATCGCGATGTGGTCGCAGAGCTCTTCGGCTTCTTCGAGATAATGCGTCGTCAGCAGGATGGTGGTGCCGGCGGCGTTGAGCGCGCGGACATGCGACCAGAGCTGCCGACGCAGCTCGACATCGACGCCGGCGGTCGGCTCGTCGAGCACCAGCACGGGTGGCGAGTGGACCAGGGCCTTGGCGACCAGGAGGCGCCGCCGCATGCCGCCCGACAGCGTGCGCGCATAGGCGGTCGCCTTGTCCGCGAGCCCCACCGCCGCCAGGATCTCGTCGGTCCTGCGCTCGCGTTTCGGTACGCCATAGAAGCCGGCTTGCATGTCGAGAATCTCGTGCGGCGTGAAGAACGGGTCGATGTTGAGCTCCTGCGGCACGACGCCGATCGCGGCGCGCGCCTGGCGCGGGTCGGCGTCGATGTCGATGCCCCAGATCGCCGCCTTGCCGGCGGTCTTCAGCACGAGGCCGGCGAGAATGTTGATCAGGGTGGATTTGCCGGCGCCGTTGGGCCCGAGCAGGCCGTAAAGGGCGCCGCGCGGAATGACGAGGTCGACGTGATCGAGCGCCGGTTTCGCGGCGCCGCCATAGGTCTTGGTCAGGCCGGACAGCGCGATGGCATGGGCCGGCGGCACCGTGATCCCGAGGCCGCTGGCGAATTGCGGCAGCGCGGCGGGCGTGCGGGCGGCGCGGTTTGCCGCGGTTGGGACGTCGGCGGGAAAGCTGGACATTGATTGTGCCGCCTCAATGCGTATCATCGGCCTCGTTCACCGGTCAACCAAGCTGGGCAGCGAGCCGGTATCATCAGGGTGCGCAGCCCGCCACCATCCGGCCAGGCGGCGGCCAGCGGGAACGGCGTGCGATGCGCGCGAAAGCAGGACAGATGCAACCATTCGAGACGATCTATGTCGACAGCATGGTGGCCGCGTGCAATGGCGGCGGCGGCCCGCTCGGCCATCCCAAGGTCTATCTCAACCTCTCGGCCGAGGGTCAGGTCGAGTGCCCCTATTGCTCGCGCCTCTTCATCCATCAATCGAAAAAGACGCATGGCGGCCAGAGTCATAGCGTCGCCTCCCCAGCGAGTTCCGCGAAGCCTTGAGCGAGGCATCCGCCGCCCCCAGCACCGTGATCGCGGCCGAACCCAATCCGGCCAAACCGAATCACGTCTATCTCATCGACGGCTCGGGCTTCATCTTCCGCGCCTATCACGCGCTGCCCTGGCTCAACCGCAGCGACGGCACGCCGACCAACGCGGTCTACGGCTTCGTCAACATGCTCTTGAAGCTGGTGCAGGAGAGTGACGCCGACGCCATCGCCGTCGTCTTCGACGCCTCCGGCACGACCTTCCGCAACCGCATCTACGACGCCTACAAGGCGCACCGCCCCGAGCCGCCGGACGATCTCGTGCCGCAATTCAAGCTGGTGCGCGAGGCGACCGAGGCCTTCAACATCTGCCAGATCGAGGCGACCGATTACGAGGCCGACGATCTCATCGCCACCTATGCCAGGCTGTTCAAGGCGCAGGGCACCCGCGTCACCATCGTCTCCTCGGACAAGGACCTGATGCAGCTGGTCGACGATCAGGTCGGCATGCTCGACACCATCAAGACTCCGGCGAAGGTGATTGGCGCCGCCGAGGTCAAGGACAAATTCGGCGTCGGGCCCGACAAGGTGATCGACGTCCAGGCGCTATGTGGCGACAGCGTCGACAACGTGCCGGGCGTACCGGGGATCGGCGTCAAGACGGCCGCCGAGCTGATCAACCAATGGGGCAGCCTGGAGAACCTGCTCGAGCATGCTGGCGAGATCAAGCAGCCCAAGCGCCGCCAATCGCTGATCGACTTCGCCGAGCAGGCCCGCATCTCGAAGCGCCTGGTGACGCTCGACCTCGACGTACCGCTGCCCTGCCCGCTCGAGGCGCTGGCGCTCAAGCCGGCTAACCCGCAGAAGCTGATCGATTTCCTCAAGGCGCAGGAATTCCGCAAGGTCGTTGACCGCATCCAGAGCCGCCGCGTCCAGGTTCCCGGCACCCGCGAAGCCGGCGATGACGGCACGGCGCCGATCGCCGCCGCGGTGCAGAAGGACTTCGCCGACCGCGCCTACGAGCTGGTCCAGAGCGTCGACGATCTCCATCGCTGGCTCGCGGCGGCGCAGGAGGTCGGGGTCGTCGCCATCGAGGCGATGACGCGGGCACAAGAGGAGACCCTTGCCGAGCTCGTCGGGCTGTCGCTCGCGGTCGGTCCCGGCCGTGCCTGCTACGTGCCGCTCGCGCATCGCGCTTCCGGCGGCCAGACCAGCCTCGAACTCGGCAGCCTCGATTTCGCCGCCGCCGAGGGTCCGCGCCAGATCCCGCTCGACCAGGCGCTGGCGCTGCTGAAGCCGGTCCTCGAGGACCCCGCCATCCTCAAGATCGGCCACAACGTCAAATACCCGATCCACGTGCTGGCGCGCTATGGCATCGCCGTCGCCCCGGTCGATTGCACGATGCTGCTGTCCTATGTGCTCGACGGCGTGCAGCACGGCCACGCGCTCGACGAGCTGGCGAGCCTCCATCTCGGCCACGAGATGGTGAAGTACCGCGACGTCTGCGGCAGCGGCAAGACGCTGATCGGCTTCGCGGAGGCGGCGCTCGAGAAGGCGCGCGACTATGCTGCCGAGCTGGTCGACGTGATGATCCGCCTGCACCCCGTCTTCAAGCGCCGGCTGGTCGTCGAGCGGATGACCGGCTTCTACGAGACGGTGGAGCGGCCGCTGGCCACGGTCGTCGCGGCGATGGAGCGGGCAGGCATCAAGGTCGACCGCCGCGAGCTCAGCCGCCTCTCCGACGATTTCGCCGCGCGCATGGCCGAGTACGAGCGCGAGGCCTATACCCTCGCCGGGCACGAGTTCAACATCGGCTCGCCGAAGCAGATCGGCGATGTCCTCTTCGGCGAGCTCGGCCTCGAAGGCGGCAAGAAGGGCAAGACCGGCGCCTACGGCACCGACGCCGCGATCCTCGAGCAGCTCGC
>Ga0137390_10005741_pt1 | contig 10493 bp, 10 predicted proteins | sample 15con2h24AmetaG_FD_104937 | JGI IMG/M metagenome (GOLD analysis project Ga0137390, IMG submission 104937) | Vadose zone soil microbial communities from Angelo Coast Range Reserve, California, USA - 15con2h2.4A metaG | ecosystem: Environmental > Terrestrial > Soil > Vadose zone > Saprolite... | reverse complement strand
CTACCCGGCGACGATGGACCCTCACGACCCGAAGGCTTGGCTGCCCTTCATCATGAATGGCGAAGGCGTCGGCCGGCTGTTCAGCAACGGCATGGTCGACGGCCCGTTTCCAGAGCACTACGAGCCGATCGAGTCGCCCGTGGCAAACCCCCTTCACTCGACCAATTCCGCGTCGCCCGTCGCCTTCCTCTACGACCAGGCCGCCAACCGGCCCAACCGGTTCGGCACCGCGACCGACTACCCGTACATCGCCACCAGCTACCGGCTGACGGAGCATGAGCACTATGTCACGCAGCACGTTCCGCACCTGGTCCAGCTGCAGCCCGAGCCCTTTGTCGAAATTCCGTGGGAGCTGGGCCAGACCAAGGGCATCAAGACGGGCGACAAGGTCCGGGTTTCATCGAAGCGCGGCAAGGTGGAGGTGAAGGCGGTGGTCACCAAGCGACTCGGCGCGCTGACGGTCGCCGGTCAGAAGGTGTTCCAGATCGGCATCCCCATCCACTGGGGCTACGTGGGCATTCCCGCCGACAGCGATCCGAATCAGGGGCGGTACTGGCTGGCCAACGCGCTCACGCCATTCGTGGGCGATGCGAACTCGCGCACTCCCGAGTTCAAGGCCTTCCTGGTCAACCTGGAGAAGATGTGATGGCGCCGGCCGCCGTCGCCGCCTCTCCTTTTACCGACCGGCGACGCCGGACCGAGGTGCTTCGCCACCGGCACGCTTTCGCGCGCGAGCCGCTGGACTTCTACGGTGCCTTGCTCGGAGTTCAGGAGCAGGCGTGTGAGGGTGCCATCTCAGCGAGGCCGCCTGCCCACGACCTGGTCGCTTATGTTGCCGAGGTGGTGGTGCCGGCTGTCGTGGATGCCAGCCTCGCCGCCGGTCCTGCGATGCTGCGCGACTCCATCGCGCAACGGCTCGAGACCGCCGATCCTCGTGAGTTCATCGCCGGCTGGATTCAAGGCGACGAGCAGACGATGGTCGATCGGTTCCTGGCCCGCGCGTCGGTGGGCCCGGTGCTCGAAGCGCTCGGACCAGAGGCCTCGGCATCGTGCGCCGGAGTCCGCGACCATCTCCACTGCCCGAGCTGTGGAGGACCTCCGCAGCTCAGCTACTTCGCGCTTCCGAGCGAAGACCTCGCGTCCGGCGGACGCTTTCTCCTCTGCGCGCGCTGTCTCGGCAGCTGGGGGTACGCGCGAATGACGTGCCCCGGCTGCGGCGAAGACTCGAGCTCGCGACTCCCGATCTTCAGCGAAGAAGGGACCGCGTCCGGCGAGCGCGGGAGCGTCGTGCGCGGGCTGGAGGGCAGGCTTGGAGACCATCGCGCAGCTGCCGGCAAGCCCGTCTTTCCCCACATCCGGATCGAGGCGTGCGACACCTGCCGGCGCTATCTGCTGAGCGTCGACATCGCGGCGGACTCGGCCGCCGTCCCGGTCGTCGACGAGCTCGCGGCCCTCCCCCTCGACCTGTACGCACGGGAGCGGGGCTTCTCGAAGATCATTCCCAACCTGATGGGCTTTTAAGTCATGGCATCGGCAATCGAGCCCGGCAAGTCGTACGGCTTCTTCACCGACACCAGCATCTGCATCGGCTGCAAGGCATGCGAGGTGGCCTGCAAGGAGTGGAATGAGCTCCAGGGCAACGAGCCGAAGTTCCTGGCCGACAGTTACGACAATACCGGGCAGCTCGACGACCAGAACTGGCGCCACGTGAAGTTCATCGACGACGTGCCTGCGCAGTCCGCGGATGCCGGCAACGGCAAGGCCTTCCTGATGATGTCAGACGTCTGCAAACACTGCCAGCACGCGAGCTGCATGGACGTCTGTCCGACGGGTGCGATCATCCGCACCGAGTTCGACTCGGTCTTCATCCAGCAGGACGTGTGCAACGGCTGCCGGAACTGCATCGCCGCCTGTCCGTACAGCGTCATCGCTCTGAATCCGAAGACAGGCACCGCGCACAAATGCACGCTCTGCTACGACCGGCTCCAGGGCGGGCTGCAGCCTGCCTGCGCCAAAGCCTGCCCCACCCAATCGATCCAGTTCGGCCTGCTGGGCGACCTCCACACCGCAGCCGACAATCGGCTGGCCACGCTGCACTCTCAAGGGGTCACGCAGGCGCAGCTGTACGGCCGCGACGACGCGGTTTACGGAGGGCTGAACGCCTTCTTCCTGCTCATGGACAAGCCGGAGACGTACGGGCTGCCGAACGCGGACAACGCCCAGCTGCCCACCCGCAACGACGTGGGCGGCTACCTCGGCGCACTCGTCACCGCCGTGCTGGGAGTGATCGCGGGCATCGTCGCCTTCAGGCGCCGAGGCACCTCGTGATCTACCTCGCCGCGGAACACTTCGTGCGAGCGCCGCAGTGGACGTGGTACATCCTCGGCTACTTCTTCTTCGCCGGCCTGACGGGCGGCTGCTATGCGATCGCGACCCTCCTGCGTTTGGTGGGCGACTCGCGCGACGAGCCGGCAGCGCGCATCGGCTTCTACGGGAGCTTTTTGGCTTTGCTGGTGTGTCCAGTGCTGCTGACCGTCGACCTCGGTGCGAGCTGGTGGAAGTTCTGGCACATGCTCATCGATGTCACCCCAGCCGATCAAGGGCTCAACTTCAAGTACTGGTCGCCCATGTCGGTCGGCGTCTGGGCGCTCTTGATCTTCGGTCTGTTTCCAACCGTCTCCGCCCTGGAGGCGTACGTGCTGGACAGGCGAGCGCGTAGTGCTCCCGCGGCCTCGGGCAGCTCCAGGTTCACTACCGTTGGTGAGCCCGCACGTCCGCTCGGCGGCGTTCTAGGCCGCGCCTTCAACCTCGTCGGCGGGGTCCTCGCGCTGTTCATCGCCTCCTATACCGGCGTCCTCCTCAGCGTCAGCAACCAGCCGATCTGGAGCGACACGTGGATGCTTGGCGGCCTCTTCCTCGCTTCCGGCCTGAGCGGCTCGGGCGCTCTGATCGCGCTCCTCAGCCGATATCGAGCCGACGCCGCGTTCAGCCTCGGCCGTCTGCACGAGGCGGATGGGTATTTCTCCATCCTCGAGCTCGTGCTGCTCGTCGCGTTCTTCATCACGATCGGCGCGGCCGGGACCGCCGGTCTGACGTTGCCCTTCCTCCCGTTGTGGCTGCTGGCGCTGGTCGGGATCGGGGCGTCATTGGTGGCGGCGAGGGGCCATATGCGCATCCGTCCCGGCGGGGGCGGTTCGGCGGCCATCGCCCGCGCCGGCACCGACACGCTGGTCGTGTCGGTCCTCGTCCTGCTCGGTGTGCTCGCGCTGCGCGCAGCGGTGATCTTCAGTGCTCAGTAACAAACCCCACCAACTCAGAGGCTTCGCCTTGAGTTGGCGGGGGCCCCTATGAGCGCACCACCAAGCCCAGACCAGATCCTCGCCGTACTGTCGGCTATCCAGGACCCCGACCTCGGTCGCGACGTGGTCAGCCTCGGCATGATCAAAGACCTGGTCATCGGCGCCGACGGCCGGGTGAGCTTCACCTTCGAGCTGACCACGCCCGCATGCCCGGTTCGAGATCGGTTCCAGACCATGGCCAGCAAGCTGGTCGGCGACCTTCCAGGCGTGACCGCGGTGGATCTGAAGATGACCGCCAACGTGCGTTCGGCCTTCAACCGGCGGCAGCCGAACCAGGTCATTCCCGGCGTCAAGCATGCGATCGCCGTCGCATCCGGAAAGGGCGGCGTCGGCAAGTCCACCGTGGCGATCAACCTGGCGTGCGCGCTCGGCATCAGCGGCGCGAAGGTAGGACTGCTCGACGCCGACATCTACGGTCCATCGATACCCGGGATGATGGGAATCCAGGACGAGCCGAAGGTCATCGACCAGAAGCTGGTGCCGCTCGAGGCCTTCGGCGTCAGGCTCATGTCGATCGGCTTCCTGGCGGGCGCCGACAAAGCGATGGTCTGGCGCGGACCGATGGTCGCGAGAGCGATCGAGCAAATGCTGACCGACGTCCACTGGGGCGAGCTCGACTACCTCGTGATCGACCTGCCGCCGGGCACCGGCGACGCGTCGTTGACTCTGGCTCAGTCGGTGCCGCTGACCGGCGTTGCGATCGTCTGCACTCCGCAGTCCGCTGCGCTCAGCATCGCGGTCAAAGCCCTGCAGATGTTCCGCGGGCTGAACGTCACCCCGCTGGGCCTGGTCGAGAACATGAGCTGGTTCGTCTGCGGGCGCTGCAGCGAAGAGCACTTCATCTTCGACCACGGCGGGGCAGAGCGCGCCGCGAAGCGATTGGGCGTCCCTTACCTCGGCGGCATACCGCTGGAGAAACTGATTCGCGAGGAGGCCGATGCCGGCGCTCCGGTCGTGGTCTCACGCCCGGACAGTGCCGGGGCCAAAGCATTCCGCGACGTCGCGTCAGCCGTCGCGGCGCGGGTCTCGGTGCAGAGCTTCCGTCAGCTCCCCGTACTCAACGTTCGGTAGCGGCCGGGTACTCCTTCTCGAGCTCCTGCTTCACCTCGAGGATGAACTCAGCCACCGCCGCGTCGTCGAGGCCGCCTTTGACTGCACGAAGGCGTTCGGTTGCGACTCCGGCCATGAAGCAGGAGAGGGGTGCGAAACGGCGTTCCTGGGTGCGGGCCGCCACACGCGCCAGGTCCAGGAGCTCGAGCGCCACCTTGGCGTCTAGAGAGGGCGCTTTGATGCGAGCCGATCGCCGTTGTGCCGCCGCCACCCAACGCTCGCCCAGGTCATCGAAGAATCGATTCATGCGTCACGTATAGCACGCCGCCGCCTGCCCACCAAGGTTCCGGCCACAGTTGAGGGCACCGCGATCAGGAAGTAGGCGAATCCGGCGAGGCCGGCCTGCTCTGGCCACAGGAGGGCGATGACCACCGACAGGATGCCAACCCCGGCGGTCGTGGCGTAAACCCAGATCGCCGCTCGAGTTTGATAGATCACCAGCGGGCTCAGGTGCAGGGTCGCCCGCGAGCGATATGCGTGGATGTAGAGGAGCATCAGTAACGCGAACACGGCCGCGAAGCCCACGCCGTAGATCACGAACAAGAGGGGCGTTTGCCCAGGCCGCATCGCCGCCTGGCTGGGATTGAACACCGCGGCGTACAGGAACTTCAAGGGATAGACGTAGACCAGCACCACGAACAAGAGCACCAGGTTCAGGATCACGACCCAAGCGTCCTCGAAGTCGTAGTTCCGGAAGAACGCGTACTGCGCGTACCAGATATAGGCGAGTAGCGCGAAGGACGCCGCAAAAGCAGGGACGCCCGACAGGCTGGAGGCAAGCTCATCAAAAGTCCGCGGCACCGCCAATGAGACCACCAGGAGAGTGACGGCGAAGCCGAACACGGCGTCGCTGAAGCCCTCCAGGCGCGACACGTCCCTGTGACGCCCGATCGCTCCGAGGGCGCCTCCCCTACCGGGATTCTCGCTGGAAGTCACGATGGCGCTTGGTCCTGAATGGCTGAGCGCAGGAGGCCTCGAAGGGCGGTCAGCTGACGACCGTTGAGGCGACCCAGCGGGCCCGTGTTGTTGGTCAGCCGCTCCCAAAACGCCCGCCGAATGCGCTGGCCCTCGTCGGTGAGCAAGACGCCCTTGGCGCGCCGGTCACTCGGATGTGGTTGGCGGCGAACCGCGCCGGCCTCCTCGAGGCGATCGACTACTCCGGTCAGGTTCGAGGCGTCGTACTGGAGCTGGCCGGCGAGAGTGCGCATGGTCATCGCGCCGTCAGGCTGTAGAAGCAGCAGCACCTTCGCCTGAATGGCCGAGAGGCCGTATTGCGCGGCCAGCTCGGTGAAGTGAGCCTCGAGGCGGGCTTGCATCTCGAACCACAGGCCCACCACTTCGCCTTCGAGGCGCAGGTGCTCCGAGCTCGGTTTAGGGGTCTTGCTCGGCCCGGCCATCCTGGGAAAGGATATGTCCGACCATCGTGGTAATGTACAGTAGTGGTAAATTACCGATAACTCGCCCAGCAACAGGAGGAGCCAGACATGGCGCAGAGCAACACACATGATCAGATGCGGGGCAAGGTCGTGATGCTAACCGGCGCGAACGCGGGGATGGGGAAGGAGATCGCCCTGGGGCTCGCCGCGATGGGAGCCACCCTGTTGATGGTGAGTCGAGATCGAGCACGTGGCGAAGCCGCGCGAGTCGACGTCCAACAGAGGACCGGCAATCATGACGTCGAGGTCTTGATCGGCGACCTGTCCTCGCAGCAGTCCATTCGCCGGCTCGTGCAGGAGTTCGAAGCGCGCCACGACCGTCTCCACGTGCTGGTGAACAACGCCGGGATGTCGCAGCCGAGCCGAACCGAGACCGTGGATGGGCTGGAAACCATATTCGCCACCAATCACCTCGGTCCGTTCCTCCTGACCAACCTCCTGCTGCCGGTGCTCACTGCAAGCGCTCCCGCTCGGATCGTGACCGTTTCCTCTGGCGCGCAAGCCATGGCCAAGATCGACTTCGACGACCTGCAGAGCGTCCGCGGCTTCGGCGAGATTCGTGTCTACAACGCTTCTAAGCTCGCCAACATCGTGTTTACGTACGAGCTGGCGCGCCGGCTCGCCGGCACTGGCGTGACGGCCAACGCGGTCGAGCCAGGCTTCGTCAAGACCAACCTCAAGGTGCCTTTTCCATTCAGCATCTTCTCGTTCATGAGGGGCCCGGCCGAAGCAGGAGCTCGGCCGAGCGTGTTCCTGGCTTCGTCGGCCGAGGTCGAGGGCGTCACCAGTATCTTTTTCAACAGCAGGGGCGTGCCGATCAAGTCAACGAAAAGTTCATACGACGAGGGCATCGCCAGGCGACTGTGGCAGGTCAGCGCCGAGCTGACGCAGCTCGACGCCTAGCGCCGCCGAGTCGTATATCTCGGTTCGTTTCGAGCGCCTCCCAATGAGCGTTGGCGCGGACCTGCGCCCGACGCCCCTGGCGTTGAGGGCGAGCTGGACGGCGCGCCCGTCGTCCGGGTGCCGGAGCCGATGTACATGGCCGGCGCTCACCCAGGTCATCACATGGGGTCACCCATAACACGCGTGCGCCGAGCGGGTGACAATTGACGTCATCCCGGCTGCAATCGAGCTCAAGGCGGTCACCAAGTCATATGGCGGTCCTTCCGGCCGGCCAGTGCTCGATGGCGTCAGCCTCCAGGTCGCTGACGGCGAGTTCACGGCGATCATGGGACCGTCGGGCAGCGGCAAGTCGACTCTCCTCAACCTCATCGCCGGTCTCGACCGGCCGACCTCGGGGACTGTAAGCGTCGGTGGTGCTGCGCTCACCGGACTTGGCGAGGCCGAGCTGGCGCGGTTCCGCCGCTCCAGCATCGGATTCATCTTCCAGTTCTTCCACCTGCTGAACAACCTCTGCGTCTTCGACAACGTCCTGATCGCGGCGCAGCTGGCAGGAGGCCAGGAGGCCGCCTCCCGGGCGCGCGCGCAACAGTTGCTCGATGAGCTCGGCATCGGAGCCAAGGCGCGCGACTATCCGGCCAAGCTGAGCGGCGGCGAACGCCAGCGAGTGGCGATCGCCCGGGCCCTCATCAACCGTCCGGCGGTTCTCCTGGCGGACGAACCCACCGGTGCGCTCGATAGCAGCACCGGGGAGCAGGTGATGGAGCTGCTAGTCGCTTTCAACAAGCGGGGCCAGACCATTCTTCTCGCCAGCCACGATCTTCAGCTCGTGGGACGGCATGCACGCCGCGTGATCAACATGCGTGATGGCAAGCTCACCAGCGACACTCAAGCCGGTGACCCGGGGCGCTGATGCGACCTATCTTCACTAAGGCCATCGCTGACGTTCGCAGGCACCGCCTCCAGACACTTGTGGTCTTCGTCATCGCCGCGCTGGCGATCACCGTCGGGTCGATGGGCGGCACGCTGCTCGTGCAGACCAGCAGCCCTTACGACCGTGCTTTCGCCGACCTGGCTGGGCCGCATCTCATCGCCGTCTTCGACGGCCATAAGGTCAGTGCAACCCAGGTCGCGGCGACAGCATCGCTGCCCGGTGTCACTGCCTCGGTGGGACCATGGACCTACGCCCCTCTTCCCTTTGAAAAGAACAAGACGAAGTTCGCGCTAGCGGTACTCGGCCGCGACGACCCAGACGGCAAGCTCGACCGCGAGCAGGTGGTCCTCGGACGATGGATTCAAGGCCCGGACGAGATCGTCGTGACGCGTTCGTTCGCCAACGGAAATCAGATTTCGATTGGTGATCGCCTGACTGCGCTCGGCACGGCTACCAAGCCGGTCCTTGACGTAGTTGGAGAAGTAGTCGACGTCGACCCGAATCCCAACCGAGGATGGGTCTCGAGCGGGGTGGTCGCGAGCCTGATCGCCACCGATGGCCCTCTGAATTACGAAATGGCATACCGCTTTCAGACGGCGACGAGCCGCGCCGACATTCGGGCGGACCTGAACGTCCTGTCCGCCGCGCTGCCGCCGGGTGCGGTGACAGGTTCCGCGTCCTATCTGGACTTCCGGGACGGCTACAACTTCAACAACTCCCTGATCCTCACCTTCCTCCTGGCCTTCGCGGTTGTCGCCCTGGCCGCGGTCGCGGTCATCGTCGCCAACGTCGTCGCCGGAGCGGTCCTGGCCGGCTACCGAGACATCGGGATCATGAAAGCGATCGGTTTCAGCCCGCGCCAGGTGGTGACGGTGTTCGTGATCCAGATGCTCGTCCCGGCGCTGGCGGCGGGCGTTGTCGGCGTCCCGCTGGGCGCGATCGCCAGCAAGCCGCTGCTGGACCAGGCCGCGCAGGCCATGAGCCTGCCGCCGCCCAGTCCATTGGCGCTGGGAGTCGACCTCCTCGCCCTGGCGGTCAGCCTTGGCTTGATCGCCCTGGCAGCGGCACTCCCCGCCTGGCGTGCGGGTCGAATGGATGCGGTCACCGCGATCACCACGGGCACAGCACCCGCCGGCCGGTACGCCACCTGGCGCCTCGGGTGGTGGCGAGTGCCGGAAGCTTTGACATTAGGCGTCGGGGATGCCTTTGCCCGACCTCTGCGAGGTGGCCTCACCGCCGTCGCGATCCTCGCAGGGGTTGCGACCCTGGTGTTCGCGAGCGGGCTCTACTCTGCGATCTTGAAGTTCAATGACCTGTTCGCTCAGCCAGCGTTCCAGGTGGCGGTGAGCCGGCTCGGCGCGTACTCCGACGCCGCGACCGTCGACCTCCTGCAGCAGAACCCACAGACGAACCTTGTAGTGGGCGAGCGCCAGCTCAGCGTCGAGGTTCCGGCTCAGCCCGATCCGGTCCCAGCAACCGTATTCAGAGGCCGATCCCAACAGTTGGCCTATCGCATGGCTGAAGGTCGCTGGTTTGCCGGGCCGGGTGAGGCGGTGGTGGGTGTGGTCCTCAACCCTTATCACTGGAGCGTCGGCCAAACAGTTGATGTGCAGGTTGCGGGTAGCTCGGTGCCGTTGCGAATCGTGGGCACTTGCTACTGCTTCTGGACCCTCGGGATGGACTGGTCGAGCTACGTCACGGTTGTCCCACAAGCCGAGCCCACCGACTACCTGGTTCAGCTGCGACCCGGCGCGAACGTGGACGCATACGTGAGTCGAGTCTCGGCATCACAGCCCGATTTCCTGTTGGTGCAGCCGATCAGCTCTTTCGGCTCCGGGTTTGACATCGAGGCCGCGCTCGACGCGATGGTGGTGGCGTTGGCGTTGATCCTCGGCGCGATCGCCGGCCTCGGGGTCTTCAACGCTCTGCTGCTGACCACCCGGGAACGAGTCCGCGACATCGCCGTTCTGAAGGCGCTTGGCATGACGCCCGGCCAGGTTTCGGTGATGGTCATCGCGTCAGCCGGCGTCCTCGGCTTGGTCGGAGGTGTTTTGGGCATCCCGGCCGGCATCGGCCTGTACCGATACTTGGTCGACGCGATGGCTCGCGTCGCCGGCTTCTCCATCACAAGCGGCACGTTTCCAAATTCATTTGATCCTGTGCAGCTGGCGCTGCTGGCGCTGGCGGGTGTTCTCGTCGCTCTGTTGGGCGCGATCCTTCCCGCCCGCTGGGCGGCCCGAACGGCCGTGGTCAATGTGCTGAATCTGGAGTAAATCGCCTCTATCGAATAGTCACGGTCAGCGGCGCCTGGTCGCCTCTGTCTGCCTCGTATCCAGCACTGCGGCAGCCGCGGCGTCAAGCGCCTGGAGCGCGGCCCGCACGTCGGCTTTCGGCATCCGAAGCGAACCTTCGATCTGCTTGCGCACCGCCTCCCAATGAGCGTTGGCGCGCATCTGCGCCGCGACGCCCCTGGAGTTGAGGGCGAGCTGGACGGCGCGGGCGTCGTCCGGGTGCCGGAGCCGGTGTAGGTGGCCGGCATCGTCAATCGCTTTCAGATAGTCGAGCACGGTGGAGAGCGGAAGACCGAGGTGGTGGGCCATTTCCGTCGCCGTCAGCGGGCTGTGTTCGAAGAGCAGGCTGTAAACGGCGTACTCGTCGGCCCGCATCCCGGCGCCGGCCATGCCATCGGCCAGCACCCTGCGGACTCGCTGGCTGGCGACGAAGAGGTCGAAGAGAAGAGAGACGTCGGCGCGG
>Ga0137390_10005739_pt1 | contig 10496 bp, 8 predicted proteins | sample 15con2h24AmetaG_FD_104937 | JGI IMG/M metagenome (GOLD analysis project Ga0137390, IMG submission 104937) | Vadose zone soil microbial communities from Angelo Coast Range Reserve, California, USA - 15con2h2.4A metaG | ecosystem: Environmental > Terrestrial > Soil > Vadose zone > Saprolite... | reverse complement strand
TGGAGGCTAGCTACTACCCGAGCCGAACCTGGTTAGGGACAGCACGTTGCCGTCAGGGTCCTTGAACCAGGCGATCTTTCCGCCACCAGTCCTCCAGATCCCGAGGTCGTCCTGCTCGAGCCCCTGGTAGCGCTCGAATCGGACGCCGCGTGAGACAAGGGTGCGAATTGTGGACTCGAGGTCGTCGACTTGCCAGCCGATCACTGTTCGAGCTTGCGGGCGCAGCTCGTCCACTTTCGCGATGCGAAGCATCGTGCCGTTGGCGTCGAAGACAAGGGCGAATTCCTCATCGCTGACGAGGCGCAAGCCGAGGATGTCCCGGTAGAACGTCTTGGCAAGTTCGGGTTGCGTCGTGGCCACGAAGGCGATCAGCGCATTGGTTCCAAGCACCCCTAAATCGTATTAGCGATTGCCCGGCAGAGCCTTAACCCGCTCTTCACCTAGAAAGTGCACAATGGGCGTATCCCCTATCGTGACCCTTGGTATTACTCAGGGTTGGTTCGAAGGGGAAATTGACCAAGCGATTGCTCGGGATTTTAAAGGAGGCTGAGTATGGCGGAAGCCAAAACCGCAGTAGCGCACAAGCCGATATGGCTCGATCTCTCGAGTTCAGATGCGGCCGCTTCGCGTGACTTCTACTCGAAGCTCTTCGGCTGGAAGCTAGAGGTCAATCCCGACCCGCAGTACGGCGGATACGCACTCGGGAAGATCGGCGGCAAGGACGTAGCGGGCATCGGCCCGAAAATGTCGGCCGACGCTCCAACCATGTGGCTGGTCTACATCGCCACCTCGGACGCCGCGGACACGGTCAAGAAAGCCAAGGCGGCCGGCGGCAACGTACTCGGTGAGCCGATGCAAGTCGGTCCACAGGGCACGATGGCGATCATCCAGGACCCGTCCGGAGCCGTCATCGGCGTCTGGCAGCCGAACCAGATGCACGGCTCGCCGATTCTCGGTAAGGCTAACGCGTTCGGCTGGTCCGAGCTCAACTCGCGCGGCGTCGACAAGGCCAAGCCCTTCTACAAGAAGGTGTTCGGCTGGGGCGAGAAGAAGAGCGAGATGGCCGAGGGCATGGAGTACACAGAGTTCCTGGCCAATGGCGAGAGCATCGCGGGCGGCATGGAGATGAACCCGATGGTTCCGGCCCAGGTGCCGAGCTACTGGCTGGCGTACTTCAGCGTCGAAGACGTCGACAAGTCACACAAGACGGCGGTCGAGCACGGCGCGAAGGAGCTGTTGGAGCCGCAGGACTTCCCGGGCGGCCGATTCTCAATCCTGAGCGACCCCCAGGGTGCCTCTTTCGGCCTCCTGAAGATGAAGAGCTGAACTAGACCAACGATTCACGCGGGCCGGCATCGCGCCGGCCCGCAACTTCTTCCCGCAGCCTCGACTGCATCATTCGGCGCCACCGCGGTAGCGAAGAGATTGACCTTTCTAATGGGTCAGAGACCCATAACGGTTTTCGAGCTCGACTCTATGACCGATCCTGTTCTTGAATTCAGAAACGGCCGTCGGGCCATTTCCCATAACGGTTTGCGCCGTTAGCCTCACGGTTTTTTTCGCCCGCAAGCGCACCAAGAGGCTATCAGACCTGTAGGGACAATGCCATGGCTCGTTCAGAAGACTGGCGCTGCGCAGCGTGCCTGAGGAACAGGCTCCAAGCTCATGGCCCGTGGGCGCGGCAACTGGTAGCTGGCGGGTTAGACGCCTAAGATCATCGCGAGATCTTGACAGCCACAATTAGAGATCGCCCGAAACTGGTTCAAGTCTATGCCTCGATCCTTTAGTCCTGTCGACGTGGCTGGGCGCCTCCCTCTCCCACAGGCCGTCGTCAAATGGGACCGTGCTGCCGCCCAATCCGCAATGAAGGATGCGGAGAAGGTCCGGGCGGAAATCCAGTCGAGGTTTCCGTTGGACGGCTGGGCCGAGATGCCCCTCAACCGATACGCCCTGGGAACCGACAAACCCCAAGAATCATGGTGCTGGTGGCTTGAGTTCAACTCACAAGAGCTCGGGAGTATGCGCGGTGGTGCAGCGCAGAAACACCTGATCTTCAGACGGAAGGCGGATGGAAGCTGGTACTTCAGCCGACGCTACGCCAATGAGGACGAAGCATGGAAAGCCATCCGGGCCGGCTATGTTCAGGCGTTCGAATTCGCTAAGTCGGGCCAGTACCCCGAGATTGACACGATCGAGTCGATCGAAACGGGTTATGCGATCCGCACGAAGACGCTCTACGTGTACTTCCCCGAAGACGTCTTGCCAATCTATTCCACTGCTCACATCGCAAATTTCATAGAGATGTTCGGCGGCGACGCGGGCGATCGCGGCGTAATAGCAGCCAACCGATACCTGCTGGAAATCCTGCTCGCCAAGCCTGAGTTCAAAGGCTGGTCGGGATGGGAGATCATGCAGTTCCTCTACTGGTGGGCAGATCCACGGGGGACCATGCACATCGTGAAGATCGCTCCCGGTGAGCAGGCACGCTACTGGCAACAGTGCATGGAGGGCGGCTTCATCTGTGTCGGCTGGCCCAAGGTTGGCGATCTGCGTCAATACGCATCGCGGGAAGACTTTCAGGCACAGTTCATGTCGACCTACGGTCCGGAATATGGGCGCGGCGTCGCGAACGCCTCGAAGAAAGCTGGCGAACTGTGGAAACTCATGGAGCTCAGCCCTGGTGACATTGTCATTGCGAACAAGGGAACTGCCCAAGTCGTTGGGATCGGAACCGTCGTTGAGCCCGGATATACGTGGCGCGAAGACGTCGATGGGTTTCCGCACACGGTTAGCGTCCACTGGGATGACACGACGCAACGCACGATTGCTCCGGTCAAGTCCTGGGCAAACGCAACTGTCGCCAGGGTCTCCGGCGATCTGTACGAGAAGATCCGATCGGCTACGAAAATCCCACCGCGCACATTGCCCGCCGAGGCGCCAGACGATCTTTGCCTAGAGATCCAATCTGCCCTCACGAAACGTCGCCAAGTGATTCTCTACGGCCCGCCGGGGACGGGCAAGACTCGAGCAGTTCTACAGTTCGCGGATTGGTGGCTTGCAGGCAGCAAGGAGGTCACGCTGGTGACATTCCACCCCTCCTACTCGTACGAAGACTTTGTTGAGGGCTACCGCCCGAAGAAGGGGTCCAGCGCTGGCCTCGTGCTTGAGTTGCGAGACGGAGTTTTTAAGGAGCTGTGTGGGCGAGCTGCCGCTGACAAAGACCACAAGTACCTCTTGATCATTGATGAGATCAACCGCGGCAACGTGCCGAAGATCTTCGGTGAGCTGATAACGCTTCTCGAACTGGACAAACGCGGGAAGTCCGTGACGCTCCCCCAAAGCGGTGACTCCTTTGTAGTCCCCGACAACCTCTATCTGATCGGAACAATGAACACTGCCGATCGCAGCATTCGAGTGCTGGATGCCGCCCTGCGACGCAGATTCGCCTTCATTGAGCTCATGCCAGATCCCTCGCTACTCGAGGGCGAGGGACCCGAAGGGCTAAAGATGAATGAGTTGCTGACTCACCTCAATGGACGCATCGCAAAAGCGGTAGGCCGTGAGAAGCAAGTGGGTCACTCCTACTTCATGGAAGGAAGCAGCGTCATTAAGGACGGGGACGAGTTCGCACGCCGATTCCGTCAAGAGGTTCTGCCCCTGCTCCAGGAGTACTGCTACGACGACTATTCGAAACTGGCGGAGTTCATCGGCCCGGACATAGTGGACGTCGAGTCCCAGGCTGTTGATGCCGAGGTCATCTCGGACCCGACCCGGCTCATAGAGGCTTTGAACAAACTGATCGCCGAGTAAGACATGTTCGAGACTCGCCCGACTTTCGCGATGGCTGAATGGGAAGAGAAACGGGTACCTGGAGTAGCTCCCACTCCGGACGATCTAGCGCTGTCCGCGGGGCTTTCCAAGAACGACCGGAGGCTGACTGTCGACTGGTTGCTCGATGGTGCGCGGGTGCGATCGACGTCTTGGGTGGGCACGGCTCGGTTCTCAAGCTTTGAAATACAAATCCAGCCAAAGCTCGCTGGGGGGAGTCTCGGCGTGATGACCATGCTGGGCTATGGCAGCGGGCTGGAGGCTTTGTCCATCTTGCCAACTCCACAGGATTACGAAGCCGAGACCCAAGGACTGGCTGATCTGTGGTGCCTCATCCTGTCGCGCGAGGCAGAACGGATCTTGATTGGCGGTCCTGAATTCGACTACGTGTGGCAAGAGTCGGCCGAGCCCGCTCTGCGCGGCCGTTTGATGCTTGTGGAGCAAATAGCCCGGCATTTCGGTGAGGTCGACCGTCTCGAGTGCCGGTTCGAGGACTACCTAAGCGACATCCTCGATAATCAATTGCTCCTCAGCGGTTTGCGAGCGGGCCGGGCGGTCGCAAAGTACGGTGACCTGTCCCAGCGAATGGCAAGACTTGGAGCTGCCCTCTCCGAATACTCGAATCCGCTGCGTATCGACCTCGAGTCCGCGGAACAGCAACTGCAGTACAACCGGCGTAACGAGCACTACCGCACAGCTCACGCGCTGTCCCTGCTGCTGTTGCGCAACTTGCATTTGCGCGACCTCTACTCATCAGGGCGAGCGCCGGCAGTTGCCTTTCTGCTCGACATGAACCCCCTGTTTGAAAGATTCGCGACGCAACTCGTGAAGGACGCGATGACCGACCAGCCGATCTCTGTCTTCCCCCAACGAAGAACCTCCTCGTTGATCGTCAATGAAGCAACGGGCGGTACGTACAGTCGGGTGATACCGGACATGCTGCTGACCCTTAAGGATGGGCATAGCCGGTTGCCGGTTGACGCCAAATACAAGCTCTACGATCAACGTTCGATTGACCCGGCTGACATCTACCAGGTCTTCTTGTACGCATACGCGTTCCAGACGCGCGGCGTCAGCATTCCGGCAGCGATGATCCTCTACCCCTCGGAGACGACTGCGGCGGCTGGCGTCAGGCTACGCGTTCAGAACATATCCGGGTTGCAGTCCGCACGCATAATCACTAACCCGCTGCCTGTGCCGGCTCTTCTAGATCGAATACGGCAACGAGCCCTGATGGGGAGCGCTGAGCTGGCAGACCTCCGTCACTCACTACTCCAAGCCATCGCCGCCGCCTGACCGTTCGTGGTGTCCAGCGGGCTACGCTGGCGATAGAGCCAGAGGACTCCGAAGCAGTCGTCTGAACTCCCTCCTGAGCGTCCCCAATCCGGCGGGCTCACCCCGCTCACCAAGTGCTTCTGCCAAGGGCCACTTCAGGAGAACCCCATGTCGACTCAAGTAGACCCCAATCGAGTTGATGTGGTAGTGATCCGGATAGTCGAGAAGTACATAGCCAAGCAGTTGATGAAACACCGGTTCTCGGATAGTCGTTTGAATCGTTGACTTGATCTCGATCAAGCAGCCATCAACGATGAGATCAGCATCGGCGCCGTGCACGTCGCTCGACCCAGCAAACGTGGGGTTTAGCACCGCCGGTCGACCGTAGAGCCTCTCGCGCGTGGCGCAATCGTCGAAGAGCCAAGCCATCTCACGTAGATCAGCTACCCAGTCGGGTCGAGCTAGCTCCAGCAGCTCGCGAGTCCCGCATGCGAGCGGACGGGCGAGGAGTGGCGAGCCGGGTCGAAGTCCAACCCTGGCGACCTGTTCCAAGAGCGCCAGCACGACGCAATGCCGCGCGAGGTTCTCTTCATCCGTTCGCTCAAGCCGGCGGGCGATTGGTTTCAGTCTCGTGATGCTTGCGTCCACGTCCTGCGTGAACTTTTGGCAACCCATAAACAACTCGAAGCCACCATCGTCCTCGTTGACGAAGTACATCGGAATCTTGGAGACACCGAGCCCAGCCACCAGCTTGTTCGCGGGAGTGATGGCGAAGCTGTAGCGGGCGCGGTAGTCGAAGGCAGTGCCGATCAACGCATGCTCCCAAGGCAGCAAGGTGGTTCCGGCGACACGTGGCCCAGAGTTGAGTGCTTGCTTCAGCGCGTCTTGGAACGGCTTCGCCTCCGACGCACGCAACACGGCCATGAGGAACATTCGGACAGGGTTCGACGGCTTCGCCAAATGGCCGGTCAAGGAGGCGACTCCGCCGATCGTTCGTGAAGGCATTTTCCAGCCTAGCCGACGTTCTGCAGCTCAAGGCCGACGATGGCGATCGTCTTCTGGGTTGCTGGAACCATGACCGCCGCAGAAACCTCGTCGGTCAAGTAGTCAGCTAGAAGTGGCGGTCGGTCCCCCAGGTAGGCGTCTTGCGGAAGCATGCCTACCGGTGGCAACCCCAGACTCTCGAAGGAATGCACCTCACTGACAAACGCCGGCACGACCTTGATTCCGCGCCGCAGAAAGCCATGTGCCCTGTGATAGCCGTCGACTAAGATGTATCGCTCTCGATACCGGGCAATCCTTACGAATGAGGTGACGATCGCAACCGAAAAGCCCAAAACCGGAGGGCCTTGCGGGGCCTGACCCTGGCCAGCACCAATCAGACGCAGATTCGGATTGGCCGAAGTCAGTACCCACGCCTTCTGTGCCTGGTCGAACGTCGCCGGTAGCTCGACCGGCTGAGTGGTCGGAAGAGAAAGCCGAGCGATCGATACCAGATCATCCGACCGGATAGCGGCAACCCGTTCATCGGCGTGATCGACATGGACGAGCGGCTGTGCTGCGATCACACGCGCCAAATCGATCAGCGCCACTTTGCAACCGGAAGCAATCAGCCCAGCGGCGGCTTGGTCCTTCTCCAGATCAGCGAGATACGGAGTAAGCTCGACGGGCGCGGGCTGTTCGACACCCGACTGGTCGATCCCGATAGGTCGCCGAGCGACCCCATCCCGAAGCCTTTCGACAAGCTGTTTCTGTTCGTCGGTTGGCGCAACGTCTTGACGGCGACCGGTGAGCATGAGCAAGGCCTCATTGGGCTGCATCCACCCAAGGAGTGCGCGCGCCGGCCGCTCAACGCGCGCGGCTGGCTGAAGTATTGTCTGCGCAACACCCAACATCACGCGTCAACCTCCTGTCCACGCCGCCGCATCGCTTCCGCCTCGATCATCGACTTCGTAACGATGGTGATATCGAAGTCGCACGGCGGCCTGTAGGCAGCGCCGAACAGAAGCTCGCTGAGGCAGGCAAGCCGTCGAGCGTCCTGCGGCAGGTCGTCGCGTGCGAAGTTAGCACGCAACCCGCCCCCTTCGAACCCAAGACAACCGAGCGCCGTGACCCGCTCCCTGTCTAGCACCTGGCCTTGAGGTATCCAACCCCTCGAACCAACTTCGCCGAGAACGGCTCCGTCGTGAAGCATGTACTGCACGTAGGAGTCTGGGCTACCCCGCAGCTCGAAGATCAGGAAGTCGCGGTTCTCACGCTCCGATAGCAGCTCATCGATTGCCTTCTCGAACAGCGCGAGCCGGATCTCCCTCTTCACTTCGGGATCGTCCGGGACGCTGGCGACTTCTGTGTGGGGCCCTCGTGGGGCAGTCCGAGGCTTGGCGGTAGTGATTGCGCTTCTCATCGCACCACCTTCCAGCCCACCCGCGACAGCTGTCTGTCGCGTGCCGACGAGATATCAGCCGGCCCGTCGGGCTCGAGTTGCTCTTCGGGATCGGACGCCGCTTACCAGCCGCTCGTGCTCGGCGACAAGTCGCCGGAACTCGGTAGGCGCGAACACGCCGTAGGTCTTCGCCATCTCAGTCACAGCTTCGATGATGGCACGGCGGAGTTCGGCTGGCCTGATCACCTCGCACGAACCACCCCACCCCAACACCCAATGGCGTACCTCAAGCCAATGCCCGATTCGGAGAGTCATGCGAAGGCGGCCTCCTGGGAGCTCGTCGAGCACCTGGCTCGGGTGCCATATGGTCTCGCGGACTCGGGCGGCGACATCCGGCTGAAAGATCATCTCCACTTCGACCGGATCGCTGCTGCCCCAAATGCCCCAGGCACTCTTGAGCTGCTCATCAACGGAATAGCCCTTTGGGTTTTCAAAGTGCTCGTCTCTGATCCGGGCATCAAGAATCCTTTCGATCTTGAACACGCGCGGTGCCCGCGCGGTCGGGTCCCAGGCCAGGAGATAACACGAATGCCCGAACCAGCTTGGCTCAAGGAACAGCGGCCATACGCGCCGAGTCTTGGAGGGTGCGGTCTGGTACCGGATGTCGACCTGACGCTGGTCAGCCCAGGCGGTCGCGAGGGCCCCGAAGACTCTCGAGTAGGTCGGGTTTACGGGTTTTACGCTCAGACCGAAAGCCGCGTTGGCGAGAGGCTGACGCAGGGGAGCAGGTAGCACTGCTGCCAGCTTCTCGTACGCCGCCGCCGTCTGGGCGTCCGCCTTGTCGGCGTGCCGGAGCGTCAACCTAGCGCTGAGGAGGAGTCCGATTGCCTCCTGCAGACTGAAGGCGATTGGCCGCAACCAGTACTGCGGACCGACCACCCACCTGCCGTTGGAGCTGTGAAAAGGAACATGGAGCTCATAACCAAGAGCGTTGATGTCCCGCTGGACGGATCGCTGGCTGACCCCGAGTCGCTCTGCCACCTGTCGCGTTGACAGACCTTCAGGCGCAGCTTGAAACATCCTGAGCAGGTTGATCAGCCGAAGGATTCGGTCGCGTTTTTCGAAGCTGTCTTCCGCAGCCACTGCGACGAAATTATCCCACCTAGTTTGGCCACTCTTACCGCGACAGGCAGCTGTCGCGTCTACTCTGCAGACTGCTAGCGATGCACAACGCCGAAGGCATCTTGTTCCTAAGCGCAACCGATCTGGTTGGGCATCTCGAATGCGAGCACCTGACACAGCTCGAGCGACTTGCCGCGTTGGGCGAGCTCAAACGCCCGCATCGGACCGACCCCGAGCTCGACCTCTTGAGCAAGCTCGGCGAGGAGCACGAGCACCTGCAACTGGACCGATATCGGAAACTGGGCCTTAAAGACGCAGTCATCGAACAGCGCGACATGACCGTTGACGGCCTGAGGCGCTCTGAGGCGGACACCCTGCAGGCGATGCGGGACGGGGCCGACGTCATCTATCAGGGCACGTTTTGCGACGGGCGGTGGACCGGCAGAGCCGACTTCTTAATCAAAGTCGCTGAGCCAAGTGACCTTGGCGACCACTCGTACGAGGTTGTTGACACAAAACTCGCGCGCCATGCCAAAACGCGTGCCTTGCTGCAGGTGGCAATCTACTCCGACCAACTCGCGAGGCTGCAAGGGCGCCTACCCCACAGCATGCGTCTAATCCTCGGCGATCATTCCGAGCACGTCTTTCGTGTGGACGATTTTGTCTCGTATGCGCGAATCGCTCTCAACCGCCTCGAGACTGTCCTTGCTGCGTCCCCGCTCGTGACCTATCCGGACAAAGTCCAACATTGCGCTGTCTGCCGCTGGAGCGTGGTTTGCGACCAGAAGCGGCGCGACGACGATCACCTATCTCTTGTTGCCGGCATTCGCCGTGACCAGATTCGCAGGTTGGTCTCGGCAGCGATTCCCACCAGAACCACGCTTGCAGCCAGCAGCGGGCCAGTGGAAGGGATCGGGCAATCGGCGCTGGACCGTATCCGCATTCAGGCACAGCTCCAGGTGGAGGCCGCGAGGACCGGAGAAAGGTCGTATGCATTGATTCAAGAACCCGCGCCGGGACTCGGCCTCGGAGCTCTCCCGGAACCGTCCGCCGGCGACCTGTTCTTTGATATGGAGGGCGATCCGTACGTCACCGACGGCGGACTCGAGTACCTGTTCGGCCTGGTTGGCGTCCAGGGGGGATCAACTCAGTACCGCTCGTGGTGGGCTCATGACCGCCCAGAAGAAAAGATCGCTTTCGAGGGGTTGGTCGATTTCGTAGTGGCTCGCTGGCAACAGGATCCGAATCTGCATGTCTACCACTACGCCAGCTATGAGACAGAAGCTCTGAAGCGACTGATGGGTCGGCACGGGAGTCGCGAAGACGAGATCGACCGCATGCTGCGTGGCGGTCTCTTCGTCGATCTCTACCAAGTCCTTCGCCAAGGGGTTCGCATTTCGGAGGAGGCCTATTCGCTCAAGAACGTTGAGCGCTTCTATCGGCCCGAACGCACGGAGTCTGTGTTCGACGCCGGCTCGAGCATCGTCGAGTACGAACGCTGGCGACGAGAAGGAGACAAGAAGGTACTGATCGAGATCGAGCAGTACAACCGGGCTGACTGCGAAAGCACATCACAACTTCGTGACTGGTTGGAGGAGCGCCGGGCCGAGGCGATCGGGTACGGCCTCGATCTGTTACGCCCACTGCGGCGTGATCCTGAGCCTGCACCAGAGTTGGCCACCGCGGAAGTTGCCGTCCACAACCTGACCGAGGCTCTGGTTGCGGGTGCAGCAGATGATCGGTCGGCAAGAAACGACGGGCAGCAGGCGCGCTGGCTGCTGGCCCAATCGCTTAATTGGCATCGTCGGGAGGCAAAGGCTGATTGGTGGGCGTACTTCCAGCGGCTTGCAATGACTGACGACGAACTCATCGAAGACATGGAAGCTAT
>Ga0137390_10005734_pt1 | contig 10500 bp, 12 predicted proteins | sample 15con2h24AmetaG_FD_104937 | JGI IMG/M metagenome (GOLD analysis project Ga0137390, IMG submission 104937) | Vadose zone soil microbial communities from Angelo Coast Range Reserve, California, USA - 15con2h2.4A metaG | ecosystem: Environmental > Terrestrial > Soil > Vadose zone > Saprolite... | reverse complement strand
TTGGTCCAATAAATCCGAAAGGTAGGCCCGGACCAGGGGCATAGCCCCGGTAATAATCCAACGCTGTCGGCGGGGCATAGCCACCGCCGCACATCAGGCGGCGAAGCCGAAACAGACGTGGCCCATAACATTTGAGGCAAGGCTTCTGCACGCGTAAGATTCGCTATGACCAAACAATCAGTCGCTATCGGAACGTTTCGCGCCCTACATGAAGCAGGATGTTTTGTGCTCCCAAATCCCTGGGACGCGGGAACTGCCGTCTATCTTCAGTATCTTGGTTTTGAGGCAATTGCCACCACGTCCGCGGGCTTTGCGTTCTCGCGCGCATTGCCTGATTCAGTTTCGGTAGTTCCTGTCGATGTCGTGCTCGCGCATGTACGCGAAATTGTCGAGGCAACAACGCTGCCGGTGAATGCAGACTTTCAAAATTGCTATGCTCATGAGCCGGAAGGCGTCGCAGCGAACGTTGCGCGCTGCATTGCAACCGGAGTCGCCGGATTATCGATCGAAGATGCGACCGGCGCTAACTTTGCGCCGCTTTACGATTTCGCTTTGGCCGTCGAGCGCGTCAAGGCAGCGCGGGCCGCGATCGATGGGTCGGGAATTCCAGTTGTGCTCACGGCGCGCTGTGAAGCCTGGCTGGTCGGCGATCCTGATCCCTTGCGCACCTCGCTGGAACGTCTCGTCGCTTTTGCTGATGCCGGCGCTGATTGTCTCTATGCCCCGGGCGTCAGCAAGGCGGATGAAATCGCAGCAATCGTGAAGGCGGCAGCGCCCAGGCCGGTAAATGTTCTGGTTTCCACTAACAACTGTGATCTCTCAGTTTCCCAACTCGCCGATCTCGGCGTGCGGCGAGTTTCGGTGGGCGCGGCGCTGGCGCGCGTTGCCTGGGGCGCTTTCATCCAATCTGCACGCAACATTAAAGAGAACGGCTCATTCAAAGAATTTGCTACAGCTGCCCCATTCAACGAACTCAATGATCTGTTCGAGCGGGGGAAAGCGAAACGATCTTATTAACACCGTGGCTTCAGCCCGGTGGTCAAGTTCTACATAATAATTCCTTGAACCGTTTCCAACGGTTTCTCCTCTCTCCTGCCAACAAATCCGTTAGAAACGGTTCCTTGTAAATCTCGGTTTCCTACACCGGGCTGAAGCCACGGTGCTAATAAGATCGCTTCGCGTCCCCGGGCTCGCGCTGTCAGTAAAAGCGACGAATCATAGCCATCCTCTTGAAATTTCAAACTGATCAATTACTCAAGATAACATTGACTTGCCATCGCCTTTCGCATACAAAGCAGCCGGCTGTTAACCACTGACAGGAAAAGGTGATATTGATGAAAGCTATTTTGGCAGGTATGGTTCTTCTCGCGGCGCTTTCGTTGTGCAATCTTTCCGAGAAGCTGAAGTCCGGCGAGAATTCCAATAATCAGCGAGAAACATCCAACTCACATCCTGCTACCGATCGCGAAGCATTAACCGTTGAGTTGATGAAGATCGAAGGTGAAATAACCTCGGCCAGCTTCAAGGGCGACATTTCCACGCTCGCTTCGTACATCGCCGATGACTATTCCGGCACCGGCGCCGACGGCAAAACTCAAAACAAGAACCAGGTACTGGCGGCGACGAAGCCGGACAAGATGACCAAGTCGTGGAAGATTACTGATGGCCAGTTGAGTAGTTTCAGTGAAGATTCAGCGGTGTTGACTTATGTTCAAAGTCAGACTCTGAGAAATGGACGAACGTACAGCGCGCGCGTCACCGACACCTTCGTCAAACGCGATGGCCGCTGGCTTGTCAAATCCGAACAGCAGACCCTCATCAAATAGATCTCAAATGGCGGTTGTTTGCGGCGATAGTTTTACAGGGCTCGTCTTCAGCAGAAGCCGGATGTAGATCAGATCAAAAACCGAACAAAGCATTCCCGCCACCACGATCAAAAAGCTGCCGTTGGGAAAGCCACCGTCACCGATGATTCCAAAAAGTATTGTCGGCGCCAACGTGCCTAACCACTTACTAACGGCAATAGTCAGGCTTTGTCCCTCTCGGCTCGCGCGTCTCACCAGCATGGCAATGAACAAAACTGACATCAGCAGGTTCTGCAGGAACGCGGAATAACCTGCGCCAACTCGCACGCCAAACTCTTTACGAAAAGCAAACTCGATACAAAAGGCTGCGATTAGAGCGAGAACGCTCCAGCCGATAAATGCGGCGCCTGCATCTCCGAACGCGGATGAGTAGCCCGGCACACGAGCGGGAAAATATTTCCGTCCAAACTTGAAATAGGTAACGAGGATGCCGATATCAAAGACAAGCCAAACTGCATTGACGACCGCTTGCACGCTGATCGTCGACTGAAATCCGTAATAGGTGTAGAGCAGTTCCCAGGCGAAGTTCAAAGCAAGAGCGTAAAAGGGAATTGCGTACGAGCGGTGTTTGAAACCGAGGCGTATGCCATCGATATAAACGATGGTCCAACAAATTCCGCTAACGAGCGTGAGGATTATTTTGATCGCTTCGAGGCTAATCATCCTGGTGCTGGATGTAAAGCAAACTGTTAGTTTGCGGGGCCGTTGAATGCCATTCAATCATCGCAAACTAACGGTTTGCTTTACCAAATTAGGCCACTACCGGCGCTTTCGGCCTTTGCTCAGTCAGAAACCGCGCGTTGCATCAATATGTCAGTCTGCGGATCGTCGCCCAGTTGAAAAATATGGGTTCCAACTTCATAGAAATTCCATTTACGATAAAACGCGCGGGCGCGGTGGTTATGTTCCCAGACGCCAAGCCATAGCGTTTCATAACCTCGCTGCTTTGCTTCGCTGATACAAGCCTTCATCAAGGCCGCCCCCACGCCGCTACCCAGACTTTCCTGCGAAACATACAAACGCACCAACTCAATTGGCGTATCGCCAGTGACACTGTCCAGCACATGTCCGAACCGGAGCATCGCGTAACCCACGACGACGCTGTTAGTCTCGGCGATTAGGAACAAACAGTCAGGGTCAGCTAATTCCGCCGCCTGTTGCGCTGGATTAAACGCCGAGGCGAGATAAGCGGTCATGTCTGCGGGCGCGTTATCCGGAGCAAAGGTTTCGGAAAAGGTACGCGCGCCGAGCTCAGCCAACAACAAGGCATCGTTGGCTTTGCCGCGGCGAATGATAGGATTGGACGCACTTGGTGCTTTCGAGCTGTGGATCACACGCGGAGGATAATCATCTCGATGCATGCTTTTCTTCTGCAAAATTCAAGTGTCTCCAATTCTGCTCATAATCGCCACTCTCGGCCATCGCCGCAAGACTCTGGCTGGGGAGCGGAGCGGTCTGGTCCAGCATTACATCCAATATCCAATTTCGAGCGCCTTCGATTCCAACTCTTCCTTTAGCCACTGATCGTCATCCTCGAGATAACTCCACGGCTTCTTTCCCTGAGCCAGCATCTCGCGGACGTATGAACGGAAACGATAATGCTGATACACCGACATTACATAAGCAGCGTATGCGATGGCGAGCTTCTTATGGCCGCGAACAATTACAAGGTTCTCGTCATTTTTTTCGCTCGCTGGCGCCGAAAAGTTGTGACTACCCGTCACGACTACCGGACTAGCCGAGAGCGGATCGATGACCAGCACTTTTGAGTGCACGATCGCGTGGCCTATTTGCGACAGAAAAGTTCTGCGCGTGACTTCTGCAATAAATGATCCGAAATCGACACCCAGACCCTGCGGTTGCAAAACCGTGTAATGATCCGGCTTGAATTTCTTTTCGCTGCTCACCAGATTTATGTCCAACACATTTTTGTCGCTATCGCCCTTCTGGTTTCCAAGTGTACTGACCACTCCACGCACGTACATATCTTTCTCGTTAGCGCGTTGCCCGGCTAGGGTGTGCAATCCCGCTTTTCCCGGGGTAAACATCAGGAACAGAATGGCGCTTTTCGCGCCGTTGATAACATCTTTTAGAGCATCGAGGTCGCGCCCGTCTGACGTACGTGTGAACCAGACTGTGACCTTTGCTGCGCCGACATTGAAGGAATGAGATTTGTCGTTAGCTGAAACCAGCGCCGGCGGAAAATTTGCGGGATCAAGTAGAGGCGGCGACGCCTTTCTTAGGTTCTTCCACTGCTGTAGAAACAACTTGGCAACGTCCGGGTCTTCGATTAGCAATCCGTTATTGACCTGCGTGCACAATCCGGTTGTGCTCCAGTTTGTGCTGCCAGTCCAGACTGCTTTTGGTTTATTCGCCTTCGACAGAACCAGGAACTTGTTATGACCGAGACCTTTGGACTTTAGCATGCGATTGATGGTGAGGATTCCTTCATCGTTCAGATGCTTGCGCGAGTCCGCGTTGCCATCTCCTGACTTATCCGAACCGTTGGCAAGAATAAGATGCAGTCGAGTCTTAAGCGCAATCATCGCATTCTCGAGCGGTTCGTCGCCCAGCTCGTACAAGGCAGCGTGCAGTTGAGTCTTGCTCGTCTTCGCATCCTTCAAAATTTCGAAGAGCTTCGCGCCAAGATCGCCTTGCAGGAACGACCGGAATTTTGGATCCACACTCTTCTTCAGTTGCGCTTTGAACTTTGCTGGGCTCAAGTGCTTTTGCTTGAGATATCTCGCAACGAATTGCGAAAGCACCAGGCCGCGATTGAAGAAGCATGAGAATCCGTCGCCGGCATCGGGCGTGAGCTTGGCCCATGGAGTCCAGTTGCTGGCAGGACCTTTCTTGAAAGGACCGCCGCTGCCATCGTCGATCATAGCCGTAACTCTAAAACGAACCTGGTTTCCGACGTCGACCGCATGGTCGGTCCAATTAAAGCGCTGAAACGGCCATTCATTCGACGGCCGGTGCTCTCCCGATTTCGGATTGTCTTTGCTGAAGCCGACACGATTTTCGACGGCTTCCACTTTTTCTCCGGAAACGGTTTTCCGCGCCCGCTCCAGCAGGAATCCGCGACAGCCCGCGATAAAATCACTGGGGGCCCAAGCGACGAACGCGTCATCACTGTTGGTGTAAACAGCAACCTTTATAGTTATTGGCATGATTTTCTCCTGAGGGATGAGTTGAGTTCTACGGTCTATCACATAGATAAACCGCCATTTTTATCTGCCGCGGTTAGCTTGAGTGCAGCAAATCGTCCGCAGGATACATCCAATCAAGCCAGGAGGCGAGGATGCGAGATGATGACGTTACAGAACCCGGAGCGGTGGCGACGGGAGGCTGCCACTCAAGTGAAGTTATCAGTTTGATTTTCCGACGTTGTTCGCAAGTTGAGTAACAGCCTCCTCTCCCTACCGCTCGCGGTTCTACAACGTCCTGGTCCGCCGCTATCGTCGCCGCTGCGCGAACAACCAGGATAACAATTCGGGCTCTCTTACAACTTTAGACCAGATAAGGTGATCTGCTCCGGCGTATTCTGTATACATCGCCTGGCCCCCGGCCTTCCTGATCGCAGCCACGATGTTTCGCGAACGTTCGACACTCACTGCTTCATCCTTGTCGCCATGAAAGGCCCACACTGGTGTGCCGACAAGACGTGATACTTTGGATTCATCGCCGCCCCCGCAAACAGCGACACCAGCAGCAAACAATTGGGGATGTTCAGAGATGATCGCAAACGTCCCAAAGCCACCCATCGATTGACCCGAAACGTACAAACGGCTGCTATCAATGCTGTAGCTCCGCTGCAAATCGCGAATCAATTCAAACACCAGTCGCAATTGGCGCGTCGGCGTAATTGAGTCGTACTCGATCCAACCTTCCTGCATCGGTGATTGCGGCGCAACTACCAAACTGGGATAGCGCGATTGAGTTTCAGCCTGAGTGAAAAAGTCGATCAGGTAACCATTGCCGCCTTGAATCTGCTTCAAGTTGTCCGTACCGCGTCCGCCACCACCATGCAAATAAACTACGAGCGGGTACTTCTTCTTTCCGTCATAATTGTTAGGAACAAACAAGCGATAGCGTAAGGTTTCGCCTTGTGCATTCTTAAAAACTTTGGCGGTGAGAACCTTCTCGCGTTCCTGCCCGACACCAGTTGGGCAGACAAGCAACGCCAGGAGGAAAACCAGATATAGTCTGAACGTCACCCCTTGCTGTCTCCTTGCACATTGGTAACGCGGACCCTCGTCAATTTGCGACATGAATTTACGGTTCCGCAAGCCTAATCTCGTTTAAGAACACCTTTGAATTTCTTGAATAGGTTCACAGCCGCCCTTTCAAACATTTTGGCTGTGTGCTTTAACAGGAAATTTATCAGGGCAGCTAAGATTAGCGATTCCAAGTCGGGCATACTCAATCCTCCATTATTGGAATTGGTTATGTCCGAAACGAAATCTGATTGGTACGGTAGTTTTCTGTTTGTGGGCTGTCAATCCACCACATGTTGGGAGGCCGTCATGCTAAGCGTTCATGCATCGATCACACACTAGATGAGGGGCGAAAATCCTTTCGTCAAATTTTCGGCCCCGCTTTTTTGTGGTCGTTACTGACCTTCCACACAAGTAATAGAGTGAGTAGGTTAAGAAGAGCTAGGTTCGAAGGAACGAGTTTTATTTTTGCGTCTTAAACCTGTGCTTAACGCCGGTACCCATCCTTCGTCGTCTAAGTCATGAGGAGGAATAGCCGAAATAGGTCGCGAACTGGCTTGGTTGGTCCGCGTGGCAGACGCAGGACAATAGCCAGCGCTTAAGTGCTGAGTAAACAATTAACATGAAAATCAAAGCCCGCTTTAGCGGGCGACAGCTAGAGAACCATGAACGGGCGGCGCGCCCATTAAGATACGTTTCTTTGCGGGCGCGTCGCCAGTCTTCAATTTGAAGATCTAAGGGTTATTCCAAACGCATACCGCGCAGCAATTCCAAGGTTCGATCTGCGTACGCAACCGAATTCTGCATTCTCCCGAGGCGATCCTTGCACAAATCGAGATAACCGCGAACGAACCTCTCACTCTCGATCAGGAAACGCTCCCGTACATCCAGCGGTGCGTCCTTTAATGCGATAGTTTCCTGATTACGGTCTTGCCCCATTGCCGCTGCTGCGCGAGTAAAATATAGTCCCCATTTCCCACTTCGTCGCTCAAGGGAAACCCGTTCTTCTCGATACGCAAGAGCTTCGAGAAAGGCCACGAATAGCTCCAAGCCATCCTTGTGAGCTACGGAAGGTCGCTGATTTAAGACGAAGTTCGTAAACGGAATGCCAAAACCTTGGCCCAACCGTTGGGCCCAAGTATCAAGTTGTCCGACACGATTCGTTACGGCGTCCTCGGAAAGAGCGATCTGTGACTGCGGTGGATGGACTAAACGAGCAGGGAATGTGAGTCCGGTTGATGGGTTACTTTGGGAGGTAACGATTCTTCCCGTCAGGGAACGATTCTTCGATTTCATTTTCTTAACTCCTTCGGGGCGTCAGCCCCGAGTTGATCTCGTACCACCATTGGCCGAGAACGACCTTCCAGTCGGTGCAAATTTAGAACTCAATACTTGCTCTGTCAAGTTAATACTAACGATCGTCCAGCGCCGTTATGACTTCGTCAATCACCCGAAAGATTTCTTTATATGGAGCTCGGAAGAACTCGCGTTTGGGGCCAAGCCGACGGTGATCTAATCGTTCGTGAATGCGTTTTTCGGCTAATGCGCAGTCAGAAACCTTCCATTCTTGGACGACCAAAAATTTATCGGGCGAACCTGTCGTGCTTGAGAGTTCATCCGACCGCGTATCCGCGTTTCGCGTAGTGAGACCAATCTTGAAAATGTCCTTATCATGCGCAGCAGATCGCATCACATAAATGAACCCCGCCTTGCTACCCTGTTTCGGTTCTACAACGTCTGACGTTTTCACGCGAAGTATTTCTGGATCCTCGGTCTCGATCCAAGACAACGTTTGCTTTACCCAAGTTCGTCCATGAATTGGTCGGCCATGTTTGTTCGCACCAAGCTCGCCCGGTTTTAGTTGCTTCCAAAACCCGGACACGTCCACTTGAAAATCAGGGGCGTTCAGGGTAACAAGATCCGGCTGTCGTTTAACCTTTGATGGCAGAACCGAAACCCGACGAAACAGTATTTTTTCCTTGCGTGTAAGTAATTGATTTCTTTGAACGCGACGTAGATCGTGTTTCGACTCCGCAAACTCTGTGGGGTGACGCTCCTCTACCACGTCGTCCGTATACGTCTCAAAATATGAAGGCAGCAAGATACAAGTCTTAGCGAGCTCGAATACGGCGGCGTATTTCTTAATTTCATGCGCTTGTTGTTTAGCGATTTTCTCCAACTCTGGTAGCACGTATTCACGGCGTTCGTTGAGGTAAAGACTTACGTCATCCGTCAAATGTAAAAAACTGGATCCAGCGTCTCTAAGCAGATACCTCACGTCGTGAGTCATCGTCTCAACGTTCAGCCGTGTCAACAATAAAACCTGCCAGAATGCGGAGTTTCCGAGAAACTCAACTGCCCTATGTTCACCCGATTCCAAGACCTCATTTAACCATTCTCGTCCGGGGACAGGCATGATCGTCGGGACCTTTTTCCTTAATTCTTCGGTTTTTACTTTAGTATCCGTTTTCTCACCAGCTAAGATCAGAAGACTAATCTCGGGCCCGTGGCGAACCAAAGAGAATCCGCCGGCGGCGAACTCTGCGCCATCCTCGGCAGAGAAGGTAAAATCTTCGGGAGAATTACTGAGGTTATAAGAGTAGATGATGTCATCTTCTATAGCTTCACAAGCGACCTTCATATCATCAGTGCCGTCGCCAGAAGTTATGAAGTCGAGAAAGTCGAGAAAGGAGACAATATGATCTCTCTCGTCGAATATCCGAAAGACAGAGTTTTCGGGCTCGTACTGGAAAAAAGCCTCCATGACATTGAACGATCCGGGCATCGATAACAAGCCTTGTTGAAGATTTCTCCAGTTGAATTCATTTGAAAAATGACGGACCAATTGGTCCATCTGCATACCCGCCCCCGTTTCCAGTTGAGACCATGCTATTGCTCTCGCCTTCTTGTATGTCTTTCTTACTTTCTTATCAAACAATGGATCAATTTTCTTCTGCCCGCGTACCCACGCGTCGAGCCGAGCACGAGCTGGCGAACCTTCAGGCGGGGCAACCCACCTAGCAATGTCCCTAATACGCTTATCGTGCTCTGACATGACTTACGCTCCCGTTGACCCACGGTATATCTCTGCACCTGCCGCTACAAACTCTTCCGCCTTGTCCTTCATTCCCACACCCAGCGCTGCCTGTTCGTCAATCTGTTTTTGCGCCGCGTACTCGCGCACGTCCTGGGTGATCTTCATCGAGAAGAAGCGTGGGCGCATGCCCTTCAAGGAATATCCAAATGTTGAAAAGCATTTGGCTGGATGTTCGCGACCACCGTATCAATTATCGAGGCGGCTGCCCGGATGCGACCGATATCGTTGGTTGAGAGTTCGAGAATTGCAATGCTTCTTCCGCCGAGGTTCTGTTGATAGCGAATGTTTTGGTCTGAGGTGATGAATAGATCAAACTCTGCTTCAGCCCGTTGCAGCAAATCGCCATTCCTGATACCGCTCTACCCTTTGGCTTGCACGGTGGTGCAAGCGTGATTGCTGACCAGTGAGTGCATGGGCGCGGGCACGCATTCGTCCAGCAAGATCTTCATGCGGTGGCAGGAGAAAGTAGGGCCTGCTCAGAGCATTCCAGGACCTCGCGGGCTAAGTCGCGGGTGACTGAAGGAAAGCACTCGAGGAATTCGTCCAGCGAATAGCCGTTCTCCAGGTATTCGAAGAGTGTCTTAACCGGCACCCGGCTGCCTTTGAAGACCGGTACGCCGCCAAGAATATCAGGATCAATGGTGATGAGATCAGAAGCGCTCATATCCGCAGTTTATTCCAGATCAAGCTCTGCCGTAAATCTCGCTAGCTGTGTTTAGTGATCGTGTGCGCCTGCCGGCAGGTTACCCTGGTAAATCTCTCCGCCTGCAGAGACAAACTCCTCCGCCTTTTCCTTCATCCCAACACCTAACGCTGCCTGTTCGTCGATCTGTTTTTGCGCCGCATACTCGCGGACGTCCTGGGTGATCTTCATCGAGCAGAAGTGTGGGCCACACATGGAACAGAAGTGCGCGAGCTTGGCGCCTTCCTGCGGCAACGTCTCGTCGTGATACTCGCGCGCGACTTCCGGATCGAGCGAGAGATTGAATTGATCTTCCCAACGGAACTCAAAGCGTGATTTCGATAGCGCATTGTCGCGATACTGCGCGCCGGGATGACCTTTCGCCAAATCGGCGGCGTGCGCCGCGATCTTGTAGGCGATGACGCCATCCTTCACGTCTTTTTTGTTTGGCAAACCGAGATGTTCCTTTGGCGTGACGTAACAGAGCATCGCCGTGCCGTACCAACCAATCATCGCCGCGCCGATTGCGGACGTAATGTGATCGTAGCCGGGCGCGATATCGGTTGTGAGTGGTCCGAGCGTGTAGAACGGCGCTTCGTGGCAAGTCTCGAGTTGCTTGTCCATGTTCTCCTTGATCAA
>Ga0137390_10005729_pt1 | contig 10509 bp, 10 predicted proteins | sample 15con2h24AmetaG_FD_104937 | JGI IMG/M metagenome (GOLD analysis project Ga0137390, IMG submission 104937) | Vadose zone soil microbial communities from Angelo Coast Range Reserve, California, USA - 15con2h2.4A metaG | ecosystem: Environmental > Terrestrial > Soil > Vadose zone > Saprolite... | reverse complement strand
TCGGTCGATGAAGAGAGCGTACGCGGCCTGAGGCTCGGGGCCTTCGCCACCATTCAAAAGCCGGTGACGAAGGAAGTGCTGGACGCAGCATTCGCGCGGATCAAGGGCTTCGTGGAGCGGCCGAACAAGTCTCTGCTGGTCGTCGAAGACAGCGAGGCGCAGCGTAAGGCAATCATCGAGTTGATCAACGGCCAGGGCGACGTCGAGATCACCGCGGCCGCCACCGGCGAAGAAGCGCTGTCAATTCTGCGCCGGCGTCACTTTGACTGCATGGTGCTCGACCTCGGCCTGCCCGATATGAGCGGCTTCGATTTCATCAACCGCATGAAGAACGAGTTGAAAGTCGAAGACATCCCGATCGTCGTCTATACCGGGCGCGAGTTGACGAAACGGGAAGAGACCGAGCTGAATCGAATGGCGGAGGCCATCATCATCAAGGATGCTAGCTCGCCTGACCGGCTGCTCGACGAGACCGCGCTGTTCCTGCATCGGGTCGAATCCAATCTGCCGGAGCAGAAGCGGCAGATCCTCGAACAACTGCACGAGTCCGATCCTGTGCTGGCCGGCAAGAAAGCGCTGATCGTCGATGACGACATGCGCAACATCTATGCGCTGACCAGCCTGCTGGAGCGCCACAAGATGAAGGTACTTTATGCCGAGAGCGGGACGGAAGGGATCGAGGCGCTTCAGAAGACGCCGGATGTCGATGTAGTGCTGATGGACGTGATGATGCCGGAGATGGACGGCTACGAGGCCATGCGCCGCATTCGGCAGATGGAGGAATTCAAGAATCTTCCGATCGTCGCCCTCACTGCGAAGGCGATGAAAGGAGATCGCGAGAAATGTATGCAGGCAGGGGCCAGCGACTACATCACCAAGCCGATTGACGCTCAACAACTGGTGTCGCTACTGCGGGTGTGGTTGTACCGGTAGTCGATCGTCCTACGACTTAGAACATGGCCGAAGCACTCGAAACCGCAATCGACGAGCAGAAGCTCAATCTCGAGGCCACCGAGATTCAGTTGCTCACGGAAGGCATCTACCAGCACTACGGATTCGACTTCCGTGAATATTCGCTGCCTTCGCTGAGGCGCCGCATCTGGAAGCGGATCTACGCCGAAGGGCTGAGCACCATCTCCGGACTGCAGGAGAGAGTGCTTCACGATCCCGCCTGTATGGAGCAGTTACTGCTCGATCTGTCGGTCAGTACCACCGCGATGTTCCGCGACCCAAGCTTCTACCTCGCCTTCCGAGAGAAGGTCGTGCCGGCGTTGCGGACTTATCCGTTCGTCCGCATCTGGCACGCCGGCTGTTCGACGGGCGAAGAGGTTTATTCGATGGCCGTCCTGCTGCAGGAGGAAGGCCTGTACGCGCGCTGTCGCATCTATGCCACGGATATCAACGAGACCGCGCTGCAGCGGGCCAAAGAAGGAATCTTTCCGATCGACACGATGAAGGAGAACACCAGTAACTACATTGATGCTGGCGGTACAGCAACCTTCTCCGACTATTACACCGCAAAGTATGACTACGCGATCTTCCGCCCTTCGCTGCGTGAGAAAGTCGTCTTCGCGCAGCACAATCTGGTCACCGACGCATCGTTCCATCAGTTCAACGTCATCTTCTGCCGCAATGTCCTGATCTATTTCAATTCGGCGCTCCAGGACCGGGTGCAGAAGCTCTTTCTCGACAGCATGGAGATGTTCGGAATTCTCGGGTTGGGGGCGAAGGAATTGCTGCGGTTCTCGTCGGTCGCCGACAACTACGAAGTCATCGATGCCGAGCAGCGGTTGTATCGGAGGGTGCGGTGACAGCGGCTTCGTCGCGTTCTCGGTTCTCAGTTGGCGGTTCTCCGAGAACCGACCACCGGCAACCGACAACGCGGCCGAAGGCCATTGAGCTCGTCGTCATCGGCTGCTCGCTTGGCGGCCTGCACGCGCTGGAGAAAATCTTCTGCGCGCTCCATCGCGGTTTCACGGCACCGATCGCCGTCGTGCAACACCGCCATCAATTGTCCGACCAGAAGTTACCTGAATTTTTCGCGCACTCGTGCAAGCTGCCGGTGGTCGACGCCGAAGACAAGCAGTGGATCAGGCCGGGGACGGTGTACTTCGCACCGGCGAACTACCACCTTCTGGTTGCTCGAGGAGAGTTCAACCTTTCGACTGAGAAGGCCGTCCACCATTCGCGGCCGTCCATTGACGTGCTGTTCGAATCGGCCGCCGATGCGTATCGACCGCATCTGATCGGCGTGGTATTGACGGGAGCGAATGACGACGGCGCTGCTGGGGCAAGGCGGATCAAGATACGCGGTGGAGTGGTGGTCGCTCAGGATCCGAAGACCGCTGAGGCAGCCGAGATGCCGCGCGCCGCAATCGCCACCGGTGCCGTCGACTACGTCTTGCCTCTGGAGGAGATTGCCCCTTTTCTGATCAAGCGCTGTTCCCTGAACCGAAGTGAGGTGCGACGATTCCGCTCGACTGGGCACAGATAGCATTTCTGCGGCCTCACGCTTTTGGACCGAATTTTGCGTCTGAAGAGATCGCCGCGTTTCCGCCCCGACGGCTGTCTGCACGCATGAATCCCGTGAACGACGAAAAGGTAAACATCCTTCTGGTTGATGATCAGCCTGCAAATCTGCTGGCGCTGGAGGCCATCCTCTCCGAAACGGGAGAGAACCTGGTGAAGGCTGAGTCGGGTCGCGCCGCGCTGAAGGCGCTTCTGGAGCAGGAATTCGCAGTCATTCTTCTGGACGTGCAGATGCCCGACCTCGACGGCTTCGAGACCGCCAGTCTCATCCGCGAACGCCACAAATCGCGCGATACCCCGATCATTTTTCTAACCGCCTTCAGCCGGAACGAAACGAATGTGTTCCGCGGATACAAGCTGGGGGCCGTCGACTACATCTTCAAACCCTTCCATCCGGAGGTCTTGCGCGCGAAGGTCGGCGCCTTCGTTGAGCTGTTTCGCAAGCGCGAGGCCTTCAAGCGACAGGCGCAGGAGCTGACGCGGCTCAGCCGGCAGAACGAGCTGATCCTCAAAGCAGCGGTGGAGGGGATCTTCGGCGTCGATCTGAACGGAACGTCGACGTTTGTCAATCGATCCGCGGCCAGAATGATCGGCCGCCGGCCGGAAGATGCGGCCGGTCGCGACATCCATTCGGTACTGCATCCATCCGTCCCCGGCGTATCGACCTGCGACATCCGACGCTGCGCCTTGTACATCGCCATGCGGGGCGACGTGGTCCGCGATGAGGTAGAGGACACCTTCTTCCGAGACGACGGCACCAGCTTTCCAGTGGAGTTCTGCGTCGCACCGATTCACGATGAAAAGGAAAAGATGGTCGGATCTGTCATCACCTTCCGCGCTATCACCGAGAAACGCACTGCGGCCCAGGCGGCCGAAAGCGAACGTCGATATCGCGAAGCGGAAGCCCAGAACCGGGCGAAAGACAACTTTCTGGCCATGCTCTCACACGAGCTCCGCACACCGATGACCTCCATCCTCGGCTGGGCACAGTTTCTACGCGACGGTAACTTCACACAGGATGATCTGCGTGAAGCGATGCAGACGATCGAATTGAGCGCGCAGTTGCAGACGCGGCTCATTAACGACATGCTCGATGTCTCGCGCATCGTTCTCGGCAAATTCCAGGTCGACCTGCAGCCGACGCGGTTATCCGAGATCGTCGAAGCAGCGGTGACCACGGCCCGTCCGGATGCCTCGGATCGCGGATTGCGGCTCACTTCCAAGATCGAGTCTTCGGATGATCTGGTCGAAGCGGACAAGGTGCGCTTGCAGCAGGTGATCGGAAACATTCTCTCCAACGCCATCAAGTTCACCCCGCCGGGGAAGGAGGTCGTTCTGAAACTTGATCGCGTCAACGGCAGCATTCGCATTCAAATCCGTGACGACGGAGATGGGATCGATCCGGCGTTCCTGCCGCACGTCTTCGAGCGCCTGCGCCAGGGCTGCGAAGGTCCAAAAAAACGGAGCGGCCTCGGGCTCGGCCTGGCGATCGCCCGGCACATCGTCGAGCTTCACCACGGCGAGATCTCTGCCGAGAGCGCCGGCATCGGCAAAGGCGCCACCTTCACGGTCACCCTCCCGGTGATGGCCCAGCAGCCGCTCCCGTTCAACGACGTGCCCGAGACCACGCGCGGCGTCGTCGCGTAATGGGGTCAGGCCTTCGGTTCGCCCTTTTTTCTACAGGTTGGAGAAAGCGATGCAAATAGTAGAAAGAAGGGCGAACCGAAGGCCTGACCCCAAGGAATCGGCGCCACTCTGGTAAGGTTTTGTGCCGTGCCGATTGGGGAGTCGCCAAGTGGTAAGGCATCGGTCTTTGGAGCCGACATCCGGTGGTTCGAATCCACCCTCCCCAGCCATTTTGTGACGTACATCACTAAAAACGTCACTCCGCAGCAGTAAGATCCTCCGACAACCCGCCTAGCGCGAGAACGCTCAATACCGCCGCGGACGCTTCTGGCAGATGAGCGACGAATGACGGGCAGTGCAATTGGACAGCCCCCGTTTGTCGTTTATTAACAATAATTTGCGAGGAACGTCATGAAACGTGCAGCCCTGTTCGCCATCGCTCTCTCTCTGGCGACTTCTGCCTTCGCCGCCAGCGTATCCACATCGAATTCGAATAACATCACGGCCTCGGTCGCCCCGAAATGCACGATTGGCGCATTTGCCATCGCGTTCGGCGCCTATGACCCCTTCTCGGCCACGCCGCTCGATCAGACCGGAACGGTCTCGATCAATTGCACCAAAGGCACGAGCGGCGTCATTTCGCTCAACCTCGGCGCCAATGCCTCGGGGTCGACACGCCGGATGCAGGACACGGGCGCGACCGGCAACTATTTGACCTACGAGATTTACGACAATTCGACGCGAACGACCGTGTGGAACACCACCAACACCGTGACGCTCGGGCCATCGGCTTCCAAGGATACGGCGTTGACCGCTACGGCATACGGCCGCGTAACCGCAGGTCAGGATCCCCAGGCCGGCGCCGGCGTAACGAACTATCAGGACACGATCGTCGCGACCGTCACCTTCTAGTACCATTAGCCTCCGGTCCAATTGATGTTCGAGCTCCCGAATGTGCAGCCGCGCGACGAGCGGCGTAAGAACCCGCGCATCACGCTCGCGCGCGGTCTCATGGCCCGCCTAGGTACCTATGGAACTGTTCTGATTGATACCAGCGAAGGCGGCGCTCGCGTCGAACATTTCTCACGAAACACCGTTGGAAGAAAGGCGCCCTTCCGGTTCGACTGGGAGAAAAAGTCGATCGAAGGCCAGGCAGTGGTTGTCTGGTCCAAAATCCATCGGTTCGTCCACGGCGACGACGGGACGACGGTGTATCAATCGGGGCTCTACGTTCCTGAATACGACGGAGACTCCGCCAACGCAATCCATCAGATGGTGACGACGTTCATCGCGCGCTCGCTCGCCGAGCAGGTGGCGAATGCGCGCGGCATCGGTCCGGTGACGCAGACGTCGATGCCGGTCTTTCGTGGCGGCGCAGTCGTGGGAACGGCCGATCGCGGCTACGTGCGGTGCGCTCTGATCGACAATCGGCGATGGGACAAGAAATGGAGCCGCACGACCGAGCAGCCGCAGGAGGGCTTCACGGTGCCGGCGACGGAGCCCGACGAGACGATCGATCAGCTTTGCGAGACCTATCAGCGCGCCGACGCGGAGGGACGCAATCTCATCCGGCTGATGGCGCGCCTCAGCGTCGAAAAAGCAAACGGTCAGTGATTCGGCTGACGCATTTGCGTCAGCAGCGCGATCTGCTCGCGCGTCAATGCATTCTTGATCCGGATCAGCATCGAGAGATGAATCTTCTTGATCTCCCGCTCCCGCGCCATCACTTTGTCGGCCTGCTCCAGGACGCGGGCCTCGTCGATGGGAGTCTGTTGAAGGAGCTGGGCCATCGCTTCGGCCGCTTCTTTCGTTTCCCACTGCAGATCGATGAACTTCGATTGCGCGCGCTGCACTTCGGTCTTGATAGTCGTGCGCTGCTTGTCATCCAGATGCAGCCTCTGCGACTGCGCCATGATGAGGTCGGGCGGGAAGAGCTGCCGGCCGATGGGATCTTCTTCGGGCGACGGCTGCTGGGCCCAGGCAGAAAGAGTGATAAAAAAGGTACACAGTAATAGATTATGTTTCATCGGCGGATTCCTTTGAGATCGGGCGTCGATTGCAGAAGCTCGCGTCCCGGAGTCGCGAGCAGGAAATCGGTCGGCGCTTTCCAGGCGGTGATGGAAGGCTCAGGCGGGCGGCGGAAGGACAGGATGATGATGATCAACAGCAGGGCGGCGAAGGCCAATCGGAGCACCGGCTTCAGGTGGTCGCGCACGCGTAGCGCCGGCACCACAAATTTCGGCGCCTGCTCGGCCTCCACGCGGCGAAGCTCGGCGAATGCCTGGCGCAGGAGATCGTCGTTCATCGGTTGCCGTTCATTTGCGCGAGCAGTTGTTTCTTGCCGCGCTGATAGTGCACGCGCGCCGCGCCGATGGAGACGTGCATCGCAGCGGCCGCTTCCTCGATCGTCATGTCGTGGTAGAAGACCAGCTCGAGAACCTCTCGCTGACGCCGCGCCAGCTTTCGCAGAGCATCGACGAGACCGGCGCAGACTTGCGAGGTTTCCGCGGCGGCGTCCGGCATCGTCGCGACCCGTACGATCTCGCGCCGCGCCCATTTCGCGGTCAGCAGCTCGCCCAGCGCGCGCCTGCGCGACTGCGAGATCGCTGTGTGGCGAATGACGGCGAACAGCCAGGTCTTCAACGAAGAGCGGCCGTTGAACCGCGCCTTCCCATCCAGGATCTTCACGTACACGTTTTGCAGGACCTCCTCCGCTTCCTCGCGATTGCGCCCGCAGCACGACAGCGCCCATCCATAACTCGCCGGGTGGAGTTCCTCGATGGCCCGCTCCATCTCGGCACGCTGCATAGCGGCATCTGTCGGAAATTTGTCGCGCGAGGCTGAATCGCATATGACGTCATATCGCTCGCCCTCTCCGGCGACGAATGCAGCATAGGAGGACGTTATGAAACGCGTAGTCGCCATTCTCTTTGTTCTGCTCTGTGCCGCGCCGATGTTCGCGCAGCAGCCGGATCCGGTCGCCGTGGTCGCCCACGTGCTCGACCTTTCCAATGATCAGATTACGGCCTGGAGCGGAATTCTGCACGCTCGCGAGGCCGCCATGCAGCCGATCGCGCAGCAGGCGCAGGCCAAACAGCAGGCGATCGCGCAGGCGCTCGCCGGCAACAATCCCGATCCGCTGGCAGTTGGAAGCGCGATCATCGATCTGACTCGTCTGCAGGGGCAGGCCGCGGCCGTTAACGCGCAGAGCGCGACGGAGTTCGAGCATCTCCTCACTCCCGATCAGCAACAGCGCCTGGAAGGGATCCGAGGGGCCGCGCAAGTCTGTCCAATCGTGCCGGCATTGCAGGCGACAGGATTGATCGGGCAGTGAGTTTGAGTGGTACATTCCGCATCGGGGAGAAAGCGATGGACGCTGGACCACGATGCAGCCGAAGGAAGTCTGGGGACAGGCAACTGCGTTTCTCGACCGCTTCCGCCGGCTGGCGTGGTTCGACTTTCTCCTCCTTGCGGGCTTTGTCGGCGCCGTTTTCGGCCTGCTGTCGTTAGCGGGCGAGTGGCGCGAATTTCGTCCCGCGGTCCGCATTGATCTCTCGCCGAGGGCGCTGCCGGTCTACGCGTTCTATTCGCTTTCCCGCGGATTGATCGCGTATGTCTGCTCGCTGATCTTCACGCTGACTTATGGCTACTGGGCGGCGAAGGACCGCGTGGCGCAGCGAATTCTCCTGCCGCTGCTCGACATCCTGCAGAGCATTCCGGTCCTCGGCTTCATGCCCGGCGTGGTCCTCGGGCTGGTCAGAATTTTTCCGGGCAGCAACATCGGTCTCGAGCTCTCATCGATTCTGATGATCTTCACCGGCCAGGCGTGGAACATGACCTTCAGCTTCTATCACTCCGTGCGCTCCGTGCCTTCCGATCAGATCGAAGCCGCGACCATCTATCACTTCAACTGGTGGCAGCGATTCAAATGGGTCGAGCTCCCGTTCTCGATGATCGGACTGGTGTGGAACAGCATGATGAGCATGGCCGGCGGCTGGTTCTTCCTCATGATCACCGAGTCGTTCGTCCTGGGCACCAAAGACTTCCGGCTTCCCGGCATCGGCTCGTACATGAGCGTCGCGGTCGCGAAGGGCGATGTCCGCGCGATGTTGTGGGCCATCGCGGCCATGATTCTGATGATCGTCATCCTCGATCAGATTCTGTGGCGTCCGGTCGTGGTGTGGTCCGAGAAATTTCGCGTTGAGGAAGGCGCGAGCGAGCAGACCTCATCCTCATGGTTCTACGATTTCCTTCGCCATTCGAGAATTCTCGAGTGGATCGGCGCAGCGCTGAAAAGAGTGGAGGACAGCCGCCCCCGGCTGTCCCGCCCGCGAAGGGCCGCTGTCGTCAACAGTGGCAACAATTTCATCTCGGTGATTCTCCTGCTCGTCCTCGTGAGAGGGCTGTTGTTCGGCGCCTGGAAGCTGATTGCAATCCTGCAGCAGTTGCCGCGGCACGGCTTCCTGCCGATTCTCGAAGCAGGCGGATGGACGCTCGGCCGGGTGTTGCTGTCGACCGCGCTCGGCACGCTGTGGACTCTCCCGGCTGGTCTCGCGATCGGACTCTCGCCAAAGCTCTCGCGAATCTTTCAACCGATCGTGCAGATCGCGGCATCGTTTCCTGCGCCGATGCTTTTTCCTCTGGTCATCGCGGCGCTGAAAGTGGCCGGCGTTTCACTCGGATGGGGAAGCGTCGTTCTGATGCTCCTCGGCACGCAGTGGTACATCCTCTTCAATGTCATCGCCGGCGCGATGTCCATCCCCGCAGATCTGCGCGAAGCGTCCGATAGTTATCGCCTGAATCGGATGATGCGATTCCGCTCGCTCTATCTGCCGGCTGTTTTTCCTTATCTCGTCACCGGTTGGGTGACGGCTGCAGGCGGCGCGTGGAACGCGAGTATCGTCGCCGAGTACGTAACATTCAAAGGCCAGGTGCTGACGGCGAACGGACTCGGCGCGGCGATCAGCGTCGCAGCCGAGCGCGCCGACTTTCCCTCGCTGGCGGCCAGCGTGATTGTGATGGCCGCGATCGTGGTGCTATTCAACAGGAACGTCTGGCGACGGTTGTACACTCTGGCGGAGACGCGCTTTTCACTCAGTAAATGACGACGCTCATCGAGACGCCCCCGGCCACCAACACGCTCTGCGAAGCGCGCGGCGTCACGCACGAATACGCGATGCCGACCGGCACGAAGCTGCGGGTTCTGGAAGACGTCAACATCGCGATCAAACCCTCCGAGGTGGTGGCGCTGCTCGGGCCGTCGGGGAGCGGAAAGTCCACGCTCCTCCGAATTCTGGCGGGACTGATTCGTCCATCGCACGGCGAAGTTTTCTATCGCGGGAAGAAGGTCACCGAGTTGACGCCCGGCGTCGCGATTGTCTTTCAGAGCTTCGCGCTCTATCCGTGGATGACGGTGCAGGAAAACATCGATGTCGTCTTGCGCGCGGCCGGTCTTCCCGATGCCGAGATCCAAGCGCGATGCGAGCGCGTCATCCGAACAGTCGGCCTCGCAGGCTTCGAAGAGGCCTATCCCCGCGAGCTCTCCGGCGGGATGAAGCAGCGCCTCGGCATGGCGCGCGCGCTTTCGGTCAATCCGGAGATTCTCTTCATGGATGAGCCTTTCAGCCACGTCGATGCACTGACCGCCGAAAGCTTGCGCGCCGAAGTGATCGATCTGTGGGCGCCCGAGGATTCGAATCCATCCTCGATTCTGATGGTGAGCCACGACATCAACGAAGTGGTCTACATGGCCAGCCGCATCATCGTGTTGAGCAGCCATCCCGGGCGCGTGCGCACGATCGTGGAAAACCCGTTGCCGCGCCCGCGCGATCAGCGTTCGCCGCAGTTCGAAAGCCTCGTCAACTACCTGCACGAGATCATCACCGGAAGCGAGCTGCCCGACGTGCCGCCCGATGTGCGGCGCCGCGAATCGACCACCATTCAGGCGCTGCCGGTGACCACGACCAGCGAGATCGCGGGCCTGCTGGAGTATCTCGATGCTCACGGCGGCAAGGACGATCTCTTCGAGATCTCCGCGAACGTGCATCAGGAATTCGGCCGCGTCATCGCGATCACCAAAGCCGCCGAGATCCTCGGATTCGTCGACACGCCGAAGCAGGATGTCGTGCTCACGCCTCTCGGACGGCAGTTCGTTCGCGCGGAAGCCGAGGATCGGAAACAGATCTGGCGGACGCAGCTTCTGAACATCAAAGTGTTCCGCGATCTCTACGCCAGGCTGCTGCAGAATCCGGACGAGCCCATTCCGGCGGACGACGTCAAGGAGATGATCATTCTGGCGCTGCCGCACGAAAACTATGAGGTGATGTTCGACACGCTGGTGCGATGGGCGCGCTT
>Ga0137390_10005728_pt1 | contig 10510 bp, 10 predicted proteins | sample 15con2h24AmetaG_FD_104937 | JGI IMG/M metagenome (GOLD analysis project Ga0137390, IMG submission 104937) | Vadose zone soil microbial communities from Angelo Coast Range Reserve, California, USA - 15con2h2.4A metaG | ecosystem: Environmental > Terrestrial > Soil > Vadose zone > Saprolite... | reverse complement strand
TCCCGGCCGGCGCCAAGAGACCGTTGATGGTTTCGGCCTCCTGATCGGGCACGCCGGCCTCCGCCATGGTCGGCACGTCGGGCAGCGCCGCGGAGCGCTTCGCGGCCGTCACGGCGAGCCCGCGCAGGTTGCCCTCCTTGATGTTGGCGATGGCAGGAGGCAATGCCGTGAATGCAATCGGCGTATGGCCCGCAAGCGTTGAATTCACCGCCAGCGACGCGCCGTTGAACGGCACCGTCACGAGGTCGAGCCCGTATTGGAGCTTGAGCAATTCGCCCGACAGATGCGGCGTCGATCCGGTCGATGGCTGCGCGTAGCTATACGTGCCCGGACTGCTCCTGATCAGGTCGATCAGCGCCGTGACGCTGTGCGCCGGCACCGAAGGATGGACGAACAGGATGTTCGGCGATGCCGCCGCCAGCGTCACCGGTGCGAAATCCTTGATGGGATCGTAGGGCACCTTGGCATAGAGGCTCGGATTCACCATGAAGCCGGTGCTCATCATGTAGAGCGTGTAGCCGTCGGGCGCCGCCCGCGCCGCGGTCGCCGTCCCGGTGTTGCCGCCGGCGCCTGGGAGATTTTCCACGTAGACCTGCTGGCGCCAGCGCTCCGACAGCTTCTGCGCAACAAGGCGCGAGATCACGTCGGGCGGACCGCCGGCCGCGAACGGCACGATGATGCGCACCGGGCGGTTGGGGTAGCTTGCGTCCTCGGCGTACGCTGCCGTCGCAGCCGCGAGCGCGGCCATGAACGCAAGACCGCGAACGATCCCCTGCATCGCATCCTCCCTAGTCTCACTGCCGTCTAATTGCCGCTGCGTCGTCACCCCGCCTTGGTGTGTCATCGCCCTCCCCGGACCTGATCCGGGGATTGACCGGGCGATCCAGTAACCACTAGCTTCGCCATCGTTTCGCAATGCCGGGGGTTACTGGATTCCCCGCTTGCGCGGGGAATGACAGGTTAGTGTTTGTCGCACACTGTGTCACCCTCGACGCTGGCCTCGGCGCTGGTCCTATACCGCCTCGCGCGCACCGTCGCAGCGGGGCTGACGCATCATCGTTGACACGCTATAGGGAGATACGGCCCGCCATCGCGGCCCTGCCGATCCCTCCCGTCATCTTTCCAAAAAAAGAGACTGCCCATGCCGTCACGCAAATTCACTCGCCAGGACCTTCGCGAGGCCGCCGAGAAGTACAAGAACTGGGGCAAATGGGGCCCGGACGACGAGATCGGCACGCTCAACTATACGCGGCCGGAGGATATCATCGCGGCGGCGCAATTGGTGCGCAAGGGCAAGGTGATCTCGCTCGCGCTCAACTTCGACCAGTTCGGCCCGCAAGGCGGCAAGACCAAGTACCCGCCGATGGGCCGCATCAATCCCCTGCACTTGATGCTGCGCACCGGCACCGACGCCTATGCGGGCGTGCTCGACAAGCGCGGCATCCGCGCTTCCGACGATGTGGTGGTCATGCCGCTGCAATCCGGCACCCAATGGGACGGGCTCGGCCACATCTTCTACGAAAACGACATGTGGAACGGCTATGACTGCCGCGAGGTGTCGAGTGCCGGCGCGGCGAAATGCGGCATCGAGAAGACCAAGAACCGCATGGTCGGCCGCGGCGTGTTCCTCGACGTGCCCCTCGCGCTCGGCAAGGAGGAACTCGAGGACGGCTATGCAATCACGTCGGCGGACCTGGAAAAGACCGCCGTCGCAGAGGGCGTCAAGATCAAGCGCGGCGACTTCGTAATCGTGCGCACCGGCCAGATGGAGCGCTGCCAACGCCTCGGCAGCTGGGACGGCTATCCGGGCGGCGATGCGCCGGGCTTTTCGTTCGAGACGCTGGAATGGATTCACAAGAGCGAGATCGCCGCGATCGCGAGCGACACCTGGGGCTGCGAAGTTCGTCCCAATGAATCGGAGGAGGGCATCAACCAGCCCTGGCACTGGATCACCATTCCCATCATGGGCATCACCATGGGGGAAATCTTCCAGGTCGCCGAGCTCGCGGCCGACTGCCGCACCGACAAGGTCTACGAGTTCATGTTCGTGGCGCCCGCGATACCGATCACCGGCGCGGTCGGCTCGCCGGTCAATCCGCTGGCGATCAAGTAGGGTGTTACCGAGGGACCAGCGGCGTGCCCCGATAGAGGTCGGCGACCGTGCAGCGCAGCCCGAACTCCGGCATATCGATTGCGTCGTCAGGACGCTTGAGGACAACCGGCTCCCACTTGCGGCTCTTGGAGTAAATTTCCACCATGAATTCCCGCGGATCGATCACAACCGCATAGAGATTGTCGGGCGCCTCGCGGTAGCGGCGGAGTTTGAGGTCGATCTCCACGCGCGTGTTTGACGGCGACAGCACCTCCGCCGCCAACTGAAAGCGCTCCGAGTAAAGATCATAGCTCGCCAGACCCGGGACGACCGCAACGTCAGGCTGCGCCTGGAAATTCCGTACCCCGTGATTCCGGACGGCAACGTTAACGTAGGCAAACAGATCAACATGCCGTGCGTCAGAGGCCGCGTTGAGAAGGCCGCAGAGGTTGAACGCGAGCCGCCGATGCGCATAGGTCGCCGGTGCTTTCATCACCGCGACGCCTTCGATCAGCTCCCAGTCTTCGCCATGAGGCCGCGTTTCCGCAAAGGCCATGAACTCATCAACGTCCATGCTTGCGAAAAAAGCTGCTGAGTCGACGGTCATGGCGCGCATCTCCGTCATCCGTGAACGGGCGATTGTCTTCGGGGAAAAACTCCTTTAGAGCGGAATTCCGGTCATATTGAAGCACTTCTCTGCGCCGTCATGGCCGGGCTTGTCCCGGCCATCCACGCCTTCCTTACTGCGGCTCAGCAAGACGTGGATGCCCGCGAAGACGGGTTCCCCGCCGCGTAACGCGGCGGGGTGTCTCTGCGCGGGCATGACGGCGGAGTGATTTCGACATGAACGGCAACCGCTGCAGTCCACATACCACAACAACGTAAAACACCGCCAAGCACAAGGGATGATCCGCCATGCTCATCGGCCACAACCGCAAAAAAATGCTCGGCGCCGAGTGCATGGCGGACATGCTCAAGGGCTACGGCGTCACCCACGTGTTCCACGTACCGGCGGTGCTGCGCAGAAGCTTCGTCGAGATGGAGCGCCGCACCGACATCAAGCGGCTGCACGTGCACGGCGAGAAATCCGCCGCCTACATGGCGGACGGCTACGCGCGCGCCTCGGGAAAGCCCGGCGTCTGCATGGCGCAGGTGATCGGCGCGCTCAACCTCGCGGCCGGGCTGCGGGACGCCTGGCTCGCGCATTCGCCGGTGATCGCCATGACCGGCGGGCGCGAGCCGCGCACCAAGTTTCGCAAGGTCTACCAGGAGGTCGACGACATGCCGTCGTTCGAGCCGGTGACCAAGTTCAACGCCACGGTGGACGACGTGGCGCGCTTTCCCGACATGGTGCGCCAAGCCTTTCGGGTTGCGGTCTCGGGCACGCCGGGCCCGGTGCATCTGCAATTCCGAGGTAACGAGGGGCAGGTCGATGCCGAAGGGGCCGAGATGGAGCCTTTGTGCGAGCCGCAATTCTCCCGCGTACCGCCGTTCCGTCCCGAGCCCGACGAGGCTAGCGTCGTGGCGGCGCTCAACGCTCTCCAGGCCGCTGAACGCCCCGTAATCGTGGCGGGCGGCGGCGCGCGCGCTTCGGGCGCGCAGGCCGGCGTGGTGGCGCTGGCCGAGGCGTTGCAAATCCCTGTCGCGACCTCGCTCAACGGCAAGGACACCGTTCCGGGCGCGCATCCGCTGTCGGTCGGCGTGGTCGGCTCCTATTCGCGCGAGAGCGCGAACCGCATCGTCAACCGCGCCGATCTCGTCTGTTTCATCGGCAGTGAGGCGGGCGGCATGACCACCCACTTCTGGGCGGTGCCGCCGATCGGCACGCCGGCAGTCCAGATCGACATCAATCCGGAGGCGCTGGGGCGCAATTACCCGCTGCTTGTCGCCGTCAATGGGGACGCGAAGGTAACGCTCGCCCGCATGCTGGCGGCGGCCGATCGCGGCAGCGCCGGCAAGCGCAAGGTCTGGATCGAAGAGACGCGGAAAATCTGCGCAGAGTGGCAGGAGAAATACCGCTCCCTGCTCGCATCGGACGCGGTGCCGATCCGCCCAGAGCGGCTGTGCGCCGAGTTGACCCGGCATGTGCCCGACGATGCCATCGTGGTGGTCGACACCGGCCATGCCGGCATGTGGATGGGCGGCATGTACGACCTCACAAGCCCGCGCCAGAGCTACCTGCGCAGCGCCGGCCATCTCGGCTGGGCGTTCCCGGCCGGGCTCGGCGCCAAGTGCGCCTGCCCGGACCGGCCGGTCGTGACATTCACGGGCGACGCCGGCTTCTGGTATCACATCGGCGAGATCGAGACCGCCGTGCGCTGGCGTATCAACGCCGTCACCGTCGTCAACAACAACGGCAGCGGCAACCAGTCGAAGCGCGGCTTCGACCGGGTCTATGGCGGCACCCAGACCGAAGGCGGGCGCACGCTGTGGACCTTCAACAAGATGAACTTCGCCCGCATCGCCGAGGACATGGGCGCGCTCGGCATCCGGGTCGAGAACGCAGCCGCGTTCCCGGCGGCGCTCGCTCAGGCGCTCGCCGCCAACCGGCCGGCCGTGATCGACGTGGTGACGGATATCGATGCGCTGGCGCCGCTGGCGGTGAGTTGAGGCAATGTTAGCGACTGTGAAATTCAGGGCACTTAATGCTGCGCGATTCGATCAGAACACACGCACCGGCCGGAGGCCAGCGGCCTCCATCTCAGCGAATTGAGCTGCGCCTTCTTCAGGAGTGGCCGATAACCGCAATGGAGAGTCCGGGTAGTTGATGCGAATACAACGTGATGCTACCCGCGTAATGACGGGCATTATCGTCGACAGCTCATCTGTCTCCGCTTGCAAATGTGAAAAGCCGAGATCACCAGTCCTCAGCTTAATGTGTGCACATCTGTCTCTCAACTTCGATAGACGGCGGCAGAGCTGTGCCACGTCAGTAACGTCAGGATACACCTCTTGGAATTCAGGAACAAAAAAACAAATGAATTCATTAAATTTTTTATTTGGCGTTACTCGGTAATGCATTTCGATAATCTTGTAATAAGATAAAAATCGAAATTGTGTAGGCAATCTGCAATTCATACCATCCGCGATGAGATGAATGATCGGGCGCATATTCGGCACGGCTGCGATTAGGTGCTTAAGACCATCCACGTTGACACGGTAGTCAGGGTTAAGCGGCTCAGTCACGTTAATAGCAAAGTCTGGTCCTTTGTCCGGTTCCAGGAAGTTCCACATGGCGAATGTAGCCTCGCCTCGTCGCAAATATTCGGCATCTCGATCATAAACGAGGCGGATGCAATCCAGGAGGTATCCCCTCAAACGGAGAAAGCGGCGAAAGTCCTCTGGATCAATCTTTTCATCCGATACATTTGGAATTGATATTCGAACGGCGCGGATAGTAGTTTGATCCCCCAAAATGGCTGTCTCCCACTCTCGGCCATCCTTGAGCTTAACAGGAATAGCAGCCAGAGGCGGTATCGATCTATTGTCTCGAAATTCTTCAAGTACTGGCAAAACGAGTGAGTACAGATAGCAGGTCTTCATGGTGGTATGATTCATGTATGTAACAATCGCCACTTCAGGGCGGCAGGCAACGCGTGCCCCAATAGTTAAATCTAGGGACTGACCCGCAGCACTGTGGGCCAATCCACCTCGTCCTCCTCCAGGAGCCAGTCTTCCTTAACGGCGGCGGCGTACCATTCCTGCCAGGCTGGCAGTGCCATCACGGCCTGCATGTAGGCCGCGGACGCCGCCCCGACCTCGATCCCGTAGGTATGGAAGCGCGAAACTACCGGGGCATACATGGCGTCGGCAGCGCCGAAGCGGCCGAACAGGAACGGCCCGTCATGGCCGAAGCGGGCGCGGCAGCCGGACCACATGGCGTCGATGCGCGCCACGTTGGCGGCGGTCTCGGCGCTGAGCTCAAGCTTCTTGACCGGACGCCACATGTTCATCGGACACTGGCGGCGCAGCGGCACGAAGCCCGCATGCATCTCGCTGGCGATGGCGCGGGCGTGCGCGCGGGCTGCCGCGTCGCGCGGCCACAGGCCGGCATCGGCAAATTTTTCCGCGACATATCCCAGGATGGCGAGCGATTCCCATACCGTCACGTCGCCGTCCTGAAGGATCGGAACCTTGCCGGCAGGCGAGAGCGCCAGGAATTTCTCCCGGCTCCCCGGGTAATAGATCGGGATCACGGTTTCGGCGAATGGGATGCCGGTAACCTTGAGGGCAATCCACGGACGGAATGACCACGACGAATAGTTCTTGTTGCCGAGGGTGAGGTGAAGAGCCATGACGATCACTTCTTCGCGGCGTCCCGCATCTCGATTGGCCCGCCCGCATCGCGCCAGGCGCCGAAGCCGCCGCCGATGTGGGCAACCGGCTTCAACCCCATGCGCTGCGCGGTCTGGGCGGCAAGCGCCGAACGCGCGCCGCCGGCGCAAAAGAATACGAATTTCCGGTCCGCCGCGAACACCGGCTTGTGATACTTGCTGGCCGGGTCGAGCCAGAATTCCAGCATGCCGCGCGGGCAATGGAACGCACCCGGAATGCGCCCCTCGCGGTCGAGCTCGCGGATGTCGCGCAAGTCAACCAACGTCACGTCGCCTGAGCCGTGAAGCCTCATCGCCTCTGCAACTGGCAGCGTCTCGATTTCACGCTCGGCCGCCGCCACCATGTCGGCCACGTGCAGGGTGATGTCTTGCGCCATCAGGGCTCTCCTATCGCGCCGCAATGTGGCAGAGCCACGGTGGCGGTCAAGCCCGCGGCAGGGTCCCCCCGCGGCGAAAGTCAGTCGTGCTGGAGTTCGCGGACGAGCCGTTCGAGCTTTGCCACCTTGGCTGCGAGCTCTGCGTAATCGAGCGGCTCCTGAAAGTATCCGTCGGTACGGGGCACAATGATCTCCTTGCAGCGGCATATCTGGCCGCCGCGGGTACGTGCAAGCGCTATTGCGGCGGGATGCCCTCGGTCGTTCGCCATTCCTTGAGCAGCGCCTGGCGACGGCGCGGATAGCGCTTGTCGGAGAGTTTCAGTGTGGCGATGCGATCGGTGCGGAAGTGGCGATAGTCACCGCGCAATTCGCACCACGCCGCGACGATGCGGACGCGATCGAAAAACGCCAGAGCAAACGGCCACACCGTGCGCCGTGTCTGCACCTCGTCCTGGTCAACGTAGCCGATGCTCAGCTTGCGTTCCGTCCTGATGGCCTGACGGATCGTTGCGAGCTCCGCGTCGCCGGCTGCGATCTCATCGCCCGGCCCGACCAAGAGCCCGGTGGCGTCGGCGCCGTCCCGCATATCGTCGGGCAGAACCGCAACGATCTTGGCGAGCGCGTTGCGGGCTGCCGCGCTGAGCGGTGCGTCGGCGCGCTCCGCGACCCAGCGCGATCCGAGCACCAGCGCCTCGATCTCCTCCTCGGAGAACATCAAAGGCGGCAACATGAAGCCCGGGCGAAGCACGTAACCGATGCCTGCCTCGCCATCGATGCGGGCGCCCTGGGCGTTGAGCGTCTCGATATCGCGATAGAGCGTGCGCAACGACACGCCAAGCTCCTGCGCCAGCGCCGCCCCGCTGATCGGAAAGCGATGCCGCCGAAGGAGCTGGATCAGATCAAGCAGTCGTTGCGCGCGGGACACGGGTGATGGCCATTCGAAGTCCGCATAATCTTATCATCGACCGCTGCCGATTGTTGTCAGCATAAAGACTGCGGTTTGACCTTGATCGGCGCCGCCCTACCGGCCATATGCCGAGCTGTGACTTCGCACGAGGAGCGACGGCGAGAACGCCTGCGGCGTTTTGCGCTGCGGATGATTGGTCGAAGGCCTACACTATGAACCTTCATGACGACGCCCGCCCGCATGGCCATCACGGCGGCGCCGCGCCGGTTGCGGGAGGCGCCAAAGACCCGGTCTGCGGCATGACGGTCGATCCGCAGAAGACACCACACCGGGCCATCCATTCCGGGAAAGACTATTTCTTCTGTTCGTCCGGCTGCCGGACAAAATTCGAAGCTGACCCTGCTCGCTACCTGGCTGCCGAGGAACGCCCGCCGAAACCTGCGGCCGCTGGAACGATCTACACCTGCCCGATGCATCCGCAAATCCGCCAGCCCGGTCCGGGCAGTTGCCCGATCTGCGGCATGGCGCTCGAACCGGAAGTCGCTACCGCGGACGCCGGTCCGAGCCCGGAACGCGTCGACATGGAGCGGCGTTTGTGGATCGGCCTCGCGCTGGCGGCGCCGGTTGTTGTCCTTGAAATGGGCGGGCATATCGCCGGCCTGCACCTCGTGCCGCCCGCGCTCTCGACTTGGATCCAGTTCGCCCTGGCGACGCCGGTCGTGTTGTGGGCCGGCTGGCCGTTCTTCGTTCGCGCCGTGCAATCCTTGCGTACGCGCAATCTCAACATGTTCACCCTGATCGCCATGGGCACCGGCGTCGCATGGCTCTACAGCGTGGTTGCGACGCTGGCGCCGTCGGTGTTTCCGGCGGCATTTCGCGGCGCCGACGGCACGGTCGCTATCTACTTCGAGGCCGCCGCGGTGATCACGGTCCTGGTCCTGGTCGGGCAGGTCCTGGAGCTGCGGGCGCGTGAGCAGACCGGAGGCGCGATCCGGGCCTTGCTTGATCTTGCGCCCAAGACAGCGCGGCGCATTCGCCCGGACGGCACGGACGAGGATGTCGGATTGGATGCGGTCGCGGTCGGCGATCGCCTGCGCGTGCGTCCCGGCGAGAAGGTGCCGGTCGACGGCGAGCTCATCGAAGGCCGCAGCGCCGTCGATGAGTCGATGGTCACCGGCGAATCGATGCCGCTCACCAAGAGCGCCGGCGCCCGGCTGATCGGCGGCACCATCAACCAGACCGGCAGCTTCGTCATGCGGGCCGACAAGGTCGGCAGCGAAACGCTGCTGGCCCGGATCGTCCAGATGGTGGCGCAGGCGCAACGCAGCCGCGCGCCGATCCAGCGCCTCGCCGACCAGGTCTCCGGCTGGTTCGTGCCGCTGGTGATCGCGGTTGCTGTCATGGCGTTCGCGGCTTGGGCGACCTTCGGACCGCAGCCGCGTTTTGCCTACGGTCTCCTGGCGGCGGTCTCGGTGCTCATCATCGCTTGCCCTTGCGCGCTCGGCCTGGCCACGCCGATGTCCATCATGGTCGGGATCGGCCGCGGAGCGCGCGCCGGCGTGCTGATCAAGAACGCGGACGCGCTGGAGCGGTTCGAGAAGGTCGACACCCTGGTGGTCGACAAGACCGGCACGCTGACGCAAGGCAAGCCGCAGGTTGTCGCGGTGAAAACGGTCGCGGGGTGGAGCGAGGACGCCGTGTTGCGGCTCGCGGCGACCGTGGAGCGCGGCAGCGAACATCCGCTGGCGGCTGCGATCGTGGCGGGGGCGCAGGCGCGTGCGCTCAAGCTCTCCGAAGCTGACGATTTCGACGCTCCCGCCGGCAAGGGCGCGGTCGGAACCGTCGAGGGCCGGCGCGTCGTCATCGGCAACGCCCGCATGATGGACGATGCCGGTATCGACGTCGCGGCCCTGGAGGCCGATGCCGGGGAGCTGCGCCGGGAGGGTGCGACCGCGCTATTCGTGGGCGTGGACGGAAGCGCCGTCGGCGTCATCGCCATCGCGGATCCGGTGAAGTCGACGACGCCAGACGCCGTTGCGGCGCTGCGCAAAGCCGGAGTGAGGATCGTCATGCTCACCGGCGACAACCGCACGACGGCGGAAGCGGTCGCCCGTAAATTGGGGATTTCCGAGGTCGAGGCCGAAATCCTTCCCAACGATAAGGCTCGCGTGGTGGAGCGCCTGCGCGAGGCTGGCCGCGTGGTCGCGATGGCGGGAGACGGCGTCAACGATGCCCCGGCGCTGGCGGCGGCCGACGTGGGCGTCGCCATGGGAACTGGCACTGACGTCGCGATCGAGAGCGCCGGCGTCACGCTGCTGAAGGGGGACCTCACGGGCCTTGTGCAGGCGCGCCGGCTGTCGCACGCCACCATGAGCAACATCAGGCAGAACCTGTTCTTCGCCTTTATCTACAATGCCGCCGGCGTACCGATCGCAGCCGGCGTGCTTTACCCGATCATGGGCGTCTTGCTGTCACCCGTGATCGCGGCGCTTGCGATGTCGCTGTCATCCGTCAGCGTCATCGCCAACGCGTTACGCCTGCGGTTCGCGACGCTCGCGGAGTAGGATGGGTTGAGCTCTTGCGAAACCCATCACGGCGCTGCCACCGCGAGGTCGAGATGGGTTTCGCTTTCGCTCAACCCATCCTACGATTCCTATCGCGATTTTGCCCACGCGGTCCGGCTTTGCGGCTCGACAGCGTGGGCAAAAATCGCCGGCGACGTTCCTGCAAGCTTGCAGGCAGAGGGCGCGATTTTTGCCCACCCTACGTGTACCCCACGTCGCCTCAAATAATGGCTCAG
>Ga0137390_10005727_pt1 | contig 10510 bp, 11 predicted proteins | sample 15con2h24AmetaG_FD_104937 | JGI IMG/M metagenome (GOLD analysis project Ga0137390, IMG submission 104937) | Vadose zone soil microbial communities from Angelo Coast Range Reserve, California, USA - 15con2h2.4A metaG | ecosystem: Environmental > Terrestrial > Soil > Vadose zone > Saprolite... | reverse complement strand
GAGCCACGCTCACTTTTTTGCGGCAGGACTCGAAAAATGCGACAGGGTCGTTCCCGTATCTAGGCGCGGATCCAATGAAGGGTATGAAATGGAAGACTTCCGGGGGTAATGACGGGTCTTTGGGCAAGACCTAAGCGGCATGTCAGCGTCAAAGTGTCGGCGAGGGGGCCTTAGAGCTCACCAGTTGACGTAGGACATTGAGTAAAATAGCGAAGACTGGGATGTTAATGAACGCGAGGAGGGCGACGTGCGACGTAGAATTTGGGAGGAACTTCTGGGTATCGAAAAGGTGACTAGACAAGGTATTGTTGGTGAGCCCCATTACGCGAGTCTTATGGGGGGAGAAGGTGTGGCACACTGGCGTGCGAACGAATTAAATAGTGGAAGGAAATACTGAAAATTGGACGAGGCAGAATCGAACGATACGCCATTATCATAAAGTATGTGTAAAAAGTAGCGGGCGGGCCGTGAGAGAAAAATCACCTGTTTTAGGATCTACTTGTCAACTTTACTCTGAGTAAGGGATGCGTTGTCAGCATTATCTTATCTATCGTCACCGCCATCTCCGTTCCAATCTCCTGCTCCGTCTCTGCTCCCTCCAGGATCCCGAACAACCCAAGGTTCGCGACGTGCACCTCTTGTACCCATGTCCCACGGAAAATATCCTTCCGTGCCCCCGCACTCACCCGTCCCGTCATGGCCTCGATGGGATTATACCCGTCAATTTTTGCGCCGCTTTCCAGCCAGCCTTTGACAAAAGCCAACGCCCACCATCTATTGTGCGATTGCTCGATCCATTTCAACCTCTGCTCCCTCGCACTAATATGGTCGAGGGTGCTTTGCAGTTCCCTGCTGCTGAATAGAGGCTTCTTGTGAAGCAACGCGTGCTTGATCTGCCAATGAGTGACGAGGTCCCCGTAGCGGCGCAGTGGTGATGTTGCCCTGGTATACCCTTCACCTTTCGCCACGCCCAACGCCCAATGTTCCGCGGGCTCTAAAGTATACCGACTCAATGGATATTGAAGTTCCTTGCGTCGTACGTCAAAGAAGTCCACGCAACCATTCTCGTCACGCAACCCGAGTAGGTCTGCGAACACGTCGTTGCTTCCCATTGGCGCGGCCATGGATCGCCTCGCAAGTGGAACAGCATGGTCCAGTCCAAAAAGTGACGCAACACGATTCGCAACTTGTGCCGCTTCGGCGACGATCTGCCGCGACCCCAGCGAAAATGGTTTCCGAATAGCATAGGAGATTTGTGGATATCCTAGAAACAATCTCGGCCGCATCAAGTCGACCATGCCAACGGGAACCGGCTTGGGCGAGACGCTCAGTTCAGGACGTCCTAATCCGTAGAAGAAGGTAGACATGCCGAGTCGATGCGCCGTCATACGCTTCGAGAATAGGTCGAGTAATTGAAGATTCTCCATGTCGGCAGGCGATAAGTTCAGAGGATTGGGAAATGATGCCGTGGGCCGACCAAAAGGGAAAGTCGCGTCATCAGATTGGAATGACATTGCGATGTCAACATCGTCGTATTTTAGTGTGCGGACATTGCGAACGATACCCGCACGGACCCTGTAGTCAACAATATCACCACTCGGATTGACCTTGGCGCTGAAAGTCAGAACATTTTCCGCCTGGCCATTTTTCGCAGCATCGCCTAAACTAAGTTTGCCGATCACAAGTGACTCTGGGAGCATGGGCCGCGAGCTATGGTGAAAGTAGAGAGTCTGGATGGCGTTACGAGCATGACGGGCCGCGGAATGCGTAGGTGGTAGAATGGCTGTGGGGTCTGCAACATGAACATGGACCCAAAGATTGGAAGGGTCAGCCATGTCGCGTTCGACAGATATACCATCGTCAAGCTCCTGGGCTCCGTAATCGTCAATCGTGTAGACGGGAAGCTGACCAAAGTCATGACGAATGGATTCCAGCGGATCAGTGGGGTACAAGTCATCAGGGCCGAGGGATGGGGTAATCGTAGCCGACTTAGACACCTGATTGCGCTTCATGAGAGGTACGGGATCTGGAGTGGCGGTCATGAGAGAGGGTTGGGCTTCCCTGAGCGATGCAACGTCTTGCCAAGGAGGGAGCACGCCAAGGTCAACAAGGAACTGGCGCACTTGTGCAGAGTCGACATCACCACCATACAATCTAATGGGCTTTATTATATTGCAGATTAAGGGGGTGTATTGGTCGGTCTGGACCGAGCGTATGTCGACCAGGGAATCGAGGAAAAAATGGATAAATAGTTGGTCGTCTTCGGTAAAAGAAAAGTCCGTCGCAGGATGATAAGATGGGACCTGATTCTTTGAATTCTTGGACATCTCCCGCAATCCGAGAATGATCTCCTTGGCACGTAACGTAAATTGTCTGAGGCGCGGGCTGTCACTGTGCATCAAACACGAGACCTGATTGTAACGGCCAATGTGAGAGCGAGGTCTCACATAGAACATCTGGGACGAAAGGAAGTTGTGGTTGTCCATGACGAACATCTGAGAATGTTTCATCAAGTGGGAGTATACTGCGTGTAGGACTAGGCTGCGGTCCGAGTTCTGGGGTTTCAGAAGCTTGGCAGCTTCCGCGACAGTGATAGATGCCCAGGCGTCCTTGTGAGAAGCGCTGACCCGCGGGTACACCGAGTTGAACGGCGCAGCATACCCGTTAAAAAGGTCTTCGGTAGACTTAATGAATGCGCGCACTTTCCCCGCGACGGATACTCGCGCCATGAGCTCTTTGGAGTTGATTGGTTTGTCTTCGGTGCCGCAACGTTGGATGTGGAAGGGATCCACGAATTTAGGTACGGCATGGAGGATATCGTGAGCAAAATGGACTGTGATACGCCCATCTGCGAATAGCGTCTGGACCATCTTACGTCCTTGGTCAGGGACGTCTCGTAGTATGACGCCGAACACGGGGTAATTCTTCCTGGTGGAAAGGGCTCCGTTCACCATTAATCGCAGGAGGTTTAAATACACTCACCAACGAACTTCCACTAGTGCACCAGGGCCCACTCCTGGTGGCAGCTCAGAGGTACCTTCTTCGAGGTGTGGAGCCATGCGTCGAACGACATCTCGAAAATCTTTCTCTGCGGCTGTGGGTAAACGATGTTCATCCAGAATAGAGTTGACAAGTGTCAGCTCCGTCGAACGATGTTTTTTGGGCGAGACCCGTCCAGCTCGGTGGGATCCGGCGAGAGTCAAAAGGTTCAGCGCAGACTTACTCCACGCCTGCTTCGTCCTCTCGGGTGCATTTTTAAGGGTCGAGGCTGACAGCGATGACCGGAAACGTCTTGATACGAAGGATCGTGTGGGTGGGTGGGGAGTGAGGGGGGAAGCAAGTCGTCCTCCACGTCCACGATGCATCGCTGGACTGGCGGAAAAAGTGAGCGCGTTAAGCGGGCCGCGCCACGTAGGCTGGACTAAGGCTGGTCACGCGGTCCATAGGAACGAGAACGACTTGCCGTCACGACCCACTATGTTTAAGCGCGTTGACAGACGACGCAAACGCAAGGAAATCGAGGAAAGACTCGGCCTCGATGACGATGAGAGGGGAGTCTTTGGACTACACGACACTGACTCGTCAGAATCCGAATCTGATGCGTCCGAGTCTGCCTCAGCTTCCTCCTCATCGGCGACATCTTCGAATGGGTGTCGTACACAACCGAGGAAAAAGCGGAAGCGTGGCACTTCTTCGCCGTCTAACGACGAGAGCGGCGAGGACGAGGATGGCGAGTCCGCAACAGATGAAGACGAGGAGGGGAGTAGTGAACACGGGATCGCTCTTCGTCTGACAATTGCTTCTGCGCTTAAAGAGCCTATTCACCTCATCCGCCCTGATCCTGAAGCATGGGTATGTACTTTCTGTCCGGGAAAGATTCTGAAGCACGCGGCAATGGTAAAAGTTCACGAAGCTTCACGAGTGCGTACGCTACAAACATGTAAGTAGCCATCGCACTCATGAACTTCTCACAGATTCACCAGACCCGTTTCAAACGCATACAAGAACTCGCTATGGAATTCAGTCCGGATGAAGACATTCGAAGCGTACTTGCCAAACCAACGACAGATGTACAGCCCAAGACAGGCGATGCTACTTTGTCTCGCAGGGCGGAACACAGGGTACGTCGAGATGCTATATACATTATTTTTTCCGCTGAAACCTGGCACGGCCCAAGCAGAAAGTCAAGCAGGCGAAATTGAAGGAGAAGCGTAAGAAAATCAAAGAGAGGAAAGCAGCTGCCATGGCCGCGGCGAGAGCCAAGGCAACGAAAACGGCCGAGACAGAGGCTATTGCAGGACGCTCCTCTGAAAGGGATGATGTCACCCAGGCATCCAAGCGCATCAAAGTTGAGTCAAGTGAACCGTCCAGAAAGATCAAGAACGTGCATCGCACGTCCCTCCAAGCAGAGCAGAGGAGAAGAGTCCCCAAGACGAGTCGAGAGAACAAGGGAACGACTAAAATTTCCGTACCTGTAAAAAGCAAGAGGAAGCCACAGATACGCGGTGCTACACTCGCCTAGGGTACGCAGAATGTCGTGTATGCCAAAAGTTCCGTAATACTTCTAGAATGACGAATTTGCCTCCGTTGACCCTTACAGAAGTAATGTCTGACTCGGTCTTTGAAAGAAGACAGGAGCGGCTGTAACGAACTATGGTACTATAGGTAAGACAATGTTTAAGCGACCGTATGTTGGACTTGCCTTAAAGTTGGGCTATGTAGGATCAAAACGTCTGAGACACGTCGTGTTGATAAGCCAGGTGACCCCTCAGAAAACAACGTAGATACGCTGGGCAAGTAATGATATGCATGGCCGCAGCTAGACGACGGCGCTACGGTAGTGTAGTGTTTATCATATTACACGCGCTAGTCCGTACACTAATTTCGTTACGAGAAAATCCATGAAAGCGAACGGATATATATAACTCTTCGATCGGATACCTCATAATCAAGCGGAGTGGAGTAGGTGCTCTGTTGAATCAAGGACCTGAAATAACGTGAGGACCAACAACGTGGGCGAAACTATGAAGCAGAATGACCTGTTGAATATCGGGTCGCTCCTGCGGGTTGCTTTTCAACATACTATCGATGAGCGCCTTCAGACCCTGGGAGTAACTTGACGTAGGATGCTTGTACTGCGCATTGAGCACGGCCATGGCTATTGAACCACCCTGTTCTGTAGTTTGCGTGTTTTCGAACGGAGAGTGCAGGTACGCGAGGGCGAACAGAACGCATCCCAACGACTTGCATGGTACCCACCACGTGAGCGAGGAATCACCGTTGAGGAATGAGACACCATACCCAGATGTCGACTTTCTCGTCGAGAGTCGTTCCTGTTTTAACATCGAACAGCTCGGGAGCACGATACGCCATCGTGCTGTGTTCGGCGGCGATGTCCTGTTGTAACAGGGCTTGGGAGCGATTCCCGATCATTATCCGCGCCTTCGTGCAGCTGCCGAAGTCCATCAGGATCGGCGTCACGCCATCGTCCGTGATCATGATATTCCTACTTGCCGTGTGACTACAGCGTCGACAGCAGGACAGTGCGGGCGACTCACCCAGGTTTTAGGTCCCGATGCGCATAAGGCACGAGCTCGCCTGAACCACTTTGCGCCGTATCTTGATCATCCTCGAAGATGACATCACCCTCGTCAAGGGGCTCGCTTGTTACAAGTGGCACGCGCGAAGAATTACGCTTGCCCGTTCCGGGCACATACGAGTACCCGTCTTCGGCATCCCCCTCTGGGTGCGGAAACATATCGGTCTCTTCATGGAGGTCATCGTTCCCTGGACTGGGTGGAGGTTGATGCGAAGAAGAGGTGCCAGAAGAGGGCTTTTCAGAGCGATAATGATGCATGGCACGCACGGCTTCGCAAGTGCCCTTGAAGAGGCGCAAAAGGTGTTGCTCCGAAAAACGTTCTCCGGTTTGGGTATATGTGTTTATTGCGTCTTGTAAGTTTCCGCGCTGCATTGCAAGTCAGAAAGACGCGACAGAATTGAACGAGACGCGGGAAAGCGGGCCTTGTAGAGGGGGAGGAAGAGGTAGACGATTTTGCCTTCGCCGCCAGAATCTTGCAGTACTGCCGAATCCTGCAGAGGGTCAACATCAGCCCTTGGGGCGATGAAAGATGCATATTACTCACATATAATTGGATGGTGTTAGGGTGCCTGAGAAATGGGTGCTTAGCTGGCAGATGATGTGGATAAGGATGAGGGCGTACTTGAATCTCCGGTATGCCGCGACTTCGCGCATGACTGCTTCGACACCCTCTGCGCCAGTTGGGCACCGAATTTTCTTCAGGGCAAACTCTTTCTGAGCCAACGCGATTTGCATCAGTGGTTATAACTCGGTCATAGTCGCACAATGACGCGCTCACCCCGCTAGCCTCGTCCTGCGCGAGGTAGACGAAAGAAAATCCACCTTCTCCTAAGACCTTCACGATCTTAACTAGGAAATTTCGTTGAGTTCTCGCTTCGGGTTGGCGTGTAATGGTTGGGTACGTACACATACGACCGTTAATTTTGAGCCTGGATTGTTGCTGGCACATGCAACCAGAGATGACAGAGAGTATATCCTTGGCATGATACTTGATATTCTCCAATGCATGGTGAAGTGAGGGAGGTAAGGAGTCCATGGTCGTTTGCTGTAACTGCTGTGATACTTGCTGTGCTGAGGCCAACGGCCAACGGGTTGAAATCTTAATGACGCTCGTATACAAACCCACGTGGCAGTTGGATCGCCTTACGCAGGCCAAGTGAACGCCAACAACTTGAACGTTGCCGGGACTCCTTTCGTTTATCCACTGTCGTCCTACAAACTATCGAACCCCGTCTAGGACGGCAATTCTATTGCTTGCATTGCATAAAGAGATTCCTTAGTCGCCATCCTCAAACATAAGAGACGTGTTTCTCAAACCACAGGCAGGTTTCGGACACAGACCCCGGTAAAATGCGCCACTTACGAAATGCCGTTACACCCCTTGTCGCGATTCATCTTGCCTTTCCTCTGCGACGGCCATGAACTGGACGAAGTGTCTAATGTATCCCCGGCGTACTCCCACAACGGAACTTGCGAGCGACGATGTCTGATATTCTGTCATCGATTGTCTGCCGAGAGCGATCGCTTCGCAGAGCTAACGAGGGGCAATTTCTTATGGTCTGCTCGGAAACGATCGTGTAGGCCCACAGATGCACCGCGAGCGGCACGCTCTCAACTGTTCCTGACGGTGATGTGCGAAACGAGGTGATTTACTACTTCTGTAAATCCTGCTTGTTATTGGGTCACGGATCATCGTGATATGGCTCGGACATAAAGCTCCCTCTGGTAGTCCCATGGCCACTGAAGCAAATCTAGATGAGACCTCAAAGGCTATTCAGCTCGACATCTTTGTATTTTGCCGTTGTCAAGACAGCCCATAAAACGGGACGCGGTCCAGTATTCTCAGTGACGGGAAGAAGTCATATCATGATGGGTAAACGCGAGTGCTCGGGCCGTGGAAAATGACTGTCATATTGTAAAGAGCTCTGCCACTGCTCTGCTATCGTAAGGGCTTCAAATATTCGGGTCGCTATGGGCATCCGTCGTCGAATAGCAGAATAGACTTGTGCGACGCATCGAGAGTGTCCATGCCATGATACAGTACTGACGAGTGTGAATGTCGGCCGTCACTGCAGCCAATTGTCTGCTCTTTTGTTCGAAGGACGGCCACCAATGTCAAATTCACCGAAGTCCGAAGTCTACAAGACGGTCTCTACGAGTACACGGCACTGTCCCCCCCGAAAAGTACGGTCAATCATCGTAACCTAGCTCCTTGTCCCTCTTGCCTCTTCTCCAGTCCTGTCTTTCCTCATCGGTCAGCGCCCACCAGCCCTCCACCTCATCCTCCAGCTCCATCTCCCACTTCTCCTCTAACTGGAGCATCTTCTTGCTCTTCTTTGGTGGTGGCGGCCGTGGCGGAGGCGGCGGCGGGGTACGTCGAGTTGCGTGTAACGGTGCGATGCGGCGAAGCGCGGACTTGGTCGTCTTCGCGAGAGGGGACGCGATTGGAGACGAGGAGGCTGAAAACGGCGCGCTCGGATGCGAGGCGGCACGCCTGATCAGCTCCCGCATGGGGGTCTTCTGGTCAAAACGACTGAGTGTATAACGTAATTTGCCTGGGGCTGGCGTTTCTTTTGTGGGGTCTGGTTTCGGCCGGTCATCCTCTTGGACAGAGACACTGGGCTGCGGATTCTCCTAGGTGGGGTAAGTCATGGAAACCGCTGAAATTGCCATCAGACCAACCTGGAGCGGTGCAGCCGGTCTTTCGGGTTCGGTTGCGCGCGACCTGGACTTATCGTACTCGCGGGTGCGGGAGGTGGATGCACCTTCCGCATCATGCTCATCTTTTCCGGACTCCTCTCCTTCCTCCTCGCCTACCGCAACTCGTTCGTTCCTTGGTCCGATTCCTGGAGGAGCCCCGCTATCTACGGAATGAGGTTCACGTGTTTTTTGCGTTCTTTTGTGGGGTTTGCCCCTAGATGACGACTGCCTCTTCGGAGCGAGTATCAGTTCGTCCTCACCGTCAGACGCCTGTTGAGGAGACACATGTCCGTCCTCGCCTTCAACGGTTTTGGGCGCAAGTTCTGCAGCGATGAGAGACGAAGCTAGACGATCGTTTCTCGACTCGGAGCTATTGCTTTCCAGACTTCTGCTATCCTTCTTATTCGCTTTGACCTTCTTCCTCCCTTGCTGGCGCGGTGACGTGATTACAACCTCTAACACGGTTTTCTTCCTGGATTTATTGGCCCCCTTACTCTCTGGCCTGGCGCTTGCGCTGCCGTCGTCCTTTTCAGTTTCTTTCGAACTCTTGGGTTTCTTGGGCGTTCTTTTCACCTCATATCCGTGCTCATTATTCTTCTCATCGGTGTTCAGATTTTGGCCGCATTCCACTGCACATGTAGCACCGAAATTACCCTCCAAAGGTGGTCGGTGTTCTGACCGAGGCGACGTGACACTAACTTGCATAGTCGTCGGCCAATTCAGGTCGGGAAGGTCATCTACTGGTGAGTGGGGATGACCAGTACGTTTCCGTTTCCTTCTTTGTGTGGGGCTCTGCTGAGGCGGAGAGTCGGGAGCAGCAGTTACATCAAGGGGATAGGGCCGTGGAGGAGTAGAGTTGATCACTGTACTTGCAGGAAATGGGTCCGAGGGCGGCAATAATGGGCTCGAGCTGGGTATTGGGATTGTCACAGGGTCGGACGGCAACTGTGGATCGTTTCCAGTACGTCTGATTGGGCGTAGTTTCGGCTTTTCTTTCGACTTTCGGGCCGGTGTCGTGACAAGGTCATCATCAGTGATGTCAATGACATCTTCTGAATACTGTGGAGAGCGCTTTGTGGATTTGCGGGTGCGCATCTTGGCACGCTCAGCGATGTCCGGGGAAAAGTCGTTAAAATCGGGGCCAGTAACGTATGTAGCGCCCTTGGCCACCGTAGAATCAGAAAGGGCCACGACCATGGGTTGATCCCTGCGGTCAGAACTTGGCGTACGGGGGAAAACAGGGTCGCTGATGGACGTGTTCATTTCGGGGTTAGCACCGGTGCGAGTAAATATTGGTCTAGGGCGTGGTCTCGAGTTTTTCTTACTCGAGGCTTCCGAGATTGAAGACAAGTCGACATGAAGGGGCGGCGGGAAGGACGAGATTGTTGTCCTCGCGGAGTGGTCAGGTCCAACAGAGGATATGTGTGAATTATTCTCAGCAGGTACTGATGTGAAGGGCTTTATGCTGGAGATAGCATCCTCTAACGAAGATACGAGGGAAGGTACGTCACTGGTACGGGCCCAACCCTAGCTACGATGATGCGCACCTGGGAGAATGGGAGAGACAGAAGGGTGACCGTCGATTTCCGACAGTTGGTCTTCCTCTTCGCTATCTTCGATTATCCAGTCGGCTTTTCCCTCGGTCATTAGATAAGGTGTAGTCGCTATTAACGAGAGTGTCCACTCGCATAATGCGACGCGACGCGTTTACCATGTCATGTGACTGACATTCTCTCTGCGCTGGACCGCACACTCCGTATCTCATCATGTCTCCTCCAGATTCACATTCACCCACGACTACTTCGATCACACCACCTAGGCCGAGGTCTTCGAACAAGGTGCTTCCGTCTCCCCTACGTCCTCACTCTGCGCCGCAGCCTTCCGGCTCTCCGCGGTCTGCGATCACGCCGACCGCTGCGTCTCCACAGCCAACCATCGGCTCAGTTACTTCCCCTGCGACCGCCCCTCCGGAACGCTCGAAGAGAAGGGCAAGAGATTTGCTACGCAAACACTATGGGTTAAACATCACTCCGCCACCACCATCCAGTCGACCCATGGGTCCAATGGATTTAGGTCAGCGCTCTCGTGAAATACCCCACACCCGGTTAACAAGGCAGCAGATTCGCCGGCCTTCGATGCGAAGGCGTATTACGATCAGCTCATTACTACAGCATCGCTTACGACACTGCTGAAGAAAGAGAATGATCTGCT
>Ga0137390_10005717_pt1 | contig 10516 bp, 8 predicted proteins | sample 15con2h24AmetaG_FD_104937 | JGI IMG/M metagenome (GOLD analysis project Ga0137390, IMG submission 104937) | Vadose zone soil microbial communities from Angelo Coast Range Reserve, California, USA - 15con2h2.4A metaG | ecosystem: Environmental > Terrestrial > Soil > Vadose zone > Saprolite... | reverse complement strand
GGCGGCGCCTGGTACGAGAGCGGGCCCGACCCCGTGTTCGCGCAGGCCGCGGCCGATCGGCCGAGCCGCTTCGTCCGCGTGATGATCCTGCCGCGGGCGCTGCTCGGCAAGAGCTCGATCGAATACGTCAACGCCGACGACAAGGCGAAGCCGCGGCTGCAGCAGTACAAGATTTTCGCAGACATGCCGATCATGCGGCCGAAGGAGTAGCAGGCGGAGTTGACCTCGCCCTTCTCACCCGCATCATCCCGCGAGCTCGATCACCAGATAGTCCTCCTCGACCGATACCGCGAAGGTTTCCGCGACATAGGGCCCTTTCACCAGCGTCGCGCCCGGCTCGACCGACACCTTGAACGCCCGCGCGCGGGTCGAATTCGGATCGCACCAGGATTGGCCGGTGCGGATGTCGAATTCCCAGCCGTGCCACGGGCAGCGCAGGAATTCGCCCGGCCGCGCGAGCCGATAATGGCCGGGCTCGTCGGACTGCACGAGCGCGACGATGCGGCCCTGGCAGAGCGGACCGCCGGCATGCGGGCAGCGGTTGGCGAGCGCGAAATAGTCTCCGTCGAGATTGAACAGGCCGATCTCGCGCCCCTTCACGGTCACGACCTTCGACGTGCCGGGCGCGACCTCGCTCGCCTTGGCGACGACCTCGCGCGTCACGGCAGCCCGTACAGCGCCTTGGCGTTGTCCCGGAACACCTTGCGCTTCTGCTCCTCCGTGAGCGGGAACTTGAACGCCTGCTGCGGATGGTCGAAGTCCCAGTGCGGGTAGTCGGTCGAGAACATCACGCGGTCCCAGCCGATCCACTCGATCACCTCGGCGAGATGTTTTGGATCGTCCGGCTCCTCGATAGGCTGGGTGGTGAACCAGCAGTGCTCGCGCAGGTACTCCGACGGCGGCCGCTTGAGATGCGGCACCTCTGCGCGCATGCGCCGCCAATGCTTGTCCATCCGCCAGCCGAGCGCCGGCGCCCAGGTGAAGCCGCCCTCGATCAGCACGACATTGAGTCCGGGGAAGCGCTCGAACACGCCCTCGAACACGAGATTCATCACCGTGGTCTGCATGCCGGTGGTGGTGGCGTAGTGCTCCTGCAGGTAATAGGTCGGCCAGCCCGAGCCGGTCGAAGCGTGGCCGCCGCTGAAGCCTTGCACGTGCAGCGCGATCGGCCGCCGGCAGCGCTGCGCCGCCTCGTAGATCGGCCAGTAGCGGCGATGGCCGAGCGGATCGCTCGAGCGCGGCGATATCAGGATCTGCACAAACGCCGGATCGCCGGCGCGGCGCTCGATTTCCTCGACCGCGAAGTCGGCATCCTCCTGCGGCACCACGATGCCGGCGCGCAGCCGCGGCTCCGGCTTGACCCAGGCCTCGACCTGCCAATCGTTGACCGCCCGCGACAGCGCCGCGGCGAAGTCGAGGTTGCGCTCCTCCATGCCGCCTTTGCTCAATTGCATGAGCATGCCGCATTCGACGCCGTTGGCGTCGAGATGCTGGCGGCGCATCAGCGCGAGATCGGAGCCGGGCGGTCCCTCGTTTGGGAACGCGTCGAGCCGCATGCCCGACGCCATCATGCGCGGCCAGGCGAGCTGCCCCGAGAGGCCCTGGCGCAGATGCTCCCCGAACATTGCCATGTGCTCGCGCCAGCGCGCCGGCAGGAACGGATGGAGGTCCTTCGGGCTGCGATAGGCCGGGTGGATGTCGCAGTCGACGATCGTGAGCCCGAGCGCCGGGCTCGCTTGCCGAAGCGGGACGTTCATCGCACGGCCTCCTGCCTCGCCGCATCGCCGACGGTGTCGCCCGCGACCGCCGCCGGCCGCAGGCGCGGATAGGTCTCGAGCGGGTTGTCGATCATGAGCCGCCGCACGGTCGCGGCGGAAAGCCCCTCCGGCAGCACGTCCTCGCCGTCGAACTGCCAGTGCGGGTAATCGGTCGAGAACAGGAGCATGCGATCGGAGCCGATATGGGCGAGCGTCCGCGCCAAAATCTGCGGATCGTGCCTCGGCGTATCGACCGGCTGCAGGGTCAGCCGCACGCGCTCGCGCACGATCTCTGCTGGCGGCCGATCGATCCACGGCACCTCCGGCCGCACCCCGCGCCAGGTCTTGCCGGTCCGCCACAGCAGGGTCGGCAGCCAGCTGAAGCCGGATTCGATCAGCACCAGCTTGAGCGCGGGAAATTTCTGGAACACGCCTTCGGCGAGGAAGCTCAGGAGCTGCGACTCGAAGGCGGTGGACTGGGCGACGTAGTCCTCGACCCGATGCGCCGGCCATCCGGCCGCGGTCGGCGCATGGTGATAGGTGCTGCCGGCATGCACGCCGATCGCGAGCTCATGCCGCTCGGCGGCGGCGTAGATCGGCCAGTAGAGCCGCCGCCCCAGCAGCATCTCGCCCATCGCGAGCATGAGCACCTGCACGAAGCGGCGGTCGGCGGCCTTGCGCTCGATCTCGTCGACCGCCAGCCCGGGATCGTGCACCGGCACCACGATCGAGGCGCGCAGGCGCGGCTCGCGGTCGAGCAGCTCCGTCGCCACCCAATCGTTGAGCGCCGCGCACAGCGCCGCCGCCATGTCGGCGTTGAACAGCGCGACCGCCCCGTGCAGCACGTTGCAGATCGCAAGGCTCGAGCCGAACGGATCGAGCGCCTGGCGGCGGATCATGTCGAGGTCGCCGCCCGGCGCTCCCGACGGCTGCCGCCAGTCCGGCCGCGCCGACAGCGGCGCGCCCGGCGGATAGCTCGTGAGCACGAAGGGGTAGCGGTCGATGTGGCGGTTGGCGAGCTGGTCGCGCCAATACTCGTCGAGGTAGGGCATCAGCGCCGCGACGCTCGGCATCGCCGGGTGCAGGTCGCAGTCGATGGCGCCGGGGTAGGGAATTTTCATGAATGAACTATCTTGGCGAGACTATTGTCCGACGTGATCGAATTATAATCCTGCGGAACGGCTGTTGATATGGCCCGCGTGCGCCCGAGCCTCCTCCCATCGACCTCGCGTGACGCTCGCCGCGCGATCGCAGACTGCAGTGGATCGGACGTCGGCTATTGCTAGACTGCAAATGAATTTGCTTCCGGGAGACCCCATGGCCAACTGGCAAAATCGATTCGCCGTTGCGATCGGCGTCGCCGTCGCGCTTGCGCCCGCGATCGGCCGCAGCGAGGACATCAACGTCCTCATGGCGCTGCCGGCGGCCACCCTGACCTTCAGCAATGCCTTCCTCGCCGAGGACGCCGGTTTCTACCGGCAGGAAGGCCTCAAGGTCGCCAACCGCACCATCGTCGGGGTCGGCGCGGTGAACGCCGTCATCTCCGGCAGCGCCGACTTCACCATGGGCACCGGGCCGGTGTTCCTGCGCGCGGCCGCGCAGGGGCAGCGCCTGCTCGCGCTCGTCAATCTCATCGACAAGCCGCTCGTCGAGCTGGTGCTGCGCAAGGACGTCGCGGCGGCGGCGGGCATCACCGAGGCGACGCCGTTCAACGACCGCGCCCGCGCGCTGCGCGGCAAGACCATCGGCATCCAGGGCGTCGGCAGCATCGTGCACGCCTGGGAGCGGCTGGTCGCCCATCGCGGCGGGCTCGACATCGAGGGGGACGTGCGCATCGCGCCGATGGATCCGCCGGGCATGCTGGCGGCGCTCACGACCGGGACGCTCGACGGCTACGCCACCTCGCTCCCCTACACCACCGAGGCGGTGGTCAAGGGCAGCGCGGTGATGCTGGCGAGCGCGGTGCGCGATGCGCCCGACCTCCTGCCGTTCGCCTATGGGCTGGTCTACACCCGTCCCGACACCTGCAGCCGGCAGCGGGAGAAATGCGCGCGCCTCGCGCGCGCGCTGATCGCCGCCAACCGCTTCATCCGCGAGCAGCCCGGGGAAGCGCTCGCGCTCCTGAAGAAGCGGTTCGACAAGATGGACCCGGCCGTGCTCGCCGCCGCCTGGCCGACCGTCGCCGCCGCCCATGCCGGCGACCTCAGGGTCACGGCGGCGGGCCTCGAGCACTCGCAGCAGGTGAGCCTCGAGGCCAAGCTCCTCGCCCCCAAGGACGCCCTCACCAGCTTCGACGGTCTCACGACCGAGGAATTTTTGCGGTGAGCGCTCAATTCAGAGGCTGGTTCGCCGCCTTCCAGGCGGCGATGCCGCCGCGATACCAATAGACCGAGCTGTAGCCCATCTCGATCGCGCGCAGCGCGGCGTTGTATCCCTCCCAATTCTTGGCGTCGCGGGAGAAGAACACGATCGGCTTGGTGAACTTGCCGCCGCTCATCTTGTCGAGCGCGGTCCACGCTTCGCGCTGGAGCTTGGGGTCGAGCGCTCCACCCTGTCCGGCCTGCGGAAGCCTGTTGGCGGCGGGGATGCTGGGATGCGTGGGCTCGCTCCAGGCGTCGACCATCACGAATTCCGAGCCGACCAGCTTGCCGCCCTTGAGCGCGTCGTACAATTGCCGGGTCTTCAGGACCGTCGCCCCGGGTATGCGCGTGGGCGTCGGTGCATTCACCTCGCTCACCGGCTCGGCCGGCACCGGCGCGCCCTCGAAGTTCGTCGCCTCGTCGGCATAATTGAAGTCGGCCTGCGGGGGCGGCCCCAACGGCACCCGCTTCTCCTTCTCCTGGCTCTGCCGAGCGAGCTCGGCCAGCATGTCGTTGAGATTCTGCTCGAGCGTGAGCGTCTCCTGGATGCTGAAACCGAGCGCCGTGGCCAAGGCCACCACCAACCGCTGCAGCGTTCTGTCCTTCTCCTCCAGCACCTGTTTCACCTGCTCGGCATCGAGCCGCGCGGCCTGCGCCTCCGCCGCCATGGCGGTCTGCTGCTCGGCGTCCTCCTTCAGCTTGCCCGCGTACTCTCTTTCCCTCTGCAGCTGGTAGAGCAGGCTCCCGGCCGGAACGAGGATGAGGAGCGCGACCAGGGCGCCGCGCATCAGCGCGGTGCGGCGGCGGCGTCCCTGCTCGGCGCGCTGGCTCGCATCGAGGAAGGTGGTCGCCGCGCCGAAGTCGCCGCCATAGCGCTTCGCCCATTCGGCGTTCGGCTTCATCTCCTCCTTCCAGGCCACCAGCGTGGCGAGCTCGCGTCCCTGCAGCAGGTCGCCGTCGGCCATGCGATCCTTGAGCCGGCGCCAATGCTGGGCGGCGCGCGCCTCCTGCTCGAGCCAGCCCGACAGCTTGCCCCATTGCCGGATCAGGCTCTCGTGGCTGATGTCGATGACGGTGTCGTCATCGAGCGGTTTGGGGCTCTTCGGATCGAGCTCCGGCACCAGGAAGTTGCAGCTGGCCGCGCGGAACGTATCGACGACCTCGCGCACCGCCTGCCGCTCGCCGGCGAGCTTGACGAGCTCGCCGAACGGCCGCGGCCGGCGCACCGCGTCGGCCACGGTCGAGCCCGAGACGAGACCCCGGAACACGCTCTCGACCACGCTCTGCAATCCCTTCTCGGCGAGCCCCTTCAACAGCTGATCGGCATGGGCGTTGAGCGCGCCGCTCAAGCCCCCGATCGCCTCGTAGTCGGAAAGCCGCAGCACCAGCGCTCCGGCGTCGGCCGCGCCGCGGCGCTCGCGCGCGCGCAGCCACATCCGGTTGAGGGTATATTGCAAGAGCGGCAGCTGATCGGCGCGGCGGACCAGCCGCTCGAGCTGGTCCTCGGTGCCGCTGTCGTCCCAGGGCGCGAAGCTCGCGAGATCGTTGAGCAGCCGATTGACCAGGGGCTGCTCGAGCTTGATGCCGCACACCTCCGCCGGCCGCACGATGGCGGCGCGGCACTGCTCGCGGGTCATGCGCGGGATCAGCACCATGCCGCGGCTGATCGCCTCCGCCAGCCCTTCGATCAGCGCGCAGGCGCCGAGATATTCCGAGCGCATGGTGAGCGCCACGTAGATCGGGAATTCCGGGCTGTGCGCGCTTTCGAGCAGCAGCTCGACCAGCGCCTGGGTTTCCTCGCGCCGGGCGTAATCCTGGTATCGGAACAGCTCCTCGAACTGGTCGGCGAGCAGCAGCAGGTTGCTGCCCGCGGGCAGATTGCCGTCGCGGCACCATTCGATGACCGAGCGCGGCCCGCGCGCCAGGAAGCCGCGCAGCAGGTCGAGGTCGGCATCGCTCGGCGCCGCCTGCGCTTCGCTCCCGATCAGGGCGGCGGCGAGGTTGCGCAGCGGCGCGCTGCCCGGGCGGAAATCCGCGATTTGCCAGCTCGATCCGGCTTTCGCCATCAGGCCGACCTCGAGCGAGTCGAGCAGCCCGGTTTTCACCACCGACGATTTGCCGGTGCCGGAGGAGCCGAGGACGGCGAGGAAACGGGTGGCCGCGAGCCGGTCCACCATCGTGTTGACGAAGTCCTCGCGGCCGAAGAAGCGGTCGCTCTCGTCGCGGCGGAACGACCGCAGCCCCGGATAGGGAGCCCGCGACCCGGCCTCCACCATCACAACCGGAGCTCCCGGATGATCCTCTGCACGCGCTCGGCCGTGGCCCCGTCCTGGCAGTCGATCAGCTCGAACCCGGAGACGCCGACGTCCGGCTTCGCCGGCGGCGGCCCGCACAGGATGGTCTTGAGCCGCAGCGGCGCCTGCCGCCGGTCCTCCAGCTTGATGAAGCGCCGAATCTGGGCGCGCACCCAGGCGAGCGACGATTTTCCGTACACTAGGAGCAGGCCCTTGCAGTCGAGCAGGTTGGCCTCGAGATCCTCCTCGATCTCCTTGGCCGACGCCGCGCCGTCGTTCATCGGCACGACCGCATAGCAATTGTTGTCGTTGAACGCCTTGAACAGGCTCTGGGCGAACTCCTGGTCGCTGCGGTCGGCATTGATGAAGATGAAGTCGCCGCGCGCCGGTTTCGCCTCTTGCTTCTGGTTGAGGCGGCCGACCGTGGTGCGGATTTCCTTCATGAATTCCTGCAGGCCCATCACCCGGACATCGGCGCCGTCGAGCAGCTGCCGATCCCAGTTGCTCGGCGGCAGCTTGTCGGGGCTGACGTCGGGATGCCGCCACTGCAGGATCGGGATGCCCCGGCGCCGCGCGGCATCGTACTGGAACTGGGCGCAGCTCTTGGCCGGCTCGCCCTCGGCGCGCAGGTCCTCCGGCCTCGGCGAGCGGGCGCGGCCGAGCAGCTGCACGAACAGGTCGGCGCGCTCGAGGTCGGCGTTAACGGACTTGGCGAACTGCGTCCCCGCTTCCGGATATTCGCCCGCCGGGACGACCTTGAGCCCGTAATCCTCGAGATAGGCGGCGACCTTCTGCCGCTCGTCATAGACGTCGTCGGTCACCTGGGCGAGCAGCACGGTCCTCGCCGGCTCCATCGCCAGCGCGGCGGCCGGAATTTTCGCCGCGACGGCGGGCGCGGGGGCGACGCGGTCGGGCTGGGCCGGCGTCTCGGATTCCCGCTGTTGCCGCATGTCGCGCAGCAGCAGCACCAGGTGATGCGCGAGCTGCTGCACCCGCTCGTTGTAGAGGGCGGGCTGGGACGCCGACGTGAGCGGGAAATCGGTGCCGGAATCCTTGTCCTGGGTATAGAAGCGGGTGCGCTTGAGGTGCTCGATCTCGGGCGGGAAGCGGCTCGCTTCCACCGGCAGGATCTCGATGGTGACGATGCGGTTCGCCTCGCCGGACGCCTTCGCCACCGCGTGGAATGCCTTGAGCTCCTCGAGCGTCCATTCGCGCTCCGCGTAGCTCGGCGAGAACACCGCCAGGAAGATCGCCGAAGCGCGGGCGTTCTTCAGCAGCTGCTCGAGGTCGTCGTAGGCGCGCAGCCCGGCCTGGTCGAAGAAGATCTCGACGTCCTTGCCCAGCCGCCGCCGCAGCGCCGTCTCGAGGTCGCCGCGGAACCTGCTGACCCAGCGCACGTCCTGCGCGTCCGGCTCGTTGTCGACGCTGGCATAGCTGACGAAGATGTCGTTGCTGAAACCGGAAACATAGGCCATGGAACAACCGGTACCCCGCCCCTCGGGCGGCCCTCGCGGAATCGAATGACAGAGTTACATTGCTGGTTGCTCGGAAGCAACGGCGCGCCTGCAATCGAGCCGGGAAAAACCAGCAATTTCGGGGCATGGCCGGGGATTTCGGGATCGCCGGTCGAGCCGATTGCGCCCTTGCGCTGGCGGAAAAAGCAAGCTTCAATTCCAATCGCCTTTTGTCTCGCGCGAAGGTCGTTCGCATGCGCCCCAGGTTCCTTCTCGTCCTCGCTCTTGCCGTCGGCACGGTGCTGCCGGCGCCGTCCTTCGCCGAACCGGCGACCGAGATGTTCAGCAAGTTCAAGCCGGCCGATCTGGCGGCGATCCTGCGCGACGCCGGATACCGCGCCGAGGTGGTGACCGAGAACAACCGATCGCGCATCCGCACCGGCATGGGCGGCTACACCGTGGTGGTCTATCTGTATTCCTGCGAGGACGACGGCACCTGCGGCTCGCTCCAATATTCGATGGGTCTCACCAAGTCGGCGAGCTACACGCTGACCATCGCCAACAAGTGGAACCAGGAGAAGCGCTACGCGAAGGCCTATCTCGACACCAACGGAAACCTCTATCTCGAATACGATCTGTCCTTCCGCGGCGGAGTGACCCGCGAGACCGTGGCCGCCGCCGCCCGCCTGTTCGACGACCTGCTCGGGGATTTCCGCACCATGCTCAGCGCCGCTCCGAAGTAACGCGGCGCCGCATGGTTGGTAGGTCGGGTTGGCGCGGCCCGAAGCCCTCGTTGCAAGCGCGGCGCCCGATCCGCGCGTAACCCGACATTTCCGTGGGTTGCCGAAGGCTGCAATGTCGGGTTACGCGCGGAACGAGGACTCGGCATGATCGTAGCGCTCCGGGCCGCGCTGATCCGACCTACCCATCATACAGACATTCCCCATGTCCCTTCCCCTCTCGGGCCTGTTCGTCGTCACGCTGGAGCAGGCGGTGGCGGCGCCGATGGCGAGCTGCCGGCTCGCCGACGCCGGCGCGCGCGTGGTCAAGGTCGAGCGCCCGGAAGGCGACTTCGCGCGCGCCTACGACCGGCTCGCGATTCCGCGCGCGGCCGGGCGGCAATCCGGCGGCGACGGCGCGCGCCCCGACGGGGAGAGCGCTTATTTCGTCTGGCTCAACCGCGGCAAGGAATCGGTCTGCCTCGATCTCACGCTGCCGCAAGACAAGACGCTGCTCGCGGCGATGCTGGCGAAAGCCGACGTGTTCGTGCAGAACCTCAAGCCCGGCGCCATCGCGCGGCTCGGCTTCCCGCTCGACGAGCTCTCCCGCCGCCATCCCCGCCTCGTCATCTGCTCGATCTCCGGCTACGGCGAGGACGGGCCCTATGCCGCCCGCAAGGCCTATGACATGCTGATCCAGGCCGAGGCCGGCGTCGCCTCGGTCACCGGCGGCCCGGAGGCGCCGGCGCGGGTCGGCGTCTCGGTCTGCGACATCGCCGCCGGCATGAATGCCTACGAGGCGATTCTGGAAGCGCTGATCGCCCGCCAGCGCTCGGGCGCCGGCGCCCTGATCTCGATCGCGATGTTCGACGCCATGGCGGACTGGATGGCGGTGCCGCTCATCCAGCACGAGGGCGGCATGCCGCCCAAGCGCATCGGCCTCGCCCACACCTCGATCGCCCCCTACGGCGTGTTCAAAACCGCCGACGGCGCCGACATCCTGATCTCGATCCAGAGCGACCGCGAGTGGCGGGTGCTGGCGGAAAAAGTGTTGGGCGACCCGGCGCTCGCCGCCGATCCGAATTTCGCCACCAACGTGGCGCGGGTTCGCCGCCGCGCCGAGACCGACGCGCGGGTGCAGGCGGCGTTCGGCGCGAGCGACGAGGCGGCGCTGACCGCGAAGCTTTTGGCCGCCGACATCGCCTTTGCCCGCGTCAACGACACCGCGCGGCTCGCCGTGCACCCGCACCTGCGGCGGATCGAGGTCGACACGCCGTCCGGGCAGGTGAGCTATCCCGCGCCCGCCGCCCGCGTCGCCGGCAAACCGCGCCGTTATGGTGCGGTGCCGGCGCTCGGCGAGCATACCGAGCGCATCCGCGCCGAATTCATGCCGCCGGACAGGTGAGCTCGCCCCGGCCGGGATACGCGATCGGGGCTCACCCCGCGCGGTTGCGCAGGACGATGCAGGCGCCGCCGGCGCGGCGGATGCGTTGGCATAGGCCCTCGGCGGCGCCGCGGGTCTCGGCGCCGACCCGCACCTGGTAGAAGGGGCTGGTACCGCGGCTGCGCAGCACCGAGCTCAAGAGCATGGGATCGAGCCCGGACAGCACCGCGGCATAACGGTCGGCTATGGTGGCATAAGCTTCCAGCGCGCGCTCGCGCGAGAAGCCGGCGGCGAGCTCGACGCCCCACGGGCTGCCGGCGCCGAGGTTCACCCGCGCCTCGAGCTTCGCCACGAAGGTGTTGGGCGCCCGGTGGATGAGCGCGGTCAGCGTCGCGCAATCGGGACTAGCCGGCGGCTCGCGCTCGCCGCCTTTCGCCCACTCGTCGACCGCAATCCCGGTGATGGCGAGGACATAGTGCCGGGTCTCCGCCGGCAGCGGCCGGCTCCCCGCCAGGAACTCCCGCAGGCGGTGCGGACCGGCATTGTAG
>Ga0137390_10005716_pt1 | contig 10516 bp, 6 predicted proteins | sample 15con2h24AmetaG_FD_104937 | JGI IMG/M metagenome (GOLD analysis project Ga0137390, IMG submission 104937) | Vadose zone soil microbial communities from Angelo Coast Range Reserve, California, USA - 15con2h2.4A metaG | ecosystem: Environmental > Terrestrial > Soil > Vadose zone > Saprolite... | reverse complement strand
TCGATGTGACGCCGAACGCTAGACATCACCCTATGTTTTTGAACGGTAAAAGCAAATCTCAACACAACTCCCTGCTCTGCACCTCTGAGAATTTTTGCGTAACCGATGATACTCTCCGATATTCTTAGGTTCGGTGGTCGTTACCATAGCCTCGCGCGATGCCGGTCCGCCCTTGCTGGAGGATACTAGGCGGATCAAGCCCTGTACGTGTTTCGAGGCCACGGAACGTGCGTGATTGCAAGAATTCGCCTGTGAAGGAACGATTCAGTCCAGTAGATTGCGCACAGAGAGAAAAGGGCATGCCAGCAGCGCTGTCCCTGAGTGTCGTAACCGTGCCATCTTGATCCCTGCGGATAAGTGATGAGGACGATGACGTTGGCTCGGGAGTCCGATCGTCTTCTGTGATGGAGTGTTTCAACACAACTACGAACGAACGAAAATGCGAGGGAGTGACTCACCCCCGTAACGTTTGGCATGTCTGTATCTCCCGGTGACAAGGGAGAATACGGGTCGATCAAGATCGGCTTCCTCGTCATCGTCCGGTGAAGTCATGAGCGGACCACGTGTGAGAACCTCGTCGAAATCGAGCATATATTCGCCAGTCCACATCGGGGAAGGCTGCAGCGCAAGTTGCAGTTCGAATGGGGTCACGATTGGGCGGAAGAAGTCCTAGTGACGTCAGGTTTGATCGGATTCAACGGGAGGGATAAGCTACGCATCGATGGTACCTTTGCATCGACAAGCGAGTTTTCGGGGCATGCGACGAGAACGAAGCATTCTATCTCTGCAAAGTTGGCGAGCTTCGCAGGGTTGAGTTTTCCCACGCTGATCGTGTACGCCTTCTTGTGAGCGCGTGCCAAGACTTGACGAAGATGGGCGATAAGAGAAAGATATGACGCTAACTCGCTGGTTATCAAGATAACGAGAAATGAGATAGAAGAGAGGCGAACCGACTCCGAGCGTGCCGACAAGGATACCAAAAACATCAGCGTCGCGAGCTTTCTGGACGATCGCGTACCGCCGCATCAGAAGTTTATTGGTCTCTGCAGATTGAAGCGTGGCCTCGCGCGTCACAGGGTCGTATCCATGGACCTTGAAGCAGCAAAGAAGATGAGCCGTCGACTAGGCACTGTGCGAAAGGTGAGCGGGGAAGGATCGCGTACGGGAGTTGTTGGATGTGTCAAAAGTAGATTCGTCAGTCCGAGACTCGATGGCCCGACGTAAAGAATGGGAGTGATGTCATCGGAACATCTCGGGCGAGGACTGGCGTCTACAATGTGACTCTCGCTTTCGACCACAGGAACTTGGAAAGCGGCCGCGGTCGACGGACTAAGCGTTCGTGGGATGGGACTGAATGAGACGGAGATATCATGGTTCGCAAAGACACTTCGAAGAGCCGAGACGAGATTTTCTATAAAATGTCAACATGTCATCAGGGAGTCTGCCTCTTTGGGCGTACCTGCCTCGTGCGTGTAAGCTACGTCATGCCTAAAGAAAACGGATTTTGCAGAAATGTTCGAAGATACATAAGACTCTAAGAGCTTCTGCGTGGCATTGGTCACGTCTACTGGTTTTTTTCCAAAGACGTAAATGACAGGGAGGCGATAGTTCCTGTGATACATCAATATCGGATGCGAGAGGGGGGCAGATTAGATACAGGAACCCACTTACTTGCTCATACAAGCACGGCCATAGTGTACGACAGCATCCGCGTCAACATGTTGCGCAGAGACTTCGTCTACACAACAACTGCCAAGGGAATCTCCAGTTAAGCAATGTATGGGAAAAATGGAAAGCTTACCTGCCATAAGAAGTATCTGCGAGTACATAAAGCTCCCTGACGGCACCGATGGCGCGCTTTAGGTCGTGGTAGATTGGGACGGAATCTTGCAGAAGTTCATCCGGAAATTGGAGGGCAACCTTGAAGCGGTGTTCGGTTCATCATGGTCACGTCTAGGTGGAAAGGAGGGCCCTGCTCACGCGCGTGTAATTCTTCGAGATAATTTCATTCGCGGTCCATTCCAATTCGTAATAGTCACGAAACTGCTCAGCAGGTAGCTGCGTATGCGTCTCGCTTTTGTCGAGGGCCACAGGTCTTTGAATAACTGCCTGGGCAGAAGATGAGAACGCGGACTCTGTCATAACGGCCGCAGTCTAGGGGCATATGAAAGAGAAAGATAACCACGTGGTTATCGAGATGGACGATCACGCCCGCTTACAACACATTCCCACGGACCAAGCCTGGCGTCAGCAGACGCCGGGCTGCCTGACTGACTGACTGACAAGTCCTGCTTTGCTCATGTCGTCCGACGACTCCCTCGTAGACCGCATCTCATCCTTCGTCTCGGGAAACAAGCGTGGCATAGCTATCGGCGCCGCAGCCGCCGCCATTGCCGTCGGAGGCGTCGCATACTATGTCGCGTCATCGCGTGCCGGAAGTGGGGCCGGTGACGAGGAGAGCCCCAGGGAGGGCAAGAAGAAGGACAAGAAAAAGAAGAAACACAGGAAGTCTGCCAAGGACAAGGACGGGCCAATATTGGAGGAGAGGAAACCCAAAGCGACCGAAGAGTCGTCCGACGATGGTTGCGTACCAGTTCCATCGTTGCTCCGCGCGTCGTTCGCTCGCTCACTGACTTTTCCCCCCCTTCGCGTGCCAGACCAACCCCTGACAGAGGAGCAGATTCAGGCGCTCGGAACCGCGGTAAGCCTATCGTCGCGTCTCGGCTTCGACTCTCTTCCGGTTGTGATGGCTCATCCCACAAACGCAGGAGCGCAAGTCGCTCGCGGCGTCGCTGAAGCAAAAGGGCAACGACGCGTACAAGGCCCGAAAGCTCACCCTCGCCACCGAATACTACACGCGCGCGATCGCCGTGTCGCCCCAACCCGAGCCCGTGTTCTACAGCAACCGCGCCGCGTGCTACGTCAGCATGGAACCGCCACAGCACGAAAGAGTCGTGGCGGACTGCGACGAGGCGCTCAAGCTCGACTCGCGCTACGTCAAAGCGCTCAACAGGAGGGCGACCGCGCTGGAGGCTCTTGAGCGTTATGAGGAAGCGTTACGAGGTGCGTGTGGTCACAAGACCCTAATCCCCGAAAAAAGAAAAAGAAAAAGCCATATAACGATTTGCTCTCAGACTTCACTGCTACTACGATTCTGGGAAAATTCCAGAACGACGGCGCGGGACATTCTGTCGAGCGCGTGTTGGAAAAGTTGTCCAAAAAAAAGGCGTCGGAAATCCTTGCTGTGAGCTCCGTAGCCGAGAATGCTAGGTTACCACGTCCTTACCTATTTGACAGAGCCGTGAGCGCCGTCTCCCTTCCCACACATTTGTCTCCGCCTATTTCTCGGCCTTCCGACTGCGTATGTGTTCCTCGTTATCCCGTCTCCTTTCCTATAGTAGTGATCCAACTACGCCACAGGCCCGCTTCCCAACCTTCCAGAAAGTCCATCCACCGGTGACAATACCCTTATCTTAGCCCTCGAGGCACTCGGCGCATCAGACTACGCTCATTCATTCAGCTTTGCTAATGAAGCCATCGAGCAGGGTATATCATGGGAACTAGGAAAGGCGGAAGCGCTCAATCTCCGGGGCACCTTCAAGTCCGTCTTCCCTATCATCATGTGTTGTATGGGAACTAAGGACATGACTATAGGTTCTTGATTGGAGATACTGATGGCGCCAAAGCCGACCTTGAGGAATCAGTGCGGCTGGTACCCTCTTTGACCCAAAGCCGGGTCAAGATTGCTAGCGTCTACATGGAGCAAGGTGATGCAACCAAAACGTTCGAGTCCTTCGAAGAGGCGACGAAACATAACGCGTCCGACCCCGATATTTACTATCACCGAGGGCAAGGTAATGCCCAAATAATTACCATCATTTCTGCGCTCATGCGGTCGTAGTACACTTCATCCTGAACGAGTTTGAAAAAGCGTCGGAAAACTACACCAAGTCGATTGAACTGGACGATTCATTCATATTTTCACATATACAGCTGGCAGTCGCACAGTACAAATCGGGCAGTGTTGCGAAAAGCATGGCGACGTTCAGACGGACATTGAAGGCGTTCCCAGACCGCAGCGAACCGCAGAACTACTAGTGAGCGTGCCTCAGCTTTGCGCTGCAGAACGGATATTAACGTTGACGTCATTAAAGCGGGGAATTACTCTTGGACCAACAACTGTTCCAGGATGCTGTAGAAAAGTTCGATCGGGCGATAGAGCTAGAACGGTTAAAGTGTGTCCGAAACCCTTATACCACGCTATCTATGTTGATCACCCGACAGAAACCCAATGAACGTGTTGCCTCTGGTTAACAAGGGTTTAGCTTTGTTTCAGTGGAAGCAGGACGTCGAAGCTGCGGAGAGATGTTGCAATGAGGCATTGCGCACGGATCCCGAATGTGAAGCAGCGGTTGCAACATTGGCACAACTGAGCCTGCATCAAGGCAAGATTGATGTCGCCGTGCGCATGTTCGAACGTCACACTGAGCTGGCGAGGAACGAGCCAGAACTCGTGAATGCACTTACGTACCAATACGTAAGCAAGAACGCCCTTATCGTGACGAGCGCACTGATAATGACGACGATTATAGGCATCATATGCTCAACTCAAGTTTATCAAGGACTACCCAGACCTTGCAGGGCAACTCGACCAGGTGGCGCGCACGCTGGTGTAAGGACCGAATGAGGATACGTCACGCCAAGAAGGTCCGGAGTTGGGTTTCTGGGACAGCACGTAGTGAATGAGGAAGTCGCACGAGGGGACCACACCATTTAATCTACGTCACACTACGTCACACTGATCACAATTCACCCAATACTGCCTATGGTCCGGCCATATTTCAAATTAAATGCCGGGGTGCCGAGAGGGTGAGACGTCATTAGAGCGTATTTGATCATCGCAGCACGCCGCCTGCAGGCCGCAATGATTCCACGAGCCCCGCCGAGGGACGGTTTTATCCGACATCATCCTCTTTTGTCACGGTTCTGATGCCACGAGGCGCGCCATCCCACCGATAGCCCAAAACTATGATGTCGTTTGGAGGCAAAGGGCAGGCCGCGACCGATGACGTTCAGAGCCTTTATGAAGAGCCCGCGGGCAAAGGCACCCACACCCATTTGTCCTACCCATCCAGATTGCACCCCCACCTGGACTTTGAGAGCTTGTCAATTCACTCCCACACGACCACAAACCATTCCCCATCCTTAAACGAAACTACGACCGCCTCCCAAATACTCTGTGCTCCGCCTTGATTTCATTCCATCAGACACCTTCTGTCGTGCCTAGCCACCCATCCAAGGTAAGTTAACAGCGGCTCCACTCGGTCTCGCCCGCGGCAGCGCTAATCATTTCTCCCTCCGCCCTTTATCCCGCCTCCCCCATCCAGGCTCCTCCGCCCGCTCTTAGTCCTTCCCGACAAGTTTCCGTTTGGTTCTATTCCGCAAACTGTGACGGATCGGGTTTTCAGGAGAATTTGAAAAAGAAAAGAAAGAGGTAGAAAAGAAAAAGGGGAAAGAAAGGCAGGAAAAAAAGAAAGAGAAAAAAGAAACGTCCTTATCGGGGCCCAAAAAAATGTATCCGTCACATTTCTATGAGCCACACAACGGCGTCCAGGCGGGGATGAAGCCGCCGTCGGGCCTGCCCGCGGGCGCGTTCCCGGAGCCGGACGGCTCGCGCGTGGTGCACATCGTCGTGTCGGGGTACCCGGCGCCCACGCGCCCGCTGCCGCGCGAGCGGGCGTGGGCGCTGTGCTGGTCGCCCGCGAACGGGGTCGTGCGGATCCTGGGTACGGTGCGCTCGGCGCCGGAGAAGGACAGCTACGTGTACTGGGGGCCCATCACGCAGCAGTACGACTTTTCGCGCGAGTGCAGGCTCGTGCCCGTCGCGAGCTTGGGGCGCGGGAAGCGCGCGGCGCTCGAGCGCATCGCGAATGGCGTCGGCGTCATGCGCCCGAACGGTTGGTGGAACGGGCAGAATTGGGTCGTCGAGGTGCTCAAGCGCGCCGTGGAGCACGACTTGATCAGCCCCGAGGAGCGCGACAATGCGATCTACACAGCCGCGGAACCTTGACTATTTTTTCCGAGTCCTTTTTTGTCCTCACCTGTATTTGCTCTCGATATCATATCATATCCATCGCCATTTTACCCATCGCGTGGTCCTTCCTTGTTGTACCAGTAGCTTATGAGCCTGTATCCAGATATCCAGATATCAGGAATGCCAAGTACCCGGAATCAAAGACGTAGTGCTATAAAAGCAACTTGCTAGTTGATCGGGAGCTTTGGGAGGAAACGTATGGGGGTGCCGACGCCACCAAGGTATGGCTCACTTCCCATGTCAAACGTCAGCAGTGTGTTTAGATAGGCGGCCAATTTAAATTACGACAGGATATAATGGATCTCTCGTCCGGATCATACTCGGATCTAATAAATGGCGCACTTCTGCGATAATCGAAGCAGTTGGGGAGCGCGTGCTCAACACGCCACGTCCTCCACCACTCCAGCTCGCCGCGTGCAGTACATACACGACTTGGCCTAGGCCTGACCCCCTGTGTGAATTGGGGGAGGTGGGGACACCCTTTGATCCTACACGATGCGCGCCTATAACTTGCGACTCGCCGAAATGTCTTGTGTCTTTCTATTGGCGCTCGTTCTCGAACGTCCTCCGAACAAATCACAATCACAAATCACAAAACCCTCACATCAACCATGCGAATCAATGTCTGCACCACCGTCTGCCCGAAGGGAGAAAAAAAAACGTATTGTAGTTCTTTCTCTGCATTTGTTTTGTTTTGTTTTTTTTTCGACGTGGTTCCTTTTTGGTTGTGAGAGGGATTAAACGATGAAAAAATGACGAGGCTCGTAAAGGTGACTCGAACGCAAAATGGAGCATACTGAAAAGTATTGGAGAATCGCGCACGATGATGCGCGGAACTGTCGACGACATACGTGACCGTCGTGACGACATATACAGCTACTGTGTTATCATGCATCCAACTGCCACTACATAGACACACGTTGCCATCGACGTACCAGCCAACCAACCAACCAGGCGACCAAAACCTCCCCCCTCACGCCCTCTTGACTCCCTCATATCCCACGCCTTGTCGAGCTCGTAGCTCACCCCGTGGGCCCTTGGGCACGTATGGCGAAATGGTGGCCCTGGAGGTGCTAACAGACCGCTCGCGGAGAGTGGGAGGAATGGGGTGTTTGCGTGTAGTCCAAGCACAGAGCCCTGACGAGACGAGACGGATGTTGATGAATAGCAATACTGAAGGGCAAAGCGAGCGTATACTGTACAGTGAGGTATGGTAGGTAGCGGTAGCCGCGAGAAAGACGGGATAGGCATTATGTCAGCAATCCACCAAGCGGTGAGGCCGGTGAGGGAGCACCTTGGGGAGAGCACGGAGCACTACTAGTGGTGAGGGTCCCCCCGAATTAATAACTCCCGGTACTGCCAGTGTTAGCGAACTGTTTCGAAAAAGTAGCTGTAAACTATACCTCTGAACCACCCGATGTTGTCCTTGCCCTCGCTTGCCCTCGTCCTCGATCCCTTTAGATCCCCCCCTTGACACGCGTTCATGGTACCGCTCCTCACTTCCGTCACGGTTGTGCCACGGTGGCTTGCCCTTGGGGTGCAGCCATTCCCCGTCCCCTTCGTTCTGTCACCCAGCTCCTTCGTCTTCGTCGGGCGCCAAGGCGGTGCGCGCTTCTGATCGGCTTTCCAGTATACTGTACTAGTAGTATCTCCGTCGCTGATCGATCAATCATGGTGGTGGTGGTGGCTAGCCGGCCCACACAGCCTGAGGATCCACATTCTCGACTGAGAGGAAGGGAAACACCGCCGCGCTCTCCCGCCCTTCCGCTCTTTCGCCCATCAAAATTGATGGACGTTCTATTGTTTCATTTCTTTGGCGCGCAACTCTTCCTCTTATTGGTATGACATCTGTCCTATCTAAATGCAGAATAGGTACGCAGCCTTGCCCAGGGCGACACGCTGATAGACGCCCAATTCGACGATACTCTTTGTGCTGCCAACATACGCCTGTACCTTCTAAGATGCCCTTTTCAGTATGCCATTTGTCGTATTTCCGCCGTCAGTCTCGTCGCAGACGACTCCGACCCTGGTTCACTATCGGCGTTCGAATATTCACGCTATCAGGATCATTCCCCTTGCGACAGAATATCCGTAACAGTAATTCATATTCTTGGGATGATGCCCTGATGGACCCGAGGCACTACCCAGGCGTTTCCATGATCACGCTACTGAGGTCTTGACCATGGAGCAATCATATTGATTAGCGACCTCACTGTCGGGGTTACATCGACCACTACTATTCCGGTGTTGCCTGACATTCGAAGACGTCGCAGTGGACCCGACCTACGAATACATCGCCCGCCTCAGGTAACATGTTCATTCAGTTTAATCCTCGATCAGTCACGTCAATCGGTCAGCCCTTCCCTTTGTTACGTCCACTAACTGCTTAGGGTTCTCTGATTCACCTCAAACCTCTATCGCGCCCTTCGATTGGAAGGATTTAACAACCCAATTTCTGTGAGGGCTAGACCTTGGATGATCATCCCGGGGCGACTACTAGTACGATTACTGAACATGGACATTTTGGACCATTGCAGCTTCTTCTGATTGACGTCAGTTCACCCCGAACTGCGCACCCACCTAGTACTTTCGGGTCGTTTCTTGATGGCGCAATATTTCTTATCGACGTTTCCGAATACACAGGACTGGCTATGCTCAAGTGATGCTAACGATCCCGACTATACACTCGTGCACATGCCGTACGGCAAGTCACTTGCCACGTGGTTCATTTGGTTGACCTGCGATCTATAGCTCGGATACACGCGCAAGTAGCTGCCAGTTTCCGCCAGTTTGAGTTCTTCAGAAGCTTCAGACGTTATCATTCGTATATACATCCCGAAGTGCCATCGATATCGTAGTTCTCCCTTGGTTCTACACAGGCATTGAAGACGATGGGTAGGGAACACGAGAGTGTGGCTAATACGTCAAAGTCATACGACGTTATAGTTTCGGCATGGACCAAGATACACGCAGCGAAGCGGTATGTCCAAACTTGTCATTTGGCAGATGGCGCCAGCGACCATATTGCATCCGAGTGTCATGGTCCTCTCTAGGCTTCTCTACGGAGTCCTGTACCGGCAGTGGGCCATAGCCTAGCTGGACCTAGCTGTGGCAACACAGGTCTCTACAACAATTGAACCACAACAATTGGTCCAGTGGGTGGTGGCTTTTGCTACGCCTCCGCCACACTTGTCCGCCTGATCACAGGCCATGCACTTATTGGTTCACACACAGCACTTACACAGCCCGTTTCGACCCACACAAACCCAGAAGTTGCCCAGGTTGTCGGACCAACCCACAGACTGTCACAAACGTCATCAAGCACCGCCGACGCTTCGCATATGCCCGGGCCACCCACCTCTCCATAATATGACCAAGGCGTGCTTCAAGCCATTGGAGGCCTTTGACTCAGGATGAATGTCCCCGGATACATGCCAGTGCAGTGTCCCCCGCCCTCCCTGCTTTAACTGTATTATATTAACCTCCTTTGTCCTCTCATCCTCCCTGTACAACCCTGCATTTGTGATTATCCCCCATTTATTACCTTGACAATCTCTTGTAACCTTTCACGCCAGTCTTAAAGCGGTATACAAATTCGACATAGAAAAAAATTGAAATTTCGACGGATAGATCTCTCGGCTGGATCGTACATGGAACCATGGAACGAAATGACGGATGATCAGTGACCGATACCCAAACACCGTACCTATGGTTTTCGGAATATGGAAGAAAGACACATACGAAATGCGGCCTCGGGACACTGCCGCATGATCGTATCTAGTCTACAAATAGAATTTGACAAAAACCACCGATAAACCAAAGGCAAGCAAGACGGTGGAGAGCAATGGTGAACAGCAAGGTAGTGGAGAGCAAGACGGCGGATAGCAAGATGGCGAACAGCAAGGTAGCGGAGAGCAAGACGGTGGAGGGCAATGAACTGAAGGCCAAGGCCAAGGAACGAGAGTTCATACTGCCACCGGTCGGAACCGGACAGGCAACTAACTAGTGATGGTAAGGCAGGTCGATGAGCATGCTTCAAATTGATAATATAGCAGCTGCATACCGGTAGCGGGAGCAGGTAACATTGGCGTATCAACTCTTGGTCTGACTATAAGTGACATGGCCCATCGTTCGTTTAGTAACGCCTGAAAACCTCATTATCAGGTTGAAATCAGCGGTAAGAGTGACGCTAGCGAACCTCAACATCCTGACTAATGGCCTCGAGACGCCAAGAAAGGACGTAGAGCCTGAGGGGTAATCGAACGGAAAAACAGCCAAAGCTGTTGGAAAACCCCTTGAGAGTTTTGATACTCGGTACGCATCTGTGCGAATCGGTCTTGAAGACTTTAACGGCGGTCAGTGTCATTCAGGGCTTCAAGAAGTTCAGCCGTTTCGGTTAGCAGCCTCGAGACTCGTAGCATG
>Ga0137390_10005710_pt1 | contig 10524 bp, 6 predicted proteins | sample 15con2h24AmetaG_FD_104937 | JGI IMG/M metagenome (GOLD analysis project Ga0137390, IMG submission 104937) | Vadose zone soil microbial communities from Angelo Coast Range Reserve, California, USA - 15con2h2.4A metaG | ecosystem: Environmental > Terrestrial > Soil > Vadose zone > Saprolite... | reverse complement strand
CGACGGCCGCCCGCGGGGGCGATCACTCCCGGCCGGTAGCGTTGCGACGTGATGTCGAACCGTCCGCGCGGCGTCTCCACCCAGGCGTCGAGGCCGCCGACCAGCGCCATCCGCTCGGCGGGCGGGCGGCGGGCAGCCAGGAGCAGGGCGTGGTAGCGCCGCGTGCGCACCCCGCCCACGGTCCCGGAAGCGAAACCACCGAGGCCGTCGGGCTCGAGCCACTCCGCGTCCGCGTAAGGGAGGGCCAGCGACCGCTTCGTCATGGCGGCTCCTCTCCGTCCGGCGCCCGCCCTGCGTAGGCGTGATCCTGGTCGTGATCGGACGTGCGCCGGTGGCGAAGGGCACGTGCCCGCGCGCGATCCTCGATCAGCCGCGCGGCCAGGGCCGTCCAGCCGGTCTGATGGCTGGCGCCGACCCCGCGGCTGGAGTCGCCCGAGAAGTACTCGTAGAAGAGGACGAGGTCGCGCCAGTGCGGGTCGTCGGCGAACCGTCGGTCCGGGCCGTGGACCGGCCTCTGACCCTGCTCGTCCGGCAGGAAGATGCGCGCGAGGCGCGAGGAGATCTCCTCCGCGACCTCCTTGAGGGTGAGGAGCCGGCCCGATCCGGTCGGGCACTCCACGCGGAGGGAATCGCCGTAGAAGTGGTGGTAGCGCTCGAGCGCCTCCACGATGAGGTAGTTCATCGGGAACCAGACCGGCCCCCGCCAGTTGGAGTTCCCGCCGAAGAGGCCGGTCGTGGACTCCGCGGGCGCGTACTCGACGCGGTGCTCCTGGCCGCCCACGCGCAGCACGTAGGGGTTCTCGCGGTGGTAGCGCGAGAGCGATCGGATCCCGCCGGGGGCGAGGAACTCCGACTCGTCGAGCAGGTAGCGGACCACGCGCACCAGGCGCTCACGCGAGGGAATGGCGAGCAGGCGGTGGCGATGCACGTCGCCGTCGTCGTCGTCGCGCGTCTGCATGCAGGAGATATGGCGGGCGAGGTCCTTGCGGTTCTCGAGGAACCAGTCCAGCCGCTTCTTGAAGCCGGGCAGGCGCTGGATGACCTCGTCTTCGAGGATCTCGACGGCGAACAGCGGCACCAGGCCCACCAGCGAGCGCACCCGCAACGGCATCTCCACCCCGTCCGCCTGCAGCCGGTCGTAGTAGAAGCCGTCCTGCTCGTCCCAGAGGCCGGTGCCCCCGAGCGTGTTCATGGCATCCGCGATGGCCACGAAGTGCTCGAAGAACTTGCTGGCCATGTCTTCGTAGCAGACGTCTTCCCGGGCCAGCTCCAGCGCCATGGCCAGCATGGTCGCGGTGTAGAACGCCATCCAGGCCGTGCCGTCCGCCTGCTCGAGGTGGCCGCCCGTGGGCAGCGGCTTGCTGCGGTCGAACACGCCGATGTTGTCGAGACCGAGGAACCCGCCCGCGAAGAGGTTGTGCCCCTCCTCGTCCTTGCGGTTCACCCACCAGGTGAAGGTGAGCAGCAGCTTCTGGAAGCAGCGGGCCAGGAAAAGGCGATCGCGCTGGCCGGGCGGCCCCGACATCTTGTACACGCGCCAACAGGCCCAGGCGTGCACGGGCGGGTTCGCGTCGCCCAGCGCGAACTCGTAGGCGGGGAGCTGCCCGTTGGGGTGCATGTACCACTCGCGCAGGAACAGCACGAGCTGGTCCTTGGCGAACTGCGGGTCGATGCGCGCGAACGCGACCATGTGGAAGGCGAGGTCCCAGGCCGCGTACCACGGGTACTCCCACTTGTCCGGCATCGAGATCACGTCGCGGTTGTAGAGATGCGGCCAATCGTGGTTGCGACCCTGGCGCCGCTCCGCGGAAGGAGCGGGCTGGGCCGGATCGCCCTCCAGCCACTCCCTCACGACGTAGTGGTAGAACTGCTTCGACCACAGGAGACCGGCGGCGGCCTGCCGCACCACCGGCCGCTCCTCCGCCGTGAGCTCGACCGCGGAGGCCTGCGCGTAGAACTCGTCCGCCTCCACGATCCGGCGCGCGAACGTCCGGTCGAACTCGGGGCCGAACGGCGCGTCCGTGGCCTCCTCTTCCCGGGTCAGCCGCAGCGACAGCACGACCTCCCCTCGCGCCGGGAGGCGCAGGCGGTAGTGGACGGCCGCCTTGGTGCCGCTCCGCTCTGGACTGACGGCGTCCGTACGGCCGTGCACCACGTACTCGTGGAACGCGTCCTTGACGTAGGGGCTCGCGTTGGGGAAGGCGAAGAGACGGGCGGCGTTGGTCTCGTTCTCCGTGAATAGGAGGTCCGGAGCGCGGCCGTCGGGGCCGGGCGCGGCCGCCAGCACGTGGGGCTCCAGGGTCGCGTGGTCGGTACGCACGCGGCCGGGCGCGACCTCGCGCAGGCTCGGCCGGGGCCAGTACGCTTCGCCCTCGCGCCCCCACGACCACGTGTTCCGGAACCACAGGGTGGGCAGGACGTGCAGGATCGCGTCGTCCGCGCCGCGATTGGCCAGGGTGAGGCGGATGAGGAGGTCGTCCGGCGCCGCCTTCGCGTATTCGGCGAAGACGTCCACGTACCGGCCCTCGTCGAACACCCCGGTGTCCGTGATCTCGAACTCGGGCTCGCTCCGTCCGCGCCGTCGGTTCTCCTCCACCAGGCGCGCGTAGGGGTACTCGATCAGCGGGTACTTGTAGAGCGCCTTCATGTACGAATGGGTCGGGGTCGAATCGAGGTAGAAGTACGCCTCCTTGACGTCCTCGCCGTGGTTGCCCTCGGGCCCGGTGAGACCGAAGAGCCTCTCCTTCAGGATGGGATCGCGGCCGTTCCACAGGGCGAGCCCGAAGCAGAGGCGCTCCTCCCGATCACAGATCCCGAGCAGGCCGTCTTCGCCCCAACGGTAGGCGCGGCTGCGCGCGTGATCGTGCGGGAAGTACTCCCAGGCGGCGCCGTCCGGCGAGTAGTCCTCGCGCACCGTCCCCCACTGCCGGTCCGAGAGATAGGGGCCCCAGCGCTTCCAGTTCTTCTCGCGGCGCCTGTCCTCGTCCAGCCGTCGTCTCTCGGCCCCGATGGTCATTAGGAAAGTTCTCCAGCTTACCGCGGCCTGTCAAGAAGAAGGCCTGGCCCATGACCAGCCGCGTGGTAGGGGGCCAGGAAGACCAGTGCCCCCAGTACTTTGAGCCCAAAACGAATGGTGGGCCGGAAGGTGGACGTCGCCGCCCGGGGCAGACGGGTTTCAGTCCGGGGCGTGGCGGGAGAATTCGCCGCCGGGTGCCGCTTTCCCGCCGGGCGCGCCTGCTACGCTCGTTGAAAAGGAGCACCCACCATGAGCCAGCTGCTGCGCGGCGTGGCCGCCGGTTACGGGGCCAAGAAGTTGGGAGGCGGCTGCTTCAGCACGATCCTCGTGTTCATCCTGCTGTGGTGGCTGCTCGGCCACTTCCGCATCTTCCAGTAGGCGTAGGGCGGAGCGGTCAGCTCGCTTCGCGCCGGGCCAGCAGCGCGACGGGGAAGCTCGCGAACAGCCGCGCCGCGGGCACGGCCCGTCCGGAAATGTCCTCACCCGTGAGCTCGTTGCGCCACTCGCCCGCGGGCAGGATGACGCGCGTGTCGCCCCATTCCCCGCGCCGCTTGAGGGGGAAGCGGGGGACGACGGTCGCCACCTCGCCGCCCCGGCTGAAGGCGACCACGTGGTCGGCCGCCGGCCCTTCCACGGCCAGCGGCGTGTAGGCGCCCTCGGGGCCGAACGCCGCCGGCCGCCGGCGCCGCAGGGCCAGGGCTCGCGTGACGAGCCAGAGCTTGGGAAGACCCTCGTCCGCGCGCGCCATGACCGCGGCCACCTTCAGGCCTTCCAGCTCGCCCAGCAGGCGATGCCGGAGCGCGTAGTCCACGGGCCTTCGATTGTCGGGGTCCACGAGGCTCAGGTCCCACAGCTCCGTGCCCTGGTAGACGTCCGGGACGCCGGGACACGTCAGCTTCAGCAGGACCTGGGCCAGCGAGATCGTCCGTGCCGCATCGCTCAGGTGCGCCACCAGCGCCTCCAGCTCGCGCCGGAAGGCGCCGTCGGCGAGCACGGCTCCGACGAATCCCTGGAGCGCCGCCTCGTACGCCGCCTGGGGCGCCGTCCAGCTCGTGCGCGCCTTGGCCTCGCGCGCCGCCTTCTCCATGTAGGCCTTGATGCGCCCTTCCTCGATGGGCCAGGCGCCCACGAGCGTCTGGTAGAAGAGGTATTCGATGTTGCGATCCGGCGGCTCCGCGCCCCAATGCCGCCCGTGGCGCTCGAACCAGCCCCGCACGACGCGGGCCCAGGCCTGGGGCAGCTCGGAGAGAAGGCCGATGCGCGCCCTCACGTCCTCGCTGCGCTTGCTGTCATGGGTCGAGGTGGCGAGCAGGCCGCGCGGCCACTTCCATTGCGCGGCCTGGCTGGCCTCGTGGAACTCGCGCACGGAGAGTCCAAAGCGGTCCGGACTGCCCCCGACCTCGTTCAGGGCGACGAGCCGGTTGTAGCAGTAGCACGCCGTGTCCTCCCCGCCCTTGGCCATGGCCGGGCCCGTGACCTGCTGGAAGCGCAGCACGAACTCCGTTTCCCGGTCGCCGGGCACGCGCCGCAGCAGGAGGTCGCGCAGGAAGTCGAGAAGCCGCCCGTCGAACTCGGGCCGCCGGGACCGCACGGCCGCGATGGCCTCGCCGACGTACTTCTCGTCCTGCGCGCTCGCGCCTTCCGCCTCCGCGCTCACGTAGGTCCGGTACACCGGGAAGCAGGCGATCGTCTCGCGCAGGACCTCGTGCAGCTCGTGACGCGTGTGGTCGCGATAGTTGCGGTGATGCTCGCAGACCTCGACCAGCAGCGCGGTCAAGCGGTTGAGGTCGCTGCCCAGGACGTCGCGGAGCACGCGATGCTTCTGGACGCGCAGGACCTCCGCGAAGTCGGTGGGCTCCCCGGTCAGCTCGGCGTAGAGCTCGGTCAGCGGCCCTTCGGCTTCGGGGTCGACGAACAGCGCCGTCGCGCGCGACATGAAGTCGTAGCCGGTGGTGCCCTCGACGGGCCAGCTCTCGGGCAGCGACTCCCCCGCCTCCAGGATCTTCTCCACGACGACCCACACCGCGGGTCGGGCCGAGCGCAGGCGATGCAGGTAGGCGGCGGGGTCGCGCATCCCGTCCGGATGGTCGATGCGCAGGCCGTCGACGGTGCCGTCGTCGAGCCAGCCCAGCACGAGGTGGTGGGTGTCGAAGAAGACGCGCTCGACCTCGACGCGCAGGCCCACCAGGGTGTTCACGTCGAAGAAGCGCCGGTAGCCGAGGTCGCCCGCCGCCGACTTCCAGAAGGCGACGCGATAGTTCTGGCGCTCGAGGAGGGCATCGAGGAGGTCGGCCTCGGCGTTGATGCGCTGGATCTCCGCCTCGATCGCCGCCGCCACCTCCGGCCGCTCGCGGCAGAGCCGCTCCACCATCTGGCGGAGCACCTCCTTGTCGCGATGCCGGCGGCGTATGGCCGCGACGTCGGTGGCGGTGGACGAGGCCAGACGCCCCTGCGCGTCCGCGATCAGGGCCAGCTCGTCCGAGCCGCACCGCTCGGCCGCCGCCGCCAGCAGCGCGTCGATCGAGCGCGGAGCCACCGGCCATTCGTGGTCGCGGTAGCGGACGGTGAAGGTGCCGTCGTCCCGCCGCGTCACGCCCAGGAGCGCCTTCTCGAGCACGCGGCCGTACTGGTCCTCCAGCGCGGGCAGCAGCACGGTGTTGCGCAGCTTGGCCTCGGGCGGGTCCCAGTCGACGTCGAAGTAGGCGGCGTAGCGCGACGAGGGGCCGTTCTCCAGGACGTCCCACCACCAGAGGTTGTGCGGCGTCACGATCGCCATGTGGTTGGGAACGATGTCGAGGAGCTGGCCCATGCCGCGCCCGCGCAGGGTGGCGGCGAGCCGTGCCAGTCCGGCCTCGCCGCCCAGCTCGGCGTTGACCTTCGAGTGGTCCACCACGTCGTAGCCGTGGGTCGAGCCGGGAGCGGCCTGCAGCACGGGCGACGTGTAGAGATGGCTGATCCCCAGGCGGTCGAGATAGTCGACTTCCGCGGCGGCGTCGTCGAACCCGAAGCCCTCGTGGAGCTGGACCCGATAGGTCGCGCGCGGCTCAGTGGGCACGGCGGAGGACCACGAGGGACAGGCCCTGCACGGGCACCTGGGCGCGCACGCCGAAGGAGTCCTCGCCTGCCGCGGGGTCGAAAGTGTCGAGGACCTTGTTCCAGCCCTTCCCCCAATCCTCGCCCGGGGTCGTGAAGTCGACGCGGTCGTGGTGCGCGTTGAAGAGGATGTAGAAGCTGTCGTCCACCACCGGATCGCCGCGGGGATTGGTGCTGTCCATCTGCTCGCCGTTCAGGAACACGCCGAGGGACTTCGCGAACCCGACGCGCCAGTCCTCGTCGTCCATCGGCGACCCGTCGGGCCGGAACCAGCCGACGTCCTTGACGTCGCTGCCGTGGATCGGCCGGCCCTGGAACCAGCGGCGCCGGCGGAACACGCGATGGCGGCGGCGCATGTCGATCAGCCGCTTCGTGAACTCCAGCAGGTCCTCGTCGGTGTTCGCCCAGTCCACCCAGGAGATCTCGTTGTCCTGGTTGAAGGCGTTGTTGTTCCCGAGTTGGGTGCGCCCGAGCTCGTCGCCCGCCACCAGCATGGGCACGCCCTGCGACAGCATCAAGGTGGCCAGGAAGTTGCGCTTCTGGCGCGCGCGCAGGGCAAGGATCTGCGGGTCGTCGGTGGGGCCTTCGACCCCCATGTTCCAGGAGCGGTTGTCCTTCTCCCCGTCCTGGTTGTCCTCGCCGTTGGCCTCGTTGTGCTTGTCGTTGTACGACACGAGATCGCCGAGGGTGAACCCGTCGTGGACGGTGACGAAGTTGATGCTCGCGAAGGGACGACGGCCGGTGCCCTCGTAGAGGTCGGAGCTGCCCGTGAAGCGGTAGGCGAACTCGCCGAGCGTCCGTTCCGCGCCCCGCCAGTAGTCGCGGACGGTGTCGCGGTACTTGCCGTTCCATTCCGACCACAGGGGCGGGAAGTTGCCGACCTGGTAGCCGCCCTCGCCGACGTCCCACGGCTCCGCGATGAGCTTGACCCGCGAGATCGTCGGGTCCTGGCTGATGGTGTCGAAGAACGAGCCCAGCCGGTCCACCTCGTGGAGCTCGCGCGCGAGCGACGAGGCGAGATCGAAACGGAACCCGTCCACGCCCATCTGCGTGATCCAGTAGCGCAGGCTGTCCATGATGAGCTGCAGCGTGCGCGGGGTGCGCACGTTGATCGTGTTCCCGGTGCCGGTGTAGTCCCGGTAGTAGCGCGGGTTGTCGGGCTCGAGGCGGTAGTAGGCGGCGTTGTCGATCCCGCGGAAGCAGATCGTGGGGCCGAGGTGGTTTCCCTCCGCGGTGTGGTTGTAGACGACGTCGAGGATGACCTCGATGCCCGCCTTGTGCAGCGCGTCCACCATCTGCCGGAACTCGTCCACCTGCTCGCCCAGCCGGCCCTTGCTCGCGTAGCGGACGTCCGGCGCGAAGAACCCGATGGAGTTGTAGCCCCAGTAATTGGTGAGGCCCTTCGACTGCAGCATGCCGTCCGACACGAACTGATGGATCGGCATCAGCTCGACGCTGGTGACGCCGAGTCCGCGCAGGTACTCGATCACCGGGGGCGCGACCAGGCCCGAGTACGTCCCCCGCAGCTCCTCCGGCACCTCCGGATGTCGGAAGGTGAAGCCCTTCACGTGCAGCTCGTAGATCGGCCTCCCGTTCCACGGATAGCGGAACTGGCGCGCGTCCACCATCGGAGCCGTCTCGTCGATCACGAGCGACTTGGGCACGGCGGGCGAGCTGTCGCGGTCGTCCTTGGAGAGGTCCGCGTCCGGATGGCCCGGGGTGTACCCGAAGATCAGCTCGTTCCACCGCACGTGCCCGTCGATCGCGCGGGCGTAGGGATCGATGAGCAGCTTGGCCGGATTGAAGCGATGGCCCCGCTCGGGCTCGTACGGCCCGTGGACGCGATAGCCGTAGCGCTGGCCGGGACGGATCCCGGGAATGTAGACGTGCCACACCAAATCGGTCTGCTCTGTAACGCAGACCCGCCCCATCTCGTCATTCCCCTTGGATCCTTCGAAAAGGCAGAGCTCGACGCCGGTGGCGTTCTCGGAGAACAGGGCGAAATTGACGCCTTCGCCATCCCATGTCGCCCCAAGGGGGTAGGGGCTGCCGGGCCTGATCTTCATTTAAAGAGGGACGACCCCGCATCGGGAGGCCAAATCGGATGTTGACATTATATAAGCCAGGATATACTTTTTGCTATGTAAAGTCAGCGACTGCCCACCAGGGGCAAAACGAACTCGAGGGGTGGTGGCATGGGCGCTTCGTGGCTTGAAGTCGACTCGCTGATCCGCGAGACGGAAAGGCTCTTCGAGTTTCCTCACGCGGAGGCTCTGCCCACGGTGGCACGAGCGCGCGACGTGGTGGCGGAGACGGCGATGGTCGTCTCCCTCGCCGGCCTCTCCGACGACCAGGAGGCCGAGGTCGAAGCGCAGCTTCTCCTCGCCCGCGCGCGCGTGGCCGTGCTCGACGCGCAGACCGCGGTCCGCCGGGCCGCGGACGCGGTCGCGGTCAGCCGCGCCGGCCGCGCCCGAGCGCTGCAGTTGATGTCGGAAGCGCGCACCTTGCGCGCGCGTGACCGGAGTCGCGCGGCGCTGAGCGCGGGCCGCGCCCCTGACGTGAAGTCACCGGAGCCCATGGCGCTGATCCGACTCCCCGGGACGACGGCGTCGTAGGGGAGAGCCGATCGCTCCGTTTCTGTCCTACAACCTCTGCACCGCCGGATAAAGGACGTGGTTCGCCGCCTGCGCCGCCATCGCGCCCTCGGCCGCGGCGCTGATCACCTGATGGCTGTGCTTGCCGTCGACGTCGCCCGCCGCGAAGAAACCGGGCAGGCTCGTGCGGTTCTTGTCGTCGATCCGGACATGGCCGTTGCGGTCCAGCGTGACGGGCAATTCGCGGAGGAGCTCGGTGCGCGGCGTGCTGCCGTAGAGGCTGAACAGGATGTCGGCCTCGAGCACGCGGCCGTCGTCGAGGACGACGCGGCGGACACGCTCCTTCGATGTGATGACCTTGCGTACGCGGCCCTCGGTGTGAGCGATGCCGCACTGCGTCAGCTTGGCGCGCGCGCGCGAGGAGAGGTGGCGCCGCGTCGGGTCGGACAGCAGGGTCACCCGGCCCGTGTAGGTCAGGAACTGGAGCGTGGTCCCCACCGCCTTGTCCGTGTCCCCAAGGACCAGTAGTCGCAGGTCGCGCGTGCGCCAGCCGTCACAGACGATGCACCAGAACAGGTGCCTCCCGACGAGCCGGCGCGCCCGTTCGAAGTCCGGCCACCGGTCGTGCACGCCCGTGGCCCAGATCAGGGTCCCCGCGCGATGCGGGCCCTTCGTCGTCGTGAGACGGAATCCCTGGCCATCCTTCCCGACCTTCGTGACTTGCGCGTCTTGAAACGTCACGCCGAAGCGCTCGGCCTGGGCGCGGCCCAGCTCGTGCAGGCGTATCCCAGAGACGCCCGCCGGAAAGCCGAGATAGTTGTGGTTGATCTGGCCGTAGCTCCATCTCCCGTCGCCGCAATCCAGGACGAGCGTGCGCCGGCGGAACCGGCCCATGTAGACGGCGGCGGAAAGGCCGGCGGGGCCGGCTCCGACGATCACGCATTCCCACGGCCCCTTTGGCGTTCGCGGTTTCTTGGCTCGAGCCATCCCCCATTATCCGCGTGCTACAATCCGTCGCTTAGGCGCCTGTAGCTCAGTTGGACAGAGCGGCAGCCTTCTAAGCTGCGGGTCAGGGGTTCGAATCCCTTCAGGCGCGCCAGCCCTCGGCGATGTAGCGCCTCTGCGGTGGATGTAGCTCAGTTTGGTTAGAGCGCCAGGTTGTGGCCCTGGAGGCCGCGGGTTCGAATCCCGTCATCCACCCCACTCTAGGCGGCAGCCGACCGGCTACATCACTGAGATCGCAAATCTGGTTCCCAGTTGCGGGAAGTGTAACCAGTCCAAAGGCAACTCCCACTGGCGTACTTGGATGGAGGGCAACGCACGGCTGTCGCCGCGAACGCGTGGCGTGGCCGATATTGGTCACCGCATTCGGCGCCTTGAGGCTCACGAGGCGTGGCATCAACCCCGAAAGCTGGACTTTGCCGCAATCGTCGGCGCGGAAATGTGGCAGCGTGATAGGGCAAATTGGCATAGCGTCCTGGATCTCCTAAAGAAGAGCCAAGAGCTGGCAGAGGAAATGAGGCTTCAGCGGCCCGGGCTGACCGCTCGACCGCCCGGAATCAAGGCCTTCGTCACGTCGGCGTTGTACCGACACGCGCCCGCCTTCAGGTTCTCGACGAGCTCGAACAGGCCGCGCCGAGCGCTCTCGCGCGACGGGCGCTCACCCTCACCGTTCCAGTAAGCGACGACTTTCTTGAAGTCGTCCGGCGCGGTCACGGTCAGGATGCACCGCGGCGAGCCCACCTTCTTGTGCGGCCACCAGGACCAGCCGATGTGGTGGCGCTCGACCAGGTCCACGCATTCGCGGAACCATTCGTTCGT
>Ga0137390_10005709_pt1 | contig 10525 bp, 11 predicted proteins | sample 15con2h24AmetaG_FD_104937 | JGI IMG/M metagenome (GOLD analysis project Ga0137390, IMG submission 104937) | Vadose zone soil microbial communities from Angelo Coast Range Reserve, California, USA - 15con2h2.4A metaG | ecosystem: Environmental > Terrestrial > Soil > Vadose zone > Saprolite... | reverse complement strand
TTCGAGCACCTGATGGTCCTCCACGGGGCCAGCCTCGGCTCGGCCCAGGAGATGTTCGCCAACAGCGTCACCATCGTCCTGCTGGCGGCCATGGCCGCGGCGGTGTCCACCACCCTGTTCCTCGCCACGGCGCTGGCGCGCTGGATGTCGCGACCTGTGCTGCGTATGTCCGACGCTGCTGGGAGGCTGGCCGCGGGCGACCACGATGTCCGACTACGAACCACTGGGCCGCGCGAAGTAGCGTCGCTGGCCGAGTCCTTCAACCAGCTCGCCGCGGAGCTCGGGCGCCAGGACAAGGTGCGACAGGAGTTCATCGAGAACTCTTCTCACGAGCTGCGCACACCGCTCACCAACCTGCAGGGCTACCTGGAAGCGCTCCGGGACGGCGTGGTCCCTCCTGGCCCGGAGGTCTTCCGTTCGCTGCACGAGGAAGTCGAGCGTCTTGTCCGTTTGGCCGATTCGCTCGAAGTGCTGGCCAGTGGGGAGGGACTCCCTGCCCAACCAAGACGCACCGACGTGGTTCAAGCCCTGCGTACGTCGATCGCAGCCGCGCGGCCGATGTTCGAGCGCCGCGGGATTCGCGTTTCCACCCGGGCGCCGGCGACCGCCGATGTAGTGGTGGATCCTGATCATCTCGCTCAGATCCTCTCCAACTTGCTGCAGAACGCATCTCGATACGCCGACGAGGGCGGTGATGTCGAAGTGCGAGTCGCCGCCAACGGCCATGCGGTCGGGGTGGAGATCACTAACAGCGGCAGGGAGATTCCGGCCGAGGACCTGCCGCGCATATTCGAGCGGTTCTATCGGGTCGACAAGTCGCGAAACCGGGCGGCGGGAGGCGCCGGCGTCGGACTGGCTATCGTCAAGCAGCTCGTTATCTCCGCCGGCGGCGAGCTGGGCGCGGACTCACACCCCGACCAGACGCGATTCTGGTTCCGCCTACCTTCCCCGGTCAACGCGCGATAAGCCCGGTCGTGCCCGGCGCTTCGGCGCTGAAGTCAGGCGCTGCGGTCGAGCGACAGCTCCTGGCCCTTGCGCTCCCGCTCCCATCGAGCCTCGGCCTCGCCGATAGGAGTCGAAGGTGGCGCGTTCACGAACGGCCAGATCTCCTCGGCGATCCGTCGCCAGTTGGCGGTGGCATTGAGGCTGCCGAGCACCGCGTAGAGGCCGAGGTTGATGCGCTGCAGGACGACGTAAGCACGTGGCACGTCGCTGTACGGCGCCAGCGGTCCGCGCGAGTCGAAGAACCTGCGCACGATCGCCGATGCGTATGCCGGTGTGATGGTCATCGGAGCGTCACGCAGAACAGTCGCGTAGAAAAGTCCGAAGCGGTCGACCACGACATCGGTGGGCACCGGCGCGCCCGGACGGAGGAAGCCCGCACGCTCGATGGATGCGCGGAAGCCGTCGCCATCGTTTTCGATGACCAGAAAACGAACCGCGTCGGCCAACGGGGCGAGATCTTCGTCGCTGAAGTGCTTGGTGAGCCCAAAGTCGAGAAAGCTCACCCGGCCCTGCCCGTGAAAAAGGTAGTTGCCCGGGTGCGGGTCGCCGTTGAATGCATGCAGGCGGTACAGGCTGCGGGAGACAAAGCGGTTTATCGTCTCGGCCGCGAGGTTTCGCTCGCGCTGGTTCCACTGCAGCACGTCGTCGAAGCGCGTTCCGACGACCAGCTCGCCGGTCAGCACGCGAGCCGTGCTCAGCTCGCCCACCACGTGCGGAACGCGGATGACAGGGTGGCCCTCGTAATAGCGCGCGAAGAGCTCCTGGTTTTCGGCTTCGAGGCGATAGTCGACCTCCTCGCGCAGCCGTTCGCCGAGCTCATCGATGAGCGAGCGCGTGTCCAGGCCCGGGAAGGCCGCCGCGGCAACTCTGCGCAGCAATGCGACGTTCCGGACGTCCGAGGTGATGGTGCGCGCGATGCCGGGGTACTGAACCTTGACCGCGACCGCCCTGCCGTCCAATGTGATCGCGCGGTGCACCTGGCCGATGGAGGCCGCCGCGAACGGCAACGGGTCCCACCGCGCGAAGATCCGCTCGGGAACATCGCCCAGCTCGTCGGCGATCACCGAGCTCGCCAGCGCCGGACTCATCGGTGGAGCGTTGTGCTGCAGCCGAGCCATGGCGGCGCGAAACGTCGGCGGCATGTCCTCGTCGATGTAGCTCGCCATCTGGCCGAGCTTCATGAGCGCGCCTTTCATGGAGCCCAGCTCCTCCGCGACATCGTCTGCCGTGCGCAGCGCGAGCTCGTGGCGCAGCTCGCCTCGGCGTTCCACCGACGCGAAGATCAGCCTCGGCGAGCGCGCCAGGTAGCGGCCCCCGATGCGAAGCGCGAGCCGTGCCAGCGCCGCACTCCGGCTGAGCCGCGACTGGAGCACCGGGCTGCGTCGCCGAGCGGTGCTCATGCGCGCATCCGAAGCTCGATCCGCTCCCGCGCCTCCAGCACGCCGGGGAAAGACTCGTACGCGAAGTCAAGCGCGCCGATGAGCTGGCGGACCGGCTCGCGCTCCATCAGATGTGGAAGCGGCTCAATGAAGCCGTACATCGAGCGCGCCCAGTCGGGCAGGGTGCCGATGGCCACCTGCCCAAGGTCATGCCATAGCTCACGCGTGTCGTCGTCGAGGCCGGGTGGATCGAGAACGATGGCGATCGCCTCAGCCGCGGCCGGTGTCACCTGCCGCAGCTCGACCGACTCCAGGTATTCACGCAGAGCGGCCACGCTCGCCGGGACCCGAGTCGCCGGCACCCCGATGATCTCCGCGAAACGCGCCATCTCCGCCACGTAGCGATCCGCGTCGGCCGCGTCGAGCGAGCGGCCGTAGCGCCGAACGATGTGAACGATCGAATCCACCATCCCCGCGTGAACCCACAAGAGCAGGTTCGGGTCGTCGGCATGGTAGGGGAGCCCGGTCACGGTGTCGGTTCCGCGCACGTGCGTGTGCACCGCGCGCACCCGTGCCGCGGCGCCCTCAGCCGCGGCCGTGTCGCCGTAGGTGACGGTGAGGACATAGCCGGCCGTCGCGGCGAGGCGCCCGAACGGATCCCGCTGCCAGTTGCTGTGCTGGGCGACTCCCGCCATGGCCAGTGGATGAAGCGCTTGGATCATGAGGGACCGGATGGCCGCAAGGGAAAAGCTGCGGTCGCGGTGCACGCGCCAGACAACGCTGTGCGGTCCGAACAGCCCACCATCCTTCGGGTCCGGTGGGACGGAGCGCTCGAAGGCCCGCGCCAGCGGCTCCATCATGCTGATCTGCGACGCGGCTTCAGGGCTCACGTCGCCACGATACCGGCCCATCATCGGCCGGCGGCAATCTTCGCCTCGAGCAGCACGATTCGCTCCGAGTCGGCCGGCTTCAGCGTGGCCCCGGCCTGCGAGATGGCTGCGTACAGCTCGAGCGCGTGGCGATAGCACTGCTCTGCCCTCTCCGGCTTGCCGCGAAGCTCGTGGATGGCGCCTTCCTCGCCCAGGAGGGCCGCAAACATGCGCAGGCGGTCGAGGTCGTACTTGCCGACCAGCTCGACCGCGCTGGCGGCATCCACGCGTTCGAGCACGGGGCGCATCGGGCCGAGCACGAGATCGCGGGTCTTGTGGACCAGGATCATGGCGGGATCGAGATCTCCGGCCCGCACGAGCTGGGCGATCTGGGCGATGGCCTGAACGGCCTGCTCGATCATCCGCTCGATGTAGTCCCGGTAAACGATGCTCATCCGGCCTCGACCGCCATGTTCTTCTCATCTTGGCCTCTTAGAAGCCGCGCTGAGCGGCGTCGGCCTCTTCGGCCAGGGCCATGACCGTGGCGAAGAACTTCTTCGATTGGCCGTCGAAGAGAAGGTCGGCGGTGAACGACTTGATGGTCGCGACCGCGCCTGCGTTCTCGGTCAGCGTGGGACGGATGACCGAGACCTCGGGGAGGCCGTTCCTGAGGAAATCCGTGGGTTCGGGCAGGATCTTGTTGGTCTGCGAGAGCTCGGTCGCGGGGTTGTTGAGATCGGGGAACGTGACTCCCGTCTCGGGGTCGGTCACTCCTGCCAGAGGCTGGGCCACCGCATTGCCCAGCTTGTCGTGCCACAAGGAGAAGTGGTCGGTCTCGACTCCGCCGATGCTGATCACGATGCGCAGGACCTCGAGCTCCCTGACCTTGAGGGCCATCGATGAATAGAGGCTCGCGCCACCCTGCTCGATGTACCCGAAGTGGAAGCCGGCTGTATTGGCGATCGCCTGCATGCGGCGCGCCGCGGGAGTGACCGGGGGCACCGGTTGGCCGGTGGTGGGCGGTGTGTCGTTGTCGTTCAGCGGGATCGCGGGCTGATTCTCGATCTTGACCGCCTGGGCGAAGGTACCGCCGAGGTCGGGGTTCTCTGAGCTCCGATACCTCGTGTAGAAGCTGGTGTCGACGACGAGCTTTTGAAGATTGGTGAGCCGGCCGACCTGCCGCGCGCCGGTCGCCTGGCTGCTCGGCAACGTTCGGAACTCGTCGAGGTTCACCTGGTCAGCGCCACGCGACTGCAGATAGGCGTTCAGGAAGGCGGCGTGGCTCACCTCGTCGTCTGTGTTGTCGGTGATGTATTGAGGCATGTCGCCATCCAGGTTCTGGAGCGCGGCCACGTAGGACGCGTTGCCTCCGTCGACTCCACCAAGCTCGTTGTACTGCTGCCACAGGTCGGTCTCCAGGATCTCCGCCGCCGCGAGGAATCGGAGGACGGCCGCATCGCCTTGTGTGAGCCGTCCGCGTGACGCCTCTATGCTTGCGGCTCTGGCGCCGGTCGCGAGCAATGCTCCGGCCGGCAGCATCGCTCCGGCGACGCCGAGGCCTTTGAGAAACGCACGCCGCTTGACGACGCTGTGCCACCTGGCGCGAAGATCGTCGGCTGCTGCCTCCGCAGATGTGAGGTTGTCGCTGCGCACCTTTCGTCACTCCTTCTGTGTTTGGGTCGCTGTCTGCCGAAGCCCTGATACGTGCCGCGGTTACAAACGGCTCGGCGTGTAACGGCAATTCGTAGTTGCGCAGCAAGTGGAACGTGCAACCTTCGACCGCCCGGCTCTGGCCGTCGTTGCCGGCCTGACCTATCGGGAGCGATCCCAGGTCTTCAACCGCTGGCTCGTGCCCGTGTACCAGATGTCGATCCGGTGGACCGGCAACAGGCTGGACGCCGAGGACGCGACCAGCTGGGTCCTGATAAACGAGATGAGGCGGCTCAACCTGCCGGACCTCGTACAGGTCGTGGACGAGCAGCTCGCCGAGCTGACGATCGAGGCTGTCGCCCGGCACTGGTCGGAGAGGTACGGCATATCCCAGCTGCGCTGCTCCTCGATCCACGCCGCCGAGGCGGCCGTGCTGGGACGGCCCGCGCTCAGCCTCGTTGCCCTTACCGATCGTTTGACCGCGGACCAGCGCCTCGTGATCGTGCTTCGATTTCTCCGCCGGCGATCGCCGTCCTCGATCGCCACACAGCTCGGGGTTACGGACGGAACCTGCGCCACGCTGCTATTTCGCGCCCTGTCCGCTGTGGCGAGACGCATGGGACTTGACGCGGACCCCACCGACCTGGCTCAGGCCAAGGAAGTGGCGGCCTTCGTCGGTGACCTGGTCGCCAGGCGCAAGCCACTCCGATTCGAAGCCGGCCCGAGCGCATGGGCCGCGGTGCTGGCGGCCACCCATGTCCAGGCGGCGATCGCCGGCAACGACCTGCCACGAGTTCGATTCGTCAGGTCGCTCGAGGAGATCGCCGGCGGCAGCAGCTCCAGGACGCACGTAACGCACGCACGTATCTGGATGGCGTGACTGCCGGGCGACCGTGGTCGGGGTGACCGAGCTTCCGCTCGCCGGGCCGCCCGAACCTGCCGTGGCCAGGGACCCGGACACCGCGGAGTACCCGAACTGGGAATCCGTCTACCAGGACAATGTGGTGGGGATCTACCAGCTGGTCTTCAGAAGGGTCGGGAATGCGGCCGACGCCGAGGACCTGGCCGAGGAGGTCTTGATGCAAACACTCAAGACGCTTCGCCTGCCTGCGCCGATTCACAACGTCCGCGCCTATCTCGTGAAGACGGCGCGGACCGTCATGGCCGACCACTGGCGACGCCACTATGCCGCCAGGGATGCGGCGCTCGAGCTGGAGCGGCTGCCGGCCGGCGCGCTGGTCGCCACGCCGAGCGGCGAATCGGCCGACCGTGCCCGGCGATTGCTCGGGCTGCTGCCGGATCATTTCAGGCGCATCCTCGAGCTGCGCTTCCTTCGCGGCTACTCGGTGCGTGAGGCTGCCAATGAGATGGGGGTGACCGAGTCCAATGCGCGCGTCCTTCAATTCCGCGCTCTTCGCAAGGCGGCTGAGCTCGAGCAGGAGGTCTTCGCATGACAGACAAGGCCGCCGATCGCGTCGCTCGCTTCGTCGACGACCTGCTTCACGGTCGCAGGCCGCGCCGGTTCACGGCCTCTCGAGAGGAGGCTGAGGCGATGACGGCGGCCGCGGGTCTCGTCGCCGGCCGAGTGGGCGCGGACCTCCCGGACAAGGCCGCTCTCGACCGGATCCACAGGAGGTTGAGCGAAGCCCTCGATGAGAGCCCTGTCATCGACCTGCGGCCCACGCGCCGAACGTGGTTGCGCACTCTCGGCACCGCTGCCGCCGCGGTGGTCGTCGGCGTGGCGCTGGACGAGGTGGCCTCACATGAATCGCCGGCGGGCCCGGACGGCGGCGGGGCGCCGACCGTCCTCATGCCCGACAACGGCACCTGGCGGCCGGTCGCCGCGGTGACGCAGCTGCCGGCCGGGCACGCGATGCCTGTTTCCACCGGCTCGGTGGATGCGGTGGTGATCAACGACGGCGCAAACATCAGCGCGGTCTCGGGCATCTGCACACACCTGGGTTGCAAGCTGCAGCCCGACGACGCCGGCCGGAAGCTGAACTGTCCTTGCCACCAGACGTCCTTCGCGTGGTCGGGCAAGGTCCTCTACTACCGGCTCAAGACCGCGCCCGGGACCCTCCCGCAGATCCCGGTCCGAGTGAAGGACGAGCAGATCGAGCTGTTCGTGGTCTGACCAACCGGCTCGCTGTAATGCGGCTCCGTAGTTGGTGCCACGATGAGCATCGACTCTCCGAAGCAACGGCCTCCAACGCGCCGGGCGTTCCTGGGCTGGTGGATCGGCCTGCTGCTGACCACCACCGTCGCCGCGGTGGTGGCTCCGATTGCCGTGTACATCCTTCCGCCGCACGCGCCTAACCGCGGCAAGGGGAAAATTCGCGTGGCGCTGGCCACACCGGTCGCCGAGCTGAAAGAAGGCGCCGCCACACGCTTCGACGCGCCCGCGGGGATGGCGTTCGTCATGGCCGATGGTGGCGAGCAGAACGTCGCCGGCGATCCAACGTTTGGCGGCTTCTTGACTCGCGACCAGGGGACGCTGGGTGCGCTCGCGATCACCTGCCCGCATCTCGGCTGCTCCTACGCATTCGACGATGGCAAGCAGCACTTCGTGTGCCCATGCCACGGGTCGGAGTTCGCCCTCGATGGAAGGGTTCTCCACGGACCGGCCACGAGCCCGCTGTCGCATCTCACATGGCAGTTGGGTCCCGGCACGAATGAGATCGAGGTCGATGGACTGACCGACGGCAACTGACCGCGCCGTTCGAGCCCGTCGTGTAACGCCCTCACATATCTAGCTCGGTCGACATCAACGACAAGGGAGATTTCTGGAACCACATGCAACTCAGCCTCACACGAATGGCGCAGGTCGAACGCGATCCCGACTGGGTGTTTCGCCAGCTTCACGATCCCGAAAGGCTGCTCGGTTGCGTGCCCGGCGGCAGCCTGACCAGCGTGATCGACGCCGAACGGTTCGAAGGCCGCATCGTCATCGGCGCCGGACCGTTCAAATTTGCCTGCCGCGGGGATGGCCGGATCATCGACTCCGACCCGAAAGCCCGAACCGCCTCCCTGAAGCTTCACGGACTCGCGACAAAGCCGCTGCCGCGTGTCCGGATCCGGATGTCGATGGCCGTTCTCGGCCACCCGCGCGGGTCTGAGGTCCAGATGTCGTTCCGGGTGACCGTCGTCGACCGCAGCGGATTGCTCAATCGAAGGTTGGTCGACCCGATCGCATCCGACCTGCTCGACCGGACCGTCCGCCAGATCAAACGGCAGCTCGAGGCCGTCCCGGCATGAAACACAAACAGGAGAAAAGCAACATGAAGAAACTGGTCATCGCGCTGACCGTCCTCGTCGGCGTCGCCCTGGGGGTGGGTACCGCGAGCGCCGCCACAGCGATCACGGGCGCCAACAACAACATCAAGGCTTTCGCGCCCCCGGCGGGCGGGGCTTCAGGCGCAGTCGTCGTCGCCTGGAACCAGGAGCTGCTGCAGATCGTGCAGACACCCGGCGCCCAGCCCGCGACCGTGCACGCGACGCGGAGCTTCGCCATCCTGCACGCGGCGATTTACGACTCGGTCGTCTCCATCACCAAAGACGCACCTCCGTATCTCTTCTCGGTACCCGCACCACGTGGGGCGCGTGTCGACGCCGCCGCGGCGCAGGCAGGCCACGACACCCTGACCGCGCTGTATCCCAACCTCAGCCCCAAATTGAAGTCCGCGATCGACGGACTGCTCGCGAGTGAGCTCACCGCCATTCCGGAAGGCGCCTCCAAGCAGAGCGGGACCGTGGTCGGCCACGACGTTGCAGCGCGGCTGCCGGCCGATCGCTCCAACGACGGTTCCGCCTCCACCCCACCACCTTTCGTCGCGGGTGACCAGCCTGGCGACTTCCGGCCGGTTCCGCCAGCCTTCGCCGCGCCGGTCTTCACGGGTTGGGCGAACGTCAGGCCCTTCGTCATCGAAACCGCCGGCCAGTTTCGCCCCGAGCCGGAGGCCGCATTGACCAGCGCGCCTTACGCCAACGCCCTCAACGAGGTCAAGAGCCTCGGTCAAAACACCAGCACCACGCGGACGGCCGACGAAACTGTCGCCGCCAGGTTCTGGGCCGGTCCCATCTGGAACACGTGGAACGAGATCGCGGACAGCGCGGCCCTCGCCCACCACACGAACCTGGAGACCACGGCGCGGCTGTTCGCGGTCCTCAACCTGACCTTCGCCGATGCGGTCATCGCCTTCTACGACGCGAAGTACCACTACCTCGTCTGGAGACCCGTCACGGCCATCCGCGCGGGCGACAGCATCGGCAACCCCGCCATCACCGGTGATGGGACGTGGACACCGCTCGCGACCACACCGGCTGACCCCTCATACCCCGGTGCTCACAGCACGATCAGCGCGGCCGGAGCGACCATTCTGACCTCCTTCTTCCGCAAGGACGACCAGGTCCAGGTGACCTCCGACGCCATGAAAGGCACCGTGAGGACATTCGACGGCTACCAGGCCGTCGCGACGGAAGCCGGCTTGAGCCGGATCTTTGCGGGCGTCCACACCAGGCTCGATCACGAGGCGGGCCTGGAGCTCGGCCGCGACGTCGCCGGTCTCGTGCTGCGCGAATCGAAGTCATCCGACTTCGGCGTCGAGCCGAGGCCGTCGGATACCCGCCCCTCCACCCCAGCGACGGGTGGGTACTGACCAACAACGACCACCACAAGGAGAAGCACTGAAATGCATTCGAAGTTCGTTCTCACCGGCGGCCTCGTGGCCGCCGCGTTCATCGCCGCGGCGTGCTCGCCCACCGGGGGCTCGGCAGGCTATTACGGCGCGTCGAACCCAACTCCGAGCGCCGCCGCGAGTGCGGCGCCCGTCGCCGCCGCCGCAAGCCCTTCACCGGCCCCGCCGGCCGCGTCGGGCACGGCAATCACGGTCGGGAGCACGAAACTGGGCCAGGTTCTCGTCGACTCCAGCGGGCGGACCGTCTACCTGTTCCTGGCCGACAAGGGCACCGCGTCGAGCTGCAACAGCGCGAGCTGCGTTCAGTACTGGCCGCCCGTCCTCACCGGTGCGGCTCCGCAAGCCGGCGCCGGCGTGAGTGCTTCGTTGCTCGGCACGACCACGCGCGTGGACGGAACGACTCAGGTCACGTACGCCGGCCACCCGCTGTACCGCTTCATCTCAGACAAGAAATCAGGCGATGTGACCGGTCAGGGAGTCAACGCCTTCGGCGCTCCCTGGTACGTCGTTTCCCCGTCGGGGGCGCAGATCGGATAGCCCGGAGACCCCCCCGCCATTGACAGGTGACGGCCGGGCGTTACCATATATCCGGAACCGGTTCCGTAACCGGTTCCGGATTCAACATGAGAGTCGAGAAGCGACCGACGATCAATGACATCGCCAGGCGCGCCGGCCTGTCCAAGGCCAGCGTATCCCGCGCGCTCAACGGCAAGCAGGACGTCGATCCCGAGACCCGGGAGCGGGTCCTCAAGCTCGCAGAGCAGATGGGATACGTCGCCAGCGCCAGCGCGCGGGCCCTGAGCAACGGACGCTCCAGCTCTCTCGGCCTCCTCGTGCCCACGCTGACCTGGCCGTGGATCCTGGAAGTGCTCCGCGGGGTGGCGGAGGAGATCGAACGATCCGGCTACTCGCTGATCCTCTACACGAC
>Ga0137390_10005706_pt1 | contig 10528 bp, 9 predicted proteins | sample 15con2h24AmetaG_FD_104937 | JGI IMG/M metagenome (GOLD analysis project Ga0137390, IMG submission 104937) | Vadose zone soil microbial communities from Angelo Coast Range Reserve, California, USA - 15con2h2.4A metaG | ecosystem: Environmental > Terrestrial > Soil > Vadose zone > Saprolite... | reverse complement strand
TGGTATCCGTGGTCGAGGATGATAGCGCCAAGGACGAGGCGCATAACGAAGAGCGCTAAGGGTTGCAGGCGATCGAGGTAGCGCAAGTAGTTCCTCCGGGGGAGAAGAAAGCATAGCTTACAGCAGCGGGAGGGTGGAGGGAAGCGGAGTTGAGGGAAGGTTGTGTGGCGTGGCTAGGAGGCTGTCGAGCTTCGCTCGACTGGACAGCCGAGGGCGGCTGTCCCCACACGAATCTTCCGGGTACGGCTGTCCTTACATGACCACATCGGAGGCGCGGGCCTGTCCCCATATAAACTCCTGTGCCACAGAGAATGATTGCGCCAGGGTTCGACTTCTGGTAACGTTTTTTCGCCCCAGGTTTGCGAGTCGTAGATTGAATGGACTTGCGACTGAACTCCTGTGGATCTCCCCCTTCGGTCTCGGAAATTGCTCGATTAATTAAAGAGGCAGTTAAGCCCCTCGTTGCGGAGAGGGAGGCGCGTTTTTTTCCGTGAAACGGGTACAAAAGTTCTGAAGTTCAGGAGGCGGTAATGAATAGGATTTCGAAAGTTGAAACCATGTTGCGGAACTGTGCCGTGCTGGCTGTGTGCCTGGCGGTTCCGGTTTTTGCTTTGGGTCAGGGTCACGACAAAAAACCAGCGAGCGCGCCGCCGTCACACGCGAGCGCACCGGCGCATGCAGCGCCACAACAGCACGCAGCGCCGCAGCACTCTGCTCCTCCCAGTCACCAAAATACGGCGCACGCGGCGCCGAGCAGTCACAATGCCCCCAGCGGACACGCGGCTTCGCCCAGCCACGCTTCAACCAGCAACCGTCCGGGAGCGACGACAGGACACACGGCGAACAGCAACCGTCCGGGGACAACAGGAGCGACGGGTCACACGGCAACCGGCAATCGTCCGGGGACGGCGGGACACGCAGGGACGACAAATAATCGTCCGGGAACCGCCGGTGCGGCTGGACGGCCGGGCAATGGGGCCAATGCCAAACCGGCTGGCGGCATGAATGCGAGAGGTGGTGCTGCGAAAGGATCTGCCGGAGCCAATGCCCGCGCGTCGCATACGCCGCCCGGGAGGCAGGTGTCGCTGAAGGGCGGGGGATCGGCGCACATTCGTCCGAATGGGCAGATCCGCTCGGTCAATCGGAACGGGATGCATATTGAGCACGGGGTGCATGGAGAGCGCAGAGTTGTTGCCACGCGAAATGGAGTGCGCGTCGTGAGTAATGGGAGACGGGGCGGTTATGTGCAGCGCGCCTACGTGACGCGCGGCGGCCGCTCCTATTATTCGCGGACATACTACTACAACGGTGGGTATCGGACGGGCGTCTATCGCGGCTACTACTACGGCGGGCGCCCTTATTATGGATACTATCCAGCCTACTATTACCAACCTGCGTACTACGGATGGGCTTATAACCCTTGGCCGGCGCCGGTGTACTACGGTTGGGGCTGGGGTGGAGCGCCCTGGTACGGTTATTACGGCGGATACTTCGAGCCGTATCCGGTGTATCCTTCCGCGGCTTTCTGGCTGACCGATTACCTGGTTGCCGCCAGCCTTCGTGCGGCCTTCGAAGCTCAGGCGGCCGCCGCCGAGGGTTTGCTGTATCCCGACGCGGGAGATGGAACGCTGGTAGCCAGCTTGCTTGCCGTGGCACCGGCGGGGGGCGAGACCGCAAAGCTTAGCCCCGACGTCAAGAAAGAGATAGCGGAAGAAGTGAAGGCGCTGCTTGCGGCCGAACAAGCCGAAGCCGGAAAGGGCAAGAGTTCTTCTGGAGGACAAGGAGCCAGCAAGGATGAAGCTCCGCCTGCGCTGGATCCGGCTTTCCGCACGTTCGTGGTCTCGGTTGATCTCACGCTGGTGGTCGACGGCAACGAATGCGCGCTGTCGGATGGAGATGTGGTTACACGAACCACGGAAACGCCGGATGACGATCAGAACGTCAACGTGAAAGTAGTTGCCAGCAAGAAAGCAGACTGCCAAGTGGGCGCGGAGGGCCCCGTTGCAGTGGACGATCTGCAGGAGATGTACAACCACTTCCGCGAACAGCTCAAAGATGGCATGGGAGAACTGGCCAAGAAGCAGGGGACCGGCGGCCTTCCCAAGGCTCCGGACACGACTACCGTGACGGGAGACGTTCCTCCTCCGGAACCGGACAAGACGGCGGAAAAAACGCTGAAAGAAACGCAGTCTGCCGCGGATCAGACCGAGACGGAGGTCAAGCAGGAGGCCGGGTCGGGTTCCGGTGGTGGTAGTCAGTAAGCGAACCAAGGTAGGACGGGGGAGCGTCCGCTGCCGGGGATGCTCCCTTCCCCCTCAACCTTGCAGGGTGCCGATACAGACGCGGCACTGGCGAAGAGAACTTGCAGGAGGCTTGACGATGGCGCAGACATTGAAAGCAGTTATCTCAGGAACAGCATTCATCCTTACGGCGTTGGTCCCATGCTCGCAGGCTCAGGCGCCCACGCTGCAGGAGCAACTCGCGGCGCAGTACAAGCTGGTCAAGATGGGATCGGACACGAGTGGATACTCCGTGGTCGATCCGGGCACGCTATTGGCCATCCAAAAGGGCGGAATACTCGCCGTGCCTTATACCGATCAGGGCGTTCTTCCCACCAAGTATGAAGGCGGAGCGATTCATGCGCCCGGTGGCCTTTCGTTGATGGGACGTAAGTCCATCATGGGACGTTTTGGCAAGGAGCAGACGACCCATTTGTTCCAGGTGGGCGACAAGGTGTACCCGAGCAAGATCGACGTAAACGTGGCCAAAGATACGGTTAGTTTGAGCGTGGTCGCTTGCGATACCTGCAACAAGACCGATCCGCCGACCTACAACAAGGCGCTGGTGGTCTTCCAGTTTCCCAGAGGGTCGCTGGTAAAAGCGGGTGCGGGAGAGGTGGAAGATATTATCGGGCAGGTGTTTACGATCAGTGACGACGCGCAGCAGGGAGGCGGGGATCAGGGCGGGCAGCAGGGTCAGCAAGGTGACCAGGGCCAGCAGGCAGACCAGGGCCAGCAAGGCGGCCAGCAACAACAGCAACAACAGGCTGAGCCCCAGAGCATCGAGAAGGGGATGACTCCGGACCAGGTCGAGGCAGCGATGGGCAAACCGGAAAAGATCGTGAACCTCGGTGCGAAGAAGCTCTATGTGTATAAAGATCTGAAGGTGACTTTTTTGAACGGCAAGGTTTCTGACGTACAGTGAGACTGCAATTCGTTATTGCCACGGTGATCACCGGCAGTCAACGGAATGCCGGAGCTTAGGCTGGGAAAAGTTTCTCGCCCGCCAAGTCGCGCTGAATGTCATTATGTCGGCCCTACGCCTCGCCGGACGCACGCGTCAAGCATTTCGATCCCAGTAACGGCGAATTCGTTGAGAGTTCGGATGCCTGTGCGCCTCCGAACGACCGAAGTTAAACTCCGCAGAAGCAGCAACTTGAGCGCGCGATATAGTACTTCCGTACCGTCTGTAGTACTTCAGTTACCGCTCCCGAAGTGACCCGATACAGGCGAAACCAATTCTACCGCTAATTGTGTTCATTATATAAACTACCACAACATATAGATTTACCTTCGGAACCGCTTTCCAGCGAATTCCAGAAAACAGGCATAAAACCCAGTAAAACGCGAAGATTCGCTCTGACGCGAGGTTTTTCAGGGCTGATATATGCTCTGGACACCGAGAGCCCCCGGATAGGCATGGAGGGCCGGGTAAACGCGGGCTGGAGAAGAGCTGACGCGGCGAAGGTTCTGGTGGACAGGCAAGGAAACATGGCCGACTCACGGGAAGTGATGAATATTCGCCAAGCGTCGCAGTATCTGGGAGTGAGTCCGGACACGCTCTACAAGTACGTAGGCGAGCAGAAGATTCCCGCCTTCAAACTGGGCAATCGCTGGCGCTTCAAGAAATCGAAACTGGACCAGTGGATGGAAGAGAAGTCAAGCCAGATGGAGATGGGAACGAAGCATAAACCGAAGGCGGCGACGAAAGCTGCCGGGTCACAGTAGAAAAGGCGGGCACACATGTTTGGAATGGGATCGAAGACGATAGTAGGTCTGGATGTGGGCTCTTCCAGCATCAAGGCGGTGGAGTTGAAGAAAAAGGGTGGGCAGATTGAAGTGGCGCACCTGGGGCTGGAACCGCTGTCCTCTGACATCGTGGTCGATTCGATGATCGTGGACTCGGGAACGGTTTCGAGCGCGATTTCCAAGTTGTTCGCAGATTGCCTGATCAAGACCAAGTCGGTAGCCACGGCGGTGAGCGGGCACTCAGTGATCGTGAAGAAAATCTCGCTGCCCTCGATGAGCGATCAGGAACTGGCCGAGACCATTGAGAAGGAAGCGGCGCAGCACATTCCGTTTGACCTGTCGGACGTGAGCCTCGACTACCAGATTCTTTCCGAGGAAGCGGGCAGCTCGCAGATGGACGTTCTGCTGGTGGCCGTCAAGAAGGACAAGATTTTGAATTACACCAACGTGCTCTCGATGGCTGGGCGGACCCCGGCTATTGTGGACATCGATGCGTTGGCGCTGCAGAACTGCTACGAGTACAACTACCAGCCGGCGCCGGGCCAGGTGGTGGCGCTTTTGAACCTGGGCGCCAGCGTGATGAATATCAATATCGTGAAGGGCACAACGCCGCTGTTTCCGCGCGACGTGAGCGTGGGCGGGCATCAGTACACGGACTCTCTGCAGAAAGAGCTGGACTTGAACTTTGACGATGCGGAGAAGCTGAAGCTGGGTGCGAAGGTTGGCACGGTGAGTGAGGATGCCAAGGCTCCGATCCTGCAACAGGTGACGGAAATTATCGTGCTGGAAATCCAGAAGACGTTCGACTTCTTCCGGGCCAGCGCGGCGGGCGAGCACATCGAGAAGATTTACCTGGCCGGCGGATCGGCGAAGGTGCCGGGGCTGATGGAAGCCTTGCGGCAGGAGTTTTCGATGCCGGTGGAATTGTTGAATCCATTTCAGCGCGTGGTGCCGCCAGCCGACGGCCCCGGAGCGGAATTGGTGGAGCAGAATCCGGGCCAGCTTGCAGTGGCTGTGGGCTTGGCTTTGAGGAGCTTTGAATCCTTATGATCAGAATCAATCTGCTCGAAACGTCGAAGGGAAAAAACAAGCGCGCTGGCGGCAGCAGCGGACCAGTGATGCCCGCGATTGAAATGGGCGACATGGGTTCACCCAGGCTGAAGCTGCTGGTGGTGCTAGTGCTGACCGGGCTGTTGAATTTTGGTTACTGGTACCGGCTGGACCGGCAGGAACAGTCGATCGCGAAGCAAATGCAGGCGGCTCAACAGAAAAACCGTGAACTGAGCGACGTGAAGGCGCGCTACATGGAGCGGCAGACTCAGGCCAACAACTATAAGCGGCGCGTAGACGTAATCGATTCGTTGCGCTCCGCTCAGTCCGGCGGCCCGGTCAATCTGCTGGCGATGCTGGGCGAGACCGTGAATGGTACGGAAGCGGTCTGGCTGAAGAAAATGGACGACACGGGCCCGAACGTCAACCTGGAAGGCACCGCGTTGAGTGCCGATGCCGTGGCCAATTTGATCGCGAATCTGCAGAAGACAGGATTTTTCAAGAACGTCGAGATCAAAGAGACTTTTCAGGACGATACGATCAAGGATATGCAGGCGTTTCAGTTCATGCTGACCTGCGAGAAGGGGAAGTCGTAAAAGGCGGACCTATGGCGATGAATTTTAGCGAACTGTCGGGCCTGAAGCAGTGGGGAGTGGTGATCGCTGGAGGAGCGCTGGTAACGGCGGCGCTGTACTTCACCGTGTTCAAGAGCCAGAGCGATAAAAATGCGGCGGCAGAGCTTGCCGTGCGGGACAAGGTTCGAGAAAACAACGAACTCGAATCGTACCGTCCTAAGCTGAAAGACATGGAACGGCAGCTGGCCAACTTGAAACAACAGCTGGAAATCGAGCGGCGCATTGTCCCCGATGAGAAGCAGGTGGACACCTTCATGGAGACGATGGACGGCGAAGCGCAGAAGGCGGGGGTGGAGTTGCGCCGCTATTTCGCCAAGCCGGTGGTGGCCAAGGAATACTACACGGAAGTCCCATTCGACCTCGAGTTGGACGGTCCGTACTATTCCATGCTGAATTTCTTTGACCGGGTTTCCAAGTTGGAGCGCATCGTGAACGTCAGCGGGTTGCTGGTGTCCACGACGAAGACTCCCAGCGATGCGAAGGTGAAGCACAGCTACCAATACGCGCCGAACGAGAGCGTAGCGGCATCGTTTACCGCGACGACGTTCTACAGTCACGATCTGGCACCGTCGGCGGCGGGTCCAGGAGCCAAGCCCGCAACCGCTACCGCAAGCGTGAACAAATAGGAATCGCTTATGAAGCTGACGACAGGTATTTTGGCAGTGGCAATGATGACGGGGGCAGCCGGGGCGCAAGATCCGGCGGTCACCAACAACCAGAGCAATGCAGCGGCGGGAAGTCCGCAGCGGAGCCAACCGGCGAAGCCCACCCCAGGCGCTCCGGCGCCGGCGGTGAAACCGGCGGTGATTCCGGGCGCGAAACCTGCCGCGCCAACCAAGCAAGCCAGTTCCGTGGCCGCCAAACCAGTGGCGGCACCGGCTAAGCCGGCAGCTCCGGTTAAGGCGGCCGCGAAGCCGTCCTCGGCTTCGGCGGCGAGCCAGAACAATAGGCTGGAACGAGTGAACGTTGTCCGCAATTCGGATGATATTCAGATCGAGATCAGCTCCCGCGAGGCGGTGACGCCGAAAGTGAGCAAATTAAGTTCGCCTGCGCGCGTGGTCGTGGAACTTCCGGCGACCGTCATGGCGACTCCGCAGAGCAAGATTGCGGTGGGTAGCGCGGGCGTGAAGGGCGTGCGCATCGGCATGGACGGCAAAACGCCTCCGACTACGAGCGTCGTGGTGGATTTAGAGCAGGCGCTGAGCTATGGGTTGACGCCAGGCCCGGGCAACAATTTTGTTTTGACGCTCCACACAGCGCAAACGGTTGCGAAGAGTATTCCGGCCAAAGTTCCGGCAAAGATTTCTCCGCTGGCGCCAAAGTCACAAACAGCGGCGGCTAAGCCGGTTGTGGCGGTTTCTGCAACAGGTCCTAAAGTTGCAGCGATTCCCGCGTCCACGGCGAAGGTAGCAAAGGTTCCTCCCGTGGCGAAAGTGGATGCTCCAAAAGCCGCGACTACCACCGTGGCGGCTTCCAAGGTTGCGTCCAAGCCGGCTGCTGCCACTACCAAGATCGCGGCTCAAGAGAGTCCGACTGGCGCTATCAAGAGAGTAGAAGCGCCCAAGCTGGAACCGAAAAAGTGGGCCATGACGGGCAGGCGTGACCCATTCTTCAGCCCGGTGGTACAGCAAACCTCGGGCTCAGGTTGCTCGACAGGCAAGAAGTGCCTGGAGATCGGACAGATCAATGTGCGAGGCGTGGTGAAGGCGGAGAGCGGTTTCATCGCGGTCGTGACCAATAGCCTGAATAAAGCTTATTTTCTGCACGAGAACGATCCTGTGTTCAACGGCTTCGTGGTGAGAATCACGGGAGACTCGGTTGTGTTCCAGGAGACGATGCAGGACAAGCTGGGCAAACCGTTCACGCGGGAAGTGGTTAAGCGGATTGCGACGCCGGCAGTTTAGCAGTAGACGACGGCGCCACCGGGAAAACCGGAGCGCTGAACAAATCGAGTTCAAGAAGGACACGCGGGTTAGACCCGCGGGTTGGGGAGAAGCGAAATGCGAAAGCAATTGCTGAGTGTATTCCTACCGTTGCTGGTATTGGGGCTGATGGCATCAGCCGCCGAGACGCCGGCGTCACAGCCAGCGAGCCAGCGCAACGAACTGCAGCGGGTGAATGTGGTTCGCGGCGCGGATGAGATCCGGGTCGAGATCAGCGCCCGCGGCGTCGTGACGCCCAAGGTGAGTACCGCGGATTCGCCTGCGCGCCTGGTAGTGGAGCTGCCGGGTACCGTGATGGCGACGGGGCAGAACCATATCACCGTAGGTCGCGCTGGAGTAAAAGGCGTTCGCATCGGCATGAACGGTCAGACTCCTCCTACCACCCGCGTGGTGGTCGATCTGGAGCACGCCTGCCGCTATGACTTGAACCCGTCGGCCGACGGGAAGCTGGTGCTGACGCTGTACACGCAGAAGACGGTTGTTGCCAGCGCCCCAAAGAATGTGAAGGCAATTTTGCCGGCGCAGAATGCGGCCAAGGCCGCGCTTCCGCCTAGCGTGCAAACGGCCCAGGCAGCCTCCTCATCATCGATGGATTTTGTCTTCGTCGAGCCCGCTTACGAGGCTAAAAAGACGGTTCCGGACGCGGCGGCAGAGCCCACCGAACGCGCTCAAGAAGCGGCGGCAAAGTTTGCCGACAAGACAGCCGCAGAACTGCTTCCGGCGGGCGTGAACGCGGCGCAATCGTCGCAAAGCGCTTCGTCCGTCCCTGCAATCCAGCCCGCGGTAAATCTCGCGGCGGAGCAACAGGCGCAGGCTGGACAGCACCCTGCCCTGGCTGGCCCCAAGTACACGGGCGAGCCGATTTCCGTCAATTTGAAGGATGTAGATCTGAAGGATTTCTTCCGATTGATCCACGAAATCAGCGGCTTGAATGTGGTGCTCGATCCCAATGTGCACGGCACTCTGACCATCGTTCTGGATGACGTACCGTGGGATCAGGCTCTGGACATCGTGCTCAAGAACAATGACCTGGCGCGGGAACTGGAAGGCAACGTTCTGCGCGTGGCTACCGTCGAGACCCTGAAGAAAGAAGCCGATGGACGGCGCGCCCAGGTGGAATCGGAAGCCCTAGCAGTGGAGAAAGTTTCGGTTACGCGCTTCCTGAGCTATGCCCATGCCAAAGATGTGGTGATCACGGCAAAGAAGTTTCTCTCGGTGCGCGGCGACGTGGTGGCCGACGAGCGTACCAATGCTGTGATCGTCAACGACATTCCGAAAGTCATTCCGATCATTGATCGGCTGTTGACCCAGTTGGACCGCAAGACGCAGGAGGTGGAGATCGAAGCCCGGGTAGTGGCGGCGACGCGGCAGTTCGCGCGCGATATCGGCACGCAGCTTGGATTCGGGTGGGGCAATGGCACGACCGCTTTAGGCGGTGCGACTTCCGTGGGAACGTCTCCCATTGGCATTTTCGGAGGAAACCCACTCTATACGATTGTGGGGAGTACTGCGCCAATCGGAACCGCCATAAACCAAATCCCGTTGTTCAGCAACTTGGGTTCGACGAGTCCTACCAGCGGTTTCGGATTTCAGAATTCGAGCAATAATATCCGTATCGACGCCATTCTTACCATGGCGGAATCGCGCGGGTTGCTCAAGGTTCTGTCGCGACCGCGAGTCGTGACCCAAAATAACATCCAGGCCCTGGTAAAGCAGGGCGTGCGCGTTCCGATCGTGACGCAGGCGCAGTTGGGCGGTCCTCCGACCGTGTCTTACGTCGACGCATTTCTGCGCTTGACGGTGACGCCGCAAATCACCTCGGAGAACACCATCTTCCTGAACGTGGACGTGGAAAATACCACGCCAAACTTCGGTCAGCAAGTGCAGGGTAACCCCGAATTGATCACGCAGCAGGCGACGACGCAGGTATTGGTGACCGATGGCGGGACGGTAGTAATTGGCGGAGTTATTCAGACGCAGAACTCCATCAACATCACGCAGGTACCGCTTCTGGGCAACATCCCGATCCTGGGCAACCTGTTCAAGCATACGCAAGTCAACACGTCGAATCAGGAGTTGATCTTCTTCATCACGCCGCGAATCATTCAAACATAGCGCGCAGTTGAAGATTTAAAGCCGCCGGCCTGAAGAACCTGTCAGGGCCGGCGGTTTTGTTTTTTGGGCAGGTTCTCCGTAGTGGGCAGTGGTCAGTGATCAGTGACCAGTTCACAGGCACCAGTTTCGCCAGTTGCACGAGCACGGTTCATTGCCCGCTTCCTGTTTGCTAAACTGGGCTGCAATGAACTTTCTTGAGCGCCAGGAAAAACTGCGGGGTCAGCTTGCAACGACCCGGTGCAACGCCCTCCTGACAAGCCATCTTCCAAATATTCGCTATCTTTGCGGCTTCACTGGAAGCGCGGGGGTCCTTCTGATCGATGCCAGGGGCAGTGTTTTCTTTACGGACGTGCGCTACGACACGCAGAGCCGCACGGAGGTGAAAGAGGCGAAAGTGGTCATTGCGCGCAAGGGCCTTTTGAATTCCATTGGGGAATGGCTTGCAGCGCGCCGGAAGAGATCGCAAAAATGGACAATCGGTATTGAATCGGAACACCTGACGGTGGCGGAAAAGAAGCGGCTGGCGAAGCTGCTTCCATCGGGGGTTGGGTTGCGGGATGCGTCCTCGGTGGTGGAGCGCGCGCGCATGGTGAAGGACGAGGATGAACTGGGGTTGGTTCGGGCGGCGGTGCGGTTGGGAGCGACTTTATTCGACCGGGCGCTCGAAGTGTTGAAGCCGGGCGTAAAGGAAGGCGAAGTGGCAGCGGTAATGGAATACGCCGCCAGGACGTCCGGAGCTGAGGAAATGTCGTTTCCT
>Ga0137390_10005699_pt1 | contig 10533 bp, 13 predicted proteins | sample 15con2h24AmetaG_FD_104937 | JGI IMG/M metagenome (GOLD analysis project Ga0137390, IMG submission 104937) | Vadose zone soil microbial communities from Angelo Coast Range Reserve, California, USA - 15con2h2.4A metaG | ecosystem: Environmental > Terrestrial > Soil > Vadose zone > Saprolite... | reverse complement strand
GGGCTTGACCGGCGATCCATCTTTTTCGCGAGACGATGGATGCGCAGGTCGAGCCCATAGCGCTAAGCTAGGCAGATTACTCAGGCCGTCATGCCCGGGCTTGACCCGGGCATCCATCCACTTCGCAAAAAGTGATTTGGCGAAGAAGATGGATTGCCGGGTCAAGCCCGGCAATGACAGCTCCTAGGTTAGCGCCTGTGGGTCGAGCCCGGGCATGACGGTGGTGGATCATCCCCCATGCTGCTCTTCGTCGGGCTCGGCAATCCCGGTTCGCGCCACGCCGGCAACCGACACAATATCGGTTTCATGGCGGTGCGTGAGATCGCCGAGCGCCACGGCTTTGCACACCACTGGTGGCCGCGCTTTCAGGGCTTGGCAACAGGAGGGCTGCTCGCCGGCGAGCGCGTGCTGCTGCTGTTGCCCGGGACCTATATGAACGAGTCTGGCCGAGCCGTGGCGGAGGCGGCGCGTTTCTACAGGCCCGGGGTTGCCGACATCGTGGTGTTCCACGATGAAATCGAGCTCCCGCCGGCCAAGATCCGGGTCAAGACCGGCGGCGGCAACGCCGGCCACAACGGGCTGCGCTCGATCTCGGCGTATGTCGGCAACGACTATCGCCGGGTGCGGATCGGCGTCGGGCATCCCGGCGCGAAGGAACTGGTCGAGTCCTACGTACTCAGCGACTTCCGCAAATTCGAGCGGCCGTGGGTCGAGGCCTTGTGCGAGATCATCGCCGACAACGCCGAGCTGCTGGCGAAAGGACAGGACGCGAGCTTCCAGAACAAGGTGCACCTCGCCATGCAGGCCAAGGGGTTCGGCGAACCGGAAAAATAGCGGCGCGAATCGTGCAATGGCCTCTTGATACCGGGCCACGAGAAGACAAAATTCGTTTTACCACGGACCACAAAACATGCAGAACGTGACGATTGCCTTGAACGAGAAACTTGCCGCCAAGGTACGCGTCAAAGCTGCGGTCCAAGGCAAGAGCGTATCGAAGTTCGTCTCCGAGCTGCTCGAGCGGGAGATCGGCCGCGGGGAAAAAACGCAGCTTGAGACGATCGAGGAGTTCTTGGACGGACCGCTCTGGTCCTTGACCGACAAGAAGGGACGCTTGCCGAGCCGGGAAAAAATCTATGGCGAGCGGGCCGATGAATTGCTTCATCGACGCCGACGTCCTCATTCACGCGATCGATGACCGGTCGGCAGCGAAATCCTCTCCCCTGACGAGCGCTAAATGGGCTTCAAATGCGGCATCCTCGGCCTGTCCAATGTCGGCAAGTCGACGGTCTTCAACGCGCTGACGGCGACCGCGGCCGCGCAGGCCACGAATTATCCCTTCAGCACCATCGAGCCGAATGTCGGCGAGGTGCTGGTGCCCGATCCGCGGCTCGAGGTCCTGGGCAAGCTCGCGAAATCGGCCAAGATCAAGCCGACGCGGCTCACCTTCGTCGACATCGCGGGCCTGGTGAGCGGGGCGTCCCGGGGCGAAGGTCTCGGCAACCAGTTTCTCGCCCATGTCCGTGAGGTCGACGCCATCGCGCATGTGGTGCGCTGCTTCGTCGATGCCGAGGTCGCCCACGTCGCCGGCGCCATCGACCCGATCGCCGACATCGACACCATCGAGACCGAGCTGATGCTCGCCGACCTCGACAGCCTGGAGCGCCGCCTCGACGGCCTCGGCAAGAAGGCGAAGGGCAGCGACCGGGAGGCGACCGAGGCCAGGGAGACGCTCGATCTGGTCAACCGTGCGCTCGCGCTGCTGCGCGAGGGCCGGCCGGCGCGCCTGGTCGAGCGCAAGCCCGAGGAGGAGAAGGCGTTTCACATGCTCGGGCTGCTGACGTCGATCCCGGTGCTCTATGTCTGCAACGTCGACGAGGCCGCGGCCGCGACCGGCGACGACTTGAGCCGCAAGGTCGAGGCGCGCGCGCGCGCGGAGGGCGCCGGCTGCGTCGTCATCTCGGCCAAGATCGAAGCCGAGATCGCGGTCCTGCCGACGCACGAGCGCGCCGAATATCTCGCCGCCATCGGGCTCAAGGAGCCCGGGCTCGACCGGCTGATTCGCGCGGGCTACGCGCTCCTCGATCTCGTCACCTATTTCACCGCCGGCCCCAAGGAGGCGGCGGCCTGGACGATCACGCGCGGCACCACGGCGCCGCGGGCGGCGGCCGCGATCCATTCCGACTTCGAGCGCGGCTTCATCCGCGCCGAGACCATCGCCTACGACGACTACGTGGCGTTCGCGGGCGAAGCCGGCGCGCGCGACGCCGGCAAGATGCGGCTCGAAGGCAAGGACTACGTGGTCGCCGACGGCGACGTCATGCATTTCCGGTTTGCGACCTGAGCAAGTAGCCCGGATTGAGCGTAGCGAAATCCGGGGTCACCAGCGACGCTCGCCGGAGCTTCCTTGATCCCGGCTGAAATCGCCGCCCCGGTCCTGCGGCAACAGCCCGCGTCGCACGTAACCGTGAAACGAGAGGTTCGATCCACGAGCGTCACGGTAACGAAAAACGTTCCGCCCGCAACGAAATTCCGACGGTACCGGACCATGCTTCGATGCCAACCCGGATTTCGCTGCGCTCAATCCGGGCTACAAGTGCTGACATCTGTCTTCTGACCTCACATCTGCCCGCGCTGGCGGATGGCGCCGAGGTGCTCGTTGATGCGGAACATGATCAGCACGAACTCGGAGACGATGCGCGCAAAGATCACCCCGATCACGATCCCGATCAGGCTGCCGATGATCCAGAACAGGCCGCCGAGCGGCGAATGCGCCATCAGCATCAGGCCGGAAACGATCCCGGAAAGTCCGAACAGCACCGAAATCCCGACCGAGAGCCAATAGAAGACCTTGATGATCGACGGCGTGATGAACCGCTCCCACTGGAACAGATCGCGATAATCAATCATCCGGGTTTCTCCTTCCGGCTCAGGGCTGCCGCCGATGAGCCGATGCCGTTCCCATGGCCGATGCCGCGCGCAGCCCTTGCCGTTCGGGCGCGCCGTCCTCGCCGCACGAGGACACTGTACCTGCGGAACCTCGATGGTCAATCGAGCCCGCGATGCTTGCGCCCATGTTGTTGCCCGGCTGGCTGCGATTCCCGCGATTTCCGCGCGGCCGGTTGACCCGAGCCGAAGCCGTGCCTAGGGAACGCGGCCATGGACGTCGCCAGCCGACCGATGCCCGATCCGCACGCGCTTGCTGCCAGGCGCGAGGAGCGTGCCGCCGCCGGCATTGCCTGCGGCGCGCACGCGCTGCACGACGGCTATACCGACCTGATCTACGTCATGCTGCCGATCTGGCAGCGGGAGTTCGGCCTCGGCTATGCCGAGCTCGGCCTGTTGCGCGGGCTGTTCGCCGGCACCATGGCCGGCTTCCAGATTCCCTCCGGGCTCCTGGCCGAGCGCCTGGGCGCGGCCGCGGTGCTCGCGCTCGGCACCGCGCTCGCCGGCGCCGGCTATTGCCTCGCCGGCGCCAGCGCCGGATTTGCGCTGCTGATGGTCGCCCTGTTCGTCGGCGGGCTCGGCGCCAGCACCCAGCATCCCCTGGCCTCGTCGCTGATGGCGCGCGCCTTCGCCGGCCCGCGCTCCATGCAGGCGCTCGGCACCTACAATTTCGCCGGCGACCTCGGCAAGATGACGCTGCCGGCGCTGGCCTCGCTGTTGCTGGTCGCGATGTCGTGGCGCTCGACGCTCGCGCTGCTCGGGGCCCTCGGCATCCTTGCCGCCGCGGCGGTCTTCATGCTCACCCCGCGCTACGGCGCGGAGGCCGCGCCGGAGCGTGTGAAGCCGGATGCGGCCGGCGCCGCAGCCGGCGCGCGGCGGCGTTTCGCGTTCCCGCTGCTGTTGTCGATCGGCATGCTCGACAGCGCGACCCGCATGGCCTTCCTGCTGTTCCTGCCGTTCGTCCTGACCGCCAAGGGCGCGAGCCTGCAGACCATCGGGCTTGCCCTGACGCTGGTGTTCGCCGGCGGCGCGGCCGGCAAGCTGGTCTGTGCCTTCATCGGCGCGCGCATCGGAACGATCGCCACGGTGTGGCTCACCGAGGGGGCGACCGCCGTCGCGATGCTCGCGCTGTTGCCGCTGCCGCTCACCGGCGCCTTGCTGCTGCTGCCGATCGCGGGCATCGCGCTCAATGGCACCTCGTCGGTGCTCTACGGCTCGGTCCCCGACCTGGTCGCGCCGCAGCGCCGCGCGCGCGCCTTCAGCGTGTTCTATACCGGCACCATCGGCACCGGCGCGCTGGCGCCCGCGCTCTACGGCCTGGTCGGCGACGCGCTCGGCGTGCCGACGGCGATGACGGTGGTCGCCGCGGTCGTGCTGCTGACGCTGCCGCTGTCGCTGCTGCTGCGGCCGGTATTCGCGGCGCGCCCGACGGTTACTTCCCGGCGTCCTTGACCCACTTGTCCACGGCCGATGGCAGGACGTCGAGATAAGGCCCCATGAAGAACGCTTCGCCCTCGCCGGCGCCGAAATAGCCGTCGTAGGCTTCGATCATGGCGCGGACCTGGGCGGCGCAGGTCGCCATCGAATCGACGATCAGGTCGCCGAGCGCGGCATTGCTGCGGCCGAAGCGCGGATCGGCGCGGACCGTGTGCGCGATGCATTCGGTCGCCGAGCGCAGCAGCGGCTGCATCGCCACGCTCTTCTGCTGGACGGACATGGGCGGCAGGCCGTCCGGCGCGGTGACCGGGCCGGTGGCGGCGCCGACGACCAGCGCGGCCGCCGCAAGCGGTGCGAGAATCATTGGATACCCCTTATCCCGGCAGCGGAATCTGGCCCGAAGCCGCGGCAACAGCAAAGTCAAAAATTCCCCCTGCAGCAGGATGACCGCAGAAATCGGCCGAGGTGTGGTGTCCAGGTAACATTCCGGTGGCGCTTTCGCCGATCGCGCCGGGCGCCGGCGGAACGTTCGAGCCCGGCGCCGCGTTATCCAGCACTTTGCGTCGTCCAAGGCACTGGAGGTCCCCCCATGACGTATTTCCGTCCCGCCTGTCTCGCCCTCGCGCTGCTGGCAACGCCGGCGAGCGCGCAGACCTGGGTCTATGAGCCGGATAGCTCCGCCCCGGCCTATCGACCCCGCGCCTACGACGCGCGGGTCTACGAGCCTTATGCCTACGAGCCGCCGGCCTACGGCACCCGCACCGTGGTCGCCACGCAACCGCTGGCGCTCACGCCGGCGCAGCGCACCACCGTCTATCGCACCATCATTCCGCAAGGGCGCGGCCGCGGGCCGATCGTGCGCGAGCGGATCGTGACCGAGCCGGTGCTGCCGGCGCCGGTCGTGCGCGAGCGGGTGGTGACGACGGCGCCGGCCGCGGACTACGCGTACTATAACGTGGGCTCGCGCGTGACCGATGCCTACGCCCTGGCGCCGCTGCCGCGCGCGACGGTCGCCGCGGTGCCGGCGGTGCGGTCGTATCGCTACATGGTGATCAACAGTCGCCTGCTGCTGGTCGATCCGGCGACCGGAATCGTGGTGGCCGACCTCACCGAATAGGGAACGCGCTCGCGAACCAAACCTGGCTCCGGCGGTTATCCTCACGGGCTGAACCGCCGGAGAACGAGCATGTTGCGCGTGATCGCTGGCGCCGCGGCCGTATTGGCCTGGTCTTGCGCCATAAGCATTGCGCAGACGCCGACGATCGACAGCGGCCGGGCGCCGTAGCGACGCTGTCGGACGAGTAGGGCAGGCCGCGATTGCGGGCGCTCATCGCCTCCGCGCGAATGCGGCCGCGGCGCCGCCGCGCTTTCGTGATTTGCCGCGATGGTTAACGGCGGCCGCGCGCTAATCCGTTGAAATCCCTGGGCCGATGCAAGAGCCCGCGGTCGCGGAGTGCGGCTTCCCAGCCACACCCGGCGATGAAACGCCGCCCGCGCGTCGCGCGTTAACAGGGCGGGAGGAGCCCGATCCTAGCCTTTGCAGCGTAAGCTTCAGGGGAGTGCGCGATGTCAGGATCGTTGCGTCGTGGCGTGATCTTGGTCGGCCTCGTGGGATGGGCCGCGCTCGCGGCGGCGGGCAGTCCCGCCGCGGCCGGGGGCGCGGAGGATGCCGTGACCGATGAAACGACCGGCAGCCTCGGACCCGCCCGCGCGCAACCGCACGAGCTCGCGCTCAGCGACGAGCAGCGCGGCCGCATCTACGACGGGGTGATGAAGATCCACGATGCGCCGGTCGCCCGGGTGCCGGCGCCGGAGCTTGCCGAGGCGCTGCCGGGCGGCGTCGCGATGCAGGAGTTGCCGGCCGGCGTCGTCCGCGACATTCCGCAAGTGCGCGGCCACAAGTTCGTGAAGTTCGACGACCGCATCCTGGTGGTCGATCCGGCGAGCCGCCTGGTCGTCGCGATGATCCCGCGCTACAAGCTGATGGATTAGACGGCGGCGCTGTCCCGAGACGCGCGCCAGCCCACTGGGCGTCGGACCACGTCAAGAAGAGCGGCTACCGCGAGCCCGATGGCTTCTCGCCCTTGAGGATGCGATCGACGTAGCCGACCGCGCGGCGGTGCGGCTCGATTGAATCGGGCCCGTAGAATGAGGCGGCCGCCTTGACACGCACGCACGCCGGTGGCGGCGGGAGAGCCTGTTCAGAGCATCGCATCGGCCAGCCTAGTCATGCTCTCCACAATCAGGTCGGGCTGATGCGGCCAAGCCGCGAACGGACGACGGCGGCGATCGATGAAGGCGGTGCGCATTCCGGCCGCCTTTGCGCCGACGCAGTCGAACTCGTGATTGGCGACGAACAGCACCTCGCCCATCGCCACGCCGCAGAGCTCTGCTGCCTTCTTGTAGGTTGCGACATGCGGCTTGAACGCATTCGCTTCAGCGACCGAAATCACGGCATCGAAGGGGACACGGTGGTGTTTCTTCGCCTCCTCCAGCATGTCCGGGTCGCCGTTCGACAGCACCACCAGCTTGTAGCGCGTCTGCAGGCGCGCCAGCGCCTCCGGCACTTCGGGGAACGGCTTGAGCCGTTCGATGCAGGAGACGAGCCAGCGTACTTCCTCGTGCGTGTGCGCAATGCCCGCCCGCCTCAGCACGTGGTCGACGGAGAGATGCCCGATCTCCCGATAAGGCGTGTGCTGCCGGTGCAGCAGCGCGTCGATCATCGAGTTCTCGAAGTGCGTGCGCCGCCACCAGGTGACGAAATCATCTACGCTGCCCTTCCAGCCCTTGCCCGCAAGGAAGCCGGCTGCGACTTCGCGAAGTCCACTCTGCATGTCGACGACCGTGCCGTACTGGTCGAACATGCAGACCTTGATGCTGCGCCTTAGCGTCTCGGCATTCATGACGGCACCTCGATCACGCGGGCGGGCGTAAGATGCAGGATTGTGATGCGACGAGCAATCGCCGGTCGAAGCGGCGGCACGACGATCGGGTAATCGTTGACATTAACGTCGGCGCGCGGTCAAACGGCGGCGACGGTCCGCCGGTGCCCGAGTTTCTGCTGCGGCTCACCGAAGCCGTCGTCGGATATGATCGGCAGTCGACATGAAATTCGACGGGAGATGATGATGCCGGACCAGACGAGCGAGAAGGCAGAAGTGAAAATGTACTCGGACTTCAAGAGTCCGTACGCGTACTTGGCGTTCGATCCCGGCATGATGCTCGGGCGCCGTTTCGATGTGCGCGTACGATGGATTCCGTTCCAGCTGCGTCTCAAAGGCAAGGGCGAGCGCAGCGTCTATTCCGAGTACAAGGTCAAATACTCCTACATGGATGCTCGACGCTGGGCGAAACCGCGCGGTCTTTGGATCCGCGGCCCGCTGAAAATTTATGACACCACCCCCGCGGCGATCGGCGGATTGTTCGCCGAGACGCATGGCCGATTGCTCGACTTTGGCCGGACGGCCTTCAAGAAATTCTTTCTTCGCGAGTTCGAAGCCGATCAACCGGAAGCCGTGGCTCGGATGATTGCGGACCTCGGACTGTCCGATCGGCACTATCTCGAATATCTGGCCGGGGAAGGCCGTGAGGCCTACGAACGCTGTCAGGAAGAGGCCGCCGCGGACCACGTGTTCGGCGTGCCCTTCTTCATGTTCGCGGGCGAACCGTTCTGGGGTTACGACCGGCTTGCGCTGCTCGAACAGCGGCTGGAGGAGGCCGGCCTCGCAATCGGCAACAAGGTTACGGCCGCTTGAGCGGCGTTGGGACGCTGCCGGCCGCCGGCACGAAGGCGGTCGTCCCGGACGCGGATTTTTCTTTTCGGACCAACGCAGCGAGAAGGTTATGAGCGCCAAATTGCCGATGCTCACGGGTTATCGCGTGCTCGACATGACCCAGTTCGTCGCGGGCCCGACCTGCACGCGGATAATGGCGGAGCTGGGCGCTGACGTCATCAAGGTGGAGCTGGCACCATCTGGCGACCGCGGCCGCGCCTCCGGCGACAAGCCGCGCGATGCCAAATTCAAGACGTGCTCGCAAAGCACGTACTTTTTCCAGCACAATCACTCAAAGAAGAGCCTCGCTGTCGATATCAAGCAAGCGCGCGGCCGTGAGCTCATCCGGGCGATCGTACCGAAGATCGATGTGCTGGTTGAAAACTTCGCCCCCGGCGTGATGGCGCGGGCGGGTCTCGGCTATGACGAATTGAGCGCCATTCATCCGGGGATCATCATGTGCTCGATCTCCTTGGCCGGGCAAGCCGGACCGCTCAGTCGAAAGCCCGGCTTCGATTATATGGGCGCGGCCTACGCGGGCATCACCTCGCTGATCGGCGAAGCCGATCGCGGTCCGGCACAATTCGCAACCGCAATCGGAGACTATGCAACGGGGGTGACGGCGGCGATGTCCGTCGGCTTCGCCCTGCTGCACCGCGAGCGTACCGGCGAGGGACAATACATCGAGTGCTCGCTCGTCGATACGTACTTCAACATGCACGAAGCGAACATTCCGAAATCGTCGCTGCGCGGATCAACGTTTGCCCCGAAGCGCACGGGCTCGCTCCATCCGGACGGCGGGCCCACCGGAGTGTTCCGATACCGGGGCGAAGAGTTCATCGCGATCATGGTGATGCCGTATCAGTGGAACCAGATGATCAAGGCGATGAACATGCCGGGATTGGTGGATGATCCGCGCTTCAACACAGCGCGGGCCAGACGCGACAACAATGCGGCGCTCAAGCACATCATCGAGGGCTGGCTCGGCGATTTTCCGAGCCGCGACGCGGCCGTTGCGGCGCTGGAAGCGGAGCGTGTGCCCTGCGCGCCGGTTCTCACCCTGCACGAGGCCATGGCCCATCCGCATTTGCGCCAGCGCGGAACCGTCCGGCGGGTCAGGGACGAGTCGATCGGCGAATTCGACATCCCCGGGCTGCCGGTGAAATTTTCCCGATGGGTGGATCGGAGCGAAATCGCCGCCGACCGTCTCGGCGAGCATAACGAAGAGGTCCTGCGCGAGTTGCTGTCCTTGACCGATCAGGAAATTGCCGGCCTTTACGCGGACAAGGTCGTCGTGCGCGATCCGCTTCTCGATAGATCAGGAGGTCGGCGGTGAGGATGGACGAAAATTTGCGGTACGAAGTTTCCGACCAGATCGCGGAGATCAGCCTCGCCCGCCCGCCGGTGAATGCGTTGAGAACTTCTGCAACGTCGCCGCGACCGCCAACGTGCAGAAGGAGTGCGGCGTTCATCGAAAAACGCCCGCCGAATTGGTAGCTGGCGGCGAATGGCGCTCGCTTCCCGCGCGGCGAGGGTCTCGCGAGCCCCTGCGCGCTCCACTATGATCGCCCCACGGGCGGCGGGGCGTTCGCCCCCGGACCAAAGCTCGGCAAGGAGGACCTCGGAATGTTGACGCTGTATTACGCGCCCGGCGCGTGCTCGATGGCCGCCCATATCGTGCTGGAGGAGAGCGGCGAGAAGTACCAGCCGCAGCCGGTCGACCTCGCCAAGGGCGAGCAGCGCACCGACGCCTATCTCAAGATCCATCCGCTCGGGCGCGTGCCGGCGCTGCGGCTCGACAACGGCGAGCCGCTCGCCGAGAACACCGCCATCCTGCCCTATCTCGGCAAGCGGTTCGGGCTGTGGCCGACCGATCCGCTCGCCGAGGCCAAGGCGCTTGCCCTGATCGGCTTCTTTGCGAGCAGCGTGCATCCCGCCCATGCCCATGTCGGCCGGCCCGAGCGCTACACCGCCGATGCCGCCGCCTTTCCCGCGATCAAGGACATGGGGCTCAAGACCTTCCACGGCTACCTCAAGCAGGTCGACGGCATGCTGGCGGGCCGGGAATGGTTTTCCGACCGGTACTCGGTGGTCGATCCCTATGGCTTCGTGTTCTATACCTGGGGCGTCCGCCGCGAGCTGCCGATGGGCGAGCTCAAGAGCTACACCGCGTTCAAGGACCGCATGCTCGGCCGTCCCGCCGTCGCGCGCGTGGTGGCGGACGAGAAGATCAAGCTGTGAGCGGCGGCGTTTCCTCTTGCACGTCATGTCCGCGCTCGTCCGCGAAAGAGCGGGTTTCGGTGAGATGTGGTCATCGCGGGCGGCAAACTCGGTCTGCTCCCTCCCCCTGCAAGGGGGAGGGTTGGGGTGGGGGTCGATC
>Ga0137390_10005698_pt1 | contig 10534 bp, 5 predicted proteins | sample 15con2h24AmetaG_FD_104937 | JGI IMG/M metagenome (GOLD analysis project Ga0137390, IMG submission 104937) | Vadose zone soil microbial communities from Angelo Coast Range Reserve, California, USA - 15con2h2.4A metaG | ecosystem: Environmental > Terrestrial > Soil > Vadose zone > Saprolite... | reverse complement strand
GCCCCTCTCGGGGGCGTATCTCTAGGCCCAACCGGAGGTTGCCATGGACGGCCCGGACTTCCAGCGGGTAGCCGAGATCGCAGTCGACCAGGTCAAGCCCGAGCACCAGGGGTTCACCCTGACGGGGCAGGGGCCCGACCAGGCCGAGTATCGGCTCGACTTGCACTTCGAGCTGCCCCTCGACCCGCGCACGCGGACCGTGCTGGGGGAGTTGCTGTCGCAGTCCGAGTTGACGATCTCCCGTCGCCCGCCGGCCGCGCCGCTGGCCGCGCTGCGGGCCCGTCGTGACCGCGCTCACCGGCCGTGATCGGTACCCGTCACGGCGCTGGGCCCCGCGTTCCCTCTATCGTGTCTCCTCACCCCCCTCCCTACCCTAGGGAAGGCACTCGATGACGTTGCCAACCGCCCGCGGCCCCCGACCCGGCGTGCGCCAGCTTGCCCTGGCATGCGCCATGGTGCTCGCGGGGTGCACCGGCGGTGCGAGGAGTGGCGGCGGACCAGCTACGGTCTCGCCGGCGGACCTGACTGCTCTCGAGACAGAGCGTTCCCAGCATCCCACCGACCCCGAAGTCAATCTCCGCCTTGCCCGGGCCTACTACGCCGTCCAGCGCTATGCGGACGCCCGTGGCGCACTCCAGGTCGTGTTGGTCGCCCAGCCCGGCAACACATCGGCCCGTGCCTATCTGGGCCTCACGTACGAGGGACTCGAGCAGTACGACTCCGCGCGGGCGGTCTACACCAGGCTGCTCGCCGACCAGCCTCCCCCGAGCCGAGCGGTGCGTCGCCTGCTGGACGGCCGCCTGGCGCTGCTGACCCGCAAAGAGCTGCAGCAGCGCGCGCGCTTTGCCATCGCCCGTGAGTCGCTGCTCGTAAGGACGCCTCCCGACTCGAACACGATCGCGGTCATGCCGTTCCGCTACACCGGCGCCGACAGCTCGTTGCGGCCGCTGGAGCGCGGGCTCGCGGCTCTCGTCGTGACCGACCTGTCGCGGGTGCGGCGGCTGCGCCTGGTCGAGCGCGAGCAGCTGCAGGTGTTGCTCGACGAGCTGCAGCTCGCGGCGAGCGGTCGGGTCGATCCGGCGACCGGCGCCCGCTCCGGGCGCCTCGTGGGGGCGAGCGAGGTAGTGGAAGGCCAGTTCTCCGAAGTGCCGACGGCGAACTTCCGCGTGGATGCGTCAGTGGTGCGCGCGAGTGATGCCGTGATCGCCGCGACCGGCTCAGGGTCGGATAAGCTCCTGGCACTGTTCGATATCGAGAAGACGGTTGTCTTCCAGCTGCTCGACAAGCTGGCCATCACCCTCACGCCGGGCGAGCGCAGCGCGATCAGCGAGCGCCCGACGCGCGACATTCAGGCCTTCCTGCTCTACAGTCGCGGCCTCGAGGCGCGGGACCGGGGAGACTTCGTCGGAGCCTCCCAGGCCTTCCAGGCCGCCGCGCAACGCGATCCCGGCTTCTCCGCCGCCGCGCAGGATGCCCAGTCGAGCCAGGCGGCGAAGACTGCCACGACGACGCCGGCGGCGGAGGTCGCTGCCACCGTCGGGGGCGGGGGCGGGGGAGGGGGCGGCGGGGCAGGCGTGGGAACGGCGTCGCCCGCGCCCAACCAGGGAACCCTGACAGCGGCGATCAACAACGCGGTCCCTTCCGGGGCGGCTAAGCTGGAAGCGACTCAGCCGACCACTAAGGGCACGACGACGACGCCGACGAACGGAACGATTCAACAACTGCCGCCGACCGATCCGAACCGCATCTGCGAGGGCGCGTCGTGCGCCGGCGTGCGGTCCGTCCTCACCGGCACGATCATCATCATCATCAAGCGGCCGTAAGACTCTCGAATGCGCCGTCGCGTCCGCTGCGCCTGCCTGGTGGCTCTCGTCGCCGCGTCCGTCCCCCTGCGCCTTGGCGCGCAGGCGAACGACGCGCTGTACGATCGCTTCAATGCGCTGTCCGGATGGGAGTTCCGACGTTACGCCTTCGACCCCGGCATCACGCTCAAGTCCATTTCCCAATGGGACATGCCGCTCGTGCTCGTGACGCCCGTGGGCCGCAGCCTGTCTGTGGACTTGACGAGCTATCTGGTGAGCGGCCGCGTCGAAAGCTACGGCGGCACGACGGAGACCCTGAGCGGGTTGACCGACACGCAGCTCCGCATGCTGTACACTGTGCGTCGCGACCGGGCCGTCGCCTCCCTGTCGTTCAACCTGCCGACGGGCAAGCACTCGCTCTCGACCAGTCAGTTCCAGGTGAACGGGGCGGTCGGCTCGACCTACCTCGCGTTCCCGGTCTCGAGCTTCGGCACCAGTCTCGGCGTGACGGGCGGCCTAGCGTACGCACAACGCGTCGGTGAATGGAACCTCGGGGTCTCGGGCAGCCTACGCTACCTCGGCTCGTATGCGCCGTTCTCGAACGACACCCTCACCTACAGCCCGGGACTCGAAGGGCGCGTGCGGGCCGGCGCCGACCGACTGCTGGGCCAGAAGGCACGGCTGCTCCTTGGTGTCACGGTGAGTTCCTTTTCGACCGACGTGTACTCCGGCTCGAACGCGCTGCTATCGGGGTGGTACTCCCCGGGCGCGCGCGTGATCGTCGACGCAGCGCTCGTTCGAGTGGTCGGCCGCGCCACCGTCACAGCGCTCGCCTGGGACTTCTACCGGCGAGCGGGTCTCACCAATGGCGCGTCGAACCTGGAGACGCGGGAGAACGTGCTCAACGCCGAGCTCCGCGTCGCCCACCCAGTGGGAGGGGGGGGGCGGCTGCAGCTTGAGCCGATGGTGGCTTTCCGCCAGTGGAGCCCGGCCGACTACCGCGGCGGCCGTCTCTACTCGACGGGTGTCTCGGCCCGGTACGGTATCAACGATCGGCTCTCCGCGATTCTGTCGGGCCGGCTGGACACGGGGTGGGTCTACGCCCGCGATCGGGGGTTCGCCAACCTGACGGGCAGCGGCTTCACCTTGTGGGTGCGCTATCAGCGGTAGCGGAATTCTTGACGGCCCCGGGGGACGGGTAGTAGGTTGGCGCCACCTTCAACGCGGGAGCAGCGCTTCCGATGCCAGCCGAGCTCGGCGGGTCGCAGATCTCCTCGCTGCTCGAGGCTCTCCCCGGAATCGCCAGCGTGCTTCGGAGCCCGGTGGCGGACGCGCTCATCAAGGCGATCCGCGCGTCGGCCGGCATCGGCGACTTCACGGTCGAGGACGCCGAAGAGTTGGTGCGGTATGCGGTCCGTCGGGGCCTGATCGGCCCGGACGAGGGAGACCGAGTGTTGGCGGAAGTGCAGGTCGCGTTGAAGGCGAAGCGCAAAGCGGCGCGCGGAGCCAAGCCGAAGGGAAAAAAGAAGAAGTCTCGCCGCTGACGGACAGGTGCACCGCGCGCTCCAGTTAGGGGCCGGCCTTACGCTGGCCTTCGCTATTCTTACCTGCACCAACGAGCGGGTCACCGGCCCCACCAGGCCGGGGGCTTTGCTGCTGGACGTCCACGCCCTCGTGGCCAGCTCGCCCGGCCAACCCGTTATCCCCCTCGACAGCCTGCGCATCACCCTGCGTCGCCCCACGGAGACGACCTACGCGTACGACAAGACGATCCTGGTCCGCTCCGACACCGTCAAGGGCGACTCGGTGGTGCTGCGGCTGGACGTCCAGCTCCAGCAGTCGGCCGAAGACTTCATCCTCGACGTCACCGCCTTCGGGGCGGGCATCGCCTGGTACTCGCTCACAGCCAGCGTGCATCTCACCGCAGGCGCCACCGCCGCGCCGACCCCCTTCCTCGCCCGCTACATCGGCCCGGGCCACAACGCCAAGCTCGTGCGGGTGTTCCCGGTGGATACGACAGCGATCGGCGGGACGAGCTTCCCGCTGCGCAGCGTGGTCACCGACTCCTCGGACGGCGTTATCACGGGTGTGCCGGTCGGCTACCGGCTGAGCGACGCGACCCATGGCTCGGTCACGACGGGCTACTTAAGCGCCTCGTTCACCGCTGCGCCGACGGTGCGGGACAGTGTGTGGGTGTTCGCGGAGACTCCCACGCATCTTAAGGACTCGACGCGCATCCACATCCTCCCGCCGGCCGCGAGCCTCCAGAAGGTGTCGGGAGACGCGCAGACCGCCGTGCTCGGCGCGCCGCTCAAGAATCCCCTTGTCGTGCGGGTGCTCGATGCGTTGAACGGCGGATTCAAGGGAGACACGGTGCGCTGGACGGTGACCACCGCCAACGCCACGCTCACGGCCCCGTTCTCGGTCTCTGACGACACCGGATACGCGCTCGTGTCGCTCACACCGAGCGCCCTCGGCTCCGTGACCGTGCAGGCAGCCGTGACGGGACTCTCAGGCTCACCGCAGACCTTCACCGTGACGTCGACCGCCGGCACGGTCCGGCAGGTGATCATCAGCCCGAAGCTCGACACGATCGCGCGGGGCCTGACGGTCCAGTACACGGCAGTCGCCAAGGATCAGTTCGGCAACGTCGTGAACACGCCGTTCAACTGGGTTTCCACAGCCCAGACGATCGCGACCATCAACCCCTCCGGGCTTGCCACGGCGGTGGCGGGCGATTCGACGCTCGTCATCGCCGGCGCCGGCGGCTACGCGGACACGGCCAAGCTGTACGTGCGGGCGCTGCGGACAGTGGTCGTGAGTCCGGCCGATACGGTCGTGACGGCGGTGAACGACTCGTTCCCACTGACGACGAGCGCCAAGGACAACTTCGGTGCGGTGATGACCACCGGCTTCACGACCCGCGTCTTCTCCGCCTCGCCGAACGTGGTGGTCGTGAACGCTGCCACCGGTCGGATCAAGAGCGTCGGCGCCGGCAACGGCGTTCTGGTGGTCCGCGACTCCGTCGATCCGCTGCTCGTCGTGCAGGGCTCGGCTACGGTGCACGTGAATCAGGTGACGTTCGGGATCGCCAATGCGCCCAAGGATAGCATCGAGGTGGGTGTCGGCGGCAAAGCGCAGATCGTGGGCCATGCTCTCGATCGCAACGGCTATGTCATCCCGGGCAAGACCTTTGGCTGGGCGACCCGCACGCCCACCATCGCGACCGTCGACGGCAGCGGCAACGTGACCGGCGTCGCGCTGGGCCAGACCTACGCCGTCGATTCGGTGGATGGGTTCAGAGATTCGACTCGCGTCTCGGTGGTCCCGACCCCGCCCCCGGTGATCCAGTGGGCAACGGACACTATCGCCGTCGGCAACGGGGGCAACATCTCCGTCGCGTTGTCGCTCACCCGGCCGCCGAGCACCGGCCCCCTCATCGTGAAGCTCACCTCGAGCGACACGGCGATCGCCCGGCCGCAGAGCAAGACCGTGACCTTCCCAGCAGGCACCGCGGGCGCGTCGGTCGTGATCAACGGGGTCGGCGCCGGCCGGGTGACGCTGACGGCCAGCGACTCGTCGGGCCAAGGGTACCAGTCCGGCTCCATGGTCGTCACCGTGGTCTCGACGATCCAGTTCCAGGAGACCGGAACGTTCACGCAGCAGCCCAACTTCTACGTGAACCAGAACGAGACCCACCGGGCCCAGGTGTTCCTCTCGGATCCCGCACCAGCCGGTGGGCTGGGTGTGACGTTCGTGTACGGGAAGCCGGGCACATCCACGGTCAGCCCCGCACCCGCCATCATCCCGGCGGGTCAGCTCGCGGCTGACATCGTGATCTCCGGCCTCGCCCCCGGCACAGACAGCGTCGTACCGACGTCCGGCGGATTCGTCGGCAAGTTCTCGCGCGTGTATGTCGCGGCCAACAAACTGACGCTGACCAGGGCATACCCCTACACGGGCTTGCTGGGGATTGGGCAGACGGCACAGCCGTACGTCTCCATCACGTACTCCATGGACCACAACCTGGTGTTCTCGGCGGCGCTGTCGCCGGGTATCGGAACGGTCCAGACGCCGGACACGATTCGGTCGGGCGGCTACAACGGGTTCTTCACCGTGGTGGCAACGGCTCCAGGCAAGACGTACCTGACGGTGTCGGCGCCCGGGTGGGTGGGCGTAACGGACTCGATGACGTTCACGACCCCGCACCTACAGGCGACCGGCTCAGGCAGTCTCATCGCAGGTGACCCGAACAAGGGGACCTGGTACGCCTACACCAACGACTCGGCTGGCGGCAATCACACGGTAAAGGACACGGTCGTCGTCACCGCGGTCTCCCGGAATCCCTTGGCCGTCGCCGTGGACAGTGCGACCGGCCGCGTGGTCCCGGGGTACGGCTCGGTGGGGGTCGGGAGCGCGCTGCGTGCGTTGCCTTCCGCGGGCGGAGACTCGGCCTGGATAGTGTTGACGGCGACTGGCTACACAGCGGATTCGTTCAAGGTGCACGTCACCAGGCCGACGCTCACCTTCAGCGTCGGCTACCCCTACTACGCCCACGTCGGGATCGGCACGCTCTACCAGAACGCCGGGTACTTGCAGATCCCGTACGTCCGGACAGACACATTCACGGTGTTGTTCGGACACACCAGGCGCGGGATTGTCTCGGGGCCGGACTCGGTTCGAATCATCAAAGGGCAGACTAGCGCGTCCTTCAACATCGTGGGCGACTCGCTTGGTACCGACGCGATCTTCATCACCCGGGCTACAGGCTACGTGGTGACGCCAGACACGCTGGTCTACACCGTGGGCCCGATTCACGTGCGGCCCTACACCTACCCGAGCGTCACGAACTATACGATCAGCGCGCCCACTGTCGTGACCGCGGTCGTGGTGGATTCGGCGAACGGCTATGCGTTCCCACTCGTCGCCCCCCTCCGGGTGACTCTGACATCGTCAAAGCCCGCCGAGTTCACCCTTGACTCGGGCGCCGTGACGATCGATTCCGGTCTGACGTACAGCTACACGCACCCCGACACACTGCGGTTCCGTGGCGTGGACACAGTGGGGGCGCGGATCCTCTCGAGCGCACCCGGCTCCACCCCAGACTCCTCCAACGTGATCAGGGTGTTCCCGACGCCTCTGCAGCTCAATCGCGGGTACCCGTATACAGTCGGTCGCGGGCTGAGAGAGCCGAACAACAGTGTATCTCTCGTCGGCGGTGTGGCGCCGAGTGCGGTGGCCGTGACGCTCCAGCGCTACAACCGGGCGGTGGACTCGCTATCGACTGGCACCGTGACGATTCCCCAGGGGCAAACCACGAGTGGTTCCTTCGAGCTCCTGGCCATCGATTCGACCGGGACCGACTCGATCACGGCCTCGGCCGCGGGCTACGTGACGACGAAGCTCACGATCTCGCCGGAGGCCGCAAGCCTCATCCAGGGTGGCATTCCGGCGACTCGACTCACGACAGATCTGCCCTATACGGCCCTCGTGTACACGGGCACCCGGTCGCGCACCATCCTGAAGCCGTTCTCCACGGTGAGCGTGACGGTCGTCTCCACGAACCCGAACGTGGTCCTGATCGACTCTGCGGGAGGCACTATCAGCCCGCGTGGCGACACGGCGGTGACACTCGTGGATACCACCCGCACTTACGGTGGGGTCCGCGTGAGGTTCGTGGGCAGCGGCAGCGCGAGGCTGCTGTACTCGGCGGGCCCAGGGTTCGCCACCGACTCGACACCGCTGGTCACCGTCACTGGCCCGACGCTGCACCTCAGCACTGGCAATCAGAACGTGGGTGTGGGTCAGCTGCTGACGGGCCAGTACGTGTACGTGGATAACCCGGTTACCGGCACGCCGCTCGTGGTGCAGCTGCTGAAGAGCGACAGCCTGCAGCCAGCGGCGAGCCAGGCGTTCACTCTGTCGGCGTCGTCGGTGACCATCCCGGTCAACTCTACGGGCAGCAATACGTTCGAGATCCAGGGCAATGCGATCGGCAGCGCCGTCCTTACGGCGCGGGCTCCCGCTTACAGCCAGAGCACCGGAACCGTGTCCGTTAGCCAGCCCAAGCTCGTCGTCTCGCCCAAGAACCTCACGCTGACTGTGGGCCAGGTGCCCTACTCGGTCTACGTGTACACGGCCGATCAGAGCGGCGCCACCCACATTGTAGCGGCCCCGCTGGCGGTGAACGACACCTCCAGGGCCTCCACCGTCGTTCAGCCCGACTCGCTCGTGCTCCAGGTGCCGGCCCGGCTGTCTTCCACCTCGGTAGGCCTCCAAGGCTTCGTTAAGGGCACAGCGCCGGTCATCTTCACCGCGGCAGGCTACAGTCCCGACACGGTGGTGGTTGCGGTGGATACGGGGCAGCTCAGCCTAGTGAACCCGCCGAACGGGCTTGGCCCGGGCCAGATCTCGACCAACCAGATGTACGTCCAGCTGACGTACACCACGGCTGCCGGAGTTGTGGTCAACCTCGCGTCGAACAACCCGAACGTCCTCACGGTGCCAAGTACTGTGACGATTCCGGCCAACAACAGTTACGCCTACTTCGCAGTGACTGGGGTAGGGGTCGGGACGGCCAACGTGACCGCGACCGCTACCGGTGTGAAGCCAGCGGCGGCGGTCCCGGTGCGGATCAGCATGCCCAAGTTCGTGGTCAGCCTGGCCTCGACCAGCAACGCCGGCCAGAAAGCGACGATCACCGTCTACGCTGCGGACTCGCTGGGGACCACGCGCACCCTCACTTCACCACTGACGGTGTCGCTCGCCTCGACCAACCCCAACCATGCGGTGTTCGACTCGGCGACGGTCCACATCCCGACGGGGTCGTCCTCTGTATCGACGGGCGTCGTGTTCGACACGGCAGGCACCTACACGATCACCGCCGCCTTGCCGACGGGCGGTGGCTACACCCCCGGGAGCGCGACGACCACGACGACGGGCGCGCTAGTACGCATGATCGCGCCGACGTCCTTCAGCCCGGCCTCGGTGACCATCAAGGCAGGCCAGTACGTAACCTGGAGGAACGACGACGGCATCGCGCATACGACAACGTCAAATGCCGGTGTCACGCCTGCGTGGAGCAGCGGCAATCTTTTGCCTGGGGGGACCTACCAGGTCTACTTCGGGACTCCGGGGACCTATGGCTACTACTGCGCCATCCACGGGGCTGCTTTGATGAGCGGCACTGTCATCGTCCAGTAGCCGCCTACACCCGGAACTCCTTCACCAGCGACCGCAACTTCTCTGCGCCCTGCAGCAGCGCGCTGGCCGCCGCGGCCATCTCCTCGGTCGATGCCCCCTGCTGCTCGGTCGCCGCGGTCACCTGCTCGGCGCTCGACGCGTGGCTCACCGCGCGCCCCCCCACCTGCTGCGCGCGCTCCCCCAGCTGTTGAGCCACCTCCCGGTTCTGCTGCGCCGCCACCGTCACCCGCGCCGCCGCCTGCTCCACCTGCTCGATCGCTGCGACGATCTCCGCCAGCCCGCGGGCCGCTCCTTCGGCCACCGATTCCACTCCCCGAACCTTCGCTTGGCCCGCCGCCATCGTCGCAGTGACGTCCTCCACTTGGGTGCGGATCACCGCCGTTGTCGCCGCCACGTCCGCAGCCGCCTTGGCGGACTCGTCGGCGAGCTGGCGCACTTCCTCGGCGACTACCGCGAATCCCTTGCCGTGCTCGCCTGCCCGAGCCGCCTCGATCGCCGCATTGAGGGCCAACAGATTTGTCTGGGACGAGATCCGCTTGATCAGCTCCACGAAGTCGTCGATTGCAGCGCTCTGCTCCGCCAGTTGCTGCACCTGCGTGGATGTCGTTTGCACCACCTCGCGCACGTTCAGGAGCGCGCTCCCTGCCGCCAGCACGTCGCCGCGATGACGGTCGGCCACAGTGCGGATCTCTTGGCCCAACAGCGCCACCCGACCTGTCGCCTCCGCCATCTCGCCGGCCGCCTTCCGGAGCCGGTCCAGCCCCGCCCCCATCGCGTTCAGCTCGTTGCGCTGCTGTTCGGCGCCGCTTGAGATCTCCACCATCGCTGTCGAAACCTCGGCGCTCGAGGCGGCGAGCTGCTCGCTCACCGCCGACAGGTCCCCCGCCGAGCCCGCGATGCGGTCTGACTCGCAGATGACCTCGCCCACGATGCCGCGGAGCCGCTCGCCCATCACGCGCATTGCGTCGGCCAGCACCTGAAACTCGCGCGGCATGCGGCCCGTGGTCACCGGTCGCAGATCGCCGGCGCCGAACCGCTCCGCCGCCGTCACGAGTCGGCCGAGCGGGAGCTCGACCGCCTGCAGCGTGAACCAGGAGATCAAGACACCGGCGGCGATGGTGAGAGCGAGCACGATCCACAGGAAGCTCTGCCGGCGCACGGCCAGCGCCTCGAGCCGGCTGCCGGCCTGCCCGGCCCGCTGCGCCTGACGCACCGAGAGATCGCGGACCAGCCGGGTGAGCTCGCGCGCCTCGTCGCGCACCGCCAGCGACCGTCCCAACGCCTCGCGGTCGCGACCCAGATCCTTAAGTGCGTGAGCGATGGAATAATCGACCTGGATCGATGCCTGCAGCCCCTTGATGCGGTTGACCGTCAGGCGGTCCTCGAGGGAGAGTCCCTCGAGCTGCTCCAACCCCTTCTCGTACCGGGACCCCTCGTCGGCCGCGAGCTGGAAGTCCCGACGGGCCTCATCCGCGGGTCGGTTCAAGTACTGCTCGGCGGCCCGGATCTCGTCGAACACCGTACTGACG
>Ga0137390_10005696_pt1 | contig 10535 bp, 9 predicted proteins | sample 15con2h24AmetaG_FD_104937 | JGI IMG/M metagenome (GOLD analysis project Ga0137390, IMG submission 104937) | Vadose zone soil microbial communities from Angelo Coast Range Reserve, California, USA - 15con2h2.4A metaG | ecosystem: Environmental > Terrestrial > Soil > Vadose zone > Saprolite... | reverse complement strand
CCTGCACTTCAGCATTACGCACATTGGCCTGAACATGCTTTCGTTGTTCTTCATTGGCCCGGCCGTGGAGGTCTTCTATGGCAAATGGCGCTACCTGGTCATCTACCTGGCTTCTGGTATTGTCGGGGGGATCGTCACCTTGTTCTTGTCGCCGCCGGACACCATAGCGGCTGGAGCTTCAGGCGCCATCTTCGGTGTCTTTGGAGCTCTAGGAGTCTTCTACATCGTCAACCGGCAGGCATTGGGCGCGTATGGGCGAGGAGCCATTACTAATTGGCTATTCTGGATAGGGATTAACCTTGTCTATGGCTTTGCCGTTCCAGGCATAGGCATCTGGGACCATATCGGGGGTCTCCTTTCCGGTATGGTCATAGCATTTCTGTTGATGCCAAGGCCGCGCCGACGCACACCATAAGGTGCTCCACGGTAGATGTCAAACACGCATCTACACATAGACACATTGTGACATTAAATGATACGCATCTCGCTTGTTGAAGGGACCATTACAATGAGTATAGGAAGCTGAGTTTGCAACTTTGCTGTGACGCGGCTGAGTCACAATGATCCTATCCATGCCCTTTACCCCCATCCTCAGCTTCCCAGCCCTTTCACAGTTGCGACCTTTTCCGCTTCAGTTTGGTTTTTTCAGCGAGAGTGGCCTCTTGATCGTTCATTTGTAGAGGTGAAGGGGTACCTCTCTTTGCACACCTCATGCATGCTGGCCGATGCACCATCGCAAGCCGTCTTCCATGTTCAGTTGGGAAGACGTAGACGAGCTACCAGGACCGCCGGGATCTCACTATAGTTGGTCCAGCTCAGCAAGCGCCGGGGCTGTGAGCCATCGTAAGGATGATGGAAGGCTGGTTCTTCCAGGCCATCCAGCACAAGACCAGCACGGAAACAGGCATTGAACAAGGCGTGCAGGGGACGATCGAAGGTGTAGTGAGGGGTGGGCTCGCCAAGCATGCCGACACTTTTCTGCGGGCTAGGGTGCAGGTATTGTGCGACCTTGATGGAGAGGGTCGTGACAATTTCACCGTTGATGTCGTTGGCCTCGGCACAGAACGTCATGCCGGAGTGGTTGAAGCAAGGGTGAGTGAGGGAAAAGACAAAGCGGCCAGCAGGTTTAACGACCTGGCGAATGCCACGCAGCAATGGGTCGATCTCGGCTATATCCATGATTGCCATGTTGCAGACAGCGGCATCGAAGCGTTGCTTCCCGAAAGCAACTATCTGCTCCTCGTGTGTGGCATCGAGGAGGTGGTAGTCAATACGGTCAGCATGTTCGGTAGTGCGGGCGCGCGCTCGTTCGAGGAATTGCGCACTGAAATCAGTGGCGATAACGTAGACCCCAAGCTGGGCCATACGGCGGGAGAAGACGCCATTGCCACAAGCTATCTCCAGCACCATTTCGCCCGGCTGCAAGTTGAGCAGACGCTCAGCCGCAGGACTGACGAGGAGGCGATGGAAGTCGTTGCCATCGCCCATTCTCTCGTCCCAGAATGAAGCTTTCTGGTCCCACATGGCACGAGTTTCTTCATTCAGCTCGATTGGCTGAGATGTGTTCTCGGCAGTCATCGCACGTGGTTTCCTTTCTCCACAAAATCATATCACACAAAAAGCGCTCCCGGCCAAGTTATGCCGTTTTTGGCGGCTATTTAATGCTGTGAGTGACACTCTCTTCCTGCAAGAACCATTTCGGTCTAAACAAAGGAAGGCTGCGCTGTAGAAGGTTTCAGCCCCCAGTTTACAAAGCAGCGTCTCTGACCTATACTTCTTATTGTCAGCCGTTCGATGCCTCTTCCCGCGCAAGAAAAGAACGACTGCAAAAGGGGTGCGTCTTGCATGAACATGAGCCTGAAGAAGCTGAATGTGAGATCACGGACCTCGATCCACACAAGAAGGGCAGCCGCGCCTTAAACCGGCTGCTCCACGGTCATCGTCTCTCGTTTGGGACACGCCTATGGATGGCTCTGCTCACCATACTCGGGGCTGCTCTTTTTTCCTGGCTTCTGATGAGCCCACTGCACCTGGCCGGAATTCCCCAGTTCGAAAAAGCATCTAATGAACACATCTTCACTCCATCCCATCAAGCCTCGTCCGGGTACGTGCAGATGATAATGGTTCATCACGTCATCTACCTCATAGACCAGGACGGACTGGTGAGAGCGCTGTGGACGAGGCACAAGTACGTTTACGTGCTCTGGCAACACGCCGTTGCCCCGTCTTCCAGGCTAGTACGAGTGGATCACGATGTGGTGTATCTTGCTTCTCCCGATGGGAGTAGAGTAGCACTGCGAGCCAGCGATGGCGCTGTGCTCTGGATTAGAAGAGGAATTCCCCTCGATAAATCGGGCTCCCTCGATAAATCGGGGAGCTACTACTTCCTTAAATTCACGAAAGGAAGGCAATGACATGCAAGCCCTCTACGCGCGCTTTTGTGGCTTAGACGTGCATGCCGATGCTTTTCTGGCGACTTGATGAGGAGGAAGTAGCGCGCACACCTTGTTCTGGTCGACCGTCATCCAGTCGTCTTGCAAGATGCCGCTGGTATCTCCCGAGTCTGCATTCCATGCCCAGTAGGCATAGCTCATGCCGTGCGTGTGCAGGAAGGCCATCAGAGTGCGCTGCCACACGCCCTCGGCATCCTGGCCCATCGAGCGCCATCCGAACTCCCCTACGAACACCGGGGCGGTCCCATTCTGTTGTAGGTAGGCCCAATGCTTCTGCCAGAGGGCAGGCAGCGTGTGAGCAAGGACAGCCGGGTTGGAAACCTTGAACCACTGCTCCTTGTAGACCTCCGGCCCATAGTCATGGGCCGAATACACCAGCTTGTCCGGCCGCGAGAGCCGCACGGGGAACTGCCTGGCGCCTTGCAGGTTCCCGCCCCACCAGTAGGAGTCGCCCTGGTAGAGATCGATGCCCTCGACGATAATCAGCCAATCTGGATTGACGGCCAGGATGGCATTGCCCGCACGCTGGGCAGCCAGGCGCCAATCGGTGCTGGGATTGCCACCGCCCCAGGTCGCTGGCCAGTGCGGCTCGTTGGCCAGGTCCGCCCCGATTACGGTCTCATTGCCCCGGTAGTGTTGGGCCAGCATGACCCAATCCTGGATCCAGCGCGACTGGGGCGCCTGGTCGGTGTACCACAATGGGGGCCGCTGATCGGCCATAGGATCATGACGGTCCAGTATGACTCTCAAGCCAAGCTTACCAGCACCCTGGATAATCCGCTCCAACAGTGCCAGCCCGCTCAGGCCCTTGAGGTCAGGGTTCAGTTGATAGTTGATCCCCTGCGGCTGGCTCGCAGGGTCGAAGAGCTGATTGGAGAACGGCAGGCGAATGGTATTGAAGCCTGTGCGCGCGATCTGTTTGAGCATGTCTTGCCAGTTGCGCTCCTCCAGCCCATGAGGGACGAAAGTACCACTCTCAAACCCAGACCAGTTGACGCCCAGGAGACGCACCTGGCAGCCCGACGCATCCACCAGCTCGCTGTGAAAGCCCCTGAGGAAACCTACCAAACGATCAGGTTGGCAGCGCGTTGAGGCTTTCTTCGAAACAACAATAGGAGTAGGGGTGCAGGCAGACAGGATCAGCATCCCCAAAACAACTACAAAGAGAAGCTGCTGGCGAATGCGACTGGGAGGCGAAGATGGTGGGGACACATGGCACCCGTAAGGAGGCATGGCACCCGCAAGGGGTGCCACTACTATACTACGCTGGGAGAGCCTCGGGCCGTCTATAGTAGGTCCCCGATTTATCGAGGGACCAGGGCTTGCCCCTGCCATGCCCGCCTTCACCCTATTTTTCATTCGCCAGCAAAGTCCATAGAGAAGCTGCAAGCTCCATCCCGGAATAGTCGCTTTGCAGGGCCATCTCATATCACTCTCCTTGAGCTGTTTCAATTGGCAAGGTAAACCAGAAGGTCGTGCCATGACCAGGATCGCTCTCGACCCCAACACTGCCGTGATGACGCTCGATGAACGCCCGGCTCAAATATAAGCCCAATCCTAAGCTCAGATCCTGCTCGTGTTGGACAGCGACCTCTTTGGCAAAATAGAAGCGTCCCCAGATATACCCTTGCTCTTCTCCTGGGATACCCGGCCCCTGGTCATGGACCGACACACGCGCTACCGCGTCCTCTATCGTCAACTGCACCGTCACAGGCTGATCAGCGGGCGAATAGCTCAGGGCATTCGCCAGGTAGTTGTTGATGACCTGGGTGATCCGCTCTGCATCGACATTGACGGGCACCACGCGCTCTGGAGGCATGCTCTCCAGCACGATCGTGCGTCCAGGCGCCAGCCGCTGCTGATTGGCCACAGCTTCCTTGAGCAGCACGCCCAGATCATGGCGTGTCGTATGCAACTCGAGAGTGCCGCTCTGGATGCGTGCATCATCCATCAGCGCCTTGATGATGCGCTCCTGAAGACGGGCGCTCTGAGCGGCAGACGCTAAGGAATGCCGGACCTGCTCAATTTGCTCGCTCACTCGCCCAGGCTGTTCGGCCAGCTGGCGCTTCAACGTCGCCAGGCGGCGCTGGGCTAATTGAATATTGCCTTTGATCGACGTCAGAGGGGTATTCAGTTCATGACTGGCCAGGTTGAGGAATTCATTGACGAGCAGACTCATTTCTTGCTGCGCGAGTGCTCTGGCGCGCGCCTCGGCCTGCCCACACAAGCAGTAGAGGCAGTCGATGACCAGCATAGTCTCCGCTGCGACGACTTTGACGAGCTCGATCTCCTCTGGTGTGTACTCGCTGTCAAAACCAGCCTTGGCGACTTCGAGTCCGCCAACCAGCTGCTGCTCAAGAAACAGGGGAAGCACCAGGAGATTCCTTGGGGCAGAATCTGCTCGGACCCCGGGTGGCAGGTGCAGGCGATCAGCCGGGAGCATCACCTCCTGACCTGCAGCGAGGCGGGCAAGTGCCGTTTCGTCGAAAAAATCTGAGGGCAAAAAGTGCCCTCTCTTCTCCCGGCGGTACTGTTCTTGCTCCGGGGTGAAGCCACTTCCCACGGCATAATACAGGCGACCGGTAGGCCCAAGAGCCACAAGACTGACATATTGACAATCCAGGACGTGACCGATCAAGTCCACCAGCTGCTGGGCAACGAAGAGTACCGGAGGCGACAGGAGGAATATCCCTTCAGGGAAGGTGCATAGAATCTGCTCAGGGAGGTGCGCGATGGCTTCTCTGAGAGACGACAGCGCCTGGTGGACGCGCTGGAGGTGGAGTGCCTTCTGATAGCGGCGAGTGATGTCATGGAACACATAGAACGTGCCTGCAGCCTGCTTGATGCACACAAGCAGGGGCAAGCCGCACATGGTGACGTAGACCTCGCGCCCGGAAGGAAGCTGGAGCAACATGGTTTCTTTTTGTAGACAGGATGCCGCCTCGTCATCGACGACGAGGTGCATGAGCCATGGCTCGAGTGCGATGGCTCGTTGCTGCTCGTCACCCATAGTATAGCGATGAAGAAACTCCTGGTAGTCCATCCCTTGACAAAGGTCTTCAGAAGGCACTTCAAAGAGCTTGAGGGCTGCTGCATTGGCCCGCAAGATCTTCCCCTCACCATCACAGGCAATGACGCTATCCGGTAATGACTCAAAGATACATTCAAGTTGGTTTGACGGCGTGATCCTTTCTTGTACTTCTTTCGCTTTCATCGCTTCCTCCATAGGGAACTCTCCGGGCTACATACCCCAGATATCTACTATCAGCAGTTGCTATACCTCGTCCTGGTACAGGTAGTATTTATCCTGGACATAGTTTTTTCTGCGGATCGAGCCTGGAAAAGGTAGTGTACACTTACACAACAGTTTGGAGATCGCCGGGAATCGCATAGTCACGGATTAGCAGGTAATTGCCTGGTGATTGCACTGGAGACCCAAACGCACGGAAAATCGCCTGGCAAATCCTCTTTTCTCTTACTCTTATCGGCACAATATCTCTTCCCTTGAGATATTCCATAGCAGAGAAGAAGAATTTGATGAAGACAGTTTTTACGCGTTCCTCAACTTCATTTCTGAGAAACTCTGACGATATATTTTCCGTAGGATTTTTCACCAAACGACAGATGCGTTCTCGCTTCGCTCGTCCCCCGATGATGAACTTTAACAAGCAAGATCGGGAATGTATTGTCACCCTGAGCCCTTCGCTTCGCTCGAGGGTAAACTCCGCGAAGGGTCTCTCTCGATGGGCCGAGAGATGCTTCGCTTCGCTCAGCATGACAAATCCGGTGTTGGTCGTTTAAATTCATAATCGGGGGCCTACCAGTAGGGTCAGAGAGGAATCGGGGGCCTACAAGCATGGTCAGAGAGGACATATTGACTGCATTCCCTTCGGTGACAATGAAAATATTGGCCGCTTCCCTGGATCTTTCACCAGATGCATTGGTCGTCGTCAACGCAGCAGGCACAATCGTCCTGGTGAATGCACAGGTAGAAACGATGTTTGGCTATCGCGAAGAGGAACTGGTAGGCCAGCCAGTGGAAATGCTCCTTCCCGAGCGCCTTCATACGCTGCATGCAGCCCACCGGGCACGCTACGCGAGCGCACCGCGCCTGCGGCCAATGGGAAGATGGCTCATTGTGGAAGGCCGGCGCAAGGACGGCCACGAATTTCCAGTGGATGTCAGCTTACGACCCATCATGATAGAGCAGGCACTGCATGTGATAGGCGCGATCCGCGATATGACGGTCCAGCGCATTGCTGAAAGCGAACGCGAGCAACTTGTCAAACGCCTCTACCTGCAAGACAAACTTGTCAACCTGGCTCACGACGCCATCCTGGTGCACGACCCCGAGGATCACATCGTTTCCTGGAACCGTGGCGCAGAAAAACTCTATGGGTGGAAGGAACAGGAAGCAGTGGGCCAGGTTACGCACTCGCTTCTTCACGCCTGCTTTCCCCAGCCACTTGAAACCATCGCGCAGGCGTTGGAACAGGAAGGGCAGTGGGAAGGCGATCTCATTCATACATGCCGCGACGGCAAACAGGTGATCGTCGAAAGCCGTCAGGTGCTGGTGCGCGATGCAAGGGGAACTCCCACAGCCGTTATGGAGTTCAATCGTGACGTGACCGAGCGGAGGCGCCTGGAGCAGGTCGAGCGAGAAGCGCGCGCCGAGATGCGAGCGCGGCTGAAAGCGCTACAATTGATCTTGAATGAACTGCCCATCAGTATTTGCCTGGTTCAAGGACCCCAGGCACGCTTGATCCTTGTTAATCGCGCCTCGACCGCCCTCTGGGGAGCAGAATGGAAACGCGGCCAACCAATGGAGGACTTTCTCACCCAGCAGGCGATCCGACTATTTACTGAAGATGGGCGGCCTCTCTCCTCTGCCGATTCCCCAATCCGGCGCGCAGTCGCGTCAGGTGAGGCCATTTACCATAACCAGCACGTGATCCGCCTGCCGGATGGCGCCAATCTTCCCGTGCTGGTGAACGCAATACCTCTTGATGCTCTGCGCGAACTCCAACCTCTTTCCCATGAGTTGGCCGAGGGGCCTGCAGCGGCAGAACGCGTTGCTCTGATCGTGCACCAGGATGTGACAGCTCTCAAGGAAACTGAAACCCTCAAAGACACTTTCATCAGCATAGTGACGCATGAGCTTCGCACTCCCGTGACCGTGTTAGCTGGTTATACCGATATGTTGCTCAGGCGAGCAGCACGAGGAAAAGGACCGGAATTGGATGAATGGCAGCGTGCAAAGCTCGGTGAGATGAAACAGGCGGCACATCAGTTAGCTAAACTCACGGAGGATCTGCAGCATGTTACGCGTGTGCAGGCGGGGCAGTTCCAACTCCAACAGAGCCCCACTGACCTGGTAGCTCTCACCCGGCAGGTTGTGGATCGACTCCAGGCCACGACAGACCGTCATCCTTTATCGGTACACACATCTCTGGCCCAGCTCCAGGCAACGGTGGATGCCTTTCGTATCGAACAGGTCCTTACCAATCTGCTGACCAACGCAATCAAGTACAGTCCGCAGGGAGGCCCTATCGAGGTGACGATTGAGGAGAACGCTGAGGCTCACGAAGCCCGTTTCAGTGTTCGCGATCGCGGCATGGGGATTCCGCGTGAGCAACAGGCTCACATCTTTGAGCGCTTCGTCCGTGCCGACAATGTACGAGCCACGCGCATTAGCGGAACGGGGCTGGGACTGTATCTCAGCCGGGAGCTGGTGGAACGACATGGGGGACGCATCTACTTCGCGTCAGAAGAGGGGGTCGGCTCTACGTTCTACTTCACGCTTCCCGCCAATCCAACTTAGGCCCTCTTTTAGCGGATGTCATCAAAGAACTGGCTGAATTGACAGCTAAAACCTGGGAGATAGGGGGATTGGATCAGGCCATCTTTCGTAAGGGTGCTATGAAATGTGAGCGTCGCTCCATCCCGTCGGTAGATGTCCAGACGGCGTTCAATCCAACTGACAATCCAGTATTCCAGAACTCCTTGATGCGCATAAAGCTGAAGTTTGGCTTCACGGTCTCGGCGTTCGTTGGATGGTCCAGGGGAAAGAATTTCTACGACTAACTCAGGGGCGGCGTGATACTTTCCATCTGGATGTGTTGCTTTGGCTCCTCGTTCTTTGCTCATCCAGATCACATCTGGCACGACGTCGTTATCTTCTCCAAAAATCAGACCAGGTGTGGTGATGGCTGTTCCTGCCTGGGTTCGGCGACTCCATACTTGAAGCAATTCCCATATTCTATCGCCAACCAGTTGATGATAATTGCTTGGTTGTTTTGACACGTACAACTCTCCACCGATGATTTCGTAGCGGTTGCTGTCGTCTGGTAGCATTTCCAGGTCTGCTGATGTCCATTTGGAGGTTTTCATGTGTATTCCTTTTGTTCGATGAGCGACTACTAACTCTATGTACCATGCTAGCATTGAGAGCATTTTCTGGGCCAATTCCATCCAAACACGAAAAGTGCCAAGGGACGGAATCGAACCGACGACACCAGCATTTTCAGTGCTGTGCTCTACCAACTGAGCTACCTTGGCTTCTACTTCTAGCAAGCGAGGTCTCGCTTACTTGTGCCACACTATAACATGCCTCCCCGCACTCGTCAATACCTTCTTTCTAGCCTTTTTCTCCTATCCTCCCCATGAATGCACCGTGTTTTAGCCGCACATATACCAATATGCCCCCCCGTATCCATTTATTCCATTGCGGGTGTTGTGATTTCTGGTGACCCGTAATTATTTAGCAGAGGAGAGCTTATGCACGTATACCAACGAATCTGGCACTATTTTCAGCGGCACCGGGCGATAAGCATCATAGTAGGGCATGTAAGTGTAGTAGCCATCCTTGGCATGCTTCTGCTGGGTAATGCGCTGGGGGCCAACATATTTGGGGTATTTGCAAAAGCCCCCTGCTCCAGCGGCGATCGCGTCTACGTAGTTGCGAGCGGCGATACCCTGGGGACTATAGCCGCCCACTACAACATCGACTTGCAGCGTCTCGCTTCCTATAACCACATTGCGAATCCCAACCTCATCTATGTCAATCAGACTATCTGCATCCCCAAAGCGGCGAGGCCCGCGCCACCGCCTCCACCGGTCAAGGGCACAGGTAACTTCTTCCCATACGGGCAATGCACCTGGTACGCCAACCAGCGCTACCACGAATTGCACCATATTTACGTGCCGTGGAGCACAAATTCCAATGCCTGGCAGTGGAAATATCGCGCATACGACTTCCACTGGCGGACTTCAACCAGGCCCTCCATCGGAGCAATCATAGCCCTCCAACCATGGGTACAGGGGGCTTACGGCCTGGGGCACGTGGGAGTTGTCGAGAAGATTTTGCCCAACGGCCATGTCATTGCCAGCAGCATGAACTGGGGAGCATACTACTGGAAAGTAGCCTACACGGAATTTTCACCAGGCCCGGGCATTACATTCATTACATACTGATGTGTGCGTTTGCATCGCCCTATGGGCGTCACGTAAAAGGGCGTAGCCGCGACATTTATGGCGCTGGGGTGCGGCACGGCCTCGCCTGGGATACCTCCCCACCCCGGGCGCGATAAATCTCGCAGCTACGCCGTCAATCCGTTATTTTCACGCTTATTGGGCGACCCTTGCGGTCACCTTGCGACGGGGTACTTATGCTCCGGACGGCAGCGCGCTCGTCGTAGTATTCCTGACATCCAGGTCCGGGTTGAACAGGGTATGCGCAAGAAACCAGGCCTGGCTATCAAATGGCTGCACCCCTGGCGCAGGCTGCACACGCACATAGCGCCCATCCGGCAACAACTCATGCGCGTTCACCGTGTCCTCCAGCGCCCGGTTGAGCAACTGCTCCAGGATAACCGTACGCAACGCAGGGTCCTCGATGGGAAACAGCGTCTCAACGCGCCCATCCAGGTTGCGCTGCATCAGGTCGGCGCTCCCCAGGTAGATCTCCTCGTTTCCCCCGTTGCCAAAGTAGAAAACCCGGCTATGCTCCAGGAAACGCCCTACAAGGCTTCTGACGCGGATGTTCTCACTCACGCCGGCAATACCAGGGCGCAGGCAGCATAT
>Ga0137390_10005695_pt1 | contig 10535 bp, 13 predicted proteins | sample 15con2h24AmetaG_FD_104937 | JGI IMG/M metagenome (GOLD analysis project Ga0137390, IMG submission 104937) | Vadose zone soil microbial communities from Angelo Coast Range Reserve, California, USA - 15con2h2.4A metaG | ecosystem: Environmental > Terrestrial > Soil > Vadose zone > Saprolite... | reverse complement strand
AGTCTCCACCTCTCCCCAAAGTGGAAGGATCAGCATCCAACAGCGCCAAAAACAGCAACAAGAGCAGGCACAAGCTTTGCGCGCTGTGTTAGACGTCGACTTGATCGAACAAGAAATGAGGCACGGTCTGTTTGATCCTTCGGGTGCGTTCGAGGTGATAGGCCAAATCCTGAAATCCCACTGTGCGCCCATGCGCGATCCCGCTGTTGATGGGATGGTGCAGCTCGCGACGACCTGTGTGCCCGGTGGTGGAGGCGGTAAAGCCGAAGCTGTTCGTGCTATTCGAGAGTGCTTCGAGCTACTTGAGCTCATGAAACTCGTACGAACATGTATTGCCCCTTCATCACCTCATGTTTCTCACGTGTCTTGAGCAGGATATCGCCAACCACCAAATGCAGACCTGTCGACCACTTATCATCCACACATCACCTAACTTTGAATTGCGGACTTTCAAGGAGCGTCCGACCTGCGGCCAAGCACCCCTCAAGATTACTGAGCAGTGGCTTACGTCCGCCCATCGGAGACTAGCCGATGCTGAGTACAAACTCACGCTCCCCGACCGACCTCTCGCCTTCAAGACGCTGGGAAAGCGATCGCGGGTCATCCTTTCCGTTATCGAAGGTTTGGTCGACTTGATCTTCAATCCCCCCTCACCGGTCCCATTGACTTCTCCCATTGTTACGACCACGTCGCCCTCTCACCAACTCATCCCCAACATCATCACCCAGCTCCCCGATTACCCTGAGACGCTGTTTCTGGACCATTCTCGGCTCATTCAGTTGACGAAAGATGCGGCTGATGTGACGTCGGTCTACCTTCTCCTTATGTTGCATCGGCAATTGCTAGTCTCTTCCTATCAAGATTCCACAACTCCGAGGAGGGATATCAACCCCGAGGACGTGGATATGCAGCTCATAAAGAAAGAGATTCTAGAGTTGGCGCCGCGAAATATCGGACGATGCTTCCTTCGCACCCGTCCTTTATCCGATCTGCAGTCATCGCAGGCTGAAGCGCGGGAACTGGAGAAGTGGAAGTCTGGGATGCAATCCGTTGTCTTGCAGATCGCATCACGGGCCTCAGAGGCTCGTCGTCGACCGGTCTCTTCCTCTAACCCCTGTCTTCGGGCGCCGGAACCCCACCTTCTCAAGGTGGCAGAGAGTTGGTCGGAGAATCATTTCAAGCTCGAGTCACCACTGAGCACGCTGATGCGTGATCGTTTACGCGACGCGGTACTTGAAATTGTCGTGCAGACGGTGCTTGTCCGGGGCAGCATTAATCCGCTCTCCCCTCCTCTTTCTGGGACATCCCAGCCGCCGGCGCGAAAACTTGCAACCGGAATGGAACCTTTGGCGCCAGAAATTCGTCAGCTCAGCGAGCGCTTGTCGAAGCTGGCCGTGTTGCACTTGAACGTGTATCAGACTATGTATGAACAGGACGATTTTTCAACGGAATGGTAATTTTTGATTCCCCCCACTACGTGTTTCTTTGCGTTACCCCTCAGCTTCAGCTCCACGACATAATTGCAGCCAAGCATATACCCTTTCCCTTTTCCATAATCCTAGCGACCGCAGCATGATAATTCGCTTTGTATGCCTCGGCCTTTTTCTTTAATTCATCGGACGACGGCTGTCGCAACAGGCAATTCACTTGGAGACGGATTAAGATACGTACTGAACTATGCTCTCTGTATACTTACTGCCGGGTTGGTGAAACAAGGAGGTAAAAAAAAACGGACTAGAATTTTTAGCACATATTACGATGAGGTACATTTGTGTACGCAGGCAGGCAGCGAGAAATATACGGGATTTACTTACCCCCGGTTATTGCTGAGTCAGCAAATTGGCTGATGGCCTGAGACACCCCTGAGCTGAGTATGAGAGCAGCGGACTCGCCTGACGACACAACCAGTTCACTACTCCCATGTCCTCCCCGACAGCCCCGCCAACGAGCTCCTCCGTCATACCCCCGGATGCATTCACGTCCCTACCTGCGCCAAGTCCAACCCCGACCGGCAATACCGGCGGAGGACCTTCCTCGTCACTCTACTTGTAAGCGATGACGCCATTTCCCACAACCTAACCTTTTCGCTCACGACTCTGGTTGGTTCTGCTGCTCGACCGTGCCCGCCGCGGCTATTATAGGTTCACTTTTCTCGCGACGTTGTTCTTATTGTTGTTCGTGTCGTCCGCGATCATCCTTCGCTCTATCGTCTTGCGCCGCCGCTTCAGGCGCCGCCTCGAAGAGGCTATCCTCGGGGGCGTCATACCGCATAATCCTACAGGCCGCGTGAGCCGTCGTCGCGCCATCGGCGAGAAGCCAAAGCTGTGGGAGGCGCATGTCACCCCTGCGTCAGACGACACATGGGACGCCATCATCGTACGTCCCATTTCTTTTTTCCTTTCCCTTCCCCCCTCTACCCCCGCGCTCTCTTTTTTTTCCCTCCCCCATCATCTCCTTTCCTAACTCATCCCCCTCTCTCCCCGGGGTTATTCGTTTTTCTCACGTCTGTGTGGTGGCTGTGTGCTGCCGATGCCGATACTATCCTATTGGAAATTTACGTGGCCAACGTTTTTTTTTCTTCTTTTTTTCTTTTTAGCCCGTGTCCGTGGTGTCTACGAATAGCACGTCCGGCAAGCACACAAAGCCGAACATAGGTGCGATCGCGGATGCGGATGTACACGTACACGTACGCGTAGATCCCGGCGACCGGGTTGAGATGCCAGCGACAGCGCGCGCAGCAGCAGCGGCAACGGCGGCCGCACCGCACCCGCTTCCCACGCACTCTCCGCCGCGTCTGCGTCCGCCTCTCTACCGCCGCCTGTGGCTGCGCAGCCCGTTTTCGTTTTCGCGCCGACGGGGAGGAGCCTCGGTCTCGTCGTCGTCCCTGGACACTGCTCTCCGTCCCATATCAGAGCCCGCGTTATCGGGGGACCCCTCACATTCCACGCATGGTGATCGCCTGCAGGTCACGGTGCTCATCGCGATGCCTGATCCGCGGCCGCACCTGGACAGGATGGTGTCTGCGGGCCACACCAAGGGAAAGGAGAGGAGTCTTGATTTGGATCACGAGGATGATCTTCCGGGTATGGCCCTCGGTGTGACTGAACTTCTTTATGGAGACGCGATCACGACCCCAAAATCAACTTGACTGCCCCACCCACCCCACACCCCCACCACACATCTAGCGCGAATGCTTTTTGCGCGTTGTACCAATCTATGAGACACCACATGGGAAGGAAATTTTTATTGGGTTACATTAGATCTGTATTAGTAGCTATTAACATGCTGTCACGGACGATGGATGATTTGTACTCTTTAAACGATGGTCATTTTGATGTGTAGGGAAATCCTGCGATCTCAAATCACTGAGCGAGAAAAAAAAACGAGAGAAATCATTTCTACGGCATTGGGTCGTCTTCGTCAACCCACTCCCCCGGTACCCCGTCAACTTCCGCGGCAAAGGCCGCAGTCTCCATCTCCTCCTGTTCGTCAAGGTCGGGATCATCATCATCCTCATCATCCGAACCATCGAAAAAGTCAAACGTCTCAACTTTGCTCCGGAGCCAATCTTCTTCCTCGATATCGACGTCCGCGGCCGAGTCCATGAGCACGTGCTTGAGAGGCACGGTGGTGCGGCTGGTCAACAGTTGGCGCATCTCGGCGCCGCCGATGCCAGAGGTCGAGATGGTTTCGAGCTTTGGGAGGTAGCACCGTTCTGATTCGTCGGCGTCGCCACGCCGGGGAAGGAGGAATTCGAAAAAGTATCGGTGGAGGTGGTAGCAGTTGATGTTGAGCGAGGCGAGGTTCGGGAGCGCGGCGTAGAATGTGGCCAAGGCGGCCTCTGAGCATATCATGCCAGAGATTTTGAGGTCGATAAGGTTCTGGCAGAGCGAGTGGCGCTGGGTGGGGGCCGGCCTCGCGAGCTGCGCAAGGAAAGAGGAGTAATCGCCGGCATCAAAGTCCAGGGCGAGGGTCGACAGGTTTGGGAACACGAGGCGTTTCATGAGCGCGGAGGCGTACGAGGGCTCGACGAACGCGAGGACGAGGTGCTTCACGGACGGCAGCTCGATCACGTCCGTGGGCCAGTCCTCGGGGTTGCCGGCAGGACCAGACGCGCAGAGGGTGAGGATGTGCAGATCGGGAGATCCCTGCAAGATGCGGGAGAAGATCTCGTACGGCGGGCGCACGTCCTGCGCGTGGTACGCGAGTTCGAGCTCCTCCAGGCCCTGCAGAAACGCGCATGTCTCCCAGTCAACGTGGACGCCCCACAGCGCGGCCTGCACCAGATTCGGCGCGCGGCCGCGGAAGGGGCAAAACGGCTGCCTGAGGTGCGCCGGCCTGAAGTGATCGAAGTCGTCATTGTCATCATAGTGATAGAGGCGCAGGACTTGGAGCTGGGGCGCCTCGGGGATGGAGGCCAGGGTGGACAGGATGCCGTACATGATCTGGAAATCGTTTACCATGAGCTCGAATATCCGCCATCGCCACGCGTGCGGGAGGATAAGGTCTCGCACGACGGGGAGGTCGGTGGGGGAGATTCGGCCGCCGGACGGCCTGTTGCTCTTTGGCTTGACGGGGGCGGGGCCGCCGGGCATCGCGACGCGGTCCTCGGGCGCGACGAGCTCGTCGTTCGGAGACGCGTTTGGCGGATCGGCGGATTCGTCCGTGTCTGCGTCTTCGTCGGCGGTGCAGTCGAGCTCGATGTCGAGCGCGCAGCCCTTCGAACGCCCGAGCAACGTCCGCGACTTGTCGAAGGGCGGGCCCTCGACAAAGCTGAGGTGAGTCCACAGCGTCGACGTCTCGATGGCGACCGTGCGCCAGCGTTGGCAGACGTGCGAGACGAGGACCTTGAACGGGAGGCGCGGCCGACGCTGGAACATCAGGGGTCCACCTTCCTCCTCGCCTTCTTCCTCCTCGCCTTCTTCTTCCTCGTCCTCCGTGTCGCCGTCGCCGTATTCCTCCGCCTCGGATCCCAGAGTGAAAATGTACGAGAGCAGTTCGTTCGGAAGGGTGTTGACCGGGGTTCCCCCCGACGAGACGCGGGGACACTTCGGTTCGGAGGCCCGCCTCCGGAGATTCTCGACGTGTTCCATGACGTCGAAATTGGGACGCTGGATTATTCGGACTTCCTGGCCGTTGACGTTGATTGTGCGCTCGGCGAGGCCAGAAGATGGAGAGGCATTGGAAGCACTCGAAGGCCGCTCTGTACCAGAATCCATCGAGGAGTCGAGAGTTGGATGTACTGTACTGTAGCAGAACAGAACAGAAATCGCCCAGCGCCTGAAATATTAATAACTGCTCAACTCCAATGCCCGACCCTCACGTGATTGGGGGCCTTTTCTGTTTTTTAATTGTGCAAACGGTGGACGCTTTCAACTTTTTGTGTCCACTGGGGTGTGCTCAAGCATCGACCCCTCCACACGCCAGTGTAGGTGTACTTTCGGGGTGAGCTTTTTTCTTGTGGCAAAGACTAATGCATCTATTATTACGGCTAGTGACGGCGGTGACGGCAGGCCTCTCTATTGCCCCTCTCCTTACTGTCAGCAAATTTTGACTTGACGCAATTTTGGTGGATACATTGCTTTGATGGGAACCTCTGTTATTCTTTCTCTGGGGGGCATAATTCGCCTGTCCGGGGCACTTGTCTGGGACAATGTCATCGAGCGATGCTACAGTAGCGTAGAAGCGTCAAAATACTCTGACCCGTCGCTGGGCTGTCTCAGCAAGGAAAACACGGTTCAGCGAAGCGCGGGCATTTACTCCGACTGTCAAGGTCACACGCATCGAGCGGGAATTGGTCGAGAAGGTCACGGTATCGGTATCGCCACCATCCTGCCTCTTTACATGGGTCGACAAATTGATGGTCTGGGACTTTAGACTGATTTGACTCGGTGTTGTGGCTCGTCGCAGGGATCCTCGCGATCGAAGGTGTGTTCGATTCCCTCGCAGAGATCGCACAGTCTTGGCCTTCTCTTTGCCCGACGGCATCTATCCGCTTCGGGGATTATCAGACAGCGGCATACTGTAGTGGGTAATATATCGGTGGCTTTGGCTTCTCGTTTGCATTCAGTGCCAGTTCAAGCTACCGCTTTTCCAAACTGAAATGTCAGCTGTCCACTTATTCGCGACACAGCCGGCTACGATTAGGCAGTTTAAATTTGTCCTGTCCATACATCTTCGGCTTATGCTGCTTATCATTTGATGCAGACAGCTAAACGCTAAAGTATTGAAGCTATTGAAGCTTGAAGGCCTCGCGTCTGGAAACGATGCTCCATGCTATGATACACCTCCGAGGTTCCAAGGGTGGACCGAACCTCCATTCAATATTCAATATACTCCGTCCATTACGGCTGTATTTGTGTGATATCTTAACGTGACGTCCATTAGTGGCGTTGCAGAATATTCCGGAAAACATGTTACTACCCCCCCCTCGCTTCCCGGATGTTTTAGAAAGTTGACATGTCGACGAACAGACGGGATACTGTACAGAGTCATATTAATATTGCCATGCTTGACAAGAGCTACGGCAGGTGAGTGCGCAACGTATCAGAAACAGGCCTTGCTTTGGTGGAGCCTTTGACTTGCGTAATGTGTCCGCCTTACAAGTGCCGATTGGCTATTTTCGCGTCCCATCCACGATTAGTCTTTGCGGCTTCTCTCCGGGAAACGTGGCGCTGTGATTGCCGACGGCCACGACTAAGAGATACAATGGTGGAAAATCGATTCGGAAAACGAGGTCCTGGTACAAGTTGGCGCAACTTCGCCAACGGGTTAAGATGGTCCACAAACAAAATGGCTTGGCGTCCAGGGCGTGACGGAGGATACTGTACTTTTTGTACTGGTAGATGATCACGTCACGTGGGGAGTCAAATTGTCATGGAAGTCGTGGACGTCGTGGACGTTGTGTGGGAAAGTGTAAGTTTGTCTGGCATAAATTCTCGGCATCGAATTTCTCAGGCGGTGTGCTTCCCTCGGGGAGGCGAATCCGGATAGGATAACCCTTTAAAGTATCACATAATGGCGGACAGCGAAAAACGGAGCCATATTAAGGGGAAATTTGGTTTGTGGAGTTCACATTCACATCAGCCTGGAAGATGACAAGCTGAAAACGAGAAGTCCAGTCCGAAGGCGCTCGCCCGTCTGCAGATCGTAACATGTATGGTCGATAGAGCTCTCCGCCCCTTCTAAAACCCTCGGGCTCCTCGTCTGTCACCGCGTGTTCCCCCCCCCTCTTTGTCCTCCCCCTCCCGCCCGCTCTCTTTCCCTCTCCCTCCAGCCTCCCCCCATCCCTTTCCCCTCCTTTCTACGTCTAGCTCCATTCTCGCCATGGCACAGCAGAACCCATCACGTGTCAGTTCAGCACGAGATAGGCAGCCGCGGACGTTCCGTCTCACAATAAACGCCCTGCTCACCTTGCCCGTCAGTGCTTGAGGTCTTTCTTCCTCGCTGGCTATCTGATCCCTTATGCCCTTGTTCACAGTATCGCCTTTGCAATCCCCCTCCTGCCGTCGGCAAGGTCCGATCGTGTAAAGGTCGGGTTCTATTCAATGCTTGCTAATCGCGCCTCGATCGAGACTAAAGAACGCCCCCGCATATAGTCACCCCAATGTTCAAGGTCAAGTTGGATGATGTGCTCAATAGAAAACATCTTCCACCGCTCGGTAGCTATCTCGGCTCGTTTACTTCTCATCATTGTTCTTATTCGTCTCAGGCCTCAAAGACTTTGAAGAGTGGCTTTTGTTTGTGGAGGGTTGTCCCGAGAATCTGTCCGTCTTCCGCCACTCTCTTCTACCAGCTGGCACATGCTTATGCCTTTACAGTTACTTCATCCTTTGGCTGAAGGAATATACATCACGTTATGATCAATGGGTCGCACAGACACGTCCAGCCAAGAACGACTCGACCGCCAAGGAGCAATATCGATTCTCAAGCCAGATCCAGCATTCCACAGGCCTCGCTCTCTTTTATCTCCGCGCCAAGCAAACGTTCTTCACCCCTGGGGCAGACTTTGAGCTCAACATCCCGTCAGATGTCCTTTCCCCGTTCCACACCGGTCACTTCGTTTCTCCGCACCCAGATCCTATAGTCTTTTCCGATGTTGCATGGCAAGTCCACAATATGCTCAAGGACAGCCTGGATCGCTTTGTCCTTGCCTCGTACTACAACGTTGGTACCAATCGTGCCCTTTGTGGTATGATTGGTGGTTCTGTCATCGCGCTGGCCGGTTTTGTTCCACCAACAGCTGTTAACTTTGCGCATGACCACTCGAGATGGCTCCGTCTACTCGCTCTCCCTGGATTGTGGATTGGCCTCACCATTCTAATTGCGAGCTTGAACGGCGTCAGTCTCATCTATTCATCTCTTAAATGACCACACAGGTACTAACCTAACCCTCACCAGGTTTGCATGATGGTCTATATCTTCGGGGACCTGCGTCAGTTACGGAAGTTTGAACTTTCTCGATCGCGCATCTCTGCGCCAAAGCCCCTCGATGCGTCATCCACCCGCCCAGACATTTCATCTCCGGTTCCCATGTACAACTCTGAGTCAATGTCCACCTCTTCTTTCTTGCCTTTGTACGCCTTCAGGCGTTCTCACTCTACCCCTGTCCCCACTAAGCCTTCTATCCCCCCTTTGACCATCGCGATACCTGAGCGTCCCCCTGCTGCCGCTCGTTCACCGAGGACACGAGATTCGTTAGCCAACTCTATCACCTCAACGCCCTATGACTCGGCTTCGCAGTACTCATCTTCGTCATCCTCCTACAATATCGCCCTTGTTGATGGTGTTGAACCCGAGATTACTGTTTCTCCTGCATACTATGATCCTGATCCAGCCCCAGAAGGTCCAGCCACTCGTACGGGCCCGGATGCTCACCCATTCATTGCAGATGGTTTTGCTGTACCCAGCCCCTTGTATCGTTTTGGAACAGCTACTGTGCATAGTGAAGTGTGCCGCTTTAACCGGGCATGTTACACCAGCACCACGGCGGGTTTCATCGCATACGACGACGATAACCTTTACGACCGCCCACCAGGAAAAACTGCCGAGGAAGGTCGAGCTGGCATGTTTGACTTCGATTCCCTTCCAGTGCGCGATGGTGAAGATGTGCCGTGCATTTGCGAGGCAATTCCCGCCGCGCCGTCATCCGTTGCTCTTCCTTCTTACGACGAAAAACGGCCAGAGCCGATCCTACCCTCGCTACCACTGCCAACTCCCTTAGCCTCCGCAATTCCCTATGACGAAACGCATAACCCTCGATGCACGGAGCTCCAGTCGCCCGCTGCAATTATCGGCCGTGCGCAATACAGATGCAACCATAACTCTGCTCTTGGTGTCACTCCAACCGTTCCAGCGAATCAGAAGTACAAGAGCCGGGTTAACCAGCCTCGCGCTGCACCGCACACGATCGAAAACCAGCATCATCGCATCCGTGGCGTTCCCGCGTTCGGCCCTCTTACCAGAGTACTCAGCCCCGTCGTCTCCCGAGCGCAATGGGAGATTGTTGTGCGCAGCGCTTTTGTCGCGATGCTCTTAAGTTTGTCCATAATCGGATCTTTGCTTGCTGTACCAGTGCGACATTGATCGCCCTGGACGACTGTGTACGAACTATGTACCAGTTACACCACCTGATATTTTTGATCTCCACTATGTCTTGTCCTCAATACCTTGCCCCTTCTGGGCAATCGTCGTTCTTTCTAAATGTAATAGTTGTCGAAGTTGCTCTCCTTTAAACGTAGTAGTAGCAATACTCTTCTCACCCACCGTCACTGATATGTGCGAGCCACGCGTCCGCTCCTTACTCTTCTTGTAACGTTACCTTACCATCGAGATATGTATCTTTACACCGTCGCAGTTGTGCGGGTGATTCCTGACGGCCCTCCTGAATGGTTTGTGATAATAAAACGGACGGGCGCTTCTCGAGAACTCAGCGGCACCCACTCGCACCCTCTGAGCATTCGTTTATTCAAACTTGGATGGCAACCAAGACGCCAAAATCGTGCAAAAACGTTGTCTGGCATGAAAGGAGTTTCAAGTAGGTGCTAACTAGGAATGACGTTCATCTAATGGAATGGAGAATACGGCGGCAGAGTGCTCAATGGGTCGATTTGGGAAATGGGATACCTTGCCGAACCGCCGAGTCTGCAAGCAGCTGCCGCACGTCTCCAACCCGCTCGGGTAGCGGCTCCCATGTACCACCACCCCCTTCCCCGCTCGTCTCGCCCCAGTGGAAGGTGTGGAAGGTATCGACCTCTCGACCCTCGGCCCACTTCCCGCGCACAAACTCCGTGTTGAACGGTGGATACCATATCCAATACTGTTTTTTTTTAAAGCAAGGCAAAGAAAGAAAACGTGTCAGCCATGTCAAATTTATACGTACACGCAGCCCCCCTGTCCAACACCCCCCCCCCCCCCCCCCTTTTTGGGAGGCGGGGAAGGGGGGGAAAGGGGAAAAAAAAAAAAAAAAAATGACTCGGTTTTTTACTTACATGGTCTACGTAGAGGATTTCCTCGTCGGGCGGAGGTGCAAAGTT